>JGI10211J34971_10002023_pt1 | contig 16691 bp, 14 predicted proteins | sample Etolagsediment_FD_34971 | JGI IMG/M metagenome (IMG submission 34971) | reverse complement strand
GGACTTGATGGTATTAAAAATAAAGATATTCCAGTAGGACCAATGGATGAAGATCTGTTTGAATTATCTTTAAATGAGATTAGAGAAAAAGGTATTCCACAAATGCCACATACATTAAGAGGTTCATTAGAAGCTTTAATTAGAGATAATGATTTCTTAAAACCTGTATTTAGTCAAGACTTTATAGATACATACCAAGGGTATAAATTTGAAACACAAGTTTGGCCAGATGAAGCTAGACCAACTGCATTTGAGTTTATTTCTACATATTCTTGTTAATATAAATTTTTAACTATTAAGATTTTTAAAAGGTGATAGGTTTTCCTATCACCTTTTTTTATAGTTTTTGTTTAACGCCATTTTAAACAAAAATTGGATAAAATCGCCGTAATATATGTAAGATAATCTTAAACTATCTCTTTAATACACACTAAATATTACGAAAATAGAGATAAACACATAAAGGAAAATAATGGGATGTAATTTAGACAAATTAACTTCTTTCAAAGACAATTGTGGGTTTGGACTAGTAGCTCACTTAAAAAATAAACAAACACATCAAAATTTAGAGGATGCTATTACAGCACTAGAGCGAATGATGCATAGAGGTGCAGTAGCAGCTGATGGTAAGAGTGGAGATGGTAGTGGATTGCTTTTATCAATTCCAGATGATTTTATGCGAAAAGTTGCAATGCAAAATGGAGTTGACCTTCCAAAACTATATGCAGTTGCCATGGTTTTTTCAAAAGGGGAAGCACAGTTAGAAACTTTTAAATATTATTGTGAAAAAAATGATTTAAAAGTATTATTATGTAGACAAGTTCCTGTAAATACAGATGCCTTGGGTGAGCAAGCTTTAGNGATATTACCTGAGATTANACAAGTTTTTGTTGTTCCAAATACTTTAATATCTTCAAAAAGATTTGATGCAATGTTATATCTTGCAAGAAAAGAATCAGAACATGCATTAAAAGATCAAGAAGATTTTTATATTCCAACATTTTCATCTAAAGTGATTGCTTATAAAGGGCTTGTAATGCCTACAACAATTAAGCAGTTTTATCTTGATTTAAATGATCAAGATTTTAAAATATCTTTTGCATTGTTTCACCAAAGATTCTCAACTAATACATTACCAAAATGGAGACTTGCACAGCCATTTAGAGGAATTGCACATAATGGTGAGATAAACTCAGTAGAAGCAAACAGATTTAATGTATTAGTAAAAACAGAAGCTATTAAATCAGAAATATTCAGTGATGAAGAGTTGGAGAGAATTTTCCCACTTTTACAAGATGGTGGAAGTGATAGTGCTTCTTTAGATAATATGTTTGAGTTTTTGATGATAAATGGAATGGACTTCTTTAAATGTGCTAGAAGTTTAGTCCCAGCACCTTGGCAAAATGCTCCATATATGGATAGTGAGCTTAGAGCATTTTATGAGTATTGTGCGATTAGATTTGAAGCATGGGATGGACCAGCTGCTGTATCACTTACAGATGGAAGACATATTGGATGTTTAATAGATAGAAACGGTTTAAGACCTTCAAAATATTTCCAAACAAAAGATGATAGACTTTTTATTACAAGTGAATATGGAACAGTATTGATTCCTGAGGAAGATATTATTGATAGAGGAAGATTACAAAGTGGTCAAATGATTGCGCTTGATCTTAAAAATGGACAAATCTTAAAAAATGATGATATTAATGATTATTTAAAATCAACACAAAACTATGAAAAGTGGCTTACTTCAAATATGCAATATCTTCAAGAATATGTAGAAGATACTTTTGTAGATTTAGAGGATTATAAATTTGATGATTTAGACCATAGACAAAAGTATGCAAATATCACTTATGAAACATTAGATCAGATGATTATTCCTATGGCAGATGAAGGGAAAGAACCAACTGGTTCTATGGGAGATGATACTCCATTAGCATGTTTTTCAAATGCAAATAGAAACTTCACAGACTTTTTTAGACAAAAATTTGCACAAGTTACAAACCCACCAATTGATCCATATAGAGAAAAGATAGTAATGTCTTTAAATACAGGACTTGGTCATGCTTATAATATTTTAGAAGAGAGTGAACATAACTCAAAAAGATTAAAAGCTGTTAGTCCAATACTTATGCAAGAAAAATTTGAAATAGTTAAAAAATTTGGTGATAGTACAGATCCATTATATGATGAAGATTTTAAAAATAAATCATTTAGTACAACATTTACAACAAATTTAGAAGAAGCACTTGAAACTCTTTATTCTGATGTAAAAGATGCAGTAGTAAATGAGAATATAAGTATAGTAATTTTAGATGATAGAGATGTATCAAAAGATTCTAAAATTATCCCAATGGCTATGGCAGTTGGATATATAAACCACAAACTTCAAAATGACAAAATCAGAAGTACAGTATCTATAGTTGCAGTAACAAGTGAAGTGTATGACCCACATAGTGCAGCTGTTTTAATAGCATTTGGTGCAGCTGTAATTTATCCATATATGATGTATGCTTCAATTATTTCGTACTATGAGAGAAAAAATATTTCTGCTTATGAGTTACAAAAGAAATTAAAAAACAGTATGAAAGCTATTGGTGCAGGTCTTCTTAAAATTATGTCAAAAATGGGTATTGCTACAATTGCTAGTTATAGAAATTCATCATTATTTGATATTATCGGTTTAAGTGACAAAATTGTACAAGATTGTTTTGAACATGCAAATAGTGATTTAGCTGGACTTGGATATGAAGATATTGAAAAAAGAATTGAGAAACTTCATTTTAATGCTTATTTTGACGATAAATCAATGTTCCCACTAAACATGGGTGGTTTTTATAAATATATTGACGGTGGTGAGTACCATGATTATGCACCTGCTGTTACACATGCTATGCATAATAAAAATGCAACTGGTAAAGAAGATATCAGTGATTTTAAAGGGTTAAAAAACTTAGTAGAAAATAGAGGTCAAAAGTTTATTCGAGATTTCTTTGAGTTTAATAGTGATAAAACTACTATAAATATTGATGAAGTGGAATCAAAAGAAGATATATTTAAAAGATTTGCAGCAGCAGCTATGTCATGTGGTTCTATATCTGTTGAAGCTCATGAAGCAATTGCCGTTGCTATGAATACTATTGGTGCACAAAGTAACTCTGGGGAAGGTGGAGAAGATCCTGCTAGATTTAATACATTAAAAAATTCTAAAATTAAACAAGTTGCATCAGGTAGATTTGGTGTAACACCAGGATACTTAGTAAACTGTGAAGAGTTACAAATCAAACTAGCACAAGGTGCAAAACCAGGTGAAGGTGGACAGTTGCCAGGTTCTAAAGTAACTCCTATGATTGCAACATTACGACATACTACACCGGGAGTAACACTTATTTCGCCACCTCCTCACCATGATATTTATTCTATTGAGGATTTAGCACAATTGATTTTTGATTTAAAACAAATCAATCCAAAAGCAAGAATTGCAGTAAAACTTGTGTCATCTGTTGGAGTTGGTACTATTGCATCGGGTGTTGCTAAAGCGTATGCAGATAAAATTATTATCAGTGGAGCTGATGGTGGTACTGGAGCTGCTCCATTAACATCTATAAAACATACTGGAAATGCTTGGGAGATGGGACTTAAGTGAAGCACATAATTCACTTAAAGCAAATCATTTAAGAGGTATGGTTCACCTTCAAACTGATGGTGGATTAAAAACAGGAATTGATGTAGTAAAAGCAGCAATGCTTGGTGCTGAAAGTTATGCTTTTGGTACTTCTGTACTTACACTTCTTGGATGTAAAATTTTAAGAATTTGTCACACAAATAAATGTAGTGTAGGAGTTGCAACTCAAGATGAAGATTTAAGAGAGAAATTTAGTGGAACAGTTGAAAGACTTATCTCATATTTTGAATTCTTAGCACAAGATGTACGAGAAATTTTGGCATCTTTAGGATATACATCGTTAGAGCAAATTATCGGTAGAAGTGACTTATTAAAAGTACTTGATGGTGAATTTGCACAAAAATTTGATTTTCAAAATGTATTAAGAAGAATTGATGGAGTTGATACTTGTCAAGTTGAGTCAAATACTCCTTACGATCAAAATGAAGATTCTCATAAACTTCTTAGAAAAGTACTTCCAACAATTCAAAGTCCAAATATTCCTGTAGTAGTTGATGCAGAGATTACTAATTTAAATAGAAGTTTCGGTACATTAACATCTGGTGAGATCGCAACAAGATATGGAGATGCAGGACTTCCAGAAGATACTATTACATATAATTTAACTGGTGTTGCAGGACAATCTTTTGGAACATTTTTAAGTAAAGGTGTTTCAATTTATCTTGATGGCGTAGCAAATGATTATGTAGGAAAAGGGATGAGTGGTGGAAAAATCATCATCAAACCTGCTCTTCAAGGTAGTAGCTATGCAGGTGCTGGAAATACATGTTTATATGGGGCAACAGGTGGAAAGCTTTATGTAAGAGCTACAGTAGGTGAGAGATTTGCTGTAAGAAACTCTGGAACAATTGCAGTTGTTGAAGGAACTGGAGATTCTCCATGTGAATATATGACAGGTGGTATAGTAGTAATCTTAGGTCAAACAGGTATCAACTTTGGTGCAGGTATGACAGGTGGATTAGCATTTATATATGATCCAGATAGAGAGTTTACTGATAAAATGAACCAAGAGTTGATAGAAGCTCTTAGAATTGATACAGATGATACAGAATTAGAAAGAATTTATCTAAAAAATACGCTAAAAGATTATCTGAAAGAAACAGAATCTTTAAAAGCAGAAGAGATTTTAGAACACTTTAGATCAGAGATTAGAAATTTCTGGATGGTAAAACCAAAAGATATGACAATTTTACCTTTAAACCCAGAGCAGGGAGATTAATAGAATGTTAAATTTTACAAAAGTAGATAGAAATAATCCTTCAAAAAGAGGGGTTATGGAGAGAATTAAAGACTTCAGTGAAGTTTATAATGTATTTGATAAAAACAAAGCACAAGAGCAAGCTGATAGATGTATAGGATGTGGAGATCCTTACTGTCATAATAAATGTCCTCTTCACAATATAATTCCTGCATGGTTAAAGCAAACAGCTCAAAATGATATTGAATTGGCTTTTAATATCTCAAATGAAACTTCACCTTTCCCTGAAATTTTAGGAAGAATTTGTCCTCAAGATGTATTATGTGAAGGTGACTGTACTTTAAATGATACACATGGTGCTATTACAATTGGTGCAGTTGAAACACATATTAGTGAAACAGGTTTTGAACAAGGATTGAAACCAAAATTTGCTAGTGAAAAAATAGGTAAAAAAGTTGCTGTTATAGGAAGTGGACCAGCTGGTATTAGTGTAGCTACATTTCTTTTAAGAGCTGGTGTTGATGTAGATATGTATGAGCGAGCAAATAAAGCTGGTGGACTTTTAACTTATGGAATTCCTGGATTTAAACTTGATAAATTTAGAGTTCAAAGAAGAATTGATTGGTTAGTTGACGCTGGTATGAATTTATATACAAATTGTGAAATTGGTAAAGATAAATCATTTAAAGAACTTGAAGATTCTTATGATGCAGTATTTTTAGGAATAGGTGCAACAAAAGGGAAAAAACCAGGAATTTCTGGTGAAGAAAATGATAATGTTTTCTTGGCAATGGAATTCTTAACATCGATTCAAAAAAGAAATTTTGATGAAAAAGTTGAAAAGTTTATAGATGTTCAAGGTAAAAATGTAGTTGTAATTGGTGGTGGAGATACTGCTATGGACTGTGTAAGAACATCTATAAGAGAAGGTGCTTCAACAGTAAAATGTTTGTATAGAAGAGATGAAGCAAATATGCCTGGAAGTAAAAAAGAAGTTGTAAACTCTAAAGAAGAGGGTGTTGAATTTGTATTTAATGTTTCTCCTAAATCTATAGAAGCAAATGGTGTACAAGTTCTTAAAACATCTATGAGTGAACCTGATGAGTCTGGAAGACAAAGTGTTCAAATTATTGAAAATAGCGAATATTTAGAAGAAGCAGATATAATAATACTTGCACTTGGATTTGATCAAGAGTTACCAGAATTTATCAAAGAGAGTTCTTTAGAATTAGATAAATGGAATGGAATAAAGGTAAATGAACAATATCAAACATCAAATTCTAAAGTGTATGCAGGTGGAGATGGTGTAAGAGGAGCTGATTTAGCAGTAACAGCAGCAGCAGATGGAAAAGTAGCTGCTCAATTTATAATAAATAATTTTAAAAACTAAAGAAAAATATTATGGCACAAGATATATTGACATTATTACAAAATGGGGCAGATGCTAATACAAAAGACCCAAATGGTTTTACATTGTTAATGCATTTTACAAGAAAAAACGATATCCCTTCTATGGGGTTATTGTTGAGTTATGCAGCTAAAATTAATGATAAAGATATGTTAAACTTTACAGCTTTAGATTATGCTATAAAAGATAAACATTTGGAAGCTGTAGAGTTTTTAGTAAATAATGGTGCTGAAGTAAGTGGTGATACTTATATGTTTGCCGTAAAAATAGGAGATAGAGATATTATAGATTTTCTTGATTCTCTTGACCCTGATAAATATGTATTTTTAAAGAAAAAAAGAAAAAGAATATTATGAAATTAAAACAAGATAAAATCAAAACACTTCTTGATGCCTTACCTTATATCAAAGAGTTTAGAAATAAAACAATAGTTATTAAATATGGTGGTAGTGCTCAAACAAGTCCAGAGTTACAAGAAAAATTTGCAAAAGATATAACACTTTTACAACTTGTAGGTATAAAACCAGTTATCGTTCATGGTGGTGGGGCTAAAATATCTGATATGTTAAATAAATTAGAAATCCCATCAACTTTTGTTGATGGACATAGGATAACTTGTGAAGAGAGTATGAGAATAGTTGAGATGGTTTTAAGTGGAGAGATAAATAAAAATATCACTTCACTTTTAAATTATCATGGAACAAAGGCTATTGGAATAAGTGGAAAAGACAGCAACTGTATAGAAGCTATAGCAAAAGATGGTGGAAAATTTGGTTTTACAGGTGAAGTGACCTCTATTAATGCTGAAATGATTGAAGATTTAATTGAAGAGGGTTTTGTTCCTGTTATTGCACCTATTGCAAACAGTGAAAGACCAAATCATCCAGGGTTTAATATCAATGCAGATATAGCAGCTTCAAAAGTAGCTATTGCACTCCAAGCAAATAAAGTATTATTTTTAACAGATACTATTGGAGTATTGGATAAAAATGGTGAATTATTAAATTCTCTTGATAAAGAAGATGTACAAAAATATAAAGATAATGGCACAATTGCAGGTGGCATGATACCAAAAGTTGATAGCTGTATTGATGCAATTTATAATGGTGTACATAAAGCACATATTATAGATGGAAGAGTTGAACATAGTATTTTACTTGAACTATTTACAAGTGATGGTATTGGTACACAATTTTTACAGAAGTAAAAAATGGGATATATCAAACTCAACCAAAAAGCTTTTTTTCATAATCTAGATTACTTTTCGCAAAGTTGTGGCTCTAAAGATAAAGTAGCTATAGCTTTAAAAGACAACGCTTATGGACATGGAACTGAGCAAATAGCTTTAATGGCAAGTAAATATGGGATAAAGCATGTGTTTGTCCGAGATTTAAAAGAAGCCTCTATCGCACAAAAGTTTGGTTTTGAAACAATCTTAGTTTTATATGATATCCCAACAACTAAAGAAGATGATTCGATAATTATCTCAATCAACTCACTGAATTTTATAGAACAAATCCCAACTGGTAGTAAGTGTGAATTTAAAATAGATACAGGGATGAATAGAAATGGTATCTATCTTGAAGAGATTAAAGAAGCGTGTAAACTTATCAAAGAAAAAAAACTTATTTTAAATGGAATCTTTACCCATTTTTGCTGTTCAGATGAAGCTAATAGTATCACAAGAGAGCAAGAGGAAACTTTTCAACTAGCTATAAAAGAGACAAAAAAATATATAGATTATGAGTTTAGAGTACATTGTGCAAATAGTACTGGTGTTTTTAAAGTTGATATGAATTTATATGATATAGCAAGGGTAGGTATAGGTATTTATGGTTATCTAGATACTGAGGAGAAGAAATATCTTCAACCAGTTCTTTCATTATATGCTCAAAAATTAGCAACAAAAAATATTAAAAAAGGGAATCATATTGGATATGGTAGTGATTCTTTTATTACACCTTGTGATATGGTTGTATCAAATTATAATATTGGATATGGAGATGGATTATTTAGAGCGAACTCTAATAAACAAAGAAAAATAGCAAATGGTTTGGAGATATTAGGTCGTGTATCTATGGACAGTTTTTCTGTTGAGTCTGAAGATGAAGAGATATGTGTATTTGATGATGTAACACATTTAGCAAAAGTACATAATACTATAACTTATGAGATACTAACAAGTTTAAAATCCTCTATAAAAAGGGTTATTATTGAGTAATCGGATCCCTTTTGGTCAGATTAATCATAATAAGAAAAATGCAGTATTTTTATCTATTTATACAAAGGAAATAGCACCTTGGAAATACTTCAACGATGATATAAAACACACACGCTGCCCAGCTGTTATTATGATCGATAGATGGGATGGTAGAATTGGCTTCCCTGGGGGAACTTTAGAGAAGGACGAACTTCTTTTGGATGCTTTGGTACGAGAAATAAAAGAAGAGGTTGGTATCAGTGTACGACCAGAAAAAGTCAAAGGCGTAGTGTCTCATGATAATGAAAAGATAGTAACACACTTATTTGCTTTAGAAGTCAATGAGTTAGAGTTTTTACATATTTATTATCATATTCTTAATAATTTTTCAAGATCAATTTTAAACCATGCTTACGAAGAAGCTGATGAGTCTCACTTTATGTCAGAAATTACAGGTATAAAAATAGTTCCAATAGTAAAACATAACAATAAAGGGATTAATAAATTTTTAGAAAATAGTTTTGCTGGAAGTAGTAAAGAAGATTTTAAAATATTTATTAAAGAGACTTTATGCTTAGATATCCTATAAAATATTGCATTATGCAATGTTTATAGCTTTTTCTTAAAATATTCGCTAAAATTTATTTATGAATTTAACCAAACAACAAAAAGAGATCTTAGAATCAGTACAAAAGTATAAAAATATAAAGATAAATGCTTTTGCAGGAACTGGAAAAACAACAACCCTTAAACTTATATCTCAAACATATCCTAATAAAAAGATATTGTATCTAGCTTTTAACAGTGCTATTAAAAATGAAGCTATGACACTTTTCCCTCAAAATACAAGTGTGAAAACAACACATGGATTAGCTTTTGCAGCTGTTAAAAAACATACAAAGATAAATCTTGATAGATTAGTCAACTATAGAGCTATAGATATTTCAAAAGAGTTTAGTATAACTTACAATCAAGCACTGAGTACATTGAAAATATTTGAAAGTTTTTGTAATACTATTAAAGAAGAGATAACAAAAGAAGATATTGAACATAAAACAGCAAAAAAAATGTTTGATAGTATGCTTATAGGAACAATGAAACCGACACATAGTTTTTATTTAAAATATTATTATTTACTTTTAAGTACTCAACAAATTCCACAATTTACCTATGATATTATCATGCTTGATGAAGCACAAGATACCAATGAGGTAACATTAGGTATTTTTGAAGCTTTAAGTTCTAAAACTAAAATATATGTTGGGGATAAACATCAGCAGATTTATTCATTTCGAGGTAGTAAAAATGCACTTGATAAAATAAGCTGCGACAAAAAACTCTATCTTAGTTCAAGTTTTAGGTTCAATGATGATATTGCTAAGTTTGCTAATAAACTTTTAGGAAAGTTTAAAAATGAGCAAGTAAAAATTGATGCGATAGCAAATAGTGATAAAACTATAAAAACACATGGATATATCTCTAGAACAAATGCACAACTTATATCTATCATCTCTTCTAGAATAACTCAAAAAAAACCATTTGTTACCGTACGAGATCCAAATGAGATATTTACACTTACTATAGAAGTGCATTATTTACTGAATGATGAAAAAGAAAAAATAACAAGAAACAGATTTTTAAAAGAGTTTCAAAGTGAAGAGGATATTAGTGACTATGCAAAAGAAGTAGATGATTTTGAATTGCGTTCAGCATTAAAAGTAGCAAAAGAATATAAAGAAAATATTTTTGAGTTTAAAGAGGTTGCTTTAAAGTTTTACAATGCTTGGAAAAATAGAATAAATAATGGTTTAGAACAAAGAATAGAAGAGATACTTTTTTTAACTACTGCACATACTGCAAAAGGTTTGGAGTGGGATCAAGTTACTATTGCAGATGATTTCACAGATTTTGCTGATTTAATAGTTGATTTTGGATGTGATAGTTTAGATGAGTTTATACAAGAACAAAATTTTTTACCAAATCAAGAACTTCTTGATGAATTTAATCTCTTTTATGTAGCAGTTACACGGGCCAAAAAAGCACTTGTAAAAGATAGTGAAAACTTTCACTACCTTATGGCTAAAAATGTTGATAAACTTATTGATAGTAGAATCAAAGATACAAAAGCAAATATAGAAGCAATACAGTCAGGAAAAAAAGTAAGTGTCTCAAAAATGCAGCAAGAGGATAAACAACTTTTACGACAACAAAAAAATCAAGAAGAGGGAAAAGCAAAAAATAGTGGGCTTAAATGGAGTTTGGAAGATAAAATAAAACTCAAAAGTATGTTCAAAAAAGCAAATAGTATAGAACAGATAGCTTCAAAATTAGAAAGAACTACAGGGGCAATACTAGGGGAACTTCATAAAAGTGAGATGATAACAAAAGGGCAACAACAAAAACTTATGGAGTTAGTAAAAACAAATGGGAACTTAGCTACAATGAATGCTATAAAATAGTGGATAAGATATGATAATTTTAGATTTTGAAACAAATACAACTCACCAATATGATGTAATAGAAGCAGCAGCTGTAAAAATAGAAATAATAGATGATAAACTAGTAGTCGTTGATAAGTTTCATAGATATTATCTCTCAAGATATGATGTAAATCCATACTCATATGCTGTACATAAATTAACCCCTGAACTTATCTTAGAACATAGAAATAAACAAGAGATAAAATATGCATCATACTTCAAAGAAGATGAAGAGTTTGCTGTTTTTTGTGAAGGTTGTACAACTTTAGTAGCACATAATATTAGCTTTGAACTAAGACATATAGAAAAGCTTGTAAAATTTGAGAAGCACTTTTGTACTATGAAAGAAAATAAGCATATAGTAAAAGCATTGAATAAAAATGGGAATATCAAAAATCCTAAGCTGGATGAAACTTGTATCTACTATGGTATAGATTTTGATCCAAATTCATATCATAGTGCTACTTATGATGTAAGTAAAACTTATGAAATATTAAAGCATATGAAACTGAAATAATCTGAAATTCAATTTGTATTAAAGACAAAACACTCTAAAATACAAAATTCATTTAACAAAGGTATATCTATATGGGATTTAAGCAGTTTAACCTAGCAGAACCAATTCAAAAAGCACTTAAAATTAATAATTTTCAAACTCCTACACCTATACAAAAAAAAGTTATCCCTTTAGTTTTGCAGTCACAAGACATTATGGCTAAAGCACAAACAGGAAGTGGAAAAACTGCAAGTTTTGTTTTGCCTATTTTACAAAAGTGGCTTGATAGTTCTTATACTGGGAAAGCAAAAATAAGAACACTAGTTCTAACACCCACAAGAGAACTTACTTTGCAAGTGGCTGAGAGTTTTAAAACTTTTAGTTTAAATTTCGGAAAAAAACCTAGAGTTATAAGTGTAATTGGTGGAGAAGAGATAGCAACACAACTTTATGATTTACAAAAAGGGTGTGATATATTAGTGGCAACTCCTGGAAGACTCCTTGATATTTTGAGAAAAAAGCAGATAAGTTTGAGTTCTTTAGAGTTTTTTGTTTTAGATGAAGCAGATAAGATGTTAGACTTTGGTTTTGCAAATGAGTTGGACTTAGTTTTAGAAAACTTACCAAAAAACAGAAAAAACTTATTTTTCTCTGCAACATATCCTCAAAAGATATTAGAGGTTGTATCAAAAATATCTGATGATGTGGTTCAGATAAATATTGAAGATGAAACACCAATAGTTGAAAATATAACTCAACGAGCAATATTGGTAAATCAAGAGAAAAGAAATCCACTCTTACGACATCTTTTAAAAACAAATAATTTTAAACAAGTTTTAGTTTTTGTGGCAAGTAACAGGTCAGCTGATAATCTAGCAGTAAAGTTTAGAAAATATGGTTTTAATGCAGAATCATTTCATGGAAATCTTGATCAAGATGAGAGAGTATTTACCCTAGAAGATTTTAAAAACAAAAAGATTGAGTTACTTTTTTCTTCTGATATTTCTGCACGAGGGTTGCATATAGAGGATATATCTTGTGTTATAAATTATGATTTACCTAGAAGTCCAAATGACTATATTCATAGAATTGGAAGAACTGCACGAGCTGGAAAAAGTGGTACGGCAATATCTTTTATCACTTTAGAAAATTTTGAACATTTTAAACTTATAGAGAAACGCGCACAAATAAAACTTACAAAAGAGCAAATCGAAGGCTTTGAGTTTGTTGGGACACCTACTAAACAAAAAGGAAAAGCTCCTATAAAAGGGAAACGAAAAAGTAAAAAAGATAAATTGCGCGAGCAGGTGGGTAAATAAACTATTTTATGAATAATATCTATAAAATTTATACCTTACTTTTAAAAAAATATGGTGCTCAAGGTTGGTGGCCATTTTTAGATGTGGGCTATCATCCAGATGATTATAGTTATCCTAAAAATAATGACCAAATATTTGAAGTTGCTTTAGGTTCAATTTTAACTCAAAATACTACTTTTGTATCAGTTACAAAAGCTATCAAGAATCTTAAAGAAAAGAATTGTATCACAAGTGAAGCCATAAAAGCTATGGATGTAGAGAAACTCAAAGAGCTTATAAAACCAGCAGGGTATTTTAACCAAAAGGCAAATTATATTTTGGAGTTCATAAAATTTTTTGATAAACTTAATGGTGATATTCCAATAAGAGAAGAGCTTCTACAAGTGAAAGGGATAGGGGAAGAGACAGCTGATTCTATCCTTTTATATGGATATAATCAATGCCAGTTTAAAGTAGATGCCTATACTAAAAGATTGCTTTTAGAACTTGGTTTGATTGATGAGAAGTCGAAGTATAAAGATATAAAAAAACTATTTGAAGGTGCTTTAGAAAAAGAGATACAAGATAAAGATAAAAGAAGAAAAATATATCAAGAGTACCACGCTTTGATAGTGGAGCATGGGAAACACTTTTATTCTAAAAAGCCTTATGGTGTTGGGTGCTTTTTGAAAGATGAGATATGATAAATTTATTAGATAAAAACAAAAACTTCAATATACTTCTTGCAGGTATTATAAGTATCATTGTAGGTGTTGGTGTTGCTCGTTTTGCATTTACTACACTATTGCCCTCTATGCTTGAAGATTTTTTAAGTGTGACCAATGCTGGGCTATTTGCTTCTTTTAACTATGCTGGGTATTTAAGCGGTGCTTTGTTTAGTATATTTTTACAAGATATTAATACTAAAGTGAAGTATTTTAGAATTGGTATGGTTCTGAGTATTCTAACTACCCTTATACTTGCAACCACTACAAATGAGATACTATGGTTTGTATCTCGTGTGATTGCAGGATTTGGGTCTGCTATGGTTTTGATAGTTGGTGGTGCTATTGTTATGGTAAAACTTAACTATGAAGATAAAACAAAAGCTATGGGGATACATTTTAGTGGGATTGGTTTTGCGATAACTGTGAGTGAACTTCTCAGTCAATATACACTTAAAAGTGGAACATGGAGTGATGCTTGGATGGTGTTGACTTTCTTTGCTTTTTTTGTATCTATTTATGCTGTGTATATTTTATCTTTTGATAAAGCGTTAAAAAAAGAGGCACCTAAACATAAAGTTTCAAAAGATATGTTTACACCTTATGTGATATTACTAATTTTAGCTTATTTTACTGCAGGTGTGAGTTTTGTGGTTCAAGCTACTTTTTTTCCTGATATTATAAATTCGTTAGAAGGTTTAGATGGATATGGAAGTTTAGGTTGGCTTGTTGTTGGGCTTGCTGGAATCCCATCTGCAATTATTTGGATGAGACTTGCACATAAGTATGGAAATGTAGATATTATTATTTTAGCTTTTGTATTGCAAATAGTAGGTATCTTGATACCTACATTGACAAATAATATCTATCTCAATCTTTTAAGTGGCGCATTGTACGGAAGTACTTTTATAGGTCATGTGGCACTTTTTATGCATTATGGTGGAAAGTTAGCTGGGAAAAATCCAGTGATATTTATGGGTTCTATGACAGCTGCATATGGGATAGGGCAGGTGAGTGCACCATTATATAGTATAGCTTTGATAGAGAAGTTTGGAAACTATACTATGACATTGTATTTAACTGCATTTATAGCTTGTATAGGTATTTTACTTTTATTGTATGCTAAAACATTACAGTCGAAGCATTATAATAGATAAAATATATATTTTAAATTATTAAATAAGCATTTTGTACTTTAATATCTAAAGAGCTATAATTTAGTATAAAAAATTATGATAAAAGGTAAGCTAATGAGTGAAAATCCTCAAACTGGAAAAAAAGACTTTTATAATGAGATAAAAAATATATTACAAATTGCTAGAGATAATGTATATAAACAAGTAAATTTTATCATGGTTGAGAGTTATTGGAAAATAGGTCGAAAGATTGTTGAGGGGGAACAAAACTCTAATACACGAGCGAAGTATGGTGAACATCTTATTGAAGATTTATCTTCTAAACTTACACATGAGTTTGGAAAAGGTTTTAGTGAGAGAAATTTACGAAATATGAGACAATTTTATAACTGTTTTCCAATTCGGCAGACAGTGTCTGCCAAATTGAGTTGGAGTCACTATATTGTACTTTTAAAAATAGAAGATGAAAATACTCGATTTTGGTATATGGAAGAATCTATAAAACTTAATTGGAGTGTAAGAGCTTTAGAACAACAAATTAAAGAAAATGCTTATGAAAGATTTATAATAAGTAAAGAGCAAGCCAAGTTAGAACATGAGCTAGATGAAAATACTAAAGATTTAAAACAAACTGTTAAAGATATCATCAAAGATGATTATGTATTGGAGTTTTTAGATTTATAATTAGTTGTAATTTATTTAATAATTGCGTCGTGCCATTGCACTAAAGTTAGTCTATATCCGTCAAGTACTGGTAAAACTTCGTGGCTAAAGTAGGGATTACTTGGAAATACTACCATATCTCCAGCTTTTGGTTTGAGTTTGATTTGCTTATTGTTTTTATCATATAAATAGTTAAAGATTAGTTCTCCACCACTAAAACTATATTCATTATTTATAGTATCTTCACAAGTTGTACAAAAAAGTACGGTGGTGATTTTTCGTTGAGGTGCTACATTTATAAAACCTATAGTATTTTTCTTTTCATCTATTAGTTCACTTGAATCATCAGCATGTTTATTATAAAAAAAACCTTTTTTGTATTGAAGCATTTGTACTTTGGTACTAAGTGTTAAAGGTGTATTGAAATATTCTTCTATCATTGGTTGGAAGTGTAGAAATTGCTTATTGTAGATATTTTGAAATTGTTTGTTAAGTTTTAAAATATTTGTTTTTCTATATTTTTCATTGAGCTTAGGTTGTATAATACCATCTACTACTTGCATTTTTACTTTTGCTTTTATTATATCATCTTTTGATTTTGAGTAGCTTGCTATATCTTGTGCTAGTTGTTTTGAAAAAAAGTTTGGTATTATTAAGTATGGTAAATCTTTGTAAGGATTTGGTAATAAGAGATTTTTAATCTCAATATTTTGAAATATATCATCACAATATATTTTATTACTAATTTGCATATAAATAACTCAATAAATAAAAATTTAGAATAAGGGGAGTACTTGTTTTTAGTTAGACTGTGTTTCTTCTACACATTTAGAATATTTTTCATCACACACATCATAACATTGTTCAACATTTGTATCACCTTTAGCGTCACAGATGCTTAAACAGTTAGAGTATGCAGCCTCACATTTTTCTACAGCTTCTGATTGTTGAGCTGTTTCTTCATTTGCCATAAGAGTTATTGAAAAAGTTAAAGCAATAATTGCTATTGCTAATTTTTTTAGTATCATTTATACTTCCTTTAATTTTAAGATAAGTTTGTTTTGTTAGTATAAATGTACTCTTTNATTGAAAAAAGAGTACACAACAATTTTACCNTGAACACCTAGAAGTCTTGCGCCAACAAATACTNTAGGGTTCAGGGTTCTTTCTTCCCTTATTCGTAATTAGAATTATAANCCAAAAATCACTTTTTTAAGCTAAAAATTTCCTGAAGTTTATCGTAAGCGTTAAAAGCCCTTTATTTAAAGCTTTGTTGAGATAAATTTTATTTATTTTTTGATTGCTTTTTTGTAAATTTTGTAATAATATTTTTATAAAAATTACAAAAAAGTCTTTTTTTAAAAAATAGATAAACCAGTTTTTGTAGTAAACATCT
>JGI10211J34971_10002022_pt1 | contig 16699 bp, 13 predicted proteins | sample Etolagsediment_FD_34971 | JGI IMG/M metagenome (IMG submission 34971) | reverse complement strand
GTGTGCGCGTGTGGCAGATTACCGCCGGTGAGTTTCTCCTGCCCTACGAGGCTGCGTACGCCGAGATCCGCCCCGACGCGGCGCGGTCTGGCCTCGGCGCGGCGCAGTCTATCTCCGGCGCGAACGGGACCTGGACGGTCGACGGGTGGTTCCGGATGGCCGACGAGCGGACCGCACGGACGGCGCTCGTCATCCTTCGTCTGGCGTTGCTTCACGTACAGGACATTCCGGCGCTCGAAGGGCTGGAACGGGGCGCCATCGACACGGACCGGGATGCGGCGGTGATTCATTTCACGGTGACGCCGATTCAGCTGGAACAGATCAGCCGGTTTCTCGAGGTGGTAATGGAGGTGGCAGATGAACCTGGTCGTGATTGATTATGATGCCGGAAACCTGCGGAGTGTAGAAACGGCCCTGAAGTATCTGGACGTTTCGTATGCGGTGAGTTCCGACCCCGAGGCAGTGGCGAACGCAGACAAAATTCTGGTGCCCGGCGTGGGTGAGGCGAAAGCCGCGATGGAAACGTTGCGAGCCCGCGGTCTTGATTCGGCCGTACGCGGCTTTTCCCGGACCGGGAAACCGATGATGGGCATCTGCATCGGGGCGCAGATTGTCCTTCAGGAGTCTGAGGAGCGAGCGACACAGTGCCTGGGTCTGATCCCCGGCGTCGCGCGGAAATTCCCCGACGCACCCGGCCTGAAAGTTCCCCATATGGGGTGGAATACCGTCACGTTCGATACCGCGAGCGCCGGTGCGTGGTTATTTGACGGTATCCCGCAGGAATCCTCATTCTATTTCGTGCATTCGTACTATCCGGACGCAACACACCCGGAACACGTACTGGCGCGGTGTGCCTACGGAGTGGATTTTGCGGCGGCACTCCAGCGGGATAACATAGTGGCTACCCAGTTCCACCCGGAAAAGAGTGGCGAACTCGGCCTGCGGGTTCTGCGGAATTTTCTGAAACACTGAAGGCGGCTCTGAATGCGGGGACGGAGGAACAAATGTTTCAAAAACGGATAATCGTATGCCTCGACGTACGCGACGGGCAGGTTACCAAGGGAATCCGGTTCAAGGGAAATGTCGATATCGGTGATCCCGTGCGGATGGCGCGGGAGTATTACGATCAGGGAGTCGACGAACTCGTCTTTTACGATATTACGGCGTCGGCCGAGCGCCGGGGCATCATGATCGATGTAGTAGAGAAGGTCGCCGAACAGATTTTTATTCCGTTTTCGGTAGGCGGCGGAATCAGCTCACTGGACGATATGCGGCGGGTGATCCTGGCGGGGGCCGAGAAGGTGAGCGTGAACAGTCAGGCGGTGAAGAATCCGGGAATCATCGAGGATGGAGCGGGGAAATTCGGGCGTCAATGCGTCGTCTTGGGTATGGACGTCGCCGCGGATTCGGCGATGCCCAACGGATATCGAGTGTACATCAACGGAGGCCGTACGGCGACGGAACTCGATGCGCTGGAATGGGCGCTGCGAGCGGAGACGCTGGGTGCCGGTGAAATTGTCGTGAACAGCATCGACGCGGATGGAACGAGAGATGGCTACGAGTTGACGGTAACCCGGATGATCTCTGAAGCGGTCGGTATTCCCGTTGTCGCATCCGGCGGCGCCGGTACACCCGAACACCTCAGGGCTGTTCTGGATGAAGGGCGGGCCGACGCCGCACTAGTCGCCAGTATGGTGCACTACAACGACTTTTCCGTGGGCGAAATCAAAGCCTATCTTCGCGGCGCGGGAGTTCCTGTCCGTTCGCACTTGTCCTGATTGAGTTTTCTGAATATATTGAAACCACACTTTCCGGAGGGACGATATGCCCACTTACGACTACGCATGCGATAGCTGCGGACATACGTTTGAAGCGTTTCAAAGCATGTCAGATGATGCACTGGTAACGTGCCCGTCGTGCGAACAGCCTGCGCTGCGCAGAATAATTAGCGGAGGAACCGGCGTAATTTTCCGCGGGAGCGGTTTTTACGTAAACGACAGTAAAAGCTCGTCGTCTCGTTCTACCGGGAAACCTCTGTCTGCCGGCACGGATGCGGGAAGCGGCACGGATACTACCGCATCGACTGCCGGAGGGGATACGGCTTCGGCGCCGAATGCAACCTCAGACGCCAAAAAGTCGGAAAAAACCGAAAAAACCGAAAAATCGGAAAAAACGACGAAAACAGATAAAAAAAGCGCGTAAATCAACGTATCCCGTAACTGCTATATATTGATTTCCCAACGATGATATGGTAAGGTGAAATATGGATTTCGCACAGTTCAATTCGATGGAGAAAAACTGCTGTTCCACCGAATTTATCGAGCAGTGTGCCCAGAAACTGAAAGTCTGCGGTCATCCCATGCGCCTCCAGCTCCTGTGCCGGATCGCGCATGATACCGAGCCGTGTGTAACCGAGCTCTGGAGCTGTCTTGACCGGCCGCAACCCGTCGTTTCCCAGCATCTCGCGGTATTAAAGCAAAAAGGAATCGTTACCAGCGAAGTGCGGGGAAACCGGCGAATCTATTCGATAGTGGATCCCTTCATCCGGATGATCGTCGGATCGCTGATAGAAGTTCCCATGCCGCCCCCGGACGACGTTACGGAGTCGTGAACGCGCGCAGACTCGACACGGATATCGAACAGATTTCCGTGCGCGATACCGTAAGCACCGTGTACCTGTCCAACCGGAATACCGTCTTTCAGGGATTGGATTCCACGACCCTCATTGTAACCGATCAGAATACCGATTCGCTCATCCGGACCGAAGAGACGATGCCGGCCCTTCGTGCCGTCGTACCCGCCGGTGAGCAGTGCAAAGATATCCGACACCTTGAAACGCTCCTCGATGTTCTCCTGAATCATGAGTTTACGCGTGATTCGACGCTGATTGCCGTAGGGGGCGGAGCCGTAACCGATCTTGGCGCCGCGACCGCGTCGCTGTACCTTCGGGGAATACCGCTGGTGCTTGTTCCGACTACCCTGCTGGGAATGGTCGATGCCGCGATCGGCGGAAAAACCGGCGTCAACTTCGGCGCGTTCAAAAATCTGGTCGGTACGTTCTATCCGGCGCAAGAGGTCCGGATCTGTCTGGATTTTCTTCAGACGCTGCCCGAAGCCGAGTATCGCAGCGGACTTGCCGAGGTGATCAAAGCGGCTATGCTCGGCGATGCGCGCCTCTTTGAAATACTGGAATCGGAACCCGACGCCGTCCGGAGCCGCGATCCGGCGGTAACTGAAGAACTTGTTCGCCGTGCGGTATCCGTCAAAGCGGTCCACGTACGGGAGGACCTTACCGAAAAGGGAATACGGGCGCACCTGAATCTGGGCCACACCTTCGCGCATGCCCTTGAATCGGTTGCGGGATTTGGAGCGGTCGCTCACGGCGATGCGGTCGCGTGGGGAATCGTTCAGGCGCTCCGTCTCGGTAGTGCACTCGGCATTACGGATCGCGGCTACCGGGAGCGGAGTGAAGCGCTTCTTCGAACGTACGGGTATCGGTTTTCCTATAGAGAGTTTTCGACCGACAGTCTCATCGCCGCCATGAAGCATGACAAGAAGCGGAATTCGGGCGGGATGCGGTTTGTTCTCCAGAGGGGCGCCCAGGAAACGCAATTGATGAGTGTTGATGAAGGAAAATACCGTTCCCTTCTCGATTCGGAACGGTAATCGCTGTATACTGGGGGAACCCAAGGAGGCTTATTCATGTCTAAAATTCAAAAAGTAGGAACCGCGGCACTGTTGCTCCTGACGCTGACGGTTTTTGTTGCAGGAGCACAAGAGATAATCTTTTCGACATCCGGCTCACTCGGACCCGGGGATTCCACGAACGGAAGCGGAGACTACCAGGATGTATACCGGGTACGCGTAACCGCAGGAACAACCGTCGAGGTGATTGTTGCGTCCGAAACGCTGGATACGCAGATAGAAGCGACGCTGCCCGGAGGAATGGACGTATACAATGACGATTATCAGGGATACAACGCCGGATTTGCTCGAGCGATTACGCAGACCGGAACGCTGGAGTTTTATGTCTCTTCCCTCTATGGGAGCGATGAAGGGGAGTACACCGTTGTCGTAAGTGAGCTTCCTCCTCCTCGTGAGATTTCGCTGGACAGTGCAACGGAAGGTACCTTTGGAAAGAGCGGCGGCCAGTCACGAAGGGCGCACCGGTATATTCTGTACGGAAATGAGGGGCAGCGCGTTACAATTGAGCTTCGCTCAGACGACTTTGACGCATACCTTGAAATAGAGGACAGCACCGGCGGCCAGGATTATGACGACGATGGCGCGGGGGATTTGAACTCACGCCTTTCGTTTCTCTTTCCTGAAGACGGATACGTGACAATCACTGCAAGCAGCATCGGTGGTGACGAATTCGGCAGCTACGTCCTTTCGGTAGCCGGGGGTGCGGAAACGCTGGTGGCGGAGTTCGAGGGGAATCTGGATTACGGCGATTACCGCGGCTACGACGGAACGCTCTATGACATGTATGAGTTCGAAGGGGAAGCCGGCGAATCGATTACCATAATGCTGAATTCGGACTACTTTGACGCTCGTCTCTTCTTCAGTAATCCCGACGGCTCGAACCTCGCCAGTGATGATGACGGTGGTGGCGGATCCAATAGCCTGGTCAGTGTAATTCTGCCGGAGACCGGTACATACCGGATATTTGTCACCTCGTTCTTTGAGGGAACCGGCGACTATCTCGTCCAGATCATGAAATAGCCTGAAACATACCGTACGTATCTGAGCCGGGGGATCTTCCCCCGGCTTTTTTTGTCCGTCGGTTATTCGTCTTCGTCGACGATCGCGCTCAGTTTTCGATACCAGCCGTTTACAATCTCGGTGACACCGGAAAAAGCCGCCTCATCAACTTCATCCACAAACTGCTCCAGAGAGGCCAGGCTCTCATGAACGGCAGTAAAAAAATGGCGGGTCGGCTTGAACCAGTATTCGCCGTGGTCGTTTGAATAGAGCGTAACAAATCCGAGGTGTGGTCCCGATTTTTTCACCGGACTCACCCGGAGGATTGCGTCGAGGTGCGCCGCGAGCTCCCGTGGCTGTGTATCGGCACGAAAGCGCTGTTTCTGTGGCCATTCGCCCGATACGTGAAGATCACGATCCAGATGCGCGGCCGTACGAAGCACCGTTCCAAGGCGCTCGCCGTCCATGATGAGCTGGTCGCCGAGGACGATCCGGGATCGGAGTTTCCGCTGGCTGCTGTGAATCCTGACCGGACCGTCCTGAATCAGCGGTGAAAGCTCGTACCACGGGAGAATAACGATCTTTTTCTTACCCTTGTACGTACGGATCTCGAAGTTTTTACTGCCGAGCTGAATCTGCCACGTAGTATCACGGCCGGGTTTCTCGGCCACTCTCCGGTCACGTCCCGGTTTGCCTGACGCCGTCCGGTCACGACCGGCGCCCGACGAGAGGCTCTGGAAGAGTTGTTCCGAAATATCGCGGAGCCACTCTTTTTGCAGCGGAGAGACGCTGCGCGCGTAGGTACGGCTGGTTCGGACGATCTCTCCGGCAACGATGAATTGCGGCGTTTCGCGGAACATGACCGAACCGGGGTGAATGAGGATCTGTTCCGCGGTGAGGCTCTGGTATATGCCGCGCCCGGTATGAACGCAGACAAACTGTATGAGACCGCGACCGATAGCCGTGAGGTAATTCGCTTTCGGGCCGCCCCCGGAGATGGGAATACCCAGATCCGAAACGATCTCGGAGAGTTGTTCTTTCACGTTTGCGATCTCCGCCATGATACGCGGGTCCAGGTAGCGCGCCGAACAGAACGATGATTTGTCCTCGACACTGATATATGCCTGGAAGAGTCTCAGGTAACTGACGAAGTCTCCGAGGTCATCGCGGTAGCGATGGTGCTCCTTCCGCGCCTGGATCTCTTCTCCCGGGGGCAGAACAAACGGCGTTTGAGAGGTCAGAAATGAAACGCCGGTAAGCGTCTCATCGAGCACGTCGGGATACTCCCGGATCGATTCCACGATGATACGACTGTGGCGGGGCAACAACGGGAACTCCACCATCATTCGCCCGATTGCGGTGAGTTGGCGCTCGTTGTCCAGCGCGTTCATGAGACGTAGCGTCTCGACCGCGGCTCGAATATTTCCCGTTCCGGGCGACGAGATGAAATCGAACTGCTCAAAATCGCGCAGCCCGATCTCGGCCATCCGCAGAACTACCTCCGACAGGTCGGTGCGGTAGATCTCTTCCGTCGAGAAGAGCGGGCGGGATTCGAAGTCGTTCTTGCTGTACAGACGGTAACAGCGGCCCGGTCGGGTTCTTCCGGCGCGGCCGCGGCGCTGGTTGGCGCTTGCTTTCGAAATCGGTCCTTCAATCAGGGCGGATGTATAGGTTCGCGGATTGTAGAAGTTGGTTTTCGAGAGCCCGCTGTCGATTACCACCGAGACACCGTCGATCGTGATGCTCGTTTCGGCGATATTCGTCGCCACGACGACTTTGGTTTTTCCCTCGGGTACCGGCGGAAAGACGCGGTCCTGCTCCTCTTTACTCAACCGGCCGAACAGCGGAATGATCTCCAGTCTGTTGCGAACCGGCAGTGAATAGAGTTGCATCATACAGTCGCGGATCGCCTGCTCTCCGGGAAGAAAGATCAGTATCGCTCCTCCGTCCCCGTCGGCGATTACTTCCTCAATGACTTTTTGAACCGTCGTGGTCACGCGGTCAATGAGCGCCTCGTACACGGCTATTGACCGTCCCCGGGCCGACTGATCCATCAGGGCCGAGGCGGGCGGCGCCGGATTGTCGTACACCAGCTGCACCGGGAACATCTGCGTTTCTATGCGGACTACCGGACAGTGATCGAAGTATTCACTGAAAATCGCCGTGTTGATGGTAGCCGACGAGATGATCAGGTGAAAATCATTGCGCTGTTCCAGCACACGTTTCAGAAGGCCAAGGATGAAATCGATATTAAGGCTTCGCTCGTGCGCCTCGTCGACCATAATCACGCTGTAATCCGAGAGCCGCTGATCGGTCTTGATCTCCTGCAGCAGGATGCCGTCGGTCATGATTTTGATCTTTGTGTCGGGGCCTGTATGGTCGTGAAAACGCATTTTGTATCCGACGGTATCGGGGACATTCACGTCCAGCTGACGCGCTACGAACTCGGAAATCGAGACGGCGGCAATCCGTCTGGGTTGTGTGACGCCAATCCTGCCGTGATCGGAAAACCCCGCTTCATGGAGAATAACCGGAAGCTGCGTTGTTTTACCGCTCCCGGTAGGACTTTCCACAACGATGACCCGGTTCTGTGCGAGAGAATCGAGGATTCGTTGGCGGTGCTGGTAGACTGGAAGATCGTGGGGATTCATCGCGTTACCTGGCCAGCAGCGCGATTGCGTCGGTTATCGAGATGCCGTCGTGATTCGCGCGCGTATCGAGGTTGCGGATATTCACCGTTCCGGATTCTGCTTCGGCGTTGCCGCAGATCAGTACGGAGGGAATCCCCTTTTTCTCGGCAATACTGAACTGTTTCCCGAGCTTGATCTCTTCGGGAAAGACGTCGGCGCGAATTCCCGCTGCTCGCAGCTTTTGGGCAATCGCATGATAGTGGGTCAGCAGGTCGGGAGAGAGAAAGGCGATCATCACGTCCGCGGCCGGTACCGGCTCGCTCGCGGGGTCCAGCTCCTCGAGCGCCGCTATCAGCCGGTCCAGACCAATGGAAGCACCCACACCGGGCATCGACTCGCTGCTGTACAGGGCGACGAGGTCGTTGTACCGGCCGCCGGAGCAGACCGATCCGATCGATTCAATCCCCGTAAGGAACGTCTCAAAGACGATTCCCGTATAGTAGTCCAGACCGCGGGTAATGGAAGGGTCCAGTGTGAGGCCGGTCAGAAAACCCAGGTTCTGCGCCATCTCTCCAATGGCGCGCAACCGGTCGCTGTCGGGATTGTCTCCTCCCGCCAGAGCGGTAATACGGTCAAGGACGGTAACGTAGTCTCCGTCGGCCGTGATGAACGCGATGATTTTCCGGGCTAATCCGTCGCCGGTCTCCACCGCAAGAAGCTCGGCCGTCTTTTCCGTACCGATCTTTCGCAGCTTGTCGACGGTGCGCAGGATGAACTCGCTCTTTTCCGCCGAACCGTGAAGGCTCAGGAAGCGGTTGAAGATTCCGCGATGGGAGAGGTGAATCTGTACTCCCGGTACATCGAGCGCAAGAAAGGCGTCTCTGATCATCAGGACGATCTCAAAATCCGCAGAGAGCGTATCGGTCCCGACGATGTCGAAATCGCACTGGGTGAACTCGCGATACCGGCCGCGCTGGGTATTCTCGCCACGGAAGACCTTGTTGGTATGAAATCGCTTGAACGGAGCGTAGAGTTCGTTTTTATGGAGCGCCATGAAGCGCGCAAACGGGATTGTAAGATCAAAGCGCATTGCGACATCGCGGCCGCCGTTATCGGTAAAGCGGTAAATCTGCTTGTCCGTCTCTCCGCTTCCCTTTCCCAGGAGAACGTCGGTGTATTCCAGAACGGGTGTGTCGATGGGTACGAAACCGAACGCGGAAAAGGTCTTTTCAAGCGTTGCGACGATAGATTTGCGCCGGGTCTCGGCTTCCGGAAGGAAATCGCGGAATCCTTTCAGAATTCGTGGGGTAATTTGCATATGCCTGACAGTCTACACGGAGAAATGCTCCTTCGGCTATTCCTCGTCGCATCCGGTTCGGTTAGCGGTCAGCGCAGCGGGATCATCAGATCGTTTTCGGCGTAGATAAGATCGGGGTTGGTGATCCGGTTTTCTTCTGCCAGTTCCGGAAAACGCCACGGTGTTCCGTAAAACCGCGCCGATATATCCCATAAGGTGTCGCCCCAATTGATGGTATACATCTCCACCGTTTGCGCCGGAGTAATCGCCGGTGCGACGGCGTCGACTTCCGTGGACGGCGTTACTGCAGGCGGTGTAACAGCAGGTGTAACAGCAGGTGGAACATCGACCGTAGAAGCCGGTACCGCCGGTTCGATCGGTGCGACCGGCTCAGTGTGCGCAGCGCGTCCGAAAATTACGAACGCCGTCGCGAGACCGAGCAGTACGACAATGAGAGCGAGAATCAGAATGGAAACGGTGTTTTTCCGGCGGGGTCGCGTCGGGACCGACTCTTCATCGTCCAGCCACGATTCGAACGTGTCCGAACCGGGATTCGTGGCGATCGACGTGCTTTCACCGGTCCCGCTTTTCGCCTCGCGAGCCGTCGCGGTCAGGATACCGGATTCATCCAGCTCGAAATCCAGGTCTATGGCGATATCACCGGCATCTCCCCGTGGAAGATCTCTGATCGTCAGCGTTCCCAGTGTTTCGGTGAGCGGTTGCATCCCGGTACTGCTGCGGCACAAGGGAATCCGCACTTCTTTCTGATCGGGATGTGAAGTTGTGAGTACCAGTCGTTTCCGTCCTTCTCCGGTTTCGGTCAGGATCGGAAAAAACGACGAATCGGCAAGCCGAATTCCAAACATTGCGTTACCCTTATTGTACTGTCCTCCGAAAGCCGCATGATTGCAAGGGAATAAACAGAATTATAACGAAACGCTCCCGTTGAGGTTTTTCTTTTTATAAAAACACCGGTGCTCCGGTTGAGAAAAAATTTGTGATAGAGTCCGGAAAACATCAACCCAAATTGAGTGTCACTTAGCGTGTGTACGGTAAAAGCGGTATTTCCCTGCCGGATATCGATTTGTTCGCTCGATTGCTTTTCTACAGAATTAGAATTGTCTTTCGTTTTCTCGGAAAACGAGTTACGACGGTTCCGTACACAAGCTATCGGACACTGTCGAGACTATGCGACTCTGGTTTGCCGGACATATCGAAAGCCGGGAGGACTGACCGAGCGTCAAGTCGATTCGCCGATTGTGACGTGATTGGTAACAGTAACATCTCCCCGGTTGGGGTTGCCGTATTTCGCCATGAGATAGGCAGCGGTAAAAGCTGCCGGCCTGTCATGTTCTCCGGTAGAGATCGCCGATGTGTAGTTTGCAGTGGCGGGGTTGCTGAATCGGGCGTACCGGNTTCCCAGCGACCACATTGCCGACGACNTTGCTTATTTCACGGTTTTTTGTGTCACTATGAAATTGCAAGTTATTGTATTACAACGACTTGCGNTAAGCGGCCGACGGGAGTCGAACCCGCGTCTCAAGCTTGGGAAGCTTGGGTAATGCCGTTATACGACGGCCGCATAATAGAACCGTTCAAATCCATAGAGATGGTATCACACCGGTTCCGTTTCATGGAAGAGTGTTTCAAGAATCGTGCGGAAAGTTCCCGGCGCTCAATTGGATATGATCTCCTGTCCGGATAACGGTGAGGAGTGCCAGGTTCTGATACCCGTACCGGTTGCGGTAGACAAGCAACGGAGATCCAGGAAACATGTGCAGAATACCCCGATTCCTATTACACTATGGTACGACGATTTCGATTGGATCGGACACATTACAGAATGTATAAACAGCGGGAGTACGACGGATGAGTAACCAGCCCAGCAAACCCGACGAGCGCACACCAAGTCATTACATCGCGATTGGCGCCTCCGCCGGCGGATTGGAGGCGATTGAGTCGTTTTTTATGCACATGCCTGCCGAAAATCCCTACGGCTTTATGGTCATTCAACACCTTTCGCCGGACTACAAGAGTCTGATGGTAGAAATCCTTTCGAAGCGCACGACGATGCCGGTACACCGCGTAGAGGACGGGATGGCCGTCGAACCGGGAAACGTCTATCTGATTCCACCGAAAAAGAATATGACGATCTTCCATGGCAAGCTTCTGTTGAACGACCAGGACCAGGCTCGGGGCCTTAATCTTCCGATCGACGTCTTTCTGCAATCCCTCGCGGAGGATCAGGGTGAGAAGGCGATCGGTATTATTCTCTCCGGCACCGGAAGTGACGGGATGCGCGGGGTCCGGGCGATCAAAGAGTGCGGTGGAATGATCATGGTACAGAACGAGGCAAGCGCCAAGTTCGACGGGATGCCCCAGGCGGCGATCTCCACCGGACTTGTAGATTTCATCCTTGCCCCCGATGAGATGCCCGACCAGTTACAGGCGTTTGTGAGTTACCCGGCACAGATGGTTCCGATTCACCCGAACCGGGAAGTTTCGGACGACGACGGACTTACCCAGGTTTTTGCGCTGCTGCGTGAGCGGTGCAAGGTCGATTTTACCCATTATAAGCCGAGTACGGTACACCGTCGTCTCGAGCGACGAATGACGGTAAATCAGATCTCTACGATTCACGACTACATACGGCAACTGCGTGAAGTTCCGGCGGAGGTAACGACCCTCTTTCGCGAACTCCTCATCGGCGTTACCTCGTTTTTCCGAGATCCTGCAGTGTGGGAAAAGCTCGAGACGGAGCTTCTCCCCGAACTGGTGCGCTCAACCGAATTCAAAGAATTACGGTTGTGGGTCGCCGGTTGTTCGACGGGAGAGGAGGCGTACACACTCGCGATGGTCGTCCGGAAGGTCATGGACGATATCGGCATTACCCGTGACGTCAAGATCTTCGCCACAGATATCGACAAGGAGGCGACGCTGTACGCCGCCGCCGGATCGTATCCGGAAAGCATCGCTGCCGACGTCCCGGCGCACTACCTCAGTCGCTACTTTTTTCGCAAGGATGAACACTTCCAGATCTCGCGATCGATTCGGGAGATGGTGGTTTTTGCTCAGCACAATCTGATCAAGGACCCCCCGTTTACCAATATCGATCTTATCAGCTGTCGGAACCTGCTCATCTACCTGCAGCCGGTTCTGCAGAATAAGGTAATGGAGTACTTCCACTTTTCTTCCCGCAACAGCGGGCTCGTTGTTCTGGGGAGCAGCGAGACGACGGGAGAGATGAGTGAATTCTTCGAACCGATCGACCAGAAGGCGAAAATTTACCGCTCCCGCGGGAACGTCCGCCGCGCCATAGAACCCGTTCGCGCAATGCTGCCGTCGGATACCCGCTTGCAGGATCTCCATCGGAGTATCACCGGCGATCGACGGATGGCGGACCACCGGAACGAGCAGATTCTGGAGCGCTTTCTGGAAACTGTCGCGGGTCAGTATCTGCCGGTCACCGCGATCGTCAACGACCAGCTCGAAATTCTCCACGTCGTTGGAGATACGGCGCCGTATTTTCGCTTNCCCAGTGGCCGCCCTTCGTTGCGAATCGACAAGCTCGCCGTTCGCGAGCTGGCAATTCCCGTCTCCACCGGCGTACAGAAGGTGATTCGCACGGGAAAAGACCTTCAGTTCACCGGGATTCTTCTGAAAGGGAGTGACTCCGTCCAGTCGGTTAATCTGCGGATCGTACCGATCCCGGGGAAAAAGAGCCAGAGTCCGCTCGTAGGAGTCTTCCTGGAGAACGTCGGCAGAAAGGAGCCGGATCCGCCGGACAAGTCGGAGCTCTACGACGTCTCGTTGGAGGCGGAGCAGCGCATTCGCGATCTTGAACAGGAGCTCCAGTTCTCCAGAGAAAACCTGCAGGCGACGATCGAGGAACTCGAAACGGCCAACGAGGAGCTTCAGGCGACCAACGAAGAGCTGCTCGCGAGCAATGAGGAGCTCCAGAGCACCAACGAGGAGCTCCAGAGCACCAACGAAGAGCTGTATACGGTAAACACCGAGTACCACAGCAAGATCATCGAACTTACCGAAGCTCACAACGACGTCGACAACCTCATGACGGCATCGCAGATCGGAACGCTCCTTCTCGACGAAAACCTCGAGATCAGGCGCTTCTCTCCCAGGATCACGGCGATCTTCAAACTCCTCGATGCCGACGAGGGGCGTCCCATCACCCATATCGCTCACTACCTGAAGGACTTTGATCCGCTCACTGTGTTGCAGAACGTCCAGAAGAGTGAAGAGGTCTGGGAAGACGAGGTGCAGACCGAAGACGGTACGTGGTACCTCATGCGCGTCGTCCCCTATACGATCGGACCGGGAGAATTCTCGGGTCTCGTTGTCACCTTTGTGGATGTAAACCGTCTCAAGAGTACCGAGCGGGAGCTCGCAAAGCGAAAAGCGATCCTGGAGGCGTCCGAACGCCTTGCCGAAGTTGGCGGGTGGGAGTATGACGTCGGCAAGGATACGATGTTCTGGACCGATGAGACGTACCGAATCCACGGTTTTGACCCGGCATCCTTCAACCCCGGCACCAAGGAACACATAGACCGGAGTCTCGAGTGCTACCCGGAAGATGAACGACTAAAAGTGTTCGAAGCGTTTGGTCTCTGTCTCGAAAAAGGAACGCCCTATGACATGGTAGTGCGGTTTCTGCGTGCCGACGGCAAAAAACGGTGGATACGGACCGCCGCGTCTTCGGTGATGGAAAACGGTTCGGTCGTACGAATCGTGGGAAACATAATGGATATCACGAACCTGCGCTGTATGGACGAAGACGAATGAACGACGACCTCCGCCGTCAGGCCGAAGTGCGGTTACGCGACGCTGAAACGGCAGCCAATGCCAGCATCCACGAACTCCAGGTACACCAGATCGAGCTGGAGATTCAGAATGAAGAGCTCCGCCGCACCCAGCTGGAGCTGGAAAAGAGCAGGACCCGGTACTATGACCTCTATAACAACGCGCCGGCCGGCTACCTCCTCCTTGACGAAAGCGCAACGATCCGTCGCAGCAATCAGACGTTTATGGAGATCGTCGGAACGGAAAAGAACCCGAACGACACGGCGTTTCCCGACTACCTCGTGCCGGAAGACCGGGGTCTCTTCCTCGGCCGCTTCGGTTCGTTCTTTCGTGATCCACAGGGCAAGCATATGGAGGTTACCTTACGGACCGACGGTACCCGGCTCGTTCGGGTGCAGCTCACCGGCCGCACGGAGCACACCGGTGACGACCGCAGGGTAATGGTGATTCTCACAGACGTTACCGGCCTCAAAGTCGCAACGGATCGCGCAGAAGCGCTGGTCAAAGAGAAAGAACTCATCCTCCGCGAGGTACACCACCGGATCAAGAACAACATGGAGATCATCAGTGCGATGCTCTCTCTCGAAGGTTCTCTCGCCAGATTCGATGAAACAAAGGACGCTCTCGAACAGGCGCGAAACCGGATCAACACGATGATGGGTATCTACGAGCTCCTCTACCGAACCGAAAATTACGGATCGATCAATCTCAAGGACTACATCGAAGACCTCGTCGACCGGATCCGTAAGACGTACATTGTCGGAAATGCGATTACGATCACCGCCGATCTCCCTTCGGTAATCGTAGCGGGAGAGACGGTCGTACCGGTCGGAATTATCACGACGGAACTGGTCGTCAATGCGCTCAAATACGCCTTCCCCGACGGCCGAACCGGAGTGATCCGGGTTATTGTCACCGGCTCGGTGGACACCGGATTATGCCTCACGATCCAGGACGACGGGGTTGGAACGACCGAACGGCACGGTGCAGCGGGACGAAACGGTACCGGGTTCGGGACGAAGCTCGTAGAGGCGCTCACCGATCAACTCCACGGATCTCTGGAAGAACGGAAGAGCGAAAACGGGTTTCGAGTCTCGGTTCGCTTCACTCCAAAAAAAAGACGATAACACCAAAAAAGCCCGGCCCTGGGGCGACTGGTCCGGAATGGCACGCAGGCGCCGGTTTTTCATCGGCCGCTTGATTGCGCAATGGTTTCGGTATACCGTTGCCCCATTATGAAACAGAATCGTGCTCTCGGAACCGGAGCCGCGTTGGGTGCGTTTTTCCTGTGGGGAATCCTCCCTTTGTATTGGTACGCGATCCGCCACGTTCCCGCGTTCGTCATCACCCTCCATAGAGTGGGGTGGGCGGCGGTACTCGCGTGGATCATCGTGCTCGTCCGGCGGCGGCTCGGTTTGTCAGATTCGTACGGTTCTCCCGCCGAAGTCCCGCTGTGGCCCGGTTGGCGGGTATACGGCCGATTGCTGCCGAATGGACTCGTACTGGTGGGAAACTGGGGGATTTACATCTGGGCGGTAAATAACGGACACACGCTCGATGCGAGTCTCGGGTACTACATCAATCCGCTGGTAAACGTCCTTTTGGGAATGCTCTTTTTTCAGGAGCGACTGTCACCGATGCAATGGATTGCCGTTGCGCTTGCCACCGGCGGTGTAGTTCTTCAGACGGTCGGACTGGGATACCTCCCGTGGATCAGCCTCGTTCTGGCGTTTTCCTTCGGTATCTACGGAGCGGTAAAAAAACACACACGGATGAGCTCGATCCACTCTCTGGCCGTAGAACTTGCCTCGCTCGGCCCCGCTGCGCTGCTGTTGATTGGAGTGGGAGTTGTCCTTGAGTGGCATTCCGGCACCGCAATGAATCCGGCGTGGGCGGGGAGCGACTTTCTTGCCGGCGATCCGCTATCCACATGGGTGCTTCTGGGAGCGGGCGTCGCGACGGTGGCGCCACTGATGCTCTTCGGCATCGCCGCGCAAAACATCCGCCTTTCTGATGTGGGGTTCTTTCAGTATATCGGGCCGACCCTCATGCTCATCATTGGTTCGACCATCTTTCACGAACCGCTGGACCAGCGCCGTATGCCCGGTTTCATTCTCGTGTGGATTGCGTTATTGGTATACTCGCTTTCAAATGTGCTCAACCGGAGGAGAACAGTATGAAAAACGTGCTTGTCGCACAGTCCGGCGGACCCTCGCCGGTAATTAATGCATCCCTTCAGGGGGTAATCGACGCGTGTCGCGATCACGATTCATTCGGCGCGGTATACGCCGCTTTTCACGGTGTCGAAGGTATTCTGAAGGAGGAGATCATCGATCTGGGGACGGAGGAAGCGGAGGAACTGGCTCGGCTTCGTCAAACGCCGGGAGCGGGAGCGATCGGTACGTGCCGATACAAGCTCCACGACGGGAACGACGAGGATTTCGGCCGGATCGTCGATGTATTCGCGGCGCACAATGTCGGCTATTTCTTTTATATCGGAGGGAACGATTCCATGGACACGGCCCGGAAAGTCGCCGACCTTGCGCGGGAGCGGGGCGTGGAGCTGACGGTAGTTGGTGTTCCCAAGACGATCGACAACGATGTGGGTGATTCGACATTCGATCTGGTTGATCACACGCCTGGATACGGAAGCGCGGCCCGTTATTGGGCGTCGGTCATGCAGATTCTGGAAGAGGAGAACCGTGGAATGTGCTCGTCGGAGCCGATCGCAGTGATTCAGGCGATGGGTCGCAGCTCCGGATTCATCCCGGCGGCGGCACGACTGGCGGACCCGAAGCGGGAGATGCCGCTCCAGCTCTATCTTGCCGAGAGCGATCATACGCTTGCATCGATGACCGACTGTGTCAGCGACGAACTCCGACGATCGGGGCGCTGTATCGTGGTGGTGAGCGAAGGGTTTCCGGTCGGTAGCATCGGTGAGCGTCACGACGCATTCGGCCACGTGGAATACGCGGCAAGCGAAAGCACCGTCGCGCAGGTTGTCGTGAACCACCTGAACCGCGCCGGTCTGCCCGTGCCCGGCTACGCAACCGGCCAGGTGCCCGGCGCCCTGCAGCGTTCCACCAGTATCTTCGCCTCGGCTCAGGACCGCACCGAAGCGTATGAGGTCGGACGCCACGCGGTAGCGCTGGCGGCAGGCGGAACCGCCGGTGTGATGGCTACAATCCGACGGGCCGGCGGCGTACCCCGGGCGCTTCCACCCGGTGAAGGGGCGCCCGAAGCTGATGGG
>JGI10211J34971_10002021_pt1 | contig 16706 bp, 16 predicted proteins | sample Etolagsediment_FD_34971 | JGI IMG/M metagenome (IMG submission 34971) | reverse complement strand
CTTCTTGGAAGAATGTCCCTTGCCCATGATGCGTAGTGAGTGCGTAGTGAAAAGCGAAAACTAACGTGAATACGAAGTACTGACGTGAGTGCTAGTGAATAAAAGAAATAATTTTAGATTTTTTTAACCATCAATTTTATTTAAATTATTTTTTTTTAGATAAGCATTTTTTACTAAAACCATTTCAAAATAATTAAATTTCAATATACCAGGAGAAATAGATGTAAAATTAATTTTTGTTGGATTTTTTGTAATATAAAATTTAACATTATTAGGTAATAAAAATTCGTATTCATGAGGATATCTTGTGTACATAAACATTAATACATTATAACCTTTTGGTATTACAATTTTACAAAAATATGAACCATTTTCAAATTTATTACTATATTTTTCTGAAAATCTAATTGCAGGTAAAGTTAAAATACTTGTTGACATTATCCCTTTGTTCTCACATATTTCACCAATTTTACAAGTTAATCTTCCTGAACCTCGAAATACTGCTATATCTTTAGTTAATGGTGGTGAATTAATAATTATAGATTGAATTGTGTTATATAAGATAGAAACAAAGTCTTCTAATTTTTCATCAGACAAATCATTTGATTTTATTATTTCATGATAAAATCTTCTATCATCATCATTTTGTAATACTTTTTTTAATATTGATAAATTTTCTTCACTTAATTTATAATCGTTTCTAATATAATAATTTATTATTCCATCATAAACTGCCGAATATAACACTAATATTTGTTTTTTTTCCAAATCTAAATTTTGTAAATAATTTCTTTGTTTTTCAATCCATTCTTTGTCAGGAAATTGTTGGTATAATTCTTCACAATTTTGTATTCTTCTATTAAATAACTCTGCTAAAATAAAATCTCTTTGAAAATAATTATTTCTAAATCCAGTTCCCTTATTAGTTAATGGATTACCATAACCTTTATTAGGTATATAGATATCTTTAAAAATATTTTCACATCTAAAATTTGAAAAATTATTAAACAAATACTCAGGAGTAATTTGTTTTTCTCTTTTTTTATTTTTTATATATTTTACAAGTTTATTTTCAACTGATTTTTTTATTCCAAAATTTACTTTTGTTAATTGTAAATTTTTATAATCTTTTAGTTTTTTACACATATTTACATATTTATTTCTACTTGTGTAAAGAATATTTTTGTTTTTTAATATTCTTTCTAAATTATTTCTACTTGTTTTGGAACCATCTGGATTTTTACAAACAGTTATTTTTTTTTTAATAGGTTTATTATTATTGTTATAATTAATAGTTTTTTCTTTTTCTTCAAAAACTATATTATTCATATTTTATATAATATTATATTCTATCTTCAGGTTTGACAAATTCCATCCCCAAAAACTTAAAAATATCTTTTTCGGTTTTAAAACCTTTCTCAATCATTTTTCCATTTTTCTTTAGACCTTTCTCATTTAAACTAAAACCTAACTTTTTAGCATGTTCCCTGATTTTCCGTGAAAAGTTCTCCCCACTTCCAAAATAAAGTTCATAAAAAGGTAAATGTTCTTTATCTGTATATCTAAAATCCACATGCACTACAAAAGGATAAAAAGGAAATTTAATTAGCACTGTATCTGAAGATTTCCCACTTTCAAAACTCCCTTTAATATCTAATTCTTTTAGGTCTTCATGTTGGCCATTCAAAACCACAATATCCAAATCTTTTCCATCTTGTTTCCCTAACCTAAAACCCCCTAACAAATAAATTTTCTTTTTTAAAACCTTCTCTAAATATTTTAGCATTTTAAGAGCATCGGCTTTAGGCACCCTTACCTGTAAATCCCGGAAGTACTTCAGGCCTAATTTTTGTCCATCCGTTAATTTTTCTTTTGGTAAATCTTTTATTTCCATTATCCCTTGATTAACATATTTTTGAGCTAATTTCGGTCCAATCCCATGAACTTTTTGTAATTTCACTAAGGCTACTAATTTTTTATCTTTTTTCATATCTTCTAAAACTTGAATTTTACCTGTTTTTTCAAATTCTTGTATTTTTTCCAAAGTTCCTTTCCCAACTCCCTCTAATGTTTTTATTTTATTTAAGTTTTTTATTTTAGAGAGTTTATTAACTAAATTTTGATAAACTTGAAATTGATGAATATTCCCCAAAGCTTGATGAAAATCTCTTAATTGACGAAATTGGTCTATTAAAGAAGGTTTTGCACCGTGGAAAAGTGCTTCAGCACTTCCACGCTGAGATTGAAACCGACCGGTTTCAATCTGACCTCCTTTTTGAATTAAACTTTTCATTAATGTAATTTGTTGTTTAAAATCGCGGTGAGTTTCTAAAATTAAAGGAGTGGAGGTTTTACTTCCCCATTCTAATATTTCTTTTAAAACTTCCGGATTACCTCCTAATCTTTCATTAAAAATATATCCTTTCCCTAAAACCTCATGTCTATCATTTTTTCCATCAAAAGGAGTTGCACTATCATTAATGTGAACAACCGCAATTTTATTTTTCCCGATTACTTTTTCAAATTCTTTAATATAAGGTTTCCATCCATTCCTTAAATCATAACCGGCTACGAAGATATGACAAGTATCTATACAAAATTTAATGCGTTTTTGATATTTTAAAGGTAATTTTTTAAAAATAAGATTCATGGTTTCAATAGTTCTCCCCAAATAATTACCTTCTCCACTTGAAGTTTCTAAAATAGGAATTGCGGATTTATCACAATGTTCTAAAACTTCTACCAAAGATTTCACCATATTTTCTCTACTTTCTTCAATAGATAATCCATTACTAGCAGTTCCAAAATGTAAAACCACGCCTTTACCGCCTAATTTAACCGATAAGTCTAAGTCTTGAGTGTATCTAACTAAGAAGATTTTATTTTTAGGGATAAGTGGTTTGGCGAAATTGAGTAAATATTTGGCGTGAATAAAAATAGGAAATTTAGTTTTCCGGATTTCTGCATATTGTTCTTCTGTATAATTAAAAGGTTTACCTAAGTGTAATGATTGAGGAGGTCCAGTAAAAATTTGACAGCAATTACCACCATTTTTAATAACTTCTTGAATTCCATGAAGGACACCATCTGCGGTTGAAACGTGATATCCTAGATAAAGCATTAATTTAGGATAGATTATAAATAAACTTCATTCAAACAATTTTCAGACATCTTTTCAAAAATAACATCTAAGTTTTTACTTAAGCTCATCCAAAGTTCAATCAAATTATTTTTTATACATTGTAAAACAATATTACAATGATTTCCGCAAAAATCTCTAGCAACACTTTTTAATAAATCTTTGGAATAAGTTTTATTAGGAACAATTTCAACACTATCAAAAACTCTCTTAAAATCCCATTTCTCCCTTAAACTTAATGCCTGATTAAAATATTCTTCCATCGCCATACCTGAACAACAACCATGTTTTTCCCATTCATGCTGAAGGAACCCCCAATCTATTTCATTAGTATCGACCCAATATTTTTGAATTAAAGATTTGTTTAATAAATCAGGTTGAAATTTTTCACAAGGTGAACAAAAACTCGGATAAGTATTATTCTTATATTGTGGCCAAAGACCATGAATGATAAAATCTTCTTTACCTAAGCAATGATTTCTGGAACAATATTCTGGAACCCAAGTTTGAGAAAAAATAAAGTAATCAAAACCATAAACTATTGGTAAAAAGAATAACAAAAGTTTCATAAAGAATAAATATCAATAAGTTTTAAATAATCTTTTGAATTGGATAAAGTTCATCATCTAATAAAATACCTTTCCAAAGATTATTAATAGTAATTTTATTTTTAGCATAAATCCCCCCTAATTCTAATATCTCTTTAATTAAATATTCTAATTTTAATTTTTCAGGACTAATTAAAGGTAAATGAAGTTTTCTTAAACGACATCTAGTTTCTCTATCAATAAATTTTAAACCTTCTAATTCCATATATTTTTTTAGTTCTCCCTCTGCATCCCATTGAAAACGACAAATAAAAGTTGTTAAAAAATTTAAACTTTTTTTAGTTAATCTTAAATGTGGATTAACTAATAAATTAACCTCATTTAAATAATCATCTAAAAAATAATTATTATCTAAAATATCTTTAAAAGAAAAATTAAAATATTCTTTTGGAAAATGATGATGTTTCAAGGTTAAAGATAAAAATTTGGCATAAGAAGGTTTCAAATGAGGATGAAGTTTCAAAATCTCTTTTTTATTCATAATAATTTAAAAAAAATAGTTTTTAATATTGGTAATATTGATGAAAAAAGGATGTGCATAAAGTTTGTAAAACCGCAAAAATAACCATCTCATAAAGTAAAAAGTATTTCTTTAAAAAATTTTCTGTTTTACGAGATAATTTATAAAATATTTTATTCTCCTTGTAATACAAATTCAGCACTACTAATTCCTATATTATGTAAACTTTCAGGCATTAATTCATCGGATTGTCCTAATTGAGGAATAAATTCTTTAACACTTGGATTTAATTTTTTAATATCTCGTTCTAAAATAAATAAAGTATTATTAATAATATCTTCTATTTTACTTATTTTATTAAAAGTTTTTAAACCATCAAAAATTTTATTTTCATCTGATAAAGAAAATAGTTCATTAACTTCATCGTATTTTAATAAATTACTTTCAATTGATAAATTATTATATTCATTCAATAAAATTGGAAAAAATTCAATAACATTTTTATATATATTGAGAGGTAATCCTTGTTTTAATTGTTTGGTTTGATAGATTATTAAACATCTCATCACAAAAATATATTTTTTAATTAAATAATCGTGATATTGAAAATTAAAATCAAAATTAAAATAATTAAAAATTTGACATAATTTTTTAGAAATAATACATTTAAAATGGTTTTGTGGTTTTTGTTTGTAATAATTAAAGTATTTTTTATCAATCAAAGTTTTAGTAAAACAATATTCCTTTAATGGAACTAATAAACTTTTAATAAAATATGAATAAAGATGAGGTTTCTTTAACCATAAATTTACAATAGGAAAAATTTTTTCCCTTAATTTATCATCATTAACATCTTTTCCAAAAAAATAAAAAATAAAATCCCTTATTTCTTTTTGTATTTCCTTTGGAAACATTTTTATTATAATTCATATTTAAAAATAATTTCAATTTTTTTGTTAAAAAATGAAGTTTCACTTTATTTCCTTAGATAAAGAATTACCCTCTTTATTTCGAAAACACTTCGGTGATTTACCTAATTTCTCATGTTCCGTCGGTGATATCCGTGATTATCCTTCTGTGGATTGTTTAGTTTCACCCGCCAATAGTTTCGGTTTAATGGATGGTGGAATAGACTTGTATTTATCCGCCATGGTTTCAAAAAATCCAGATGACTTAGGAGGAATAGTCCGAAAAAAAATCTTAAAAGAATATAGCGGAGAACAACCCGTCGGAACATGTATTATTGTTGAAACTTGTAATAAAAAATATCCATTTTTAGCTCATTCTCCAACAATGATTACACCTATGGTAGTGAATGGAACTTTACAAGCTTATTATCCCTTTAAAGCAACATTAGAGGCAATAAAAAAACATAATGAAGGAAAAGGTTTAAAAATAAGAACAGTTTTAACGACAACTTTTTGTACGGGTTGTGGGAAAATGCCCCTAGAAACCTCATTAAAACAAATGAGATATGCTTATGATGTGGTTGAAAGTCCTAGAAATAATAATTGGGATAGTGCGAATGAACATGTGATTGAGTTATCAAAATTAACTTAAAAATAAAATGATAAAAGAAAGAAAATGGAGATTTATAAACATCCGGAGGTAATAAAAGATATTAGGAGTTTATTTTATCAATCCTCACGAGGGGTTTATAATCCTTATTTAAGTGGATTTGTAGAAAGAGAAGAAAACAGGTATTGTTCAGGATTAAGGTTTTATGAAGAAAATGGAGAATATTTTATAAATAATAAGGAAGTTAAAAATGAGATAAATATTTATGAGGTTTTGGAGAATTTATGTTTTAAGGAAGATGAGATATCAAGGATATTTATAGAGAAGTTTAAATATTTTTTGGTCAATAATTTAAGTGAAAATAAAGAGTTTTCTTTACCATTTTTATTTGCTTTTTATCCAGAATTAAAAGATAGAAAGTATAATTTATTTAGGTATTGTTTGGATAAGAATGATAAAATAGAAGAGGATAAGAAATTTTTGGAAGGATTAAAGGATGAAACCTTAAAAGAAAGAATAGATTTATTTAAAAAATATCTTTATTATTTTAGTTAAAACCATCCACTTTTAATACGAGAGACACAACCTTCCTTATCTAAAACAAAATATGAAACATTTATTTTTTGACCAATATATTTTTGACCATTTTGAAAATATATTTGACGTTCTTCTCTAGTTCCTTTAGGTTTAACACGGAAGGTTTTATTAGACCCCAAACACCCAACAATCCAAATGACTGAACCTTTATCATTACCGGTTCCTTCATCAAAATCAACAATTGTAAATTTATCAACAGCATAAGGTTTCATTTTTTGAAGATTTTTACTTTTAGATTTCATTTTGTAAAGACCATCTGCATTCCGGATAATCGCTCCTTCATAACCTTTTTTAAGGAAATCTTTAAAATATTTTTGAATTTCAGTTTCATTTTTCACTAAATAAGTCGGAACTAAATCTAATTTTGTTTTAAGGAGAAAGTTCCAGCGTTCTTGAAAGGTTAAATTTTGATTTTTAAAGAGACAATCAAAAACCTTATATTTGATATGATTAGTTTCATTATTTTTATTATTTTTGGATAAGATACTGGATAAATGACGGAAATTAGAATTTGGGAGGATAAGTTCTCCGTCTAGGATTAAATCAGGATTTTTTTGAAATAAAGGTTTTAAAACATCATTTAATTTTTCTAAGTGTTTAATGGGTTTATGTCTTCTAGAAAGAAGTTTTAATTGGTTATTATCAAGATAAGCATACATTCTAAAACCATCAAGTTTAGGTTGTAAATAGGCGGGGTAATGAATATGTTGACTATTTTTTTCAAAGTTGGAGGGCGCCATAGGTTGAAAAAGGAAGTTTTGGTTTTTGATTTCTTCGGAGAAGTGATGAGATTGTTTTTTATTTTCCCATTTGGTTTTAGCGAGTTTAATGGCGCGTTCATGAGCAGTAGTCATTCCGATACCTTTGGGAATAATTTGAGGTTTTGGTTTGGTGATTTTACCGTTAGTTAAACCATATTCAACGAAAATTTGATTATCTAAAACATAAATTTTCCAAAATCTTGTTTTACTATTTTCTTTTTTGTATAATGTTGGAAATTCTTTTAACATTAATTTAATTATGATTTTATTTTTTGGGCAATGGTTTCAAATAAAGGAATNATAATNGCTGAACTATGAAAAATTGCATGATTAGTATAATAATNAGGATTAGTATATCTTTCATTTTTACCTGCTCTTTTNAACATAATAAATAAGAATAANCCANGANATTAATCTAATGAANTTNGNTAAGGAAGGTTTCAAAATATTTTTATAAGTTAATAAATAAATAATGATACCACAAGTTACATAGACGTAATCTAAATGTCTTAATTGTTTATTTTCTTCATAATAATGATATAACCAAGGAATAGCTATAAAAAGTAAACCAAAAACTGTGAATAATTTAAAGCCCAGAAAATAACACCAAATTAGAGCAAAAATATTTAAGAAAATTGAAAAGACACAATAATCAAAAGTAGATAAAACATTTTTAGCGTGGGGTCTACAAGGAAAATGAGTGAAATCAGGATGAAGGGGGACGATATCATAAAAAGTTTTTTTAATTCTTTCATTGCAGTCTTCAAGGGAGAGATTTTCTAATTCTTCCTTTTTTATTCTATCGATTATTTTAACTTCGTGACTTTCGTAATCAACACCNCCGATNANNATATTGGCGCCTAATTTTTTGGCGATATAATAATATCCACTTTTAAATTTATCAACTAAATCACGTTTACCTTCNGGACTGATGCAAAAAATAAAGGGTTTACCTTTAGTTTTTTCTTGGATAGTGGTGCAGATTTTTTCAACGGTATTATTACCGCCATGATTATTAATGGGGAAGATATTCATGAATTGAAAAAAATTTTTAATGAAAGGGTTTTTGAATTGACCTTCCCATGCGACAGAGATGAGATTGAAATCGTTTTTAAAACCGTTAAAGAGGGGAATAATGGCGTCGAAGGCGGAAGTATGAGGAAAGACAAATACGTTTTTAGTGGTTTTAAGTTCCTGAAGGGGAATTAAAAATTTATCTTTCCAACCTAAGATGAAACAGATAAGATAACAGATTAGTTTAAAAAACATTATTAAAAAAAAGAATATTTCTAATTTTTTTTTACGAAATATTAATGTGTCGTTTAATTTTGTATATTAGTCAAAAACCAAAAAATTTGTATGATGTTTTAATTTCATCAAAAAATAGTTTATGGGAGCAAAGTATAAATCCTAAAAGAAAATTAATGAGTAAAAGAGACCATTTAATAAATATAGATGGTTTTGGAGTTGGATTTTTAAAAGATGAATTTGTGGTTTATAAAAATCCTATTCCACCCTATCATGATAAAAACTTTATAGAAATAAGTAAATATTTAAAAAGTAATTTAATTTTAGGGCATATTCGGGCGGTTAAATGTCCAAGACGAAATTTAGTTTCATATGAAAATTGTCATCCATTTAAAGAGGAAGGATTTTTAATGATGCATAATGGATTGATTAAAGATTTTATGAGTAAGAAACATGAGATTTTTAAATTAATAAAGGATAAATATATTTCAAAAATTAAGGGCCATACAGACTCTGAAATTATTTTTTATTTATTTTTAAGTTTCTTAAAAAGTTATCAACCTAAAGATATAATTAAATCTTTTTATCAAACAATAAATACTTTAATTAAAATTTATCAATCAATAAGTGCGAATATAGTAATCAGTAATAAAAATTATTCTTTAGTTTCAAGATATATAAATACTCAAGAAGAACCACCTTCATTATATTATCAAAATAAAGGGGAAGAAATAAAAATTGCGAGTGAACCCTTAGATGAAACAGAATGGAAACTTTTGGAAAAAAATAAGTTTTTGTTTATCAATCATCAAAATTTAAAGATAAGTGAGAATGATTATTTATGAATACTTGGAAAGTTGAATTTATTTCTGAAGATGGTTGGACAAAAAATGATAATATTTTAATTTTAGAAGGACGTTATCAAGACATTGTAAATTCTTTTAAGGATGAGTTAGTAAAAATAACCCCGTTAAATTCTCATAAAGCAGAAGATAATTTTATGAAAAATCATTATTTTGAGGAATTTTCTTTTGAAAAAATACAAGAAAAAACCCAAAATTCAATTGAAAGAAACTTTAAAACTCAAATTGATAAAATTAAAAAGAAAATAACAGATGAATCTAAAAAAGGAAATAATTTTGTAGAAATAGATTTTGATAATCATGAAGAATTTTCTAAAATTTCATATTATTTTCAAAATTTAGGTTTTACCTTTAAAAATAAAGGTGAAAATATTACAATTCATTGGTAGACCCAGGGATTTCATTATTAAAAGTATATAAATTACTATGACAATCTACATTTTTATTTGGATTTTTATAAGGATTAGTTATTAAAAATTCTTTTTTCATAACTTCTTTTTCTTCTGGTGTTGGAGGCATTGTCATAGGATTAGTTGTCATAGGAGAAGTTGTTATAGGAGGCATGGTTATATAAGGTTGTTCTTCTTGATAAGGGACAGTTGTCATAGGAGGAGTTGTCATAGGGACAGTTGTCATAGGGGGAGTTGGAGTGAGCATATTTTTGATGACTAGAGTTAAGGATTTTATTTCTTCGAGGGGTTCAGATTTAGATTGATTGATTTTATCTTGGTATTTTTCCCAGCCTTTTTCGAAACCTTTCATTTCACCAATGGTTTCACCTTGTTTATTACCTTGTTGAATACCGTCATAATAAGCTTGGTTGGAGATAGATTTACATTGGTCTTTGGTAATATATTTATCATCTAATTTTTTATTAACATCTTTTTGGTATTTTTTGATGTGTTCTTTAACTTTTGGATCATCTTCAATTTTTTCGTAAGAGGGAGGACAAATGGGACAAATAGGGCAAACAGGGCATTCAGGGCATTTAACTTGAGAAGGAATTTGAGATTTTAAGACATAATCATTTAAGTTAGGACATTGAGGACAGGGGGGAATTTCGGTTTTTTTGATGTAATCTTTCATATCGGGACAAGATTTAACCATAGACTTAAGGGCGTATTTACTCATATCAGGACAGGCGGGGACGCTAGATTTAAGGACGTATTTATCGATACCTTTCATTTTAGAAATATCGCAGGAATTACAATCTGCTTTTTCTTTAATAACTTGAGTTTTTTGAACAGGCTGAATATAATATTTATTTTCAATGTAATCACCTTGTTCATCATCTGAACTATCATCATTGTTATTAGAACAAGATTTAGTTTTACTCCAATCGTAAAAGGTGGAAGCGCCGTTTTGGATGTCAGATTTAGAGGAAGTTTTAAAGTTTTCACGGACGATTTGAGCATTTTCTTTATCAATGATGTTGGTTAAGGATGTTTGATTAAAAGGTAATCCTAAAACTAGTAAGATGAGGATGAGGAAGAAAAAGAAAAATAATAAGACATAATCCATATTATTTATAACATAGAAAATTAAACTGTTTTAATTTTAATTTGACCATTTTTAAGTGTTTCACCGGAATATTTATATTTACGGTTGATATCAGTGTCAATGATAGTAAAGTTAAATTTTTTACTACCGAGTTTGTAGTGTTCTTTTAAGAATTGGTAAGCTAAATTGGCGCCAGTTTTGGGTTTATCTGCGAGGAAGACTTTTGAGTGGTATGTTTTTCCTTCTAAAAAGTGGAATTTTCTTAATTTAATATTTTTACCTCCGTTCATAATATTAAAAAGAAAATAAGAATAATATAAATGGAAGGAGTTATTTTTAATAAGAAGAGTAAAAAAGAATTATTGAATGTTTTATTGAAACATCCAAAAATAATTTTTATTAGTAATTATTTTTTTGGTGATGAGGTATTTATGAAAAGTATTTATGAATATTCTAATAAAAATTCAATTGAAATTGGACTTTATTATGAAAGATATTTAATCAATACTGAAGATTATTATTTAATGTGTCCTCTAAATGAAATCAAAACTTTGGTTTCTAAATATCCAATCAAAAACATTATGTTAGAAACTCCATATGGAATTCGAGATAATACTAAATCACCTAAATTAGAAAAATATCTTTTACAAAATCATTGGAATTGGACAAATGTAATTTTAGTGCACCAATTTTGTCAATCTAAAAAAATAAATGTTTTAGTTGATATTTCAATAGTTTTTGGGGAAAATAGTGCAGAAGATTATTATGTTCATTTAAGACAATTAATTAATGACGGTAAAGAACTTTTTTTAAGATATCAAGAAAACATTAAAAATATTATTTTGTGTTTTTCAGAAATCAAACCTAAATCTAAAAAAAATAATTCTAGAAACAATGCAAATATAACTAGTAGATTTATTAGTGAATGTTTAGGTAATATCCATTATTTTATTAAATCAAATAGTCAAGAATTCATTTTAAGTTTAAATGAATTTAATAAAGAAGTTAAGTTTTTAACAGAAAATTTATAATTCTTCACTGCAGGGTTGTTGTCCAATTTCAGGGGCAGTTAAATTACAGTTCCAGCATGGAATTTTATCTTTTCTAATCCATTGTTTAGCATCAGGGTGGTCAGTAATATCGTGTTTATTAAAATTACATTTATCTTTAGGTTCAAATTGACCACGCCATTTTTGACATTGAGGATTACTAATTTGTTCAGGTCTCCAACAGAAACAAGCCGGGTCATACTTCCAGTTTATAGAACAGTAAGTATCAATTCTTTTCTTACAACTTTCATTATTTATTTTATTGGTTTTCCAATTAACATCTTTACATTCAAAGTAATTACAGGGGTTATCTTCATGAAGGATGAATGGGCAGTCTTTAAGTTTAGGTTTATGTTTTTTAGGGTCTAAAATATCTGGTAAAGGACATCCAGGGAAATTAGTTTCATATATATGTCTAGCGGTTTCAATATTTTTACCGTAATCTTTAATACCAAAATATCCTAATTTTTTACATAAATAACTGTTTTGAGGAATTAAAATATAATAATGTCCTCTTTCATAAATCATTTTAGGACATTGAGATTTATCTTCTTCTTCTTCTTGATAAGCAGGAGTAGGTGCACCCATCCCAACAGAAGTTCCAGATGGACCTTGAGTTATTGAAGTGGAATTAGCGTTTGAAGTTTCATTATTGCAGGATATTCCGCCTTCAATTCCTAGGATACGGATTTTGCGGAGATAGGAAGAGACGACTAAAATTTCGAAGATACTGAGTGACATATTATAATAGGCGAAACTGAAAAGTTGTCCTTGATATTTTTTATCTTTATTAATTTGGATAGTGTTATTATCAAAGAAAAGGTTAGGACATTCAGTTTTTAATATTTCTTGTTCATCCATGAATAAACTTATAATTGTTCCATTATAATTAAGAGCATAAGTATGATTGGCTGCATTAATGATTTTAACAGAGGTGTAATAAACCATACCTCCACAAACTAAAATAATATTATCATAATCATTAGGAATATAAAGTTCAAGTGAATTATTTTCATTTCCAGGGATATTTAAAAGCAAACTATGATTAGAAGTGTCTAAGTTTAAAGGAGGTTCAGTTGGAACTATTTCTTCACTACTATTAAAACCTTCAATTGTAGGTTTTTCATTATTGATAAATTCTTGTTGATTTTTTTTGTATTGAGGTAATAATTGTAATCCTTTAACATCTAAAAATAAACAAAAATTTCTGTCTAATTTAATTTTATTAGAATTTTGTAATAAATAAGAATTAGGTCCAGTTAAAGCATTACCATTCAAAACTATTGATTTATTTTTTAAAGCACCAGGTCTACTTAAAAACCAATCAAAACCACTACCACTCAAATCTTTTAAAATATCAGATTGTTCATTATAACTATCTTTATTAAAACAATTGTAATAACATCTTAAATTATTAACTAATGGAATAAATTTTTGATTTAATACTTCTTTCAAAACTATATTTGTTATATAAATTTCTTCTAAATTATTTTTATCATCATTAAATCCTATTAAGATATCAATAAAATTATTTTCTTCATTGAAAAAATAAAAGTTATAATAATAAATCGACCATTTACTATTTTCAATAGGTTTTTTAAGCATTTTTAATTTTACTATTTTGTTGTTAGTATCTAAAAAGACAATATTATTACCTGCGTCATTAGGATCATAACAATAAAAAGATATTTGATAAGTTTTTCCGGATAAAAGTTTAACTCTTAATTTATAATAACTTTGAGTAGAAGAACTATCTAAAATTTGTCTTAAAACAAAACTAGATAAACCAGGGTTAGGATAAGTAATTATTTTATTATTACCTTTAGTTTCTACATATTGTCCTAAATTATTACCATTTTCAAAATTAGAATTAGTTATCAAGTTATCTCCAATTTTTTCTAAATTAAAATCAGTTAAACCAACACTTGAACCTTGGTTAATTTCAAAATGTTCTATTTGACGCTTGCCTCCAAAAAATTTTTCTATTTTCTTGATAATTCCATCTTTACCTTCTCGATAAACTGTATAACATATTGATAAAAAAGCAAAGATAGCTATCACAATGACAATTATCCATTTTTGTTCCATGATTACTAATTTAATAAAATATTTTATTTAGGGAAACCTAATCCTTTTTTAATTCCTACTGGTATTCCATAACTTTCTAAATAATTAGATAAAATCTTATCATCACCATCATATTTAACACTGTAAGCATCTAAGTTATCAGGATTATTTCCACATAAAGTATAAATTTTATCTTTATTATTAACTATAATTTGTATTTTTACTGGATAAGATTGTTTAGGGGATTGGTATTGAAGATTAGAAGAAACCATTTTCAAATAAATTTTTTCATCTCCAAGATAACCAAATAAAACATCTGCGCCAATACTTTTAATTTGATAAGTTTTATCTGCATAAGTATCAATAGCACTTCCCATTTTACCATCTGTACTGATTTGAATTCTGAAAAATTTATGTTTATCTTTAACGGTTCCTGAATAAATATAACTTCCATTCCAAATTGGCGCAAACCATCTTTGCCATAATGCTCTTCCATTAGATTCCAAATTAACCTTTTGTCCTAAATATGTTCCTTTTATTTGGAATTTAGGATTTTCTACAGAAGGGTAATCATTGGGAGACATATCATCAGTCAAAGGATTATCTAAAGGTTGTGGAATATTAAAATTTTTCTTTTCTTTACTTAAAACCAAATCCCAATACATATTTCTTTTATCTGAACCATAAACATTTCCCGTATTTTGATAAATGGCTGTTTGATTATCTCCAAATGATAAATATAATCCTGTATGAACTGAGATGATTAATATTTTATCATTTATCTTTTTCATTCTCCATAATCCAGCTGAACTATCACTGATTAAGGTCGTAGATACATTTTCATTATTCATTTCTAAATAAAAATAAGGTCTTTCTAATGTTCTTATTCTAAAGATATTATCATAACCGGATGGTGTATTTGGAATAAAAGTCCATTTTTGAGGAATATTATTATTCAAATACATATTATATTGTTTAGTTCCTTTAACATCCGGAGAAGTAAAATATAAAGGTTTCTGATTATCTATTGGAACATCTGCCAAAAAAACAGTTGATTTATTATTATCACTTTCAAAAGATAAATATAAATTTTTATTTCTAGGAGTTAAATATAAATATTTTGCTTGTAAACTATCTTCTTCTAAAATACTTTTTACCTGATTTATAGGTTTAACATTTTTTAATTTAACTCCTAATTCCTTAATCTCTAAATATTTACCTTCTTTTCCCGTTAAATTGTAATTAATAATAGAACTATCTTCACCTAAAACTTCTTTTAATAAAGTGAAGGTTTCATTTTTTTTGAGTAAAGCTAAATATCCATTATTTATTTTATCAAAATTAGTAAGTTGATATTGAGAAATTAATTCTCCAACTTCATCTAAAAATAAATCTCGATTAGTAATAAAATCACCAGGAACTTTTCCATGTAATCCTAATAAAATAAATGAATTTTGAGGGATTTGTTCGAGATGTTCTTTTATTTTTTCAAAGACATTAACTTTATCTAGAGTAAGATGGAAATAAAATTCCATAAAGAAATTATCAGTTCCATTAAATTCAATAAGTTTTTCATAAGGGAAGTAATAAATATTTAGGCCTAATTTAGATTGAGGTTTTAAAACCATTGGGTAATCCCATTTCACCGATTTTAATTTTAACAGACATATCTTCACCACTTAAATTAGAATATGCTGATAAAAAAGTTGGCTTAATATTTTGTGGGTTAAATTCAATCTGAAATGGTTTTGAATAAAGTTTTTGTTTAGGAATAGGTTTATTAAATTCTTTTTCTTCTTGATGACAAAGTCCCGGACAAGTTTTTATTTCATCTTGACGATTTTCCACTGTATTTAAATAATAAACATCCAAAGAACTTCTCATATTTGCATCGTAATCTATAAAATTTTCTTTACTTGCTCCATAAAAAACAAATGGAGATGCAGCCATAAAAAATAATAAATAAATTAAAACATATTTATAATGTAAATTATTAACTTGATTTAAATAAACTAAGAAAACAAGTATAATAATTAAAAATGTTTCTAATGCATAATATTGATACATATTAATATTATGGAATATTTTTTATTTTAAATCTAACGGTTTAAATTCCGACCAAACATCATTTAATAAAACTGGTGCTGGTTCATTATTAGGATTATTACATATTTTTTGTAAACTATTATCTAAATACTTACTGATTTTCTCTTTTCTTGATTCCATCTTTGGATTTGCCCTTAACAAATTATTTCTTTCTGCTCCATATTCCTCTTCCATCATCTCTTTATTCATTCTTTCATTTTCCATTAAAGTCTTCCGGGTTTCATCTTGTGTTTCTCTTGTACCTTTAAGAGTACTTTTGATTGAAGTACCATTTTGATATTTATTTAATGGATTTTCTAAATATGCTGGATAATAACTTTGGTTCATATTACTTAAAGCTGCATTAACCGTTGTCTGATTAACTGGGTCTAATAAATCTCCTGCTGGACAGGCAGATGCTACACCACCACCCCTTCTTTTCTCACTAGATTCTGTAAATTTTCTTTGACTGAAATCATTATGTGTATAAGGTCTATCGTTATTATAATTAATATTTATATTAATGGGTTTGGTTGCATTTTTATTTTGATTACTCATCTCTGGCATATCTAAACCTGAATCCATATGAAATTTATTAATATCTACTCCATCTTCTCCAAATGGTATTTCTTCTTTAGGATTTCTTCCATTATTCATTTGACTTCCTCCTCCACCTCCTGACCCACCATCTGTTCCATAATCTCCCATTGATTTGGTCATCATTGGGGTGGTCATCATTGGAGTGGTCATCATTGGAGTGGTCATCATTGGAGTTGTCATCATTGGAGTTGTCATCATTGGGGTGGTCATC
>JGI10211J34971_10002018_pt1 | contig 16709 bp, 8 predicted proteins | sample Etolagsediment_FD_34971 | JGI IMG/M metagenome (IMG submission 34971) | reverse complement strand
ATTGGCACGGCTCGGTCCCGGCCCACAGAGTCCGCTCCAACGACCATGAAAGTTCTTCCGCCATGCTCGAAAACGTACGGGTCACCGCCGCCGCCGAAGCTCGGCCCGCCGTGGATGGCAGGATGCAAAATGGGATTGTACGGATGTCTCCTCCATGTAATCATTTCATCGTCGCCCAGAGCCGCCCGCTGGTCACGCGGCCCCTTATAGTTTGGCACGTGTGTGTAGAAAATCATGGGAATGCCTTGCTTATTGATTGTGACACAGCCCGAATTGCAGCGCAGCTCATCTTCAGCCGGCGCCAGAGCAATCGGCAGGTGTTCCCAGTACACCAGGTCTTTGCTGCGGGCGTGCCCCCAGTGGATGTTAGCCCAGTGGTCTCCGTAAGGGTTTAGCTGGTAGAACAGGTGGTAATAGCCCTTATACCGAATGCCCCCGCAGGGGTCATTCATCCATTGGGCTATCGGCCGAAAATGGTAAACCGGCCGGATCCGGTCCGCCTTAGCCCTGACAGCAGCAGCACGCAGCGCCTCAGCCGCCTTGACCAGCGCCGGGTCAGAACTCACAGCCCGGCGACAACCAAACGGGCCTGACAACACTACCGCTATCAGCAAAAGAAGCTTTCCTAAAGCGCGTAAACATAATATCACTAACATAAGTAATGACGTTCTAAATTTCATAACCCTAATCTCCTCTTCGTCGGCCGACTACTAATGGGCCGCCCCCACACTTTGTCAGCGTGATTCCTCCTATCAGCCCCTCCACGCAAGGACTGATGGTTCACCATAAATTGTCGCGGCAAATTATCCCGATTCCAACTCCCCTGTCAACCCCGTTGGAAAGTTTTTTTGGAAAAAATGTCCCTAAAAGCCCCGATTTCTAACGGGTTAAACGAAAAATGCAAAAAACTACAAAAACGACCTAAAGCCTTCCGCTATATTGGAATTTCGACTTTGTGCCTTTGTGTCTTGGTGGCAAGTTAGTTCGTAGTTATTAGTTCGTTGTTCATAAAAAACCCGTGTAAATTTGTGAAACTTGTGCCCGCGCAGCTTAACCCTGCGCAGGTATGGGTGGCGGGTATCTGTGGTTAATAAAAGAATTACTTTAGCTCAACTATTTCTGCAAACCGCACCAAAGCTCCTTTGGTCGGCGTATGCGGCTCGATTGTTCCAACCAGGCCGACCTTTCGGCCCACAAGTTTGCTCAAATGCATAGTCGAAGCTGCACCGGTTGGTAAAGCATAACAAATGGTTTTCTCTGAACCGTCAGTTATTCGGTAGTGTATTGGTTCCGCCTCGAGGCCGTAAACGCTTGAAATTTGAAACTGTCCTATAGCCGCAAATCTGCCCAAATCCTGGACATCAGCTATCCTCGCAGCGGATGCTGTTTTTATTCGCTGTCTATCCTGTTGTAACTTATCATCCTGACGCCGAAGGGCTTCAGCCACATCGCCAGCCAATTCATAGCGCATTATCTGCTTAATTGCAAATTCGGAATAGCGTGCGGCTTTGCCAGCCTCTTTATCGCCGGCAATTTTAAGCAGCGCTTGCTTTATTTTTGTGTACTTCTGCCGGCTTATTGGTTTGGCTTGCTCAGCCCGTATTTGCTTTTCCAGAGCGTAATATTCTTCGAGCTTCCCGGCCTTGACAGGGAGCTTTGTAGGAACAATCACTTTGCTATCAACGGCAGGAGTGCCAACAACAGGCGGCGGCACCTGCCCAACTTCGCCTATGACTTTTGTATGTTTGGTGCTTACCCAGCGGTAGGCACCCGCCGGCGGAACAATTTTATAATACTTGTCCTTCTCTTCGCCCATCAACTTAACTTTCTCGCCTTTGTTGAGCTTTAACCGACTGGTCGTAGAATATATCGGCCTGAGGCGGTCAGAACCAACCCAGACACGAACACTGTTACCGGTTACAGTCCCGATAGTGGGATTACTCGCGTCAACGCTAACGTACTGTATTGAAATCCACGAGAAGCTGCCGGCGGGCGGAACGATGCAAGACCAGTTGAATTGGTGGTTGACTACCTTTATTCTGTCACCTTTATTTAGCTTGCCGCAACTGTAATAATTTACACCGGCACCGGAACGGATATTGACGTTATCGCCCGTTACCTCGGCAACATAGGGAAAAGATTGAATGCCGGCTTCGTTAGAGTCGCTGGTCATAGTGACAGATTTTTCGGGTGTAGTAACGGTTTCCTGGGCAAAGACAACGGATGCTAAAACTGTCAAAATAACAACAATGTAGAAACTGGTGCGAGATTGCATTTTTCTATCTCCTAAAAAGAGATTTTATCAAAAACACTAAAACACAAACGGCTTTACGCATTTCAAATTAGCACCCATCTCATTAATTGTCAACTTTTTTATTTTTCCGAAGATGGGCAGCGGGGCATATCGAGTTTGCCGGCAAAACAGCCCTTCGATAGCTGATATGGGTGGTTTTATAAAAAGTGGCTGAAATTCGGATTTTTTGTAAACGGAATCTGATTTGGAGTCTCTATAATTACGAATATGTGCCCCGTTGCACATCCGAGTTGTGTATAACTCAAGGGCTTTGCAAGGCAAAATGGTGCAGAAGATAAGTTTTAAGGCGTTGCTCAACGATTACAGCCCAGCGGTCCTGAACACCGCGATACGGGTTCTGGGCGATGGTCAAAAAGCCCAGGATGTCCATCAGGAAGTGTTTCTGGCAATATGGCGGCGATGGCACAAGTATAACGGCAACACAAAATGGGGCGCATATCTGTACCGAACAACCGTCCGAAAGGCAATTGAGTTTGCCAAACGCTCAAGAGCCGAGCGGCTTGTAGAACGGCAGCCGGGAAATCCGACTGCGAACGAAAAGCCGGATGGGCGGTTAAGAACTGCCGAACTTCAACAGAAACTCGTCAACTGCCTTGGACGATTGCCAAAACGTCAGGCGGACGTGTTCGTGTTATCGAGAATCGAAGGATTAAAACATAACAAGATTGCCGAGATCCTGGGCTGTTCGCAGGAAACCGTGAGAGTGCATCTTCATCGGGCGACGAAGCGATTGACGCAGGAACTCAGCGAATATTTGGGGTGAGATGTGAATACACATGAAAAAATAAAGGAATTGCTAATCGGCCTTGTTCTTGGCGAACTCTCCGAACAAGAAGAAAGAAAAGTTAAAACGCACGTCGCTGAGTGTGCCGAATGCAGCAGCGAGCTAAAACGCCTTCGAGCATTACTTGAATGTACCGACGAAATGAGGGAATTGTCGGCTGATAATCATTTGTGCCAGTCAGCCAAAGAAATGCTTCTTGCAAGTATAGGCAGCGAGGAGAAGCAACTAACGCCGAGCTCGAATATCAGCGCCGGCTGCGTAAGGAGAACAATTATGCAAAGCAGAATAATAAAACTCGCCGCCGCAGCAGTGATAATCATAGCAGTTTGTATTGGGCTAAAAATATTTATTCACCCATCGGAGAAGCAACATGTAGGGGAAACAAGCATTGTAAATGAAGTGAAAACTACGGCCGAAGTGCTCGAAGCTGAACGAAACACGGTCAGACAAATGTTTGCTGCTCGCGACGTTCGCGGTCTGGAGGCGATGCTGCTAAATGCTCAATTTGATGAGAGCAAAGTCCTGGCGGCAAATTATCTCGCCTTGCTCGGCGATTCTAATAGTGTTTCGGTTCTGCAGCAGGTCAACGACGAGTATGGCGGCAGTGAGCCTGCGTTTGGCGAGGCGATAGCAGCTATTGAGACCAGAATCGCGGAAGCCGGCACGGAGGACTCGGAAGGCACTTCTACCCTTGATGGAAACGATACGGCCGTTGCCGAGGGCAGTGGTCCGGCGGTTGAGCAGGCGCCCGATGAATTGCTTCAATTAGTGCCCGCTGAGAGTATGTTCTGTGTGCGTGTGAACAATTTTGACTACGTTTTGGGAATGATAGACCAGTATTTGGCCGGCATTTCGCCGATGCCCGCCGGCGCAACAATGTTCGCGCGTATGCAGCTCGTAAGTGCGCTGGGCGACCCGGCACTGAATGGCGTCAACACAGCAGGTAGTTTCGCTCTATTCGGGCTGGCGTCACCAGTCGAGCCGAACGAAAATCCGTTGAGCAATCTGTTTATAGCGGGGCTCGTGCCTGTTACCGATTATGCGAAGTTCGTCAGCGATAACCCGAATTGCGAACAGCCCGACGCTAACGGCATCTCCATAATCAAAACCGGCGGCGCTGTCAACCCAAACAAAAAAATGCTCGCTGCGAAATTAGGCGGCTATGTCCTTCTCGGTTCGGCGAACAATTACGGCAAGCTGCTTTCTATCGCAAAATCGGTTTCACAGGGTGTTGCCGGACTTGGCGATTCACTTGATGCCGGCGAGGTCGCAGCGGCAACGAGTCAGCCGCTTTGGGCGTACGGCAATATGCAGCGGGCAGCGAAGGTATTCGGACCGATGGTTTACGCCCAGCTTGAGCAGATGAAAAAGCAGCTTGAAACTATGAATGCCAACTCGCAGGGCGGGCCATCGCCGGCGGCAGTAATGAATATGTATTTCGGTATGTTCAACATTCTGACCGAAGAGGTCAAGTCCCTTAGCATCAGTGTCAACCCGAAAGCCGATGTTCTCAATTTGACCATAAGTGCTGCAGCAGTGCCAAACACGCTGATGGCCAAGATGTTTGTGGCCGATACCTCGGGCGCAGCCAATACGCTTTTGGGATACGCCGAAGATGGGGCAATTCTTAATCTCGGATTCAAGGCGAACACACCTTTCGTCGAAGAGTTCAGCATGACCAATTACGACCTTATTATTTTTCTTAGCGACCATAATATCCCGGGTGAGACTATGGATAAATTAGAAAAGCTGGCGGCGGACATGATATCTTGCGCAGCCGGCTCTGGAGTAATCTCTTTTATCTATAACAACGAAGGATGGCCGCCTTTCGAAGGTAAGTACGTCATTGCAGTCAAAAATGAAGAAGAATGGGAGCAATTACTGAAAGCCGGGGTTGACCTTTGGAACACCGGAGGATTTGCTGATATTTACAGGAAAAAGATGGGAATGGAATACAGATATGAAATTGAGCCCGGAGCGGACGACTACAACGGTGTTTCAATTGATGTCGGCAAATTCGTAATGGAAGCAACCGACCCAAATTCTATGTATGGCAGGATGATAGACCAAATGTACGGCGGCGGATTTGAGTTTAGAACGGCGATGGTTGATGGATTATGGCTCTGCGTGTTTGGTGCCGACTGCAATTCAGCGATACATGATTTAATCGGCGAGGTCAAGGCAGGTGGGCCGCAGGAAGCGGCATCCGAGATGGCATCGGCCCTGGCGACTCTTGCCGGGCCGGAAAAGGCCGACTTTTTTGGCACAGTGAATTTCATCCGCTACCTGAATATGGGTGCAGGTATGATGCAGGGGATGCAGGGTATGGAAGTCGGCGTAGATGGAGGGCAGATAGGCCCGCTAATGGTGCCGGTTGACGTTGAGACCAACAGCAACGTAGCGTTTGCCGGTAAGGTAACTAATGGCAAGATGGCCGTTGAGATTGCCCTGCCGAAACAGCATGTGTTGGAAATTAAAGCCGGCGTTGAGACAATGGGGCAGCAGATGATGGCGATTGCGGCGCGTAGGCAGGCCATCTCACAGATACCGATGGCTGTTGAGGGTCCTGAGCCGGGTTATGCCTTTGTCCAGGAAGCAAACGCACCCAATGAGGAAATGGCAATTAGAGGACTGAGGATGTTCGCTGAGATTTCAGGCGGACGATATCCAAGCAACCTGAATTCGATGATAACAATGAGAGAAGCCGGTGAAGCCCTTAGAATAAGTATTCTTAAGGACCCGAACAGAGACCCCAACATTCTGCCTACCAGAGAAGAAGTAACGCGGAAGTTAGTGGATATAGAGGGGTGTTGCCTGTTCTACGCTAAATTAGTCAGCGATGGTAACGATGTTACTTACTATGGCAAGGTTACAACTGAATTTCCGAATGCAATCTTAATGTACTGGAAAGTCTCCGAAGACAAGTACCGGGTAATCTTCGCGGATTTAACTGCCGAAACGGTTACAGCCGGAAGGTTGGCTGAACTTGAAGCTATGCCTCTCAATCTTATGCCCAAAGCCGTCAAACCCCAGCCGGCGGATGGGGCAACGGCAAGCTCAGTAACCGACTTGGGATTAAGTTGGATGCCGGGACTGAATGCAGCCGAGCACAGAGTATATTTCGGCACCAATGCTGATGATTTATCATTCTTGGGCGACGGGCTGATAAGCCCCTTCACTGATAGACTAATTTACGACAAGCTGCCGGAACTTGAGACTGACAGCATATATTACTGGCGTGTTGATGAGGTTGGAGCCGATGGTTCAGTTGTGGTTGGCGACGTCTGGAGTTTCAACACAAACAGATTGTGCCTCTGGTGGAAGTTCGATGAGACCAGGGGCAGTATCGTGCGTGATTCTTCCGGCAATGGATATGCCGGAATATTGACCGGAGAAAACAACTGGAATTCGGACGGGTACGACGGCCGGGGATGCCTTAGCTTTAACGATGATACTGCAATATCTGTTCCGACGGGAACGCTCAGCGGCATTGACCGGCAAATAACGATTTCCATCTGGCTCTATGGCTACGATTCAGCCGGACGCGATAACTATGTATTCGACGCAGGCGCCGAAGGTATTTTCCCCAGAAAGGCAGTTCCCGATATTGAAAACAATGTCGTCTTGCGGGCAGGTGACACCAGAGGTATTTTCCTCAGAGCGGCAGTTCCAGATAATGACAACAATGTCGTCTTCCGGGCAGGTGGCATAGACGATGTAGTCGCCTGGAACGGCTCCAATGCGCTTGACTGGAGAGACTCGTGGAAACACTATGTCTTTGTCAAGAACGCAGGGACGCTGAGAATATATTGTGACGGCCAAATGGTGGCTGAAAAAACCGATGCTTCGGCTTCGATAAGCTGCGTTCGAAACCAGCCGTTTGATATTGGCGCGCTTGTCGCCCGCATGAATGACTACAAGGGTAAGATGGATGATTTGCGTATCTACAACTGTGGATTGTCGGACGATGAGATAGGCCGGATTTATAAAGGTACTGACGCTGCTTCGGCGGAAAAATAATCCTCGGCGGGCTTTTAATAAAGCAGTCGGATTATCTCATCAATTATATGTTGCAAATAGGCCGAGCGTGTATTGCTCGGCTTTTTTTACACTTTAATTTTGCAATTTAGCAAGCTCGTCATTGCACATTTTCAATTGGTCGGGGTCGGAGAGCTTTTTAGCAGCGGCCTGCAGGTGCTTTAACGCCTGCTCTCGCTGGTCAAGATAACGCGAATACAATAAACCCAGCATCAACTCGACCTGCTCAACATATTCATAGTTGCCGTAGTGAGCCAAAAACTTTTCGTAAGCTTCTGCCGATTCAGCGTGTTTGCCGTCGCTGGCAAGCTGATTGGCAATATCCAGCAGATATTGTCGCGGCAGAATCTGTTTGCTATCGAGGTCGGCAAGCTCCAAATATAGTTGGGCTGCGGCCGGTAAATTGCGTTCATCAATCCGGCTGGAAATCTCGTTGCGAAGCTGCCTGAGCTTTTCATCCTGCTGTTTTTCAGCCGGTGTTTTTTTTACTTCTTTTACCTTTATCTGTTTTGTCATTGTCCGGCCGGCAAATGGGTCGTAACCATTCGAGACAGCATCGCGATACTGCCGCCGACGATTCCGTTGCTTTATCATTGCCCATAAATCAAAACTACTGCTGCTTGTTAAACCGGCTGCAAGCATACCTAACGTGGCCAGAATACCGAAGGCATAACCGGACAGATGAGCATCATAAGCAATGTTGGGAAGACCTCTTTCCAGCATGTTGTCCCAAAATATCAATTTAAAAGCGATGAAATATAAGGCCGAAATTTCAAAGGTACCAATAAAAAAGAGCAGCCAGTAGAAAACCGTAATCAAGGTCTGTGGAAACAGAACCAGATAAGCACCCGTTATAGCGGCAACGGCTCCGCTGGCGCCCAGAACCGGAACCGCAGGGCCGGTAGAACCGTACAGACTACCTAACACAATATGCCCTCCCCCGCTAAAGACGGCTCCGGCCAAATAAAGACATATATATCCAATGCCCCCGAGCTTGGCGTTGACATTATTGCCGAACAAATACAAAAAGAACATATTGCCGATAATGTGCCAAAAGCTGCCGTGCAAGAAAGCGTAACTAACAAACTGCCACGAACGCAGATGGTTCGGATGCAGCATAAGCTGCTGGGCCCACGGCCGCAGAACCCGCACAACCTGATGTGTGACAGGGTGGACAACCGGTGAATAAGTCAACAAAAAGATAATAACATTGACAAGTATCAGGGTGTAATTTGCATATGGTGTCCGCCAGGGCCGAATGCTTGTCCGAATCGGTAATAGAAAAAGCATAATTTAACTACCAGTTTAATCTCAAGGTTAAGCCAAAAACCGGGCTTATTGTAATTTGAGAAAATGCCTGCGGCAAGATATAAAAAAAAAGGACGGCAATCGCCGTCCAGTTTGTTAAAATCAGTTGTTACAAACGGTTTTTCTCCCTCTCGGAAAACACCAGGAGCCGGCACAACCTTTTGTAACAACCAGCTTCCCTCCCAGCCGAAGTTCAATCTGCTAATAAAAATATAAGATACAAACGCCGCAAAGCCAAATGCCGGACCAAAAAAAACTTTATTTTTTGCTCAGGTGATGTTAATCAATTGTATTCGGCAGTGACTGAAATGCGAACTAAACTGTCAGTAGGGCAAATGAACGATAAAATCATAAAAGACCGTACCAGGGCGATTCGCCGCGACCTCAAGAAAAAACGCATTAACTGTCTTATAGTAACAAAGCCAGCCAATGTAACTTATACAACCGGCTTTTCGGGCGACTATAGCTGGGCGGTAATTACCGCCCAGGTGGTTTATCTTTTGACCGACAGCAGGTACGTCGAGCAGGCTGAAAAAGAATGTCCACGGTGCAGGATAATCCAACGGACCAGGTCGCTTCCTGAAACAGTATCGAAACTGCTGCAAAGGCTAAAATCGATACAAGCGGTAGCCGTCGAAAAATCCATCTCGCTTGCTGCTTTCGAGTTACTGAAGAGGAACATAAAAGGCCGGCTAAACGCAGTCGCGAATATTGTTGAACAGGTGCGCACCATAAAAGATACCGGCGAAATTGCCGCTATCGGAACGGCTGCTCAGATAGCGGGAAAAGCACTTAAACGAACCCGAAGATATATAAGGCCCGGTGTAACCGAAAACGAGTTAGCCGGCGCCCTGGATTTTCAAATTCGTAAGTTTGGTGCAAAAACCAGTTTTGAAACAATTGTTGCATTCGGCGCAAATGCATCGCGGCCGCATCATCAGCCGGGAAACAGGAAACTAAGGGAAAACGATGCTATACTGATAGACTTCGGTGCCAGGTATAAAGGTTACTGCAGTGACATTACCAGATGCTTTACCGTAGGTAAGCCGAGTGCCTTTTACAAAAAAGTGTACGACGCAGTACAGCAGGCCCAGGCGGCTGCGATAGAAATGATAAAGCCCGGTGTTGAAATTAAAATGGTCGATGCAGCCGCTCGTAAGGTAATCGCCAGGTATAATCTGCCCGTGTATGGTCACGGGACAGGGCATGGTTTAGGCCTGGAGATACATGAAGAACCGGTCATCGACGAAAAAAGCAAAGGCAGGCTGGAAACTGGTATGGTCTTTACAATCGAGCCGGGCGTATATATCCCGGGAAAACTCGGCGTACGAATCGAAGATGACGTGCTCGTAACTAAGAACGGCAGCAGCATACTGACTCGCAGCATTCCCGACCACCATCCTTATCAGCAAAAATCTCAAATTGTTTTTCAGCGATAACTATGCTCTGTTGAAAGTCTAAGAAACTGTCATTGCGAGTCCGCCAAAGGCGGGCGAGGAATCTGTTAGATTTCTCCGCTCCGGGCCGCTTCCCGGCCCTTCGGTCGAAATGACGGTGTTTGCTTGAGCAGCTTTTCAACAGAGCATGATAACCACATAAAAAAACGCCCTGTTTGAGATGATTATTCAAACAGGACGCCACGCGAAATTTTATGAAGACAGCTTTGCCGAGTTGACGATTTTACTGCTGCTCTACCTGCTCCTGCTCATTTTTGCTCTTCTGTTCCTTCTCTCGCTGAATCGCTTCGTAAACTTCTCTGCGATGAACCGGAATCCGCTTCGGGGCTGTTATGCCAAGACGAACCTTGTCACCGCGGACATCGACAATAGTAATCTCGACGTCGTCGCCAATCATAATCGACTCATCTTTTTGTCTGCTTAAAACCAACATTTTCAACTCCTTTTGTCGGCTGGTCTTAATTTACTTACGAAGAAATCCGGCCATTTGTTCACCCGCCTGCTCGCCGAGGATTTTTGTATGCCGTTATTACACAACGAGTTAACTTAAAAACAGCAGCGAATAAACAAATCCCGAACACAATAATATTTTCGACCAATTATAGGAGTGAAAATAACTATTTTTGCCCCGGTTCCTGCCGGCAGGGGGCTATTATGGGGTTCTCTGGACATAACTACTTAAGTCACATAGACTTATCATAAAGATGCGGTCTGAAAAAAGATGGATTAAATTTGCCGTATCAGGCCTGTTTAACCTTCTTGTCCGTGTTTTCGCCAATAATTATAGCGTACGGCCAGCCAATAGCCGGTAATCGAGCCTAAAGTGCCAAAAGCCACGATTTGCACGGGCAATATAGAAATAACTGCGTTTGGGAAAAAAACTACCGGCCACTCTTGAGCAAGGCGCTGCAACGCGCTTTGTTTGACGTAAGTCATTATGGTAAAACCAGTTACGAGAGCACTGGCGATTGTCGGCCAGATATAGCTGGCGTCGAGAAATTTTTTGACTATGAAAGCAGCGAGGCCGAACGAAACGAATACAGCAAAAACTATCTGCCCGACGGTCGGCTGGGCCACAAGTGAACCCATTTTGACGTCCTGGGCCAATATTCTTATGCAAAATTGAGCAATGAGGCCGGAGGCGATTAAAGCACTTGCTGTATTTAAGTATATATTTGATTTAGAGTTAGCTTTTTTTTTGGCCTTGTCCAGTTCAGGCTTCGCTCGGATTTTCTGGCCTGCAAGGACGCCGGCAAAACCGGCAGCCACAATAACCAGCCAGAAAACCGGCTCCCATTTAAGCGCTGCGAAAAGCGCCTCACGCTGTGGGAGGGTTGAATTCATCCGCATCAGGCCAGCCATATTTCCACATCGCACGGCCCAGATTGCCAGGCCGGACGGTACAGCCAGAATGCCGATTTCTCGGCCGTAAGGCCAGGCAAGAAAATAGGCCAGCAATCCCGCCAAGAACGCCAAAGCCGCTAAGATTATTACGTTGCTGAAACTCACATCACCGGCAAAGAGGGATACGGCGCCCAACGGCTCAGGTGGTGCCGCTAACGGCCAAGCCCAAAAACCTATCAGTACAACCCCTGTGGCGACCGCAGCAGCGATTCGCAGTTTCATTAGCCAAGATAGTTCCACAACTTAGCTCCTTTAAATTACACAATGATAGGATGCCATCGAAACTAAACCACGTTCGTGACGATACAATCCAACTACTTAGCTGCTAAATGGTCGAATGATTCGGTTTTCTTCACCGCTCTGACTTGCTTCACTTTCTTTTTTGTTGGCAAGGACAACCACCTTTCCTTTTCGTTCTGGATGATGTTTTTGTCTTTTTCTTCGCCGTTGACACCTGCCTGGGTTTAGGAGGGGTTTTCGATACTTTAGCGATTTTCTTTACTTTTTCGTCCTTTGGAAGCTGTGCCTGACATTTTTGCAGTTCACTCGTGACTTCAAAAAGGAGACCGGTCGTTGCTTCTGCATTGTCTTTTAGCTCATCAATTTTGGTTTGTTGGGCTTCCATAGTCTTTTGCAATTCCAGCATTTCCCGCTCACAGTGGGCTTGCTGATTCAATACGCAACCACTGAGCAGCAGCGTACTCAGTATCAGGCCAAATGCCTGGCAGACCACAACATTAATGCGTTTCATAAGAACTGTCCTTTCACAAAAAAAGTAAACTTATAGCTTCCCATAAATAGGTGGCTAAGGATAATCACTATAATACCGGATTTCTTTTGGGAAAGCAAGCTTTTCCGGGACAATGTGGAGAATGGGGTGCATGTCATGCCTGACAGGATACTACAGGTTGCCCATTTTAAGCACCGGGAAAATTTGTCATACGCCGTCCGATAATTTAGTATTTTTTCCTTGACGAGGGACAGCTAATTTGGTACAAGGGTATAAGTAAGACTGGTTAAGGATACCGATTTTAGGTGTCAGTTTGTGCAATTTTTGCCGTTTATGGGCGAAAATTGAGTAAAAAGGTACAGACTTTGATGGGGCCCTTGTGGCTCGGAAGTGGGAGCTTTGTGCCTCGGAGTTGGTTTTTTTTGGGATTTTCGTACACACCCAGGCTTGCCGTCTAAACTTGAATGGGATGACAGGCGAGCCGTCAAAGATTGTCAGGGACAGGCGTCAAATACGTGGATGTCTGGATGCCTGTTGAAAATAATGGATGTTTTGGTGTTTGGTTAAAACAAAATAAAGTCATAGTTTAATTTTTGAAAAGGAGGAACGTTATGTGTAAGAAACTGATGCTTTTAAGCTGTCTTGTGACGTTGCTTGGTCTGAGCAACATTGCTTTTGCAGACTTTGAGATATTTAAGGCGGATTTCAGCTGCCCGGAACAGCCGTTGACTAAAAAAGGAGGATGGACCGACCTCGAAGTTGCCGCTGGCTGTGATGGAGACAGGCATGACCCCAGATGGTGGTATGACGTTGGTGGTACCGATATAGATGTCGGCGCCGGTCAATGGGGCGGACACGGAAACGTGGTTTCTCGTGAGGGCGATGACCCTATCTGTAATACCACCTACACCCATTGGGAGGATGGATGCGGAGATGACAATATCCGGCTGGCGTTAAGGGATCTGGACCCGGACACCACCTACACCGTGTACACATACCACGCCTGGGATTTAGACCCGGATGCGAACGCTATATTGTCAGTAACCGTTGAAGGTGCTGATAGCAACAACATCATCATTATGCCACAAGTGGTGGACACTGATGATGATGATATCCTTCTTACGAGCCCGGGAGTGATAGAGTTCACCACCGACCCATGCGGCAGCGAAGTGCGTATCAAATTTAATGGTTGCGTCAAGTTCAATGCTTTCAAACTCTGGTCTGAGGCGGCACTGACCAAGGCCACGAGCCCCAACCCGAGTAATGCCGAAACGGACGTTTGCCCGAATGACCTGCAGCTTTCCTGGACGCCGGGAGCTGACGTGAACGACGCGAACGGCCACGATGTGTACCTCGACCCAGATTACAACGATGTCAATGAAGGCACTCGTGCCAATAATGGCGACGTATTATATTATTCGGAGGGCCAGGACAGCAACGAATATCCTGAAGATGGCGAAGACCCTCTTCAGCTTGAACTCATGACCACTTACTATTGGAGGGTTGACCAGGTCAATGAACCCAGTATATACACAGGCTCCATCTGGAGCTTTACGACCGAGGACGGAAACGCTCGTGACCCTGACCCGGTTGTTGGCTTCGCAGGTCTGAACCCGGATGCGAATGTTCTTAGCTGGACGCCATCCTGTGTTGCGACTTCGCAGACTGTGTACTTCAGCACCAATTTCGACGATGTCAACGAAATGGACGAGGACGCGAACGTAGTCACCCTAAGCGGTACCGATAACAACACTACCCCCACCCTTGCAAAATTCACGACTTACTACTGGCGAATCAAAACGACTCGAAGTGGCGCATACGGCACAGGTGCAAGTGAAGTCTGGAGGTTCAGTACAGGTCTTGGAGGGCTTCTGTTGGAAATGAAATTCGAGGGCACCCCGGGTAACAACCTTCCAGCCACGGAACTCGACACCAGCGGCAACGAACTGGACTTCACAACATATTCTGCGGTACACGACCCCTGTGCTGATGGCTCAGTCAAGTATGGCGACGTGCGTAAAACCGGTACGTCGGTAGCTATCGACCCCAATGCAGGCCTGTACAGGCAGGATACCGGCGAGAGCGACCCTCTGCGGTTGGCCGGCTGGCAATACACCATTCAGTTCTGGACATACCTGCCGGCGGAAGTGTACACAGAGCAGGGATGGTATATGATGGTCGGAAAACAAAACGGCTGGAGGATTCAAATACATGACCCAACTGACAACGACGATATCAGGTGGTACTTTGGCGGCGGTCCCGACAAAGGCCTCCGAGCGCAACACATCCTCCCGGAGATTTCCGACGATTGGGCCCACGTCGCCGCAGTGTTTGACAAGACTGCGCAAGAGACGCATAAGCTGTACATCGACGGTATGATAGCTGACAGCGGTAGGTACCAGAGCACAAATCCTGCCGACAATAATACGCCCGTTGGCATCGGCGTGGGCGTGGCGAACCCGCCGCCTTTTAGCTTTGCCCACTATTTCGAGGGTAAGATTGACGAGCTTCAAATTTGGGACATTGTTCTTGAGCAGGTACCTGAATTTGCCTCCGAGCCCTATCCCCCGGATGGGTCAAGGGGTTGGGAACCGAATGATGCGAACTTAGCGACCTTTATGTGGAGGCCGGGTAAATATGCGGCAAGTGTGGACGGACACAATATTTACTTCGGTGACAGCATAGACGACGTAAACGAAAGCGCAGACCCCTGTGTCACAGGTCACGACAGCAATAGCTGGACACATAATATGACATTTGAAATAGGCAAGACCTACTACTGGCGGGTCGATGAGGTCAACGGAACCGACGTATATCCAGGCTACATCTGGAAATTTCAAATGTGGGCTGATCTCATTGACCCCAATATTGTGGTCTATTACCCGTTAGATGAGACCAGCGGCGACGATGTTCCGGATTATTCCGGCCATTATTTTGATGCAGAGTGCGACAACGACCCCCATTGGGAACCCGACAACGGCAGGTACGGCGGCTGCATGCACTTTTCGATGGAGTATGATGAGGACGACGACGACTGGGAGAACGAGGAACCGGGGAACATCGAGATCGAGAGCGATTATGCAGGACAGATGGCTGATATGATAAACAAGGAAATCAGCATTTGCGTGTGGGTGAATGGCGACCCTAACCAGCGCGAAGACGACGATATGGTGGTCTTCGAGTTCTGTGACGATGAGTACGATGACGATATCGATGGTGAGCCCAATGACACTAAGATAGTCGCAGTTGTCCCAGAAGAAGGAACGGGAAATGTTGTCTTCCGTGCAGGCGTCTACCCACAAGATACTTTGACATGGGAAGGCTTTGATCCTATGGCTGCGAGAGGCACCTGGCAGCACTTTGTCTTTATCAAGAACGACAATGATGCCAACATGTATATATACCTCAACGCTGAGTTAGTCGCCACTAAGACAGATTGCAATACTACAAGTTTGGCCGATGTGAATAGCAGCGGCGATGCCGAGTTAGAGTTAAAGCTCGGCGCTTATGTTGACAACGACAGCGGTTACCACGGCAGGCTGGATGAGTTCCAAATCTATAACAAAGCTCTGGACGAGCTAAAGATACAAGAGATCTTCAGAGGCGGCGAACTTGCACCTGCCTGGTCTCCAAGCCCGTACGATGGTCAGGGTAATGTCTCCTGTAATACCAACCTTACCTGGAAACCGGGAGAGTATGTGACAGATACAAACGGGCACGAGGTGTACTTCGGCACCAACTACAACGAGGTCTTCGGTGCCAACACCACCGTCCACTCGAACGTCGAGTACAGCCACCAGGATGCCTGCAGCTATGACCCGTGCGGCCTTCCTCTTGAGTTGGGCAAGACTTACTATTGGCGCGTCGATGAGGTCAATGAGGCCAATGACGATACGTGGAAAGGCAGGGTCTGGAGATTCACTGTGGCCGACTATATTGGAATTGACGATATGGAAGACTACACGGAAAGTTGGACTGATTACCCAATAAGTTATTGGTCAGGTTCGTGGGGCTGGGATTGTGGGTTCACCAACGACACCGGCTCAACCCTTGGCCTTGGGCTTCCTGCGTACGGTAACCCGGTCCGCGACAAGCAATCGATGGTGTATATATACGACAATACGGGCGCCTTTTATTCTGAGATTTCAAATCATTTCCCTATGGACCCGTGCGACTGGACTTACGCCGATGTGAAGATGCTGACCTTGTGGTTCTACGGGGATACGGGCAATGCTGCCGATGATACCGAACAGATGTATGTGGGTCTGGAAGATGGCGACGGCAATTATGCAGAGGTCAGGTACCCGATGGAAGATATGGATGACATAAAGATTGCAGAATGGCAGGAGTGGAATATCGCCCTGAGTGACTTCAACGATGATAACCCCAATCTGAACCTGACCGATGTCAACACGCTCTATATCGGCTTTGGCGACAGAAACGGCTCGGAGAACGGCGGCGGAGGTACTGTATATTTCGACGATATCCGGCTGTATCCGCCCACATGCGTTCTTTCTCAGCGCCCCGAGGCATTCGCTAAGATTGATTTCAACAACGACTGCATTGTTGACTTCGGCGACGTCAAGATAATGGCAGAAGACTGGCTCATGAGTGATGTCAATCTTGGCGAAGTAAGCGAGCCCTGCGATGCCAACCTTGTCGGCTGGTGGATGT
>JGI10211J34971_10002017_pt1 | contig 16711 bp, 24 predicted proteins | sample Etolagsediment_FD_34971 | JGI IMG/M metagenome (IMG submission 34971) | reverse complement strand
ATTGCTACAACGGCCCTTCCCGCTTCTTTGCCGACTAACCTGACCGTCAAATCAGTTGCGACTACCACAATCGGAAATGTGAATGCCGCCGCCGCTAATGGAAAATTACCGAACAATGGTAGGTCCGCACCGGGGAATAAATCAAATCTGATTGTGACTAGATAGTTCGACACAGCGATAACAAGTGTGTGTAGAATTACTAAATTTCTTACAAGTGTCTTGTCGACACCTGCTAGTAGTGATTTTAACATTAAGCCTCCTATAGGTTTGTTAATCTTTAATATTTTAGCAATTTTTTCTTTGAAAAGTCAACAACGATCTTGAGTTTATTTGTCCCATTCTTCCCATGGAAATACCACCCATTGTGGATTGGTATCCTTATCAATATCGTAACCATGGAAATCCATTTTTACCGGTGATGGTTTATTGTTGATTAGGGAGGCAAATTTTATGTTGTCATGCTTTCCGAAGTTGTCAATGATGTATTGAAATGTTGCTCCGCTGTCATTGATGTCATCTATGATTAATATTCTATGACCTTGTTCATGATTTGATTTTAGATTGTTTAAGTTAGGTGTGCTTTTATGATCTCTCAATCTAATATCAAGTACTTCGTGTGCAACTTTTAACCTATGAGACAAATATACACCAGGAATACAACCTCCTCTGTTGATACCCATAATCACTGTAGGCATCCATGGAGTGTGAACCATTTTGTCTTCGATCTGAATGAGAGCATTCCTCATTTGTATATTTGTGAAGTATAATTTACTTGTTGTCAGTTTCGTATCTGTCATAAACTCTGTTAATCACATTGTTAACTCTTACAAAATGTGCCGCCTTGGGCATATCTTTAATTCTTCTTGCTCCGATATAAGTGCAGGTACTTCTCACTCCGCCCAGTATTTGTTCCACAGTGTCTTTCACCGGACCTTTGTCATCCAATACAACGGTTTTACCTTCTGTGCCTCTGTATCCATCTTTTCTTTGTCCGTGTGTGTCCAATGCTGTCTGAGAACTCATTCCGTAGAAATATCTCTTGCCATCTCTCAATTCTGTTTCGCCCTCATCGTGTCCTGCCAGCATACCACCAAGCATCACAAAGTGTGCACCACCACCCAATGCTTTGGCAACATCGCCGGGTTGAGTACAACCTCCGTCTGCAATGATATGACCGCCAACACCATTTGCGGCATCTGAACATTCCATGATTGCTGAAAATTGTGGAACACCCACACCTGTTTGTGTTCTTGTGGTACAAACTGATCCTGGACCTATTCCAACTTTGACCACATCAGCACCTTTGATAATTAATTCTTCTGTCATGTTTGGTGTAACCACATTGCCTGCTATGATCACTTTGTCTGGATACTCTGTTCTAATTCTATCAACAAAGTCCACAAATGATTCATGATAAGCATTGGCAACATCAATTGTGATGCAAGGAATATCTGGAAATGCACTCATCACCTGTTTGAGTGTTTGATAATCCTGTGCGTTCTCGTCCCATATGGCTCCGGTACCCACGCACGCCGATACATATTTGAATTTAAGTCCTGTGCCTGCGGCTTGTTTCCAATCATCTAGGGTGTAGTGTTTTCTGATCACAGTCAACATTTTGTATTCCTGTAACACTCTTGCCATGGAAAATGTACCCACACCGTCCATGTTTGATGCCATGATAGGCACATAAGAAAGTGTCTTACCACTATTTCTAAATTTAAATTCTCTCAATATATCTACATCACGTCTTGAACTCAATGTAGATCTTTTTGGTTGTAATAACACATCCGAATAATCTAAATGTATGTTATAATCAATTCTCATCTTCTTTTTCCTTTGCTCTACACATATCTAATACATTATTGTAGTGTTCCCATGCATCTTTTAATGCAGGATATTTGTTTTTTAATTTTTCATCATCAAAATCTAGATTCAGTTGCGTGTGTAAATCACCAAAATCAACAGACATTGACTCGGACAATGTTCCTACATTAACATCTTCATAATCTCCAGAATAAGACCATATTCCATCCGATGTTAGTTTTTCTTTTGTTTTCTTTTTTTTACCCAATTGGTCCACACTGTGTTTCTTGTAATTGTATATTGTGCATAAATTCGTTTTTCAGTGCTGGATCATTTTTCAATAATCCTTTTAACACTGTGGTCTGTGTGCTTGAGTTGGCACTTCTGATTCCCCTATTTTCACAACAGCCGTGTCTTGCTCGTATATAGACTCCCACAGCCGGACTATCTGTCAGTTTCGTGATTTCATAGGCAATCATTTCTGTTAATTCTTCTTGTAAATGACCTCTATGTCCCAAATGCTGTGCTATCCTTGTGTATTTGCTCAATCCTATCAGTTTTTTGCCAGGTAAACAACCGATATAACAAACCCCCGTTACCGGTTGGTGATGATGAGAACACATACTTTTAATATCTGCTCTTACCACAATCAATTGATCATATCTTCCGTCCTCGTTTGGAAATGCTGTCACATCTGGTTTTGGATAGTATCTACCAGACATTATCTCATTAACATACATTTTAGCAAGTCTTCTACCTGTACCATTGCTGTTGGGATCGTTTTCTCTGTCAATGATTAAACTGTCCAGAACAGATTCAAATTTTTGTTGCAACTCGTCGATTAATTTTTCTTTTTCTCCCGATTCAATAAATTCGCTGATATTATCGGCCGCATAAAATCTTTTTCCGGCCTTTTTGATTCTCTCCTTGATTTCTTCGCTAACGGGTTTTGGTGGTAACCAACTATCTTTTAATATATTTTCATCCATTTTAATTTATCTTTTTTTGATTTATCTTATTGTACCATTTTACAGCAGTTCCTACTATGTTGTCAATAGAACTTTGGGTAGGTTTCCAATTTAATTCTTTGGTAGTTCTAGAAATATCTGCCACCAGCACAGGAGGATCACCTGGTCTTCTATTTTCTTCTTTTATTTTCATAGCACCTGTAAATTTTTGTACAGTATTTAGAAGTTCTCTGTTGCTGGTTGGAATACCAGATCCTAAATTATAACTTGCACATATTTTTTCTTTATGGGCTTTTTGTAAAGCCAGCACGTGTCCGTGAGCAAGATCGGTTACGTGTACATAATCTCTGACGCAGGTTCCGTCGGGTGTATCAAAATCTGTTCCAAATAATCTAAATTCTTTTACATTTTTTCCTGCTTCGATGGCAAGTGGTATGATATGTGATTCATCTTCTCTTAATTCTCCTATTTCGGATTCGGCATCAGCACCAGCGGCGTTGAAATACCGTAGACTAACACTATTAAATCCGTATGCGATATGATAGTCTTTCAATATCTGCTCGATAAACAATTTACTTCGACCATATGGATTTATAGGTAATAATTTTTCGTCAGTGTCATATGCAGTTCCATTCTCGGGTATTCCATACACAGCGGCACTCGAACTGAATACAAACGTTTTTACATCCAACGATCTTAATTTTTCTATCAATCTAAAAGTCATTAACACATTATTAATATAATATTTAGATGGATCGGACACACTTTCCCCAACTTTTGTGTATGCCGCAAAATGTATACAACTATCGATATTATGTCTTTTGACAATTTCATCAATGGTTTCTATATTCTGCGGAAGATTTAATTCGTATGCAGGTCCGTATTGTGTGGCCCATGGTTTGGATGTGATATCTCTATCTACCACAACCGGAGTGAATCCGTGTTTTTTTAATTCTTTAGAAGTATGTGAACCGATATAACCAGCACCACCTACAACTAGTACAGATTTGTTTGTTCCTTTAATATTTAGATTCGGAGACCCAGTCTCTATAATGTTTTCCATCTCTTCTCCATTGTTCACCTTTGCCAGTCATTATATCAATCATTCTATCAATTGTTCCGTCGGTCCAATCGGATAATTTACCAATATTGGCGTGTGGTCTCATTAATAGTATATTCAATTTTTGGTATGCATCTTCCTGACTCCATGGAATATATAACCGATCCCTATCATTTGCAAATGTTTCTGGAAAAGATCTGTATGCCGGAAATAAAACATTACAACCCAAAGTATCTGCCTCAGATACTGTGTTTGAAACCCAGTCTTGTAAAGCACAGTTAAACAACACTCTCGAATCTGCTAACAGTTCGTAGTATTGATCTTTTTTTAAATTTTCATAAATTTTTAAATCTCCCTTGGACTCCAGTTCTCTTGCTCTTGTCAGATACTTTTCGTTATTACTTCTCAAAGGTCCTCCGGAAAATACAGCAAATTCTATTGAGTTATCCTGTCGTCGTACTCGTTGTATTAAATCCATATAAAAATCTGGTTGTTTCTCTTGATCGAATCTGGCCGCGAAACAAACTCGGTTGGTTCTTTGATCAAAAGGTTTTATAGATTTTACTCTTGATAGAACTTCTTGTTTGCCAAAACTCAAACCCGATATGTTATAGATGGGTGCTCGCCAATTTGCTATACGCATATGTGCCACCATTTCTTCGTTGGTGGCCAATATGTGAACATTAGGAATTTCGTTGCACATTTCTTCATAAAGACTCATCCATTTGCTCATGCCCCAAACGTGTACAAAATCATCTGGATCAATGGCCTGTGCTAGGCATCTTAAAAATATTTTTGGACGATACTGTTCTGGTGACTGCTGTATAATATAAGGAAGTGATTCCATTCCTGGTTGAAACATATCTTCAAAAAAGATAGCATCGTTTGATGTGATTTCTCCGGACTTCATCATCCGAACTAGATTCATCATTTGACTCATCCCAAAATAACTTCTACCGTGTGCATCAAGAACTTGGCCTGTAACGATCGCTTTGGAATTATCTATTGTTGTTCCTGGAACGATTACATAGTCTATACCTCTTTTTTTATAAACTCTTTCAGTCCAGTCTGTTAGTTGAAGTGTGTATCTACCTTCGTATGGCTCTAACCCCATGTAAAATATTTTCATTATATCCCTTCTCCCCTAGTGTAAGGTGTACCTTCTTGATAAATTAATGCTTGTTCGTTTTCTCCTTTTGAAGAATAGTGTATGTGTGTATAATAACCATGCATTGGATTGTTTTGAATATATTCTTGTATGTTTTTAAGAAATTCTTCGTTCACATTCGTTGCTACAAATTGATATAGAGGTTCGCCCGCCGCATTATTGTTGTATTTCATTTCAAACACATTCATCACAATGTAACCACCCCATTGGAATTCTGGATAATCACTTAGATAATTTTCAGCATAACATCGGAACATAGCATCTACGTTGCATTTTACTTTTGGTTCAGGCTCAAACATTAATCTAATATTCATTTTTATTATTCCACTCTTGTAGTTTAACTTGATACTCGCTTTCTGTCAATCCATGCCAGCCGATACATTTACCAGTTGGTGATCTACCGCAAGGACAAGATTTCTTTTTAAAAATGTCATCGTAATTCTTGCGGTAAGATTCATTAGTTGGTCTAGATTTACCGTCCCAATTAGCCATTGTTTTGTTCTAGATATTTTAACATATTTTCAGGTGTGGACTCAACATATGGATCATCATCTGAACCGTCGTTGTTGATTCCTGGTTCTTGCCACCATGCCTCAACTGTGCCATCATTGATTACTGCCATGTATCTCCAACTTCTGCTTCCAAAACCTAAATGATTTTTACCAATAAGCATACCCATAAATCTTGTAAAGTTACCAGAACCATCTGGAATAACTTTTACATTTTTAATTTTAAGCACTTCTGCCCATGCATTCATTACAAATGTATCATTAACTGAACAGCAATACACTTCATCGATTCCTAAACTTTTGATTTTATCATAGTTCTCTTCGAATCCCGGAAGTTGTGTTGATGTACAAGTGGGTGTGAATGCACCAGGTAAACTGAACAATACTATTCTTTTTCCTTTGAACAAGTCATCAGTTGTTTTGTCTATCCATTTTCCTTCTTCAAACGAACAGCCATCTTCTAAAACAGAGTCACCTTCTCTGACTCTGAATGTTACTTTAGGTATTTTTAAACCTTTCATTTTATTTTCTCTCTTTTGTAAGTTTTACTTGACCCGTAAATGTGTGTTTGATTCTGTGTTCATTCTGTAGGGCCAGGTGCAGGAATGACTCGTATTTGTCTTCCTTTACTAACAGAGTGATACACTCGTCCATGTCGTCATCGTAATCGGTATGTGACCAGATGAAGTCTTTGCCGTACTTCATGCCTAGGTTTCCAGCGGTGGCACATATGTTGGCCACTGCGTCCACTGTCGTGTATGAAGCATTCAAGCCACCACCCTCTATGGGTAGATTTTCTTGTCTCGTTGTTACTCTCTTTTCTTTTATGCTGATTTCTTTCATGAGTTTTCCGCCACAAATTTTTCTGCTTCCAGGGCCGCCATACAACCCATGCCCGCCGCAGTGTATCCTGCAGGACCAGAACCTATAATCAAAACTTTTGTGTGCTTACTTGTCATAAACTGCGTGTGATCCATTCTCTCCATCTTCTGACACGTCTATCTCAATACGTCTTCCTGGATATTTCTTTGCTATTTCTACATATAAATCATCGCTCATCATCTCGCAACTCTTGAAGTCGTTCTGTAGTGTGCCTTCCCGGTACAGGTTCAACAGCCATCTCTTGAACTGTATGAATTCTATGTCCCTGTCATCGTGGAAAACCTCAATAGCAACTTTGAAATGGAATATGTGTCTGTGTGGATGTCCTAGAAAACTGACATCGTATTCGTCACCTGTTGCTAATTTGGGATCAGTAAGTGCCGCTGGGTATTTGTGCATACCTTCTTTTTGAAAAGTTACCCATATCATTTTACTAGCCTTGTTGGCCTGTTCTTTCAGTGCTTGATCGTGTTGGTGCTCAGTATCCATTTGTTCTCCTCTATCGGTTCATCTTGTTTGTATTCGTTCCATGACGTAAATCCTGCGGTCTGTTTAAAATGATTCATGCTCATGCTCCAGACTCCAGGATTGGTCTTATTGAAGTCAACATCGTCGACTTTGATGCAAAGTTGATCATCATCTTCGGAATTTGGAAATATTATTGAACAAAAAGGAATAAATTTTTTGTTGTGCCATAACATCTTAAATTTTTCTTTTACTTCTTTGTGGATATCATGAGGATAATCAACGGTCACAAAATAGCCGTCATCGATTAATCGTTTCATCTGTGCTAGTTGCATTCCATGATTGTGCATATATGTTCTGTTTGCTCCGTAGTAAATTGCTTTGGCGTTTACTTTTTCTGCGTATGTCTTGATCTCGTCGTATGAAAGATCATTACGTGCTAAAAATAATGTTTGTAAACCATAGGCCTGTGTGTGTTCTATTTCGATACCTGAAAAAATACCTACACTCTCACTTTGTCCATTTTTATAATCTCTTTGCATCTTTATATTATATTACTGTATGACTAATTTGTCAATGCTTTTGAGGCCCTTGTGATGGCATCTTTTAAAGCCAGTTTGGTTTTTTTTAATCTCATTAATAATGTTTTGCTTTCATCACTACGATCTTTTTTTCTTTCTTCGGTAAGTTCTTTTACCTTTCGATCTAGATAAGAATGATGATCTTGAAGTTTTTTTACTTTTTTACTTTTTTTTGCCATGTTTCCTCCTATTCAAATAATGAACTAAAATTGTTTTTACCTTTACCACCACCTGTGGCTCGTGCCCATCTTGTTCCTCTTATATCTGCAAGATAACTTCTCGCATTTTCTATCAATTCCATTGGTTTTTCGCTAGTGAACACTTCTTCGACAAATGTATTGAAATATAATATATTTCTAGGAACATAAACACTATGCTCATCTGTGGTATCTGATGCTTTGGTTTTCCGCCAGTGTTTTACTTCTGGTCTATGCACGACACTTTCTATATCGTTCATGTCGTTGGCAACTTGTACTGCTCTAATTTGATTATACACATTGTGAGCCATCATTAATACATATGAAAAAGAGTCCCAAGAAGTTTTGCCTTCTTTGTTGTTTTTATTTAGATCTCCCTCTCCGTACCAACAGACATCTCCCATGGTAAGTCTATTACCAATAGCACTTTGGAAAGGAAAAGGTATTTTTGAATTCTTTAATCTTTTATCATCCGGTGCCTTGTCCATTATAAATGACCATCTAGATGGTGTGAACACATTATGAGTGTAAACTAATCCATTCGCTGTTGATAAGAAAGCGGATGCCGAATCAAAACTTATTGTAAAATTAGGATTAATGTATTTTCTAACTTGTCTTTGTATTTGTGTTAGATAACAGGCCCAATCCAGTTGCGATGTACCCAGTACGTGCATCCAGTCTTTACCGTCCAGTTTTTTCTCATCTCTCATTATGATCAAACGCTTCAACATGACTTCCATATCACACATATTGATACCGCCCATTGCCCATCCTTCGAATTCAAAATCTTTTACGGCATCGTACCAAGTTTGTGCTGTTTCCCAGTCATCGCCCTGTAGTACATTTAAAAATTTAGTTTGACCCAATCTGTTCTTTTGAAAAAAATTGTTATTATAGATTGTTCCGTCTAGTGTATCTCGAAAACTTTTTAATCCTGTTTTAGGTGAATTTAAATCATCTGCCGCCCAAGTTGGAACATCCAAAGTCATTGCCCAGTCCGATGTGAGTTCTAACCAATTTAATATATCACTTCTAACTTTGTTGGCCTTGTTACCTTCAAAATCTTTCCAATCAAATTGTATCACGCCTCGACCAATTTGATACCCGCCCGAATCTCCCACTATGGTGCTGAATTTACGATCCCTGTTTACAAACATATGATCTCGATCTCCCACTTTGTCCATGTCTAGACAAGCATGACCCGCCGAGTATAATGCTGTAGGATAAGTGAACATACCTTTTTCTGGATTTATGAAGTTCAATCCTTCCACACCATTTTCAAATCCAGCAGGTATTCTTTCTTTGGGAATATGTGTACCTTCTGTGACTCTTTGTTTGCTAATGAAGGTATTATAAAAATTCGATATAGCAGGCAAGAACACCGCGAAGTCTCTACTCAATTCCCCTAAATGTTCCTGCCTGTTATTTTGTTCAGTCATTATTGTGCCTGTGCTGGTATGATGTATTGATATTTTCCAAGTCCAGAGTCAACAGTGACCTGCATCGCACCCTCATTAGAGAAGTGTAATGTGACTTTTGCCGAATCTGATAATTTCAATATCTGTAATACCTGTGCCACCGGCCAACTCCACCCTTTGTTAAGACTACCCGATACATTATCAGCGAATACAAATTCTCCACCGTGTGATGCTTGATCACCAAAAGTGAAAATAAGTTTTCCATCTTCGGTTCTCACAACAAATGTATTGTGTTCTGTATTTGCAGTTGCCTGGAAGTTAAATCTTTGTACACTGGCCACAGTAGGCTCAATCTCAACGTCCCACTTAACACCTTTAAATTTTACAGTCTTAAGTTTTTCGTTGATGATTTCAGCATTCATAAATCTGTAATCGTTTTTAAAGTCTCCCTTTTCATTCTCAAAGTGAATGCCTGTGGGAGTCTCTGCACCATTTCTAGTACCTGTGATTACAGTGATGTTTGCCTTGTCTTTATACTCAGGACACTTCAAGTGTATGTCCAGTTTGTTCAACTGGGGCATACCAAAAGTACCCGTCATTTCTGCTTGTGGTTTGTGAAAAGATCCTTGCAAGATCACTGATCTGTCTTCAGCCATGGAATCTATTGTTGTTTCAGATTCGTTGCCTGTAATTTTAACAAGGTCTAGAAAGCCTAAACCGTGTGTGTGTTTGACTATGTCTTTTAAGATATCTATCATAATAAAACTATTATATAGATTATTTAGATTAAAGTCAAATGTTTAATTTATTTTTCTACAGGCAATTCTAAAGCACTATATAATACTGGATTTTTATTACCAGGTTTTTTGAAAATTATATAGTTGGCACCAGGACGAAATTGATCCATTTCAATTACTTCATATCCACAACTTTCTGTGATCTCTTTCATTGATGTTTTGGTATTATAATTCCAGTATCCACGTTTTGCTTCATGAAGATCGAAATCGTAATGACAATCTGCATAGTGTATAAATCCATATCCGCCTGGTAACAATACTCTATTGATGTCTGTTAGATATTCTTTTATATGTTCTTGGGTAAAAAAAGTAAATGTGTTCCAACTGAAGACAAAATTTACTGCGTTGTCGTCAATTTCTGGACAACTGGTTCTATTGGTTGTATAAAATTTTATCAGTTTGTGTTGTTGTGGTTTAAAAAGTGCTTTTATTTTTTCTTGACAATGCGGTAGCAGATCTAGATAATAATTTAATCTCCATGGTAAGAAAAATCTACTGAATCTTCCATATCCCGGACCTATTTCTAAACTATTATAAAGAATAGATTGAGCACCGGTTTTTGCGAACATTTTGATCTTATCTTCGACTTTTTTAGTTAACATTTCATCAAACTGATCTTTTCTTTCATATGTGAAATCTAAATCTTTAGCATACCATTCTTTGGTTTTGTCTAGTCGATTTATTTCCTGTTGATTGTTGATATCGACAGATTCGGCCAGGTTTTCCAATATTGATAAATTATCATCGAGTATTTTTTGGAAATCTGTACCTTTTATTTTTTTAAGTTTTTCTATGAGTAATTTAATTTCTTCGATGCTTAACATACGTGTTATTTACTAAAATTCAAAAAGTTTGTTAAACGTATTGGTTGTTTCTGTCGATTGTACGTCCCAATTTAATACTCCTATTAGATTATCTATTTTTTGATCAACGATGGTAGATTCCATCGCTTCAGAATCAAATGGTAATTCTTGGAACCATTTTGGAATACGTAACTCGTCCACTGGATATGCTATGGAAGTATAATCTAATGGATTGTTTTTTAATTTACATACAATTACTTTTGCACCATCTGTGATAGGCATAGAATATTTGTCTCCGTATAGTTCTCTACATTTATTCCAGTTGATGCTGGCACGAACATGACCTGGCATATTGGCACGACCTTGTTTGTTTTCCTTTCCGAGATATTCTGTTATCTTGTTGGCTCTTTTTGGAGAACCCTTTTCCCAACCGGGTCTTGATTTGAATTCGGCCCTAAATTCTGATATTCTTTTGAGAACATCTTCTTCGGTTTTATTTGTTAATACCATCATCAACAATTCACTCAAAAAATCTTGTACAAATACAGGTGTGTCTGATCTTTTTAGATCAAGACCCATTGCCTTCATTTTACCCATGCTACCTTCGGTATCTGTTCTTTGTCCTTCTTTATCGAAATATAGAACTGCATATCTTTTCTTTGTGATAAAAAGTCCTTTGCTCGCAACAAGTTCTCGTCCTGCCGCTATGACTTCTCCTCTGCTTTTTGGACAATGAAATGATTTGGTCATGAATCCAGCAAAAGATGAATTCACCTCAGATGATATTTTATCATATAAAGCAATAACGTTTTCTTTTTCCCATGGGATTTGTCCTGCTTTTATTTCTTTCTGTAATGGCTTATAAGCAGAAAAATACACAGAATCTGTATCACCGTATATGACAGAATCTCCTTTGTGATCATACTCGCCCGTTATAATTTCATTAGTTTTCGCCGCCATGTGTTTTGTGATGCATCTTCCAGTCAATGTCACGGATTGTCCGATACGTATATCAAAAAATCTACAACCTGGATTTAAGATAGCACCATACAAACTGTTCAAGTTAATTTTTTTAACAAGTTGTCTCTTGTCCCAAAATTCTCGTTCAATATCGTTGTCTCCAGCATCGTGCATTTTGCGTTGCATCTCTTTTCTTTCAGCATACCAACGTTTCAATAGTCCTGGAATGATGGCTTCAAACTCGTATGTAAAAATCGTACCATTGGCAGACAGCATCCATTGATTATTACTATTAAAAATTATTTCGTATAATTGTGCCGCGGACATTTTGACTGATGTGTCGTCTTCCCAGTCCACTGTAATTTCTACACCACGATCTTGTTTCATCACTGCTTGATACTCCCATGAACCAAATTGATTATCCCATGCCGATGCGAATGATTTCTTTTGATGTATTGCTCTGTTAATTTCTGCTGATGTTATAATTGGACGTATTTGTCCCACAATAGATTCAGGTCCCATGTTCAATGCACGAATCACGCTAGGATATAGACTGTTTATATCACAACTTCCTATCCAGTCATGCAATCCTTTTTTAGGTGTTGCCACATATGCTCCTGCGGCCTGGGTCGACTCTCCTTCTTGTCTTTTGACTCTACCCGGAACAATCATTCCTCTTCGATGTGCTTCGTTCACAATAGCCTGTTCAGTTACTGCAACTGCACCCATTGTTGTTTGAAGTAAAACAGTGTTTTGGTGTGCGATCTCATTCGCCAGTTCTATAAATTTAAGTTTTTTCTCAAGTTTGGCCAAAAGTGCCGTGTCTTGTCTATTATATTCTATGAACAATCCAAAATCGTTATTATACAGAGCATCTAGTGATCCTTCGTACACAGTTTTTCTTTCGCCTAGTTCGTGCTCGCCTATGGCATCTAATCTATACGAATGTCTTTCCTCATAAGTGTATTTTCTATATAGTTCAAGTAAATCTAAATGTACTCTTCCAATTAAGTCGTAACTGATCTGTTCTCTGCCATATTTTTCAAAGGTTCTTTTTCTGGGTTTCTCACCCCAAAAACATAAACGCCTTGTGTCATCGGAACTTAACACTTTTTGTATCCTGCCCACGGTGTAGGGTATATCATATCCCTCCGAGTTCCATCCTGATAATATATCTGCTTCTTCGATCAACGTTAAAAAAGCATCAAGCATATCTTTTTCTTTTTCAAACAACATCACGTTGCTGAAACGTTCTACTTGTAATTTAGCATTTTCAAAACCCAATTTTTTAGGTGGTACAGCAAAAGTGACTAATTGATCGGTCCAATTCAAATAACAAGTAATTGCTGTTATGGGCATGAATGGATCATCTGTGGTGGAATATCCTCGTTCAGGATCAAAGTCTACCTCGATATCAAAAAATACTACATTTAGATTGGGAGCATCTTTGCCTAGATAATTCTCTTCGAGACAACGGAACACAGGATTAATATCCTGCTCATAAAGTTTTTTATTTGATCTTATACGTTGTTCTTTTATGAAATTGCTATATGTGTTGGATTGAACTTTTTGTAATGGTTCACCAAATATGCTTCTGTGTTTTCCTTTGTTGTCGGGATAATAAAATACGTATCTGGCATCATATTCTACAAATTTTCTTTCTCCGTTTTTGTTTCTTTCGACAACAAAAACTTTGTCTTGATCTCTCTTGTAATATGCATCAATATAACTCATTTTTTACCACCAATAACTTGCAACACCAAACCCATATATGTTTATGATCGAAAAATATCCTGTGAGCACCATTACGAATGCGGCTCCTCTTCTGTAAGCGGCATAACATTGAGTTGTGGCACCAACAAAAAATGCAGGATATATAACGGTCAGATCGGGATTGTCGGCTGTTATTGCCAAAGTTAAACTTGCTCCAACAGTGAAAATAAAACTTATTAATTCAAAGTAAAAGGCTACATTATCTGATTGATAACTTTTTATCCAGAATTTTTTGATATCACCATACACTAGATTTTTCCAGCGGCCGCTAATATAGAATCAACCATGTCCATATCATCTGTCACAGTTTTGTAAGAATCTTTGTGTGCAATGGTAATTGCCTTATTGATTAATCCTGGTTTGATTTCTAATTCTTCTGCTATGGCCTTGACTGTGTCTCTCAATCCGCCTTTGAGATCATCAATCTCTCCCAGCACCTGAGAACCCTCTCTTATGATTTGTATTATTTTTTGTTTTTCTGCGTCATTGAAATTTTTACCTGACATATATGTCTCCTTTGTTAATCGTTTATTATACATTAGATTTTTAAATAGATCAACTGATTATAATCGGTTGTATTAATTTACCAGGTAGTTGTTATCTATTAAGTTATTCGCCATCGAAACAAAAGAATGATTCTTTCTTTCTTGTTTAGCCAATCTAAGTGTTAAAACTATCCTTGTGTGTCTACTATTGTTATAAAAACTATGCCATTGTTCAGTGGTCATGAAAAGAATATTATTAGCATCCATTATGGTTTGTGCCTTTGCCTCAAATTTATCAGTATTGGTAAAATCTAAAAATACATTACGAGAATATCTACTGTGCTGTATTTTTTCTTTTTCAAAGGTTTGATCATCGTACCATTTTGTAACACATTTATCATCAGATATCTTGATAGGTATGTTGAAACTTATATTATGTGGACCTGTATTACCTTTTTCTAGGACGGGACCATCTTTGTGTACTCCTCCTCCTCCGTAAGCAGGAGTTATGAACAGCGCCACTCTGTTGGCATCAAAGTTATACAGTTTAGATAATGGAAACATATCTATTATTTTCTGTCCGTCTATAGGATCTAGATTAACGTGACTGTATGTTTTAGACAAGTTACCGTCGTCTTTTTTCATAGTCGCTGTTTTTATTGCAAGACTTTGCATTACACGTTTCTTAATGTCTTCTAAATTAGGTATCTCGAATTTGATAAAGTACGGAGATCTATTTTCTATGAGTTTTAGAGTTTGCATATTTCATATTACCAAATGTAGATACCACAATATACCGCTGTTGATATAATTAACATCCAGAAAATTAATTTATACATTACTCTACGTTTCCTTTGTGACGACCTTTTTTGGCAGTTTCGCCTTTTTGCATGGCTTCTGCCCAGACTATCATGTTGTTGACCAAACTTTTGACCATTCCGATAGTTTCGGAATCCTTCAGTATGTTATTTCTACCCTGTGCTTCTGATTCTATATTACACAAAGGTGGTGTAGTCAAAGATAAATTTGATGCAAAACTGTATAAGGTACCTGTGATATGTTGCCAACCATCAACTCCTCCCGAAACAATACTGCCAAACACTTTGCCCATCATGGGTTTGTAATGGTTGTTATCCAAACTCCACGTATCAATATAATCTAATCTTTCTATTAATGCCTGTGTATGACTACTGAACATACCCCACCAAATAGGTGTGGCAATAATAATTCCACTCATTTCAGGTTGTATCATTTTGTGGATTATCGGACGTAAGTCGTCGTCGTGATCTTCTGTGGTATTTTTATAGTTTAACTCTGCCATGTTAACGATTTCACACTCGTGGCCTAACTTTTCAAAACCTTTCTGTACCATTTCACAAACAACTGATGTGTTTGATTCTGTACTTGGTTTAAGTGTTCCGTTTATAATAATAAATTTCATTTCATTTTTTCTTTGTGTTTACGTTTTTTGCCTTGCCTCTTCTGTTGGCATTTGGATCCTGTCTACGTTTTCTTGATGCCGCAGACTTTCTACCTTTCTTGCCCAGTGCGTGTGCTTTCGATCTCGGTAAACATTTAGGTTTACCTTCTGAATCACTACCTCTAGCACAATCACCTCTAATCTTTCCATCTGGACCAAATCGTACCCATTTGTCTTTGAACCATTTCTTTAAATTTTCATTTAGTGTTTCTGCAAACATTAGTTCTCCACAGTTGACACAGAAGTCGACGTCTTCCTTCTTGATGCAGTTGGGCACACGTTTTCCGAACATGGTCTTCATGCCCTTCTTCTCATACCCTTTCCAGCACTTTTCAGTAATTACATCTGTGATTTTCATTTACTCTTGTTACCCCAATTGGCCGCACCCTTTTTACGACACTGCACTAGAGCACCACTGGCGTATGCGGATGGCCAAACTTTGTATCTTGATTTCACCTTGTGATAGCAGGCGTCCTTCTTTTCAGCCAACTTCTCGAACTCGGCCTCCGTGATCCCTACGACCTCAGTGATACGCATTTTACCACTTCCTGCATGACCAGTATCTGGCCTTGGTCTTTGGTCCCGGGTTGGCACAGTTGTGTCTGGCCCTGAATGATTTCCTCGCCTTTGGATTTGACTTACGGATCTTCATGGTCTTCTGTCCGGCCTTCCTGGCTGAACTGCCACCGTGTCCGAAGTTGACTTTCTTGACGTTGCCTGATTTTGGATCTTTGACGTACACTTTGAATTTCTTCACGTCACCACGCATTGGTTTGTTGAGAGGTACCTTACGACCCCTGTACTCCGCGTCGAACAATTCCGTCTCGTCCTCTGGGAAACCCAGTTCACCGAACGCTTCGTAGAACGCATCATCGTCCTCGAACGTCATCTCGTCCGCTTCCGGGAACGGTTCGTAGGATTCATTCTGTATGCCATGGGATGCCAGCACGATGCTCATGACCTCTGCAAGTCCCACTTTCTCTTTCATGTTCATCTGCTCTAGGTCTGATGTGTCACCGTGGTCATTGAAAACTTTCATGTATGTGTCTATGTCTGCCGGATCAAATCCTGCCTTGTTTAGGATGTCCTCGCTTCNNCTNTGTCNNNTTGTTTTTCAGATGATTCGTACTTTTTCCATGGTAGAGAACTTTCCATGCTGTCGTCTTCATCATCTTTGTATTCNGATTGATCTGGATCTCTTTCNAGTTCCATACNGCGTAGTGCGGCCTTGATTGCTTCAATAGCAAGTTTCTTTTCAGGCTCGGAGAGTGAACCTANTTGATTATTGCCTGAGGCTAGTTTTTCACCCATAGACGCAATGTGTCCGCTTAGGTCCATTTGTGCGTCTGATGTTGGTTT
>JGI10211J34971_10002016_pt1 | contig 16714 bp, 18 predicted proteins | sample Etolagsediment_FD_34971 | JGI IMG/M metagenome (IMG submission 34971) | reverse complement strand
TACAACAAATGTTGGCATCTATGCCCCCAGAAAAGCGTAAGGCTTACCTAGACAAACTTAAGCGTGATCAGCACTCTTAAAGAGATATTTTGATTCAATATGCATATTACTGCCTAAAGTAACACTCTCTAACATCTGAAACTCCCGGTATTTTGCTGCATTTAAACTATCAGTTAAGTGTAATTTCAAATGGACATAAAGTTACTGGTTAAAGTATTCATTAATAATATCGGGAAGCATCAAAAAAAACATCAACTGAACCGCTTGGTTATTTTGAAATTTATTACTCAATTAAGTACCTACAGTTAATCTAAGACATTATTTGACAATCGCAACAATTTCAAAGAGCCCTGAACCCCTTCCAAGGCTTAATCCTCACTCGAGACTTGCTCTTTCTTTAACATGTCTCCGAATAATCGAAATTAGCTACACACCCTAATAGACATCCATCTGCGCAACAAAACCTTAACCTAAACAACCATTGACAGTCACATTGCATCTTTAAAATTTTCAACAGTTTTAGACATCTAGACAAGTTGAGTAATTTTTGTGATTGATCGTTACAGCCCTGAAAAAATTTATATGCAAATTGCACACGCAATCGAATCTGATCTTAAAGATGGTTTTGAAGCGGGTGATTTGTACCTGTCTGAGAAAACCCTAACAGAAAAATTTGGTGTGAACCGCCATACGGTTCGCAGGGCGGTTGAGGAATTGGTCAAACAAGGTGTGTTGGAAAAACGTCATGGTTTTGGAACCTTTGTCGCCGAAAAAAGACTGGCGTACAGCATTAAAGGTCACCAACGTCTGAGCCAAGGCATTGCTGAAAACGGCTCTGAAGTGACAACGATTCTGCTTGATAAAAAGATCATTGCGGCACGTGGCAGTGTCGCAGAAAAATTGCAGCTGAAAAATGCTGAGGACGTGGTTCAAGTGGATACCTTACGACAAATTGATGATAAGCCCGTTGCGTTAATTTCTCACTTTTTTCCTCAAGCGATTGTTAAGGATTCGTTTGACGACTACGAATCCGGCTCATTGGGGACGTTCTTGGCTGAACAGTGTGAAATTGAAGCGAAACGCATTTCAAGTCAAGTGAATGCCGCTATGCCTAACTCACAAGACAGCTTTCAACTGCGAATGAATAGCTCTCAACCGATTCTGAAGGTTAAGACACTCAACATTAACGTCAAAACAAACGAACTTGTTGAATATTCAATCACACGGTTTCGTGGCGACATGATTCAGCTTGAACTGTTAATGGAATAAATAGAGAGACACAAGAGACCTTTACGCAATCCGTCTAATCACTCTTGGCTGGATTGTTTAAACGTTTTATTTTTTAAATCAATAACTCAATACTTTTAATTTTGGAGAAAACCCAATGAAACTTAAGAACTTGTTCTTATATGCTGTAACAGCGGTTGCTTTAGCACCTTTAGCGGCATTTGCTCTACCTGACGGTTCAAAAGAGAACCCTCTACGTGTACTAATGGTTCCTGCTGATACAGGAACAAACGACATCACTAAAGACTACGGCCCAGTTTTTAAAGGGATTACTGATAACTATGGCATTCACTTTGATATTAGAGCCGGTGCAAGCTACGCCGCGGTTGTTGAAGGTATGTGTAACGATAAAGCGGATATCGCTTGGTTTGGTGCGGTGACTTATGGTCAAGCAAACGATAAATGTGGTGTTGATCTATTAGCGGTTGACGTTAAAAAAGGTGACGCTTCTTACTACTCTGGTATTTTCGTCCGTAAAGACAGTGGTATCAAAAGTATTGCAGACTTAAAAGGTAAAAGCATGGCATTTGGTAGCCCAAATTCAACCTCGTCTTTTAACTTTCCAGTGGCCATGATTATTGCCGATGGAGTGGATCCTGTTAAAGATCTTTCTAAGGTAATTATGGCGGGTTCTCACTCGGCTTCTTTGGCAGCACTTTCTGAAGGCAAAGTGGATGCGGCAGCAGCGTCTTACAATTCGTTTGAAAAAGCGGCTAAAAAAGGCGCAATTGATCCTAAATTCTTTATGCCTCTAGCCAAATCGCAACCGATTCCAAACCCACCTCTAGCGATGAACAAAGGTTTAACGCCTGAGTTAAAAGCAGAACTTCGTAAAGCGTTTGGTGAAATTCACACCAAAATTGATCCTGACAAAATCCGTGGTTACGGTGGTAAAAAAGTGGATCGTTATGACACAGCATTTGAAGAACAAAAAATCATGGATGCTTTGAAAAAACTAAACGCAGTTACCGATACTGTTAAAGCTGGAATGGTTGAAAGAGCCGGCCAGCGTTAATTTAAACGTTTTGATTAAGAGCGTGCCTTAGGTTTTTAAGGCCGCTTTTTTAATAACTTTTAAAGTCCTTTGCGAACACGTTTTTAAAACAGTTCTTTCAGGCCTGTTCGCAAAGGTCTTTATTTATGGAGTATCAACCATGTTAATGTTTGAAAATGTCAGTCGTGTGTATCCCGATGGCACGCAAGCGGTTAAAGATGTCTCGGTTCATCTTAAAAAAGGCGAATTTTGTGTTTTATTGGGGCCATCTGGCGCGGGTAAATCGACTTTAATGAATATGGTGAATGGGTTGGTTGAACCTTCAGAAGGAAAAATTACTTTAGATGGTGAAATGTTAACCAAGAAAAATCTGCAAACCATTCAACGCAATGTCAGCATGATTCACCAGCAGCTTTACTTAATCCCGCGTTTATCTGTTTTGCACAATGTCTTAACGGGGATTTTGCCGCAAGCGGGTTTTTGGAAAAGCATGATTAAATCTTTTCCCCAAAGCGATCAAAAGCGTGCTTTTGAGTTAATGCATGAAGTGGGTTTAGAAGAAAAACAGTTAATGAGACGTGCCTCCGAACTGTCCGGAGGTCAACAACAGCGTGTTGCGATTGCCAGAGCTTTTATGGCCAGCCCCAAAGTGGTGTTAGCCGATGAACCGGTTGCCAGTTTAGATCCTGCGATGAGTCGCAGTGTATTAAACAGTCTTAAAAAAGCGGCTCAAATCCACGGTGCAACCGTGCTATGTACTTTGCACCAAATGGACTACGCCCTTGAATTTGCCGATCGTATTGTCGCTTTAAGAAATGGTGAAGTCTTTTTTGACGGCCACCCTTCTGACATGGACGAGGAAGTACAGCGAAAACTTTATGAAATAGAGCGTGAAAACCTTTCAAAACAACAAGATGCCACAGATTCAGACAACACTGAAACAGCGGTCATCAATCCAGAACAAAAAATTGGAGCCGTCGCATGAGCACTTCAACAAATCATTTACCAAAACGTGACTGGCGTGAGTGGCAGGTTTATCAAGCCGTTACCCCAAAAACTATTTTTGTGCTACTGATCGCTTTTATGCTGTTAGCTTGGTCGGGCCATAACACAGAGATGGACAAAGCGGCCGTAGAAACCGGTAAAGCGGTGTTATCAGCGGTTGGCATTGGCGATTCAGATGTTCTGAATGGGGTATCCAAGTTTGGTAGCCAGGCCTTTCCAATTCAATTTAGTACCCGTACTGAGTTAACTCGCCTTGAAGGAGTTGATTTACAGAATTTGCCTTGGCTTTCCTATGTTGAAGAAGGCGTTTCACGAGAGTATGACGTGGATACGGACACCTGGACTGAAGAAAAGGTTGAGTATTTAGTTGAGCCTATCGGTTATTTAAATAAAGTTTTATGGATGATGTGGGAGACCATTGAAATGGGCTTCTGGGGAACGGTTATCTCCATTATGATCTCGCTTCCTTTGGGAATTTTAGCAGCTAAAAACTATTCGCCGCATCCAATTGTCTATCAAATTGCTCGTAGTTGGCTAAGTTTTCACCGTGCCATGCCAGAGCTGATTGTCGCGTTGTTTTTAGTACTGATTTACGGTTTTGGTCCGATTGCCGGTGTCTTAGCTCTGGCGATTCATACGTCAGGTGTGTTGGGTAAATTCTTTGCTGATGAGATTGAAAATGCGCCTAAAGGCCCGCAAATGGCGTTAAGTTCTGCCGGAGCCAACTCACTTAAAGTGCTTCGTTATGCGGTGTTCCCTCATGTTCTCCCTGCTTGGATTGCTTATGTTCAATACATCTTTGAACGTAACATTCGTACGGCAACCGTACTCGGTATTGTTGGTGCCGGAGGGATTGGTATGGAGCTTAAAGGTCGTTGGGATCTATTCGATTATGACCACGTTGCAACCATTCTATTAATTATCTTTATTTCTGTTGTGGTACTTGAAATCTTCTCACAGAAACTACGCAACAAAACGCTTTAAAGAAGGAATCAAAAAATGAACGAACCCCACTGTAAAGTACCACGCAGTCACTGGATGCGTGCATTGAAGCTGGTTCCTGTGGACGAGATTAAAGTCGTCATTGAATCGGTTCTTAATGAATTTAACGTCAGCTATAAATCTATTCCACAATCTGGATTAGGGGTATTGCAAACCAAAGATACTGCCATGCACGAACCTTTCTTTTTAGGTGAGTTTCCCATCGCTACCAGCTGGGTGTGCCTAACCGATATGCAAGGAAATGAATTTGAAGGTGCCGCACAGCTGATGGATGACGATGAAAATTTAGCCTCACTGATGGCGGTTGCCGATGCCATTTTAGCCAACAACCTCCAAGGTTACACAAAACTGGCTGATTTAGTTCAAATGGGCGAATACAAGTTCCAACAGGAAGTATCTACCCGTAAAGCGATGTTGGGATCTACCGCAGTCGATTTCTCATTACTGGGTGCGACGGAAGAGGAAGATAAAAGTGCTTAAACAAGATCAAATACAAGATGGACAACAAGACATTCTTGGCGGACAAATTGATGCCATTTGGCTGGCCGATACTCAGCAAGCATTGTTTAACAGCTTGATGCAAACCATGGCGCGTCCAGGCAGCTTAAGTAACTGGTCTGAATGGATTGAAGACAAACCGGTCTATCTTGCTGTATTGGCAACCTTACTTGATGGCGAAGTCTCTTTGGCCGATGCCGATAACTTGCTTAACCCATCTGACTGGCCACTGCTGCAAGCACAATCTGCAACGGTTGAACTGGGAGATTACCTTCTATGTGATGCCAATAAACCGGTGAGCTTTGAACCTAAGTTAGGCACCTTAGCCTCTCCTGATTTTGCTGCTACTTTGATTTTAAAGGTCGCGAATTTAAACACCGAACAAGGTGAGCTAGCACTTCAACTGTCTGGCCCTGGTGTCAATGGTTCTACCCAAGTTTATGTTTCTGGAATTGACCAGGCCTGGTTAGAAAATCGCAATGAGTGGTGTTCAGCGTTTCCATTAGGCATTGACTGTATTTTAGTAGATGACACTCAAATCATGGGGCTACCAAGAACCACTAAATTGGAAATCACTCAGATGAATAATGGAGTACAGCAGTAATGGGTTACGTTGCAATTAAAGGCGGCGGGCAAGCCATTTCCGGTGCCGAAAAATTATTGGAGTTTATCCGTACTCGCCAAGGTGAATCCGGTGAACCGTTAGATTTAGACACCATTGAAAATCAACTATATTTTCTGCACAGTCGCATTATCTCTGAAGGTGGCCTGTTCCATCCGAAACTGGCTTCTTTGGCGATTAAACAGAGTTTGGGCGATACACTTGAAGCGGCGTTTGCTTTACGTGCTTACCGCTCAACTAAACCACGTTTGGTCGAGTCTCCGGTGATTGATACCAGCAATATGCGGGTTATTCGCCGTATTTCGGCCTCATTTAAAGACATTCCTGGTGGCCAAATGCTGGGTGCAAGCACTGATTATGCTCTACGCCTGATGCGTACCGAACTACTGGATGAATCGCCAGAAACGTTTAAAGCCGTGGCATCTAAATGGCTCGATGAAAATCGTCATGATGAGATTCCAGATACGTTTCCAAAGGTATTGGATGCGTTGCGAGAAGAGGGATTACTGCCACCAGTAGATGAAGCGGCGGCCGAAAAAACGCCATTTGATATTACTCGTGAGCCATTGATTTTCCCAGTACCTCGTTCTGCAGCCTTATCAACCATGGCACGTGCAGAGACCGGCTCCATCCTTGCCATCGCCTATTCTAATATGCGTGGTTATGGTGATATTCACCCCACTGTTGCTGAGCTTCGTGTGGGTTATTTACCCGTAATGTTACCGCACCCTATTACGGGTGAGCCGATTGAAGTCGGTGAAATATTGATGACAGAGTGTGAAGTGGTTGCCATGTACGAAGACGATGAAGAAGGAGGCAAGCCGACCTTCAGTCTAGGTTATGGTGCCTGTTTTGGGCATAACGAAGTCAAAGCGATTTCCATGTCCGTTCTGGATCGCGCTTTACAATCAGGTATAAAAAACGGCCCAACCAATCCGTCTGAAGATCCTGAATTTGTGTTGTTACACATTGATGGAATCGATTCTATGGGCTTCTGTACCCACTACAAAATGCCGCACTACGTAACATTCCAATCCGACATGGACCGTTTAAGAAACACACAGGATAAACATCAAGAACAAGATACTCAGGGAGGATCTGAAAATGTCTAGTGAAGTTAACACCACAGCAACACAATTCAGACAGGCCTCTGCTGAGTACAATTTTGGTTTCTTAGATGAATACGCCAAAAAAGAAGTGCGTCGCAGTGTCTTAAAAGCGATTGCTATCCCAGGTTATCAAGTACCTTATTCCAGTCGTGAAATGCCGATGGGACGTGGTTTTGGAACCGGTGGACTGCAATTAACGCTGTCTTTAATTGGTAAGCAAGACACCTTAAAAGTCATTGACCAAGGGTCGGATGATTCGGTGAATGCGGTTAATCTACGCAGCTTTATTGAAATGACCTGTCCAGGCATTGATACCACCACCAAAGTCAGCGAAGCCAATTTGATTCAATCTCGTCACCGTATCCCAGAACAGTCTCTGCGTGAAGATCAGGTGATTGTGTTGCAAGTGCCTTACCCTGATGCTTTAGTGGTGGTAGAGCCTTCGGAAGATAAACGCAAAATCATGCACGGCGAAGCGGACTACTCTCGTCTATTGGTTAAGTTGTACGAAGACATTGTTAAATTCAATGAAATTACCATTTCCCACCGTTATCCAACACGAATCAATGGCCACTATGTACTGGATCCATCGCCGATTCCACGCTGGGATGTGCCTAAAATGAATGACTCAAAGGCCTTGATTCTGTTTGGTGCAGGACGTGAAAAGAAAATTTATGCCGTGCCGCCTTACACCTTAGCCGAACCATTAGAGTTTGATGATGTGCCTTTCCGAGTGGAAAATTTTAACGATGAGAACGGCCAGCGCCGTGTCTGTCATCGTTGCGGTTGCGACCACAGTTTCTTAGATGAATTTGTGGATGCCCGCAGTGGCGAGAAGCTCTACCAATGCTCGGATTCCGACTATTGTGACGAGCAATTAAAACTCAAAAACGGCGGAGAGCGATAAGATGTCCAATGAAAAAGTATTAGAAGTCCGCAACCTCTCCAAAGTGTATGGCAAAGGTTGCCTAAAATGTTTTGAGTCCACCGGCCCTGAACACAATACCAATATTTGCCCGCACTGCGGTTCCGTAGTGGCGGCACACAATATTAGTTTTGACCTCTATAAAGGTGAAGTTTTAGGCATTATGGGTGAGTCTGGTTCGGGTAAGTCAACCTCGGTCAAAAACCTGTTCTTTGATGAAAATCCAACCTCTGGTCAGGCCATTTTCTTCGATGAAGGTAAACAGTATGACCTATTTAATTTGAATGCCCAGCAAAAGCGCCATTTACGTAATCATCGTTTTGGCATGGTCTATCAAAACCCCGTATTAGGATTGAACTTTAATGTGTCTGCGGGCGGAAACATCGCCGAACGTCTATTAATGAGCAGCCTATCGAACTACAGCGAAATCCGTGAAAGAGCCATTGAATTATTGCGCCGTACCGAAGTGTTGACCGAACGTATGGACGAGATGCCTAAAAACTTCTCGGGCGGAATGCAACAGCGCGTGCAAATAGCCAAGGCTTTGGCTACCAACCCGCCGCTGTTATTTTTGGATGAGGTCACCACTGGGCTGGATTTATCCGTACAGGCCGCCATTTTAGATTTGATTATGGAAATTCAACGTGAAAGTGATACCGCCATGATTGCGGTAACCCATGACTTAGGTGTTATTCGCTTGCTGGCTGGTCGCACCATTGTGATGAAGTACGGCCGCATTATTGAAACTGGCCTAACCGACCAAATATTAGAAGACCCACAAGATGCCTATACACAACGTCTTGTCGCATCGGCACTATAAGAGATTTTGACACCATGAGTATTCAACCTATTTTAGAAGTCGAAGACTTCTCAAAAACCTTTATGCTGCATGAGCAAGGCAAAGAGCTGCCTTCGTCACACAGTGTATTTTTAAAGGCTTACCCTGGGCGTTTAACTGCGTTAATTGGACCGACCGGTGCGGGTAAATCGACCGTTTTAAAAGGCATTTACCGCACTTATTTGCCCTCTTCAGGTCGCATGATGTTTACCGCAGAAAACGGTCAACAAATCGACTTGGCTTCGGCAGATGAGCACCAAATTCTTGAGTTACGCAAAGACGAAATCGGCTTTGTGACTCAGTTTTTGCATACCTTGCCACGTCAATCAACCGAAGATGTTGTGGCCATGCCACTGATTAAAAAAGGCATGGATCGCACTGTTGCGATTGAAAAAGCGCGAGAAATTTTAGGCCAGTTAAACCTGCCTGAACGCCTATGGGGCGTCTCACCTGCCACTTTTTCAGGTGGTGAAAAGCAGCGTGTGAATTTAGCGCGCGGTCTATTAGCTCAGCCACGCTTGTTGTTGCTGGATGAACCTACTGCCAGTTTAGACCCTAAAACCACTGATCGCGTCGTCGATCTGATTCAAAATTTAAAATCGACCGGCACAGCGATGATTGCTATTTTCCATGATATGGACCTGGTCGAACGTCTGGCTGATGAGGTGGTTGAATTGGAACCGCCGGTTGGCACAGAAAACTTTTTTAACTCTTCAAATGAGGTGGCATAACCATGAACACTCAACCTTTACACATTACCAACGCTAACCTTGTGTTAGAGAACGACGTCCTTGAACAAGCAAGCCTGTTAATTGAAAATGGCGTGATTTCAGCCATTAATCCAGAGCAAGTCCCTGATAATGCCCAAGCAATTAATGCACAGGGTAAAACCCTAATGCCGGGTATGGTTGACCTGCATTGTGACGCCTTAGAGAAAGAAGTTGAACCACGTCCAAATGTCCATTTTCCTTTGGACTTTGCTTGTGCTCAAGCCGATAAACGCAATGCGGCGGCGGGGATTACCACCGTCTTTCACGCCCTCTCTTTTGCTAATGAAGAGTTAGGCGTTCGTAACAACCAATTTGCTAAAGAGATTGCCGAATCGGTCCATCAATTTCAACCTCACGCACTCGTGGATAACCGTGTGCATTGTCGATATGAAATTACCGATCCAACAGGCCTGCCTATTTTAATGGATCTGATGGAAAAGCAGTCTATGCACTTAGTCTCTTTAATGGACCACACACCAGGTCAAGGACAGTTCAAAGATTTAGCGTCTTACAAAGCCTATTTTGGTAAAAGCTACCAAAAATCCGACGCTGAACTGGACGAGCTGATTGCGCAGAAACAACAGCAAGCAGAAGGGGCAATGGAACGAGTCGAGTTATTGGTAAAAAAAGCCCATGAAAACGGTATTTCGGTGGCGTCTCACGATGATGATTGTCTTGAACGTGTCGATACCATGACAGGATTAGGGGTGGATATTTCTGAATTCCCAATCAATATGGAAACCGCTGCCTATGCGTGTGAAAAAGGCATGAAAACCATTATGGGTGCGCCAAACCTGTTACGAGGTAAAAGCCAATCTGGCTCGATGCGTGCCATTGACGCGATTAACGCCGGTGTTTGTGACTGTTTATGTGCCGATTACGCGCCTGCTGCGTTGATTGTGGCGGTATTTAAATTACCAGAAATTTCAAAATTGACGCTGCCTCAAGCGATTCAGTTAGTGACCAAAAACCCAGCAGAAGCGGCTAAATTAAACGATCGTGGTGTGATAGAAGTTGGCAAGCGTGCCGATTTAATTAGTGTGGCCAACTTGGATGGATTAGTGCAAGTTTCTGAAGTGTTTGTTGGCGGTGTTTCTACTTTCAAAGCCAGTTATGACCATGCTTAATAAAAGTAAATCAAAAGGTACGCTGTTTTATGTGATTGGGGCTTCAGGGGTCGGTAAAGACTCACTGTTGCACTACGCACGGCAAAAACTCGCCAGTGACCCAGTGGTGTTTGCGCATCGCTATATCACTCGTCCGGTTGAATTGAATGGCGAAAACCATGTCCAACTCTCCACCAAAGAGTTCTCCAACCGCTTAAATCGTGGCTGTTTTAAATTTCATTGGCACTCACATGATCTAGACTATGGGATTGGCACCGAAGTCGATACTTGGTTAAATGAAGGTTTAAATGTGGTTATGAATGGCTCTAGAGGGTACCTATCGACGGCAATTGAAAAACATCCAGGCCTGGTGCCGTTATTGATTCAGGTCGACACACATCTATTGCGTGAACGCCTTATTAATCGTGGTAGAGAAACGCTTGAGCAAATCGATCAGCGTATTCAACGAGCTCAAGATTTTACGGATTTACAAGCACCCAATATGCAGATTATCGAAAACAATTCTGAACTGGCTGTAGCCGGTGATGAGTTGGTTAAACTCTTAAAAACCCAAGGATAGGCATCATGAGCATGAAATTTACTTTTTTGGGAACCGGCTCGGTTAAAGCGGCCCCAGTATATGGTTGTGATTGTGTAGCTTGTCAACGTGCGCTTAGCAATACCGACTATCACCGTCATCCTGCTTGCGGGGTGTTAGAGTTCAATGGCGTGCGCCTGCTGATTGATGCCGGTTATCAAAATCTTGAACAAACATTTCCTCCAGGTTCACTCAATGGCGTGCTGTTAACCCACTTTCACATGGATCATGTACAAGGTCTATTTCCAATGCGCTGGGGCATGGGAGAAACCATTACCGTGTTTTCACCCGATGACCCGACTGGTTGTGATGATCTATTTAAGTATCCCGGTATTTTCGATTTTTCACAAAAAGCACAACCTTTTGAAACCTTTTCGTTTCAAGGTCTAAACATTACGCCAGTTCCTTTAGTGCATTCCAAACTCACCATGGGCTATGTGATTGAAGTGGCTGGGAAACGTTTGGCTTATTTGTGCGATTCTGGCACCTTACGTCGAGATGTTGAAGACTATCTGCAAACGCATCCGATTGATTTAATGATTTTAGATTGCGATCAACCACCGCTTGAAAATGCACCACGCAATCACAACGACTTAACAAGGGCACTTGAAATATTTGAACAGGTCAAACCCAAGCAACTGTTACTGACCCACATCAGCCACAATTTGGATGAATACTTTATGCACAACCCTGACTGTTTACCTGAAAACGTGCATATTGGTTACGATAACCAGGCCTGGTCAATTTAATGTTGGAATCTTTATCGGCATTTGAACAGGCCTGGTTATTTATTGTGCTCTCTGTGGTCATGCATGTTAGCTGGAATTTAATGGCTCGGCATGTTGACCAAAAAGCCGATTTTTTATGGTGGGGGCTGTTAGGCCATATTGTTTTGCTTGGAGGATACGGTCTTTACCATCTCGCTCAAGTAGACTGGAGTTGGTCTTTAGCGGGTCTAATCGGCATTACTGCTTTTGCAAACAGCTTGTATTTTTTATCATTACGCCAAGCCTATGCGTTAGCACCCGTGGCCTTTGTTTACCCGATAGCACGTAGTTCCCCAATATTGGTCGCTATTTGGGCGTGGTGGCTGTTTGATGAACATTTGTCGATGATCGCCATAGCTGGTATTTTAATCAGTGTGTTGGGGCTATGGTTATTGGGTAATAGCGTCAAACACAATCCAAACCCTAAGGTGTTATTGTGGACGCTTGCCGCAGCCTTTTTTACCAGTATTTACTCACTATCTGATAAAGCGATTAGTCAACAGATTACTAGCTTTTCGGCTTTAATCGGCGTGGTCACCATTGGCTACTTTTCAGCTTGGATTGGTTTAACGATTTACAGGAAAAGGCATTGCGAAACGGTCATCCCGAAAGCACGACCTCATGCGGTGATTTGGCTTTTAGGGAGTCTGTTTATAGGAACGGCTTACGCCTTAATTATCTTAGCGATGCAAACACTGCCAACCGCTTATGTTGTTTCAATGAGCAACCTTGGCATCTTATTGGCCGTGATTATTTCAATTCTTTTCTTTAACGATAAAGAGCATTTAAGATTAAAAATGCTTTCTACATTCTTGATCGTAGCAGGACTAGCTATCCTTGGTGCATCTTGATCTCTTTTAACACCAATACTCTAACATCTCAATTTACCCATTTGCTTAACCAGTAATGGGTTTTTGACCCATACGCTACTTTTCCTAGATCGAGCCGATGGGTTATTTTGATTAAATTATTTCAGGAATAATTTCAATCAAGGTAGCATATGGTCCTTTGCCGTAACCTATACAAAAATGGCTTGTCTTTACAATTCACCTGCACTCTTTGTTGAATAATTTGATAGGGTTTTAAATAGAGATTGCTAAGAAAAGCACCGAAAGCAACAATAACTAAAAACATTGTTATTGAGATTGTATGCTGGAGTAACGTTGTTTTCTCAAGAAATACCATTAGAAGTCCAAATATAAGCGCATAATTGAGAACAATCCCCAATTGAGCAAATCCTTGCATAAAAACCCAACCAGCTATTCCAACTCTTAATTTATTACCATCCCAAATGAATGAACCTATTCGATGAATTGCCTTTATTTCTTTATCACTGAGGTCATGAGTTTCAATTAACTCAAACAATGCTTTTCGTTTTTTCCTACCCATTGAAAATCCGAAGCGAGCTACAAAAGCTTCTTCACTATCTATAGATTTTTGATCCTCTGAATTAAACTTAGAGTTTAAAGGCAAGTGTTTTCTGAATAGATTCGCTAACTCGACTTTAACACCAGCGGTAGAACCACTGAAATTTTCTTCAGGTTTTGATTCTGTTGGCAAGTATTTGGATATTGAAATGATTTTATTTTTGTCATTGAGCGGTGTTTTTCTCATTAGGCCACCTCCAAAAAAACTTTAATCATCTCAACAGCACCTTTACTGCCAGGGTCTTTTAAATAACTTGCATACAAAACGCCTATGCACTTGGATGCAATATCAGAAGAAACGTTTCTTCCAGACTCTTCAATAGCCTCAAGCACTTCGTTAACTGCTCTTGAAAGAACATCTTTATCTAAATTTCCACGATTTTGTATAAATCGCGGTGGCTCTTCGTCACCATCCAGTAACCACTGTGGATCAATATCAAAGATTTTATAAACGGAAAAAATAACACTTGCAGATATCTGTCGATCTCCTCGTTCATAGTTTTGTTCCGCACCTAATGAAATACCTAAAGATTCAGCAAAAGCTTTTTGAGATAAATTGAGATGTGAACGAACAGTCAAAAAACGTTCAGCGACTTTTTGTTGGTCAAATGTGTTTGACATTGGTCATTTGTACTCTATAATCTAGTTTGTTAGATTAATTTATAACCTTAAAAGTCAATAATGTCCAACGAAATACTACTTAAAAGACGAGAGTTCATTAAATATCAATTGAGATTGAAGGGCTCTTCTTTAGCTGAAATAAGCAGAGAGCTAGGAGTTTCATCTGCCACTGTTTCACAGGTTTGTAGTGGCGAGCGAACATCAAAACGCGTTTTGCAAGCAATAGCAGACAAGCTAGAAATTTCAATTAATGTATTGTTGGGTGAATTTAAGAAGGAGATTTAAATGGCTTAGTAGAAATAACGAATGTTTACTTATGCCAGAAATGCAAAAGACCCAAACCGGGCAGTTTGAGTCTTAGCAATTAACTTTGTCGTTTAGAGCCCGACTTTTTAATTGTGCTGCATCTCTGGGTTTATTTCAAGTCAAATCACAGCAATGTTTTGTTGTGGTTGCATTGTCATACCTTAAAGAGGTTGTTTATGTGTAATTTAAAACTTGATGTGCGCACCGCGTATGAGATTTTACGCCTCCATTTTGAAAAACGTTACAGTAATAGTAAGGTTGCTAAATCGGCAGGTGTTAACCGGAAAACCGTTAGTCGAATTCTAAAACTTTTCAAAGAATCTAATCTCAAATGGCCTATTAATATCGAAAATCGCTTTTCTGAGCTTCAATTAATACTATTGCCAAACCGAGCATCAAACTACTCTACTAAAAAGAAACTACCAGACATGGCTTTAATTTATGAAGAGATGAAAGCCAAGGGTTCGACTATACAAGCCCTGCATGAAGAATATCTGGCTAATAATCCTAACGGCTTAAGTTACAGCCGGTTCTGCACTCATTTTCGTGAATATAAAAAATCGTTAAAGCGTTCATTAAGGATTGTACATTTTGCAGGTGAAAAAGTATTTGTAGATTATGCTGGCCCGACAATCACTATTCAGTTATCACAAACTGATCAACGTAAAGCGCAAATATTTGTTGGTGTTCTTGGCGCCTCGAACTATATCTATGCCGAAGCAACATGGTCGCAGAAAAGAGAGGACTGGATTAATTCCCACGTAAGAATGTTTAAACATTTTGGTGGCGTACCTGAAACCGTTGTTTGTGACAACTTAAAGTCGGGTGTTAGCAAAGCAAGTAGAAAGAATCCTATTCCACAGCAAGATTATGCGGATATGGCTCAGCATTTTGGAACGGTGATTTTTCCTGCTCGAGCATATAAGCCTCAGGACAAGTCAAAAGCAGAAGGAGGCGTTTTAATTATTGAGCGTTGGATTATGTTTAGAATTAGAAATTACGTTTTTACCAGTCTAGCCCAATTAAACTCTAAAATTTCTGAACTTTTGGAAGAAGTTAATTCCAGACCTTTCCAAAAAATACCTGGGAATCGTAAAGAGGCATTTGAGCGACTCGATAAGCCTGCTTTGAGCTCATTACCATCAAGTGACTATGTTTATAGGGAGTTCAAAAAGGTCCTCGTTGATTATAGCTACCATATTGAGGTCAACGGTCATTACTACAGTGTTCCGCATGTATTAGTTCGGAAGCAAGTAGAGGCTGTCTTAACATCTAATACCATTGAAGTTTTGTATCAAGGCAAAAGAGTTGCAATCCATGCTCGTTGCGATGAAAAGGGTAAATCAACAACGCAAAAAGGACATATGCCTGATAACCACCAAAAATATGTTTTTAGTGTTGATGATTTACTAGATTGGGCTGCAACTATTGGTGAAAACGCACTGAGTTTCGCAGGAAAAATGATTCAAAACACTAGAAATTATTCATTCAACTATAGAAATTCTGAGAGGTTTAAAGATCTGTATAAAACCTTTGGAGAAACAAGACTGGAAGCTGCCTGCCAGATAGTGACACAAGCTGGGGGAAATAAAATTGATGCTGTGGAATCAGTGCTGAAAAATAATATTGATTTACTAGTTTCATCAACAGTTGATACAAAGCAAGATGCTAATTTTGATCACGAAAATGTTCGTGGCTCTCATTATTACGATTAAGTTGAGGAATTTAAAATGTTAGATAATCAAACGCAAGAAAGAATGAAGTCCATGCGCTTATTAGGGATGGTTGAGGCTTATCAAGAACAAAAAGAATCATCCATATATGCAGATATGTCTTTTGAAGAAAGAATGGGGATGTTGATTGATCGAGAGCATACTCGTCGGGAAAATAATCGATATAACACAACTTTAAATAAGGCAAAGTTAAAATATCGAAGTGCAGCTTTAGAGGATGTTGATTATAGTCCTGAAAGAGGAGTCAAACGAAATGTAATTGAAGGGCTGAGAGATTGCGTATGGGTTGAAAATAACCTTAATTTAGTTATAACAGGTGCGACAGGTACAGGTAAAACATGGCTAGCTTGTGCTTTAGCGCACCAAGCCTGTAGAAATGGTTTAAAACCATTTTTTCAACGACTGCCCATTATGTTGGAAGAGTTTAAGCTTTCACATGCAGACGGTACTTTTCACAAAAAACTAAACGACCTAAATAAGTTTGATCTACTTATTTTAGATGACTTAGGTATTTCACAAATTGATCAACAGGGTCGTGGAGATTTACTAGAAATCATTGATAGTCGTTCTGATTCAAAATCGACAATCATAACAAGCCAACTTCCCGTATCGAAATGGCATGAATACCTCTCTTCAGGTAACCCAACTGCAGCAGACAGTATTCTAGATCGAATTTCTAACGGATCTATTCGAATCGAAATGACAGGCGAATCTATGCGTAAAAAGAAACATTAAATCTTAAATGATTTTGAGCCACTAAATTTCAGTGGTTTTTTTTTGGAAAATATTTGGTGACTTTAATTTAGCAAATGTTGGGTTATATGAATTTGATAATTGACGGGTAGATTGAAAAAGTTATGAGTGGTTCTTTACAGACAGTATGCTGGTAATTTAAAACAGGATTTTATGGGGCTTTAGGGCAAGAATATGCAGTCTATATTGAGAGGAAAAAATGAATAGAGGAAATGAAGAGTTAGAAAATATTGGATTTGCAAATTTTGTACAAAATTATCTTCGTCTTTTAGAACAGGAAGGAATTATTGATGATCTTAATGGATTTGAATTAGAACCCATTTTGGATGCTACGAATGATTTATTGGATTTTT
>JGI10211J34971_10002014_pt1 | contig 16718 bp, 12 predicted proteins | sample Etolagsediment_FD_34971 | JGI IMG/M metagenome (IMG submission 34971) | reverse complement strand
TGCTTTTGGTGGTACAAAACAATACCATGAAATGCAATGAAGCTCAATATTTTCAAAGTGTTATGATGTGATTTCTTAGGTTTCCATTTTGCAAGAGGCCCCCTCTAAAGAAAAAATCAAAACGGCGCTCTCATCGATCAGATGAGAACGCCGTTTTACTGTCCGGTTCAAAGAGCAAATTTTTCCAAAATCGAGTATCGTTTCGGAAAATTAAAACGTATCCGGCATGCCGGGTCACATACAGAAGTACTCTTTCTTCCGGACAGCCTGTGGCCGATATTCCTTACAAAAACAACTTTGATCTTTTGCGTCTGATACTGGCCTTCAGTGTTTGTCTGGCCCATATTGGAGCGGTAAGTGGCATCCAGGCTTTTTTCCCGCTGGGGGATTTTTTCAATTCTTCAATTGCGGTGGATTGTTTTTTTGTGGTCAGTGGTTTTCTTATCTTCAGAAGCTATAATCGTTCTTCACGCCTTCTTTCCTACTTCAACAAACGTCTTCGCCGTATTTATCCAGCATACCTGACAGTTGTTCTCCTTGCGGCCATTTTCCTGCCGCTGCTTATACGTCCAGACACAAACCTGATATTTTCTACCGAATGGTTCCGTTATCTCCTTTCCAACCTGATTTTTTTAAATTTTCTTCAACCCCATCTCAGTGGAATCTTTTCAGCCAACCCTCTCTCTGTTATCAATGCTCCGCTCTGGACAATTAAGATTGAGGTACTGTTTTATCTCTCTGTGCCACTCATCTTTTTCCTTTTCCGGGACAAAAAGAAATGGCTGATTCTCGTGTTACTCTATGGTGCTTCAGTCTCGTATTCACTCTTTTTAATACACCTCTACCTCAACACTGGAACCGATCTCTATCTCAGGCTTGAAAAACAACTTCCAGGGCAACTTGCATTCTTTCTAAGTGGCGGTGGACTCTACATCTACTTCTCATTTTTTAGAAACCATTACTTGAAACTACTGCTGCCTTCTCTGCTCTTTCTCACTTTCAAGGGCAGCACCTTTATTCCCGGGATTTACCCTTTTTACCCTCTTGCACTAGCGGTCACAGTGATATCTTTTGCTCTCATCTTTCCATATCTGGGCAACTGGGGAAAGTATGGAGATATTTCCTATGGTGTGTATATATATCACTTTCCCATCCTGCAGATTTTCACTTTTTTTGGGCTCTTCAGAGAACATCCCTGGATTGGCTTCACTTTTTTTTTCCTCTCCGTTCTTATGACTTCGGCGTGTTCCTATCACTTTATCGAGCGCCCTTTTCTCCGTAAAAGCTCGCACTACAGAAAGGCAGCTGAGGAGAGCTCCCCCCAATGAGTGTTCTGAAACCACCCGAAAATATCATCAGACGCTTCTCTTCTCACGCAGAGAGTGCCGAGATAACCACTCTTGGCCAGGGAAATATTAACGATACTTTTTTGGTACGTGCAAAAGAGAAATCCTTTGTCCTGCAGCGAATCAACACTCAAGTCTTCCCTGATCCTCAGAGCCTGATCGACAATCTTCACCATTTGAGTCAACACCTGTCTTCACTCAAGGCCACGACGAAACAGCGCTGGGAAGATGCCACGCTTATTCCTGCACTGGATGGCTCCTCCTCTGTCTGTGACCGAGAAGGATCAATATGGCGCGCCCTTACCTACATTGAAGGCAGTATCTGTTTTTCCCATGCAACAACACTGCTCCAGGCAGAACAGACAGGGTGGGCCCTTGGACATTTTCACAAACGACTTATTGGGCTTGATGCTGAGAAAATGAAGATTCCATTACCGGGATTCCACTGTCTTGGAAACTATCTGGAACAGTATGAAAGACTCAAAGGAGAAAGGAGAGAGGGCAACTCTCGAGAAATAGCATTTTGCCAACAGATCATACAAGAGCAACGGGAAGGTGCACTGATTCTGGAAAAAACAGTTTCCAGAAAGAAATACCCAGCCAGACTCAGCCATGGTGATCCTAAAATTGCCAATGTTCTTTTCGACAAACAAAATAGCCTTGCAATCAGTCTTATCGATCTGGATACCGTGGGCCCTGGACTTCTGCAGCATGATATTGGAGATTGCCTCCGTTCCGTTTGCAACAGGGGTGGAGAAGAGAATAGCGACAAAACTGCCTTTGATCTAACGTTCTGTGAAGCAACCCTGAGGGGATATTTCAAAGCGGCCGAAGCATTTCTGTTGCCGGACGAAAGTGAATTGGTCTACAACGGGATACAGGCCATCACCTACGAACTGGGACTGCGGTTCTTTACGGACTTTTTACAGGGAGGCCTCTATTTTAAATGTAACACCCCGGAAGATACTCTTCGTAAAGCCCAAGCACAGTTCACTCTATTGCTGGATATTATTGCCAAAGAGGACCCCATCCGAAAACTGACCCTGCAACTCAGCAAATAACAACAGCTTTTCTATTGAAAGAGGAGCATGACATTAAGACTGGGGATATGCCATCCTGTAGACATTAAATAAATATAGATTCCAAACAGAAAAAAATACCCCACCTGAATAAAACGATACTGCCACCAGGCAATTACCCCCTCGAATTCTTCCTCGTAAAACTTATCGAGTATGTACAATCCGGCAAGTTCACTTACAAACATAATGGCAAGACCATAGGCAGGGTACACCCACTCTGGAACAGCGACTGTCAACGATTCCAATACTTTTACTCCGAATTGCCTTCCAAAGGTCGGGAGAAAATCCGCAAAATTTCTGACCGTAAAGTTCAGTCTGCTGACCAATTCACCCCCAAAAGCAAGGGGCAGCAGAATTGGTACCATTGGAGAAAAACGTCCCATTATTTCATCATTAAACACCCCGAACATGAGATCACCATAGATGATAACAACGTAAAGAATACTGAATCCGAGAAACAGGGGAACCGCGTACAATCCCATCTGACAAACCCAGCCATTCATACAGGCTGATTGGATGTTTTCCATTAAATTAAAAATATTCTGATCCAGCAAACGGGCAAGCTGAGATCCCATAAGAAAAGGGATCATCAGGGTACAGCTTATAAGTCTCCCTTTTCGTATGATAAGTTCGGACAGTGGATGACGTATATTCAACTGCGGGGAGTCATGGTCACAGAGATGCATACAACGTCCACAGACAAGACATTCCAGATTATTGGTCACTTTATACGCGCCCAAAGAAACCGGGCAGCCAGGTTCCATCTCTGTTCCTCTGTTACAGGCAAATGTTGTGCATTGTCTGCATGCACTGTGATCCGGCCTGAATTCGATCAACGAAATTGACGCCCCTATCCCCATTAACCGTCCCAGTGGACAGAAGTATTGGCACCAGGCCTGTTTTGAGAACAGCATTGCACAGAAGGTTGCTCCGCCCAATATAATGAGAAGCAGCCAGGTGGTTTCTTTTGGGCTGTCCTTCATTCCAGTGGCCTCTTCCACCCAGATGATCGCCATAAAGAAACAAACTGAAATGGTGACACTGTTTTTTATCAGTACCTTGGGAACTTTTTTTTCGAGAGAAAGATGCCAGGTCTGGAGGATTTTGCCTGCTACCGGGAAAGGACACACACCGCACCATAATCTGCCAACGAAAAAGAGGCTCAATATGACCGATGGCCACCACACCCCCCAGCAAAGATACAGTATGATGTTGCTTCCGGGTGCTTGAGGTCCCAGAAGCCCGGAAAGAATCAAAACAATAAAGAGTACAACAAGAAATGTCTGCCAGATATGATGGAACCGCTGATTATAGAAGAGTCTGTATAACCAGGGGAAAGTCTTGAAAAGGTCGAGTTTTTGTCCAGGGTCAGAGAACAACTTTGAGCACAAATTGAAAATATTCAATTTTATTTCGCCTTACTTCTCACCGAAAGACAGCGCTTTTTAATCTGAAAACCGACTATCAAAGAAGCAATATAACTCAACAAAAAGAGCAGAGTGACAGAAACACCCTCCATACCAAATGGTTTGGAAGGAAGAAGAAAGAGATAGGCTTGTCCAGAAACTACGGGCAACACGTGTTCGTCCAGACTGCTGTTAAGCCAGGCCATAACCAGAAAAAGAGGCAAGAGATAAATCAGGACGTAGCGGAAGTAATGCTGAGCGAGATAGGTATTAAAATCTTCATCAATGGATTGATCGGCAGAGGTGTAAAGGGCATCTCTACTTCTTGGGTCCGGAATAATGGCGATGGTGTCCCTTTCCGCCTTCTGGACAGTAAATTTCTCACGAAATGCTTTCTCCCTGACCTCGACCTTCAGCCACCTTCGGAGACAAAAGGCAAAGCCAACCGTGCAGATTGCGACAATAACAACTTGCCCACTCGGAGGCACAGAGAGAGCGGATAGAATACCCAGGAAGACAAAATCAAGAACATCCCGAATGCCAAGAAACAGTGGTTGCAGCATTCCATAATAAAGAGTGTCAAGAATCGTGTATACTACCTGCATAGAGGAAAATCATACTTTGATTATTTAAGAATATGCCACAAATCAGCAATGGGGTGAGAATTTTCCCACCCCATTGCCAGATCTCACTTACGGCATCTGCCGCGCTAATAGCTACACGTTAACGCATGAACCAAAGAAGTCCGGTATACTGCATGAAGGTTAGCACTAAGGCGCCAGCAAGCAGTCGTTTAAGCAGAATCTCTGGCATTTTTTTCTGCAGTTTCGGACCAACCACACCACCACACATGGCACCAGCTGCAATAAGGGCTGCCATGATCCAGTCAGGCTGGTAGCCCATCATGACATATTTTGCAATACCACCAACCGAGGTGGAAAAAGCTCCAGCGAGTGCAATGGGCACTGCCAGATACATTGGATATCCTACCATTGTTGTCATAAAAGGCATAAACATAAAGCCACCACCCACACCAAAGGAGGAAGCAACAATTCCCATGACAACACCACCTAACAGCATCAACAGTGGCTTGGCCAAAAAGGTTTCACCCCAAAAGCGCATCTCAAATTTAACGGGGTGAAACTTATCAAATTCAATGGAACCAAGTTGCATGGCTTTACCAGACTCTTTAGCTTCTTTTACCGCTGCATTAAATTTCTGGACAATGGCCTTCATTGCCTTTTTCTTCTCAATGGAGCTGGGCAGCGATTCGACATATAATTTAATACCGATAACCAGACAGATTAAGCCGAGATAGAATTTAAAGGCAGCAAGATTCAGATATTTTGCTGAAAGTGGGGGACCAATAAAGAAAGCACCAACCACGATACCAATGGCAAATGGAATAGCCACAGGATAGGCAAACCGTTTTTCTTTGAGATAACTGAGCAATCCACTGATGGGAGAACAAAGAGTAAGAAACAGGTTTGTGGGCTTAATGGTATTACCGGCGTTAATACCGATGGGACCATTGGTTCCAATAGCGGTAATCTGAAATGCCGCAGTAAACAGGCCACCGGCTGCTCCCATAATAACAAAAAGAACACCGATAACAAAGGCACCACCAAAAACTATCAGCGGATTCATGTAAACATTACCTGTCTTAAAGAAAAATCCCGATTTTTCAATACTGAATGTATCAACCTTCGTCCCATTGACATAGACGGCCATCACGGTATCGGGATAGAGGTTTTTGTAGGGAGACATGGAGACGGAAAATTTTCCGGTGGCCTTGTCAAGACTCACCGAGACGCCTGTATTCCACACCTCAGCCACAGTAGCATAATCACCCAGAACCATCCGGGCATTCCCACCGGTACTTGGCTTTTCTTTCACAATGGTGTTCATCCCAAATCTATCCTCATGGGCGTAGGTCACCATCTTCCATTGCTCTTCAGTTTTTACAGAACCAAGCATAGTCCGTATGGCCGGATCAATATCAGACCATGCTTTAATCTTGTTTACCCTGACGTCATACTTAAATGGTGGAAAAGCAAATATGCCGGAAATCTGCCCTTTCGGTGAAACTTTAGGGGTTGCCAATGCTTCGGGATTACTGGTGACAATATAATACGATGGCGGGATAGCAGTTTCACCAAAAACGTTCTTCCCATCCTTCCCATCCATCAGGCGCTTCCTTTCTTTGGGTCCCGGAGCATCCTTTGCTGAAAACAGCTTATCCGTAGCAATGACAACAAAGAGTTCCTGGCCCGGATCGATATTTCCGGTAACTCCAATGGCGTCTCCTGCCGTAACCTTATTCGTGCTTAAGGTGCCATCAATTGCCATGGCATTGCCACTCGTAAAGGCCATACCTACAACGAGGACAACTAAAAGTAATAAAATTCGCTTCATACTCCCTCCTTTTTTATTATCGAGCCAACAAACAGTAATAAATCATTTTATTTCAACAATTTTTGCATCCCCAACGTAATCTCTACTTTCAAAACCCGTCATACTTGTCATTTTTTGCGTCAGAACACCAATCTCCTTCAAGTTTCTGACAATCGTTTTTACGTCATCAATCAAATCCTGATTGTCCAAATCTTCTTCGAGGAGCTGCGCTGTTCCCAGAGCAGCAAAAAGTGGTGAATTTATCTCATGGGCAACGGTTCCGGCAAGCTCGACGACCCCCTGAAGCTTTACCCGCTCCAGTTGCTCTTCCTCCAGCTGCCTCTTGGCCGTGACATCACGTATCACTTCAATGACATACTCCACTTCCCCATCCGGACCCAGCATAGGGGAGGCTGTGCGCTCACACCAGTGCACATCAGAACCCTGCAATATCCTATGAGTAAAAGTTGCACTTTTTCCTGTCTCCAAAACTCTATTTACAGGGCAATCCTCTCTCATGCAGTCCTGATCCTGCCAGAGGCCGTCATAATCACACCCCAGAAGGTCATTCTCAGAACGATTCATTACTTCCTGAAAAACCTTATTCACAAGAATCAGATGTTTTCCTTTATCGACCACCAATAACTGCGGCCTGATGCAATCCAAAATATTTGAAAGAAACCGTTCATTCTCCTCTATCTGATTAAACAGCAGCGTGATCTGCTGATACGTTTTAGCGTTGCGAATGGCAACGCCACCAACCTCCGCAGCAGTGACTGCAAAATTAATTTCACTACTGGTAAAGCAATGTGAGACATCAGAGAGGATGCGCAACACGCCGATAACATCATTCCCCGCCTTGATCGGTACGGAAAGAAGTGATTTAATCCCCTCTTCCTCCATATTTTTTTTGTAAAAAATCCGGTTATCCTGCCTCACGTCAAAGATAGAGACAGGAGAACCGGACAGAGCAGCCTCCACGTTCTTTTCATTCTCAACATCTCCCCGCTGCAGATATGTCTCAGACAAGCCATAGGAAGCCACCAGTTCCAGCTGATTACTCTGGGATTGAAGGAGACGGATGGAACAGCCCTTACAACCAAGTGACTGGGGCAAACGTTCGACAATGGTGTCAAGCACTGCCGACAGATCAAGGCTGGAACTCACAAGAGTGGAAAGTTCCTGGATCTCCTTCATGAAATCCACCTGATTTTCCATCTCTGTAAACATCCTGCTGTTGGAGATCGCAATTCCAACCTGTTCCGCAAGGGCCATGGAGAATGAGATTTCATCCGCTGTAAAAATCCGCTTGTCTCGAGTAAGAAGACGAAGCATCCCGATAATTCCATCCTGAAAGATAATGGGTAGAGTGAGAATTGACTTTACCCCCTCACTCTGCACCAGTTTCTGGTCATTATGGCTGAATTCCTGATCCAGATCAGTCTTCGCTACGGGATAGCCGGAGCGGATCATCTCCATTGTTTCATCCGTATCAATACTGATGCGGGAGAGATACTCCAATGAAAGCCCATGAGCAGCCCCCATGACAAACTGACCGGTCTCGGCATCAAGCAGGCGGATGGTTGCTGCGTCTACTGCCATAAGATCAGGCAGACTGCGGACGATGGTATCCATCACCTGTTGATGATCAAGAACCATTGAGGTCAGCTTGGTCACCTTCTGGAAAACCTTGATGTATTTCTGTTCCTGTAACAGCGTCATAAAACTGTTATATCCCGTCAGATTTTTTCAATCTTTGTCTTGATATATTTCAAAGGCGGCGTTGCCGTCCATTTACATGTTGTATTCGGCCTCAGTAACATATTGGTATTAAATCCCTTGTACTGCGGGTATTTCGGATCACCTTCAAGTCCATACTTATGACCGAATCCACCGGCGGCAGCAAGTACACCCTGACGAATGCCCCAGGTAACATTGGCAACAGCCTCCACAGAGGCCCAGGGTGAAGTGATTTTCACTGCGTCGCCATTGGCAATTCCAAGTTCCTTGGCATCGACGTAATTAATCCACACAGGATTACTTCCGCAGGCCTTCATCAGAGAAACGTTCCAGAAGGTGGAGGTATGCTCATGCTCAAGAACCCGGAAAAAACCAGTGATCATGGGAAACTCCTCATCAGGCTGCAATTCAGGCCAATCTTCCCAGGGATCCTTGTAATCAGGAAGTCCATCCACCCCATTTTCTTCTGCAAGAGGATTCATGAAATTGTACTTACCTGTTTTAGTGTTACCAGATGATCCGTAACCGGCAGGTGGATTCATGGAACCCCATTCCTTATATTTGTAGTACTCATGCCCATCGGTGATGTGATAGCCAACCTTGCGCAGCTCTTCCAGAGTAATTGGCTGATTGGAAAGCTGATTTTCCAGGAACTCATCCTCGTTCTTCCAGGGGAAGTATTCACCGTAGCCCAGGCGTTTGGCAATTTCCTGAAAAATGGAGACAACTGATTTTGAATCGTACATCGGTTTGATGGCCCGCTGGAAAAGCGAGATAAAGGATTCATACATCCAGTCAGCAACCACCCGACTCTGCTCAAGATAGGTACAGTCCGGCAACACCACATCACAGAGTTCGGTTGTGTTGGACATGTAACAGTCGATGGAGCAGGAGAATTCCAGTTTTTCAATGGCCCGTTTGACAGATGGCTCGCTTCCGCAGGACATAACAGGATTACCAAAGTAGCAGAGCATGGCTTTGAGTTTTCCTTCATCCACATCCTTTTCAAAATAGGCGGGGATCCATCCACTCCAGAGATGGCCCTTATCAAGCTTTGTTTTAGGTGCATTGTTTGGTGGTTTAGGCTGATCGTCACTCCAGGCTGATGCCAGTTTTTTCTTACGAATAAGAGACGGCCCACCGGGTGCATCAAAGGTACCCATCAGCCCGTTCATGGCAATAAGCGCCTGGGTGGCGTGCAGGGTATTCGGTGCCTGGGTGACGCCGGTCCAGCTGTTGGTTCCAACAGCCGGTGCAGCAATGGCAAACTCATGGGCCAGACGGGTAATAGTTCCCGCTGAAATACCACAGATTTCAGCAGCCCATTCAGGAGTGCGAACAATACCGTCTTCTTCACCCATAAGACGTTTTCTGAACGCCTCAAAGCCATAGGTCCAATTTTCAACAAAGTCTTTGTTGTAAAGATCTTCTTTCACAAGCACATAGCACATTGCCATGGCCATGGCGCCATCGGTTCCCGGCTTGATGGCTATCCATTCCGAAGCAATATTTGCAGTTTCACTACGCCTTGGATCGACCACCACCAGTTTGGCACCACGCTTGACTGCCTTTTTCAAATCGGCAACCTTACGCTGTCCCGCCGAAGTGGCCAGTTCATTGATACCAAAAAGCATGATAAATTCTGAGTTTTCGTAATCTATCCAGGGACGCTTCTCACTGAAGTTTTTCTCGTTGGCCATACGTGCCGGATTATCACACATCTGCCTGTGAGTGACTTTGTTCGGAGTACCGTAGGCTGCCATAACGGCTTCATGGCACCAGTTATTAAAATCATTGCCACGGTGAAAACCGACTTCAGTTGGATCAATCCGCTTCAGATTTTCCACGGTGCGGTCAAGGGCTTCTTCCCAGCTGGCCTTACGGAATCTTCCGTTTTCCTTGATCAGTGGACTCTTCAGTCTGTAGGCAGAATATGTATTGTGGTGTGCATTGGCGCCCTTGATGCAAAGTCTGCCACCCCCCTTTGGATCACCAGGAAGTCCCTTGCAGCCGGTAATGATGTTATCTTTCACCCTCACCTCCTGTCCACAGAGGCCGAGACAGATGAAACAATGCGATTTGACACTCTTCAACTTCTCCGGTGCAACGGTACCCTCTTCAAGAGTGACATACTCATCGCCAAGCTCAAGTGCGGCTATGGCCTGACTCATATGTTCCAGGATAAAACCGTAGGATTCATCGGTTGCCTGCTGGGAGAGCATGGCAAAGCTGAACATCCGCTCGTTGAAAAGAAAACTCATAGTGATCTCAGCAAGCCCCCGATAAAACTCAGTCTTTGCCGCACTGGTAAGCACCGCTGAGAACTCTACCACCCAGCTCATGAGATGATTCCGCAGGAAATCAAATTCGGGCTCCTGTTTTACTCCTTTATAGGCCGCCTGTTCAGCAAAGTGACGCATGAATTCAAGCTCGGCTGCGATATGGTCATCCAGGTCAAGAAAGTCTTTATTCTTATGCAAGCCAGCCGCATTCAGGGCCTCACGCATCTTAACAACCGGTTCCTGCATAACAAGAGGTTCCCGGGTGGAATAGCAGGACTCATAGGGAAAGGCTGGATTGTTACCGGCATTGAGAAAGAGATCCGCATATTCATAGCGCAGTTCATTGAATACTTCTTCTGCAGACGACGATTCAAGAGTACCGCGCATACGACCAAGGCCTGAACAGAAATCCTGAATGGTACACACTTCCTGTAATTTCTTTATCTGGCCAAGAAAAGCTCCTTCACCCATCTTTTCAATAAGCCACAGAGGAACCTCGTCTCGGTAGAGGGTGGAAAGGAATTGGTAAATTTTTGCCCTGGCCAGATTTGTCGCTTTAATATCCATAGTACTCACCTTTCCTCACACGCTCATAGCGCTTTTATTGCCTCTTGATTTCAGGACTTTTTCAACTTTTTCTTCAAGCTCATCACGATCAATGGGTTTGACACAATATTCATCGGCACCAAGACTTATTGCTTCACGGGCAGTTTCAACCGTGGGATAGCCGGTGAGCATAATGGCTTTTATGGATGGCTGGACCTCTTTAAGAAAACCCAAAACTTCGACCCCACTCATCTTTTCCAGCTTTATATCAAGAATGGCAAGATCCACAGTGTTCTCCTTGGCATAAGCAATGGCCTTATCCTCTTCGGTAAAGCAGTGCACCTTATGTCCTTTTTTAGAAAGAATTTTTCCTATCAGTACCGTTGCATCCTGCACATCATCTAGAGTCAGTATCTCAGCCATGATATCTCCTTGGTAGTTTGTTTTAGTATCAAAAGTGTTTCAGATTTAAGTCTTCATTTACAGACGGGGATTCCCGCAGGGTAACCGGTAATTTCACATGGAAAGCAGTGCCCCTTATCTTCTCGCCATTCCCCCCCTTCACAGGACTCTCGACCTCTATCGTCCCACCGTGTTCTTGTACAATGCCGTAGGAGACAGATAGTCCCAGACCGGTACCTTTTCCTACAGACTTGGTAGTGAAGAAAGGATCGAAAATCTTTGTCACAACATCCTCAGGGATTCCATGCCCTGTATCACGTACCGTGGCCACCACCCGGTTGGATTCCTCTTCATAGCGGCTGGAAAGGTAGATATCACCGCCACCCTCTTCTTCCATGGCATGGTGTGCATTGTTGATAAAATTGACAAAAACCTGACGCAGTTTTTCGGTATCACCCACAATCGCTGGCAAATTATTACTGAAATCACGGTGGGCATGGATATGATCCATATTCAGAGAATGTTCAGTCACAGCCAGGACATCTTCCAGTACCTCGTTTATTTGAATATTTTCACGGGCACTTTCCGACTGCCGGGAAAACTTCAGCAAATCGGCTACTATTTTGCGGCAGGCCTTGGCCTGTCGTTCAATAACCTGAAGACTTTGTCCCTCCTCACTGTCAGGACTGAAATCATCCATCATCAGTTGAGAATACCCAAGAATTACACCAAGAGGAGTATTAATCTCATGGGCGACTCCTGCTGCCATCTGTCCCACCGATGCCATTTTCTCACTGGATGCAAGCTGCTCCATCATGGTTCTGACCCGGGTAAGATCCTTGGCAATACCCTCACATCCTATAAAATTCCGTTCCTCATCATAGACTGCAGTTGCAGAAAGAAGGACGTAGATTACAGTCCCATCAGCCCGAACAAATTCAACTTCCAGATCCTCAACAAATCCTACGGCAATCAGGGTTTCGAAATACTTTTCCAGATCATCCTCATTACAAAAAATATTCTGCAATGTAAGATTCCTTTCGTCTTCCATGGTATATCCAAGCATTTCCAGACCCGCCGTGTTCATATTGACTAGCCTGTTCACCGAATCACAAAAATAAACCATATCCTTGGAATTAATGAAGAAATTCCGGAATTTTTTTTCCGAAGCAGAGAGCTTTTTAGTGCGCTGTTCCACCATCTCCTCGAGATTTGCGTTCATCTTCAGCAACTTATCGGCAGAGACCTCCAGTTGTTCATTGGCCTCCTTTAAGCTTTTTGCTTTTTGCTGAATTGCACGAAACCCCTCTATCCCTTTATGGTAATAGATACTTACTGCCGCAAGAGAGATCATTAACAGAGTGTTGAAACCACCTGAGTATGGAGCAAGAACATGCCACTGTTCTGTATTATCAGCGATCAGAAGTAATTGTTTAAGAAGGTGCCCAACGGCCCTCGAAACGGAAAAGCAGACCAGAGTCAGGCAAAAATAGAAGAGAAATCCCCAGAGAAAATTTTCAGGTTGTTTACGAATCAGGAGCCAGGCATAACGCAGCGAGAGAAACGACAGCACAATAATAATAAAAGAGCCAACCATATCGACAAGAATGGCTGGAAGCATGATGAGACTGGTCATTCCTTCTCCTCCTCACAACTGCTGCCATAGATACCCTTCATAGCAAGATAGAGAAAATAGAGAGCTGGAACGCTGAAAAGATGGTCAAGCTTAGTGAAATAAAACCAGAGCTTTACACTGGTGAGTGGTCCCTGAAGTCTGGTGGTCAGGTAGCCTCCTTCACGGGTGAAATGGACACTGTCTACAAATGCAGCAAGAGAATGTCCTGTAAAGGCCACAATATTCCAGAGTATCATAAAAACACAACAAATCTGGAGATAACGCCATCCCTGAGACTTGAAGGCACTCTGGCGAATCCCCCAGATGAGATAACACATAGCAGCGGTATAAAAGATATGGGCCAATTGATGAACGTATAAACCCTCCGGAGCACCGTGACTTTGTACAGCCCAGGCGTTCTCAGGAAACACAGTCAGCGTCATTAGGAGGAGAAACGGGGACATTCTGTGCGTTGTTTTAAGAAAGTTCATTCCGTACCATCAATGTATTATAGGCTTACCACAGACCTGTAAAAACCAGCCTTCCACAAGAGACAGTGGCCCACATCACACATGACATTGCACATATGGTGCCACATTTTGACACTAATTAACTATTTCACACTAGAACCAAAAATCAAAGACTTATTTTATAGGAGATACAACATAGTGGCAATGCAGCTTTTGCTGCACATCAGCACAAAACTGCATCGTAAAAGATGCACCGCATCAAAAACAGTGCAACATGGCGCATTGAAAATGCGCTGCAAGACAACTATTTGGCTGATATTTGGCAAACAAAACACAAAAAGAATACTACCGGGACATTGGTGCCTCACAACGGATGCACATTGAAATTAAAGAGGGTAAGCATCCCAGGATCACGGAGGATACTTTGAGCTTCACTGAAGTTTGAAATCAGCCTCTGAATGGCTGGGAACTCACCTTGAAACGCTGCATCAGACGCTGAAATGACTGCCGCCCCAATCCACTTTCACGAGCTGCAGCAGAAACATTCCCATTACTCATAGTCAAAGCTCTTTCCAGATAGGTCGAAGTGAAAGTAAACATCACTTCTTCTTTTGCTTCGTTATAGGGAAGCTGATACACACACACAGGGACCTCAACTCCTCTTTTATCTTTTAAACCGTCCTCTTCCAGCTCTTTCGGGCTGAGAAGATCCTTGGGGGTGATTATATCGCCAGGGGTGAGCAGAACAGCGCGATTGATCCGGTTCTGCAGCTCACGGACATTCCCCTTCCACTCTCTGCGCTCCAGACATTTCAGTGCCTCCTGGGAAAATTCCATGCCTTCCCGGTGGTACTCCTGAACATAGATATTGAAAAAATGAAGTGCCAGCAGAGGTATATCTTCCCGTATCTCTTCCAGTGAAGGCATGGTAACCGTCATCACATTTAGACGATAAAACAGGTCTTCCCGGAATTCTCCCCGCTCCATCTTCGCTTCAAGGTCCTGGTTGGTTGATGCAAGTACTCTAACGTCAACTTTCACAGTACTGGTCTGACCCAGAGGTTGTATTTCTTTTTCCTGCAGGACACGCAGCAGTTTGGTCTGGAGTGAAACGGGAATATCGGCGATTTCATCAAGCAGGATCGTGGAACCCGACGCCTCAAGGAAGAGTCCGTCTTTATCGTGATCAGCTCCGGTGAATGCGCCCTTGGCGTATCCAAAAAGCTCGCTCTCCAGGATCTGTTCGGGTAGAGCTGGACAATTCACCGTGATCATTCTTTTTTTTCCGCGATTGCTCATTTTATGAATGGTCCTGGCTGCGACTTCTTTCCCGGTTCCGGACTCTCCACGAATCAACACTGTTGCGTCACTCTGCCCCAGCCTGGTCAGAAGATCTATTGCCCGTTGCAGAGGAACACTCTGACCGATAAACTCAGTGGTTTTGTCACTTTTTTGCAGCTCCTTATGCAATTGCTGATTTTCCCGAAGCAGTTGTGTACGCTCAAATGCACGCAGAATAATCAAACTGATTTTGGAGTTATCAAAAGGTTTTTCAAGAAAATCGTAAGCCCCGTTTTTTAGAGCTGTCACCGCCATTTCTATGGTTCCATAGCCCGTCATGATCACGACACTGATGGTTCTGTCCAATTCAGACACCCTGCTCAAGAGCTGCAGACCATCCATGTCAGGCATAACAATATCTGTCATGACCACATCTGGGTGCCAGGATGCGATTTTCTCCAGAGCTTCCTTACCGGACCGGGCAATGGCCACATCGCAGCCACATTTTTTTCCTAGAACCTTACGCAAAAGGATCAGCAAATCCTTTTCATCATCCACTATCAATAAGCGCCTGTTTTTGTCGGCCTCCATACCTCTTAGACCTCTCTCGTATCGCGTGTAGCCTGGAAATATTGCTGTACAAAACGCCCGGATACAGTATCAACAATTGAAAAGTGCAGCACATCGCCAGATGGAAATGAATCGGTCAAGGCAAGAAAGACATCTCTGGAGATCTTTGTCGTTATTGTCGTCAATGTCTTTTTCTTCTCCAAATCTGTAATATTACGGCAACGCAGAGGACGCCTGTCGCAAATCAGACAATTACCTTCTTCTAAAAGAGGGCAAAGATACGTTAAGGCAGATTTCTCAAGCGCTCGTTCAAGAACAACCTTGCGTTTTTCCCTGCTGAGCTGTGAATTGATAACATGACTGACATAGACCGCTTCAATCAGTTGCAGATCAAAGGACTGGGTGCAGATCGTCGTGTCAAGCGGAGGGGTGCCAGCCTCGGCAAGCAATGCCTCATAATCATGAAAAAATGGCTGCAAATCTATTGTGCTCGGGTTTTCTATAGTTGCCTCCCTTGCATCCAGCTGTCCCTGCTGCTTACTGTATTTCTTGAGGAGTTTCCACTGACTGTAGTTAGTGGGATTGGCCCTGGTTCCTTTGAGTGTTTTCTCGGTGTACTTAAGAGCCAGTCCCCGTCGTAGAAAATAAGCGGAGACAAAGGTACCCGTCCGGCCATGTCCGTGACGACAATGAACAAGAACCTTCTTCTTTAAATAAAGAGCTTCATCCAGCCATTCCAATGCCTCTTTCATTTTCTCCAGATCTGGGGCACACTCATCTGGAGTGGGAAGGAAAAAAACCTCAAAACCAGACTGTTCCTCAATCTCATGCAAATCGGTGAATTCTCCACAGAGATTGACTATTGCCCTGACCCCCTGATCCCTGATGGAATCAAGCTCATCGTATGACATGGGTGCATACCCGACTGCCAGCTGGCTGGTTAACCATGTAAGTTGATATGACATGTTTTTTTCTTTCATATTAATGAGCAGCCTCCCAAAATAACTTCACTTGTTCCTCAACCATATCCTTGTCTTTCAAGTGCATATCCATCAGCTTCGTCACTCCCAGGAGGCGTCCCACAATCTTCAGCTTTTGCTTCATCTCCTCCTCAGGTATCTGTTGCAGTCTGGCATCGAGTAAATCGCCCCTGGGAGTGACCTGAAATCCACTCTCCGACAAAATGGCAGTAACATAGTCTATTCGCAGACTCCGGCCGGAAAAATCTCCACCGCCTCCCGCAAAACGCAACTGACAATAATTTTTGGCTATATCCTGGTCACACATGGAATCAACAAGGGTAAAATGATACCCAAATCGCATATTGAGATTCACGTAATTACTTCCCAGCACAGCAAAACTTGCAAATTCAGATGAATCTTTACTGGCAACACCACCAGCCAGTGCAATTTCATCAAAGCTTTTCCAATCAAAATGAGATCTTTCCCCCCACTCCACACTGGGGTGGGTCAATCCCAGCCACAGGGAAAGAAAAGGGGTTGAGGAAATCTCAGTTACGTGGATATCCTTGCCCCCTCCCTCCTTCTCCTGCAGCCCCCCCCCCACATCCAGCAAAAAAACATCGAG
>JGI10211J34971_10002013_pt1 | contig 16725 bp, 17 predicted proteins | sample Etolagsediment_FD_34971 | JGI IMG/M metagenome (IMG submission 34971) | reverse complement strand
ATCTACCTTAACAGACTTTAAATATTTGAGGAAGATATGGAAGGACAACACAGAGGAAGAGCGTTTGTTAGGCGTATCCTTGACTGGTATCATGGATCATCACGTGCTTTCAAAGAACGTAGACAGCAAGCGTTGGCTAGAAGAAATGCGTCAGGTAGCCGTAGATACCAACAAGAAATTTGCGAACATGCTTGGAATACCTCAGAGTGCAGCAATCACTTGTGTAAAGCCATCGGGTACTGTATCTCAACTCGTGGACGCGGCTAGTGGTATTCACGCACGGCACAATGATTATTTCATTCGTACGGTTCGTGGTGACAACAAAGACCCGTTGACACAGTTCCTCATCGAAAGCGGTGTACATCACGAGCGTGACATGATGAAGCCGGACTCTACAACAGTCTTTAGTTTCCCGATGAAATCTCCTGATGGTGCCGTAACTCGTACACAGACTACCGCTATCGAACAGCTAGAACTGTGGAAGACATATGCGATTCACTGGTGCGAACACAAACCATCTATCACCGTGTCGGTTAAGGAGCACGAGTGGATGGAAGTCGGTGCGTGGGTGTACAAGAACTTTGACGTTGCATCTGGCGTGTCGTTCTTGCCGCATAGTGACCACACCTATCAACAGGCTCCTTATCAGGACATCGAACCAGATGAATACCTTGAATGGGAACGGATGTACAAAAATGTCCATATTGACTGGAACAAGTTAACAGAGTTCGAAAAAGAAGATAATACTAGTGGTTCGCGGGAACTGGCTTGTACGGCTGGAGTCTGTGAAGTTGTGGATTTGAGTGCGGCGTAGTAATATACGCTGCAAATTATAGGCCGTACTTATCGTTTGTAGCGTATAATTACTGAATAGGAGTATTGCAATGGTAGCATCTATTAAAGTAGAAAAATACATCGAACACGAAAATGGTTCAGCCACTGTAGTGTTTGAGTGTGACGATGAAGCAAAGAAGTTACTTATCAACGAAGGGCTGATACATCTAATTGAAAAAACCATAGACAAAGAAAACACTGAGTATGATAGTTTTGAAGGCTTACCAAAAGAGGATGAAAGTGCCTAATCGCTTCGACCCAAATCCGTACACAGGAAAGCCTATGTACTACAAGGATAATCCTGATGCCGTAAAGCGTCGGGATTCCTTGCGTATGTATGTAAATGGTAAAGAAATATCTAAGAAAAGCCCTTTACATAAACCGGGAAAGTACAAGTCCTTAGATGATGCTTGGTCGCATAGCGAGATTGAAAAGACATCTGAAGGGGAAGTGTACTTGATTATGAACCCAGCGTGGCCTGAGTGGGTGAAGGTTGGTAAGGCGGCAATTGCAACCGACAGGTTATCCAACTACCAAACATCATCACCCTTTCGGGACTACACCATAGTTAAATCTGTAAAGACAGAGGACAGACATGCTACCGAAACCGACCTGCTAGGTAAGTTTGAGGCTGAATCTGTCGAGCGTCGTGGCGAATGGTTTAAGATAAGTAAGGAGAAAGCAATTGAACTGCTGGCATTGTAAACACGAATTGGTGTGGGGTGCAGACCACGATATAGATCACGAAGACGAAGAATACTGCATGGAAACAAATTTGACTTGCCCTAGCTGTGGTTCGTTTGTTATGGTCTTCCTACCTAAAGAGGGTATCTATGATCCAAGTAAAAATAACACCTGAGATTATTCGTCGCGCCAAAAAGAAAGCCGCCTCTGTAGGGGTACTACAGGGCAGCATAACTGGTAGCCTATCTAATGTTGTCGGTGCTATTGGCGAGATTATCGTACAGGATTACACTGGCGGTATTGAAGCCAACAGTAAGGATTACGACCTGATGGTAGGAAACCGACGTGTTGACGTAAAGACTAAACGGTGCAACACAACCCCTTCACCTAACTACGATTGTTCTGTGGCGGCACACGGTACGAAACAGGACTGCGATAGCTATGTCTTTGTCCGTATCCTTACTGATTATAGTAAGGCGTGGATACTTGGAGAAATACCTAAAGCAGACTATTATAAAAAGGCAACTAAATATCAGGTGGGTGATGTTGATCCTGCCAACGGCTTTGTTTTCAAAGCTGACTGTTACAACCTAGCAATACAAGAACTAGAGACTGTCAATGGCAAAGAAGCAGCATAAGGCTAACCTATTTCAATTTACAGCGTACTTGAATCAAGACGGACATGTCGAACTGGTATGGGATGGTGTGCCACCTCACGAGTTCGAATCAGCAATGAACAAAGGGATGCCAGAGTATGAAGGTGCACACTCAATAGCATCCCTGTTGCGTTATCTACGGTCTATGGCAGATGAAATGATGGAGAAGTCTGGAAAGTTTATTTAGGCTTTCTTTGTCTTCTTCATGTTCTTTTCGATAGCATTTTGACGGGCTGTTTCATAACCAGACATCTTACCATCTTTATTCAAGTCACCTAGCTTTGCTCTGCCACCAAGTGCCATTGGAGTTCGTTGCTGAGAAGTTGGCATAGGTGACACTGGCATCATTGGAGACGTTGCAGCCATAGGTTGTTTTTGTTGAGGAGCAGACATGGTATTGCCGCCCATTTGCATTTTCTTACGAGGTTTGGTTGCCTTGCCACCATACATCATAGGCTTACGGGTGTTACCACCGTACATCATACCTTTGCGCTGACCGTTATGATACTGTTTCATCATTTCATCCTTAATTAAATATTGAGGGTTGTTTAAAGTCTTCTGATCGTTTTCCGATCTCTGGGAAAAGAGGTATACGAACACCTTCACCTACAAGGGCGTCGCGTCCAGTTACAGGAATTCCTGTGTCTAAGTCTGGGTAGAGTGTAAACGCTCTGCCATACTTATCTTTCATAGTCACAGGTTCAGGTTTACCGACTATGTTTGCTGTTTTAGCGTACGAGGCAACTAGGAGATTATAGAAGTCTGCTTCACGCTTTGCGGTCAGAGGCTTTCCTGTACGAACCATTTCAAGGAACATACCCCCCAACTCAGGATCAGAAAGCATAGCTTGAATTGTGTTGTACCTTTTGTTTCTGAACTGTTGAAGCAGTGCCTCACTGATAACATAGCGGGGGCTAATAACACCACGATTGATTGCATAGAATCGGCTTATGTACGATTCCACACTAAACGAACGTGGTACGCCTGTTATATCGAACTGACCACCTTGTCTAGTTACCTGCCTGTCTGCAAGAAGTTTAGAGGTGGCATCCCAGACTTTGTAACGCTTTTCACCAATCAGTTGCTTGATAAGTGCAGCTTTCTCTGGGTCGTTGGTTCCTAACATTCGTTGCATTTGATCCAAGTCAATAACCGATTCAGGAATGTTCGTCCCGTTTGCAATCATAACTCGTTTGTCGGTTGTTTTAAAGGCATTTCTTTCTAGGGCATCTATATAAACATCTGCAAGAATTCCATCTACCTCTTCGTCAGATACTTTTAATGTGTTTTTAATCTCGCGTCTGATCGTAGATAGTTGCAACTCACCGCCGCCAACGAGCCTATCAGCAATTTGATCTGCAGGTATACGAGCACCTGTGTAGTTTTCTAAAATAGAAACGGCTGCTTCTTTTTGTTTCTTTGCTAATTTTGCAGGTTCTAAGGTTTTAGTTAACTGTGTTTGTATGTCGCTTTGCACACGAGCCATTGCCGTATCAAAGGCTTGATCACCGACTGTCTTACGGGAAAAGCCGATAGCGTCGTCAATGACTGTGCCTATATCGAGCATAGGCTTCATTGTACCGTCTGCTCCACGCATAACAAATATTTGATTCAAGTTATCCGCTTGTCTTGCCAATTCTGCCGGAGCCACTTTGCCTTGAATACTGATGAAGTAATCTGCTATAGCTGCCTTTGCTGTAGATGTAACAGCATTTGTCATAGGTGTTCCCTCGACAAAAGTGTACTGTGGTAAGCCTGTAGCCGGATCAACAATCTCATCGCCAAGAGTACGCTGCAAGGAATCGAACCACGACTTGCCTTGTACGTTCGGGTCCATGTTACCGACTTGCTTGACGTTAAACCACTCACGCGGGTTAGTAGCGTAGCGTATACCAAGAGGGTTATTTACAGATACATCAACGTTGCTTCTGTTACCCCAAGACATCCATCTAGGCACCTGTGCTCTTTCATCCATGTCGTACCAGCGAGACTTGAACTTAGACCACTCCCTGTTAGCTTCGTTCAAAGCATCTCTCACGGGCATGATATTTGTTTGGCCTACGTCATCTGTAAATGTAACGTTCAGAGAGTCTATCGCCGCACGGTTACCTTCAGCGTCTACTATTTCGAACTGATCAAACTTATTGTTTATAGCTTCTTCTAAAGTCTGTAGTGTGTTGGCTCTTTCCAAGTTACCTGACTGACGGGCAGTAAACCTCATGTGACGAACTGATTTGTCCAACTCACGAAGCTGGTTAAAGTTCATATCAAAAATATCAAGGGTGCTGTTTAACTCTCCGGCTGCTTCACGCATGAACTGCACAACTTGGGTTTGATCGCTAATACCTTTTCTAAACTGTTTACCTTGAGATTCAAATGTTTTCTTCAGATCAGCAACGACCTGTTTAACTGTCTTGTCGGTTCCCTCTGCGAGAGAAGCAAAGAACGGGTCGGATAAGGTTTGAAAAGTTTGATCTAAGATGACAAGGTCACCCGGTTTAACTGTTGCCCCACGAACTTTAGGAAGCGGTAAGTCAGGCACCCCTGTAAATATAGCATCGAACACATCGCTTACATCCACTGAGACATTGCCATCCAGAGCGTTCCCTGCTCCGTCAACGTATTTACCATTGTCCAACACACCGTACATACGTTGTGCTTTTACCTTGTCGGCGGCATGACCGCTTTCTAAGAGTGCAGCTAACAAGCTTCCCGGTTCGTCGAAGTTAGCTATTTCTGCAGCGTTGCGTCTTCCTGCTGCTGTTACTGTTGGACCAACAGCCCCGATTACAGCCTTTTTAGCTTGGGCTTCACTGGCTAACTCTGAACGAAGGGTGTCAGCGTGTTTGGTTACTACGGCTGCAACGTTGTCTCGCGTATCGTTTGCTACCTTATCAAATTCCATCTTAGGTAGATCTGCGGCGTTGATTAACTGTTGATCTTGCAACCGACCCATAGCGTCATCAAAGCTACGCACGGTGTCTGGGCCTAGCTGCTGACCATACTTTTGACTGTTACCGTCAATCAAATCTAGGTAGTATTGAACACCCCGCTTCTCTATAACAGAGATATCTGCAGCTAACTGATCTATAGATTCTTGCCCAACCTCAATAGATCTCTGCACCAAACGGAAGAAGTCCCCTTTTGGAGTATCTCCTACACCGCCTTCAATAGCTTGAAGTACACCCCGAAGTTCTGCAACCAATGTTCGTTGAGCATTCAGGGCCTGTTCTAGTTCCTTTGTGGCAAGTGATCCGATTTGCTTTACGGATACTTTACTACGACTTAAATCTTCTAGTGCTTTGACTGTGACTAGGTTTGTCATCGAACCAAAACCTTGAGCCAACAAGTCAGGATCTAATCCTTCTGCAACCAACACGTCGTAGATTTCATCTAAATACTCTGCACGTTGGATTATACCTTCTTGCATTTCAGGGGAATAAGTGCTGATGTTTTCTGCAAGGAACCTGACATGCGCTTTTTTACCACCAAATCTCTGGTATACGGCTGTCTTTTGTAGGGCTGCATAAGCAGCAGGTATGCTTCCTCTTGCTAAACCATAAGTTATACCAGCACCTAAACCTATGATTTCACCCATCATTGAATCGCCCGTTATACCATAGGTTTCATCCCGTTGCTGAAATATGTGTCCGGCTGTACCTGCACCTACAACTAAATACATGTCAGTGACTTTTGCATCACGGATAAATTTAGGCGTAGCACTAATTCGGCTTATGGCTTGTAGTTCTATAGTAGCATTGTTGATGTCTAAATCAAACTGTGCTAACTTATTTGTGTCGTTTGCATCCGGTGTACCACCACGCTTTTTAACACCGGAGAAATACGCTTCTCTTCTCTTTTTGAGATTGTTCAAATAGTTCGTTGCAGATACAACCTCTGCACGGTTGCCGACTTGCATAGCAGCATCATCGACTTGTAAGCCTCTAGTTACACGACTACCGACACTGCTTGCAGTTAGTTTTTGTAACCATGTTGGGTTATCTCCTGCCTCTACGCCAGAACGCGAAACTTTATAATCTTCTAAAAGCTGATTGAAATCTCGTTTAGTTCCCTTAGACACTTGTTCAGCATAAAATTCTTTGAATCGTGCCAATTCCTTTTTAGAACGTAGTGCAGACAGAGCAGATGCGGCTCTTGTCGGTATCATAATCTCTCCGGCAACTTTTGCTACGCGGGGTGCCAATCCTGTCATGGTGTAGATATATTCTTCCGCATCAGCCAACGAAATCTTAGTTCCTCGCTGGGCCATAGTTGCAATCATCCGGTGAGAAAGAGGCTCCCAATACGTGTCCATTATAGCCTGACGACGCTCACTTTGTCGTATATCAAAGTACCCTAAGTCTGTATCTTCAAAGTCCAAGCTGAGATTGTCAGCAGCATCTATGAGTTCCCCCACACCCCACAGAGCCATCTGAAAGGGAAACTTGATAGCATTTTCGCCAACCATACTTGCTATTTTTTCGATGTCACCCATTCCGGGGGCAGACACTGCATAATCAATGATGTCTGCGCGAGTACGAGCATCTTCGATACCAGCCTTAATCAGACGTTTGTTCATCAAGTCAGCGAACAGGGGCTTACCAATCTCTGGATCAACGAAGTTCAAAGATGTCAGCATAGCTGCTTCGCGGTATAGATCCATATCCTCTTCGGTCATGTCTCTTGCGCGAATACGCTTAAACTCTGTTACAGGTGTAGCTTTACCATCCACAAACTCGACTTCGCCCGTACGCACATCAAATTCTAAAAGTTGATCTGGATCAGGTAGGCGGGTTTGTTCATATATTAGATTGTCCCACGGGACATCAAATAGTTCACCCTCATCATCAATTATTTTTGTTGTTCCAAAGCGGTTAGCAACTTCCAATCGCTGGGCATAGTCCATTCCTTCTGGGAACAGAAGTTCTTCGCCTTGAGCGTTACGAACACCCATAGCTTTTTCAAAGTTTGATACAACCCTGTCGTTGTCAAAATTCATAACCTGCTGTAAGGTTACGCCGGGGGTTATTTTACGGGGGTCTTTTACACGAGGCTGTACGTCGGTTTTGAGTTCGATGCCCATGTAGAAGGGATCACGTGTGACATCAAACTTGGTAACTTCCATACCACCAACGACTTCCTTTTCTAGTGAAGGAAATCTTTCTACAGGTTCTGGACGTGACATAGGTGGGGTGTAGCTTGTAGGAGAACCCTGAGAACCGACGCCCATATATGTCAGGGCTTGCTTCTGCTGCATTTGCAACATTTGTGCTTCTAGGGTTTTCTGATCATCAATCGCCATCAGGTATCCTTACTTAGCTAAGATTCGTGTAATCTTTGTTTGGCCTAGAGCATTCATGGCATCTTCTAACGTGTCATAAGTATCGCCAAATTTACCTTGTGCCGCATTTATTTTATCTAGTTTGTCTTCATCGCTCATTTCAACAACCGACGGATCAACACCAGCTTCTACTGTTGCGCCGGGTTGAGCCAGCATACCTGCAACCATATCTGCATTTATATCCAAGCCAGAGCTACCCAGAGAGAATTCTTGAAACTTCATAGCTGCGTAAGCTTGCATACCGCCATTACCTACTGCACGAGAATGCTTTTCAATATCAATCAGCATAGATTTTGCAGCTTGAAGAATTCTAAGTTCTGTACTTGCTTGCCCTAAAGCACTGTCCATCTTCAACGCTTTCAAGATGTTTTGAACGTCTTGGTCAGAAATCGTACGACCACCAGTGCCACCTTGAATAGCTGCTGCCATTGAATAAGCAACCATAAACCGATAATAGTTGCGAAGGGCAAGGTTCTTTACAGTCTCGTTGTCAGAGTCTAAGCCTTTAGTTAGGGCTTCAAAGCTTGTTATGTTTTCTTGTCTTGCTTTCTTTTCAGCATCCAAGAATTCTTTTGCGTTGTTAAAACCGCGCTGTTTTGCAATCTCTTCTATCTCTGCAGGAGGCACTTCAGAAATTGAAGTGTAGTATTTTCTACCCTCTGTGTCCGTGCCAAAGATTGTATTACGTGCAGCAATAGCAGCTTGATTCCGGTCTATAGATTTTAGACCCTGTAAGTTACTTCCAATTACCTGATTAAATAAGTGCACAGCACCGTCTGCTGCAACGTAAAATTGACCTAGAGAAGTGTTGATATCTATGAACTGACCGTCTTGTGTGTAATACGTAGCTTGCATCCTGTCAATAATATTTATAGCATTGGCAGCAGAATCAGCTTGCTGTATGCGACTCGATCTCTCTTTGGCAAACAACCGACTATCCTTGTTATTCTGCGCCTTCCACAACAACGCATCTCTGCTAGTACCAGCAACAGGGGGAGAGAAGGCAGAAATAAGTGCCATCCCTTTATCAAAGTCGCCGCCTACTGCACCTTCAAACTCTATACGAACTTGCTTTTCCAACTCTGGATTAACTACAGTTCTTTCACTGCCTATACGAAGCATGTTCTTCCAGACAGGAAACAGGTTAGATCCGTCAGGCTGTTTGGTGCTTACCAGATAATTTACAAAGTCTAACTGAGGCTGGGCATCTGCAAGGAGAAGCTGACCTTGTGGTCCTTTTACCACGTTTCCGTTTGGACCTTTTTTATAGTTTACCAAAGTTGAAAATGTCTGTTTTGCTCTGTTCATTTCAATTTCAGTGCCGCCGGGAGCCATGTCAGCAATAACAAAATCAACAGCATCTTTGTATTTTGGATCAAAGGGTATACCGACGGTTACTCGTGCAGGTATTCCCGGCTGATTTGGATCAGCATTGGGATCTACCATAGTTGCTGGAACTTGTGTTGGGATTTGTGCCACAACAACTTCTTGAGTTGCGCCAGTTTCAGGGGATACGCTGTTTATGCTGGCTTGTTCTGTCACTGCTTTCCTTGCCGCTAATCCAGCACGTATTCGAACTTCATCCTTTAAGCCGGGTATCTCTTTTAATACAGGATACCTACTTTCTAAATACGGAACCAAGTCTGCTAAAAGATCCCGACTAGGAACCATTTCACCTGTAGTGGGATCTTTAAATACAGTTACCTGTTCGATTAGTGACGCAGCAAAATTCCTCATTTTGCCAACGCTTTCAGGTGCAACAAGACCCGTTTTATTCCAATCTATATTACCAGCATTGTTCTTAGGGAGACTTCCCATCCAGTTTCTAAACACGGTAAGCTGTTGGTCTGGCTCTTTGAAATCTTTGCCAATTACAAAATGTGCGTCTTTCCCGTCTCCATCTTTGTGTTTGATGTCAAAGAATGCTTGGGATAGGTCTAAGGCACCCTTCGCCTTGCTTGCAGAGAAAAGTTCAAATTCACCTACACGTTCTTTAGTTGTAGGGTTTAACTGATAGGCTTTGTTTGTTGTAGGTTCGTACTTGGTTCTGTCTTGGTTATATTCGTACAGAGGAATCTGCCTAACAGGTCCGGTGCGCTTTCCGCTTTCATCCAAAGGGTAAGCGTCTACAAAGTTTTCTAGTTTAACTTGGTCTTTTTCCTTTTTAAACGGATATGTAATAGCCCCTGTTCTAGTTTCACCCCTATATTTTGCTTCACCAATATCTTCTATTTTTAAGTCTGGGTTGCTGTCTAAAATTTCCTGTGTAGTATTCCCAAAAACAAGCCTATTATCTTTGGTAACTGCAACGAACTTGCTTTGTTCCTTTTCTTCTGGTACAGGAACAAACGATTTCTGCACGGTAGACAGGGTAGCAGTGTCGAACCCTAGACCCGAAGCAAACTCAGGCGAAACCGACTTTTGACCGATAGACCCTTCTGTGGCTCCTTTGGCTTTTACTTCAGCCATTGTTTTACCAAATACCTGATCACCTGCTTCGTTAGTTCCTTCGAAAACAAACACAGGCTTGGCAGCTTGTTCCGACTTCGATGAATATCCGGGGACATAGTTGGTTGAATACGAACTGCCTTTAAATGTTCTGTCACCGATAACACGAGCACCTAAGTCGTCCCACGTTCCAAACTTGGTTCCTGTCAGACTGACGATTTGTTTTTCTAGTTCGTCTCGCGTACCTACAACACCAGCACTTGTTTCCCAAAGCTGTTTGGTTACCTCATCAGGCTCTACAGGCTTAATCTCTCCTGTTCCGAACCGACGATGAGTGACTGTGTAATTGGAAAAATTCTTATCTAATATAGTTAGTTTCTCAACTGGACCGTCAGGAGTCTTTCGTCCATACGGTGTAACTATTGCTTCAGCGGCAGCTTTCTGTTCTTCTTCTTGACGTTTCTTTTCTTCTTCTGCCTCTAGTGCAGCCCGTACCTTATTGCCCTTTATCATTTGGGATACGGCGTAGAATCCTAAAATTAGTGGATCTGCCATGCTACATTTCTCCCATATTTAAAAATGATTGCGGAGTTTGTTTTGGCATTTCAACTTCTACAGGCTGAGATTCACGCCTAGCCATCATATCTATTTCCATACGCTCTTGCCTATTCAACTCTTCGTTCATAGCTTCGAACATTTCGGGATTACGTTGTTTCAATATCTTAAAGAATGAAACGTCATCAACTTCGCCTTCTATGATACCTTCTTCAGCATTCGGGTCAATCATTAGGCGAGGTTCAAAACCTTCTTCTAGGGCTTTGTGGTATAGGTAGATGCCGATACTTGGTTTGATTAGTTCAGCTACATCTGGGGTGTAGTAGCCACTCATAAATCCTTTGAATGCTATTTGGGTAACCAACTCTTCAATAGAGATCCCTGCAGCCATCATACGCAACATGTCACGTTCACGAGATGGTTCTTCTATCTTATCCAAAACAAAGTCTAGAGCGTCGTCTGGGTTAGCGAACTGTGGCGGCCTTTCCCACGCCCATTTTCCCGGTGTGTCTGTGAGCGAGTGACCGGGAGGTGCGCCTATAGCTGTTAGTTTTTCCATTGTCATAGGGCGTAATCCTACTTTTTAACCGTTGTATATTTTCTACTCAAAGTAGCACTAGGAGTACCTGCACTTGCCAAGCTTATGTTCATTCCAGCACGAATATTAGGAGATGGAACCCGATAGTTTTGAGACATCTTCATAAGTTTCTGCTGTACTCTTTGGTCTTCCATAGCACGAGAGATACGGTCCGAACTGCCAAAAGGTATCATCTGTGCCCGTCCTGCAGCGGAAAGCTGTTTTGCACCACTAGGACTTACACCAGTAATTCGGGGGGCTTGTGGTAGATCGCTGAACTTGGTTGCTTTTGATGCGTCGTAAAGACCTACATCTCCAGCAAATATATCCCCAACAAAATCACCTATACTCTGTGTGGTTATACCTGTATATTTACCTACACCACCTAAAAAACTTTGTGCACCAGACGGAAGATAGCTTGTAAGCTTATCTAAGCCGCTGGTTACCCCAGAACCAATACTTTTACCTATGTTGGTCATAGCTGTTTGAAAAAGATTCATCTGTATTCCTATCCAAATATTGAATCGATTGCTTTGACTTTCAAGAAGTCATCAAACTGGTCATCATACAAATCTTTACTTCCAGCAATTTGTGCTGCTTGCATAGCTGCGTTGTGGGCACGTTCTTGCTGATTTTCAGATATTTGCATAGCCCATGAAGCCTGATCGCGGTAAAGCTGCCACAAATTATTTAATGAGTTTTGGTTCATACTCAGTAGGGTTTGTACGTTTTGCTGGTTCGCTGCATTTTGTGTGGCAGTATTAGCCGTATTTATCTGTCTACGCCACGACGCATTACTTTGATCAATGGTAGATTGCATGTTTGCATTGAATTGCTGGCGGGATGCTTCCATAGATGCGTTAAACTGTTCCATAGCATTTGCTTGGTTTACATTGAACTGATCTACTGATGCTGCTCTCTGTTTGTTTGCAGATTCAATTTGCGAACCAAGTTCGGTAAAGAACATCTCAACTTCATTAGCCGACTTTGCATTGAACTGTAGGGCGGCATTTTCAGCAGCCTGATCAGATAGTTTCATCTGTACTGCAGACTGATAGTTAATTGTGTCTGCAGCTTGTTCGTTACTTAAATTCTGCGTCTCTATTGAAAGGAACGTCTTTGCATTCTGTACTGCTGCAGTCTGTCGATTGTTTAAGTTAGCCATATCCATGTTGGCTAAAGCTACAGCATTTTGTAATTCTGCTTGTTGTTTGTTATTTAGATTTGCAAGTTGTATAGTTGCGTATTTGTCTGCATCCTTTGCAGCAATTTCAATGCCTGATTCTGTTATGGCCTGTACCATTGCGGCTGCAGCCATAGAACTAGACCCCAAGCCTCGTTGCTGCATAATTGCGCTTACTTTACGAACTTGTGGCGCGGCCCATGCAGGAAGAGGCTGACCTGCCTGAATCGAACTCATTATCTGTCCCATTTGATACTGGACAGTTGCTTGAGGATCTAAGGTTGCAGTCTGTGCTTGGGCTAAAGAAGCAGGGGATAATTGTCCTTGAGCGGCGTTTACAAGAGCATTAGCAGAAGGCGTAGCTTGTGCTGCTTGCATATTCTGAGGTTGTGTTACAGTTGTAGCTTGATATGTATTTGCAGCCTGTTGTTGGGGGGCTGTTTGGTCGTACATAGAAGAACTAAGACCAGAAGGAACAGGTGCAGATACCGTAGACATCATAACATTGTTATTTGTCAGGATTTCTTTCTGATCTTCTACAAGTAGGTTAGGAACAATTTCCTGTTTTGGCTCAAGCTGAGTTTGTTCCGCTTGTTCGGTTTGTTCCTTTACAAGTTCTTGACTTAAAGCATCGCCTGTTTTACCTGTTAAATCTGCCATACCTTAGTCCCTTTGTAAAACTCTGTCTAGTTTATCTTCAACACGGTGTAATGCTTCCATCACTTGGCGTACGTCACTGCGTACGTCTTCACGAGTAGCATACTCTTCACGTGTCTTGTTTAACAATATCTCTAATCTTTTCTGCTCACGGGTCATGCCGTTAGCCCACCACGCACCACCTGCAGCAAGCAAGCCAAGCAGCATATCTACAAGGCTGGTCATTTCCATCAGTCAGCATCCGCTATGGTCAGTTCGCCAGCTTCTACTTGGCGTAGGATTTCGGCGTAGTGAATGTTGTCTGGGTCAAGTGGTACGAACATTTCAACGCCATCAATGGTGACTTTAATCAGTGAGTTAGCTTCGTTTGTAATCGGGTTGTTTAGAAATTGTGCTGATGTAATGTCCATTTATAACTCCGCATTTCCTGCAAGATTAGTAACCCCGTTTCCTATGTTGCTTGCTGAAGTCTGAAGAATGTAACCCAAAGATTTGCCACTGGGGGTTAGCGTAAATGAACTAGGGTTTGCACTTGCTGAGTAAGTAGGTTGCGCCCTCATTGTTACGGGGTTATTAACATTACCCATTGTGTAAACCCCTCCGTAGGCTTGCCCATGAATAACGCCATCATATTGAAAATAATAACGCTGACACCTAGCCAACTCATCTGCATAGCTACGGTGTTCAAACGGCGTGGCTGTCTCGCCTATTTCTAGCTGGACGCCTGTGATGTAAAAATCGTTGCCAATGGTGTCTAGCCAGTTTACTTGGTTTGACGTTGCATAGTCATTTGCGTCACTAGACCAAGTAGCGTCAGTAGCACCGTTAAAAGTAGAACCCCAAACAAGATTCCAAAACACTCTGATGCCGTATCCACTGTCATTGTCAATAGCCCCTGCGGATGCTTTAATTTGACTGTCGGGTTCTATTGTTATTGTTTTCTTTTCCCAAGTATCCGCAGTGCTTATGCTGTACTCTTTAACATAGCGATAAAGTGTGCTATCAGATTTTTCAAGGGCAATGGTATATGTTCCAGTTTTGTTTGAGCGAACCCAAAACGAAAGTGTTAAACTTTTTGCGCTGGATGTTCCGTATCCTAAATGCTGTAAATTTTGCGCCTCTATATACTGACTAATAGCGGCATACTGCGCTGCAGCTATGCTTGCGTCTGCGGTTGTTACAACTGCTTTTAAAGAATAAGTAAAACCTTCGCTGCTAGGTGCTGTTGTTGACCGTTCAGTAGTGTAAGCACCGTCACTTGATTCAAAAAACTTAAATCTATCTAAAGTGCTGTAAGCGTCGTTTGTGGCTGTTGTTGCTGCGGTTGTTCTTTGCCACACCTGCGCCGAACCATTAATGATGAGGTTACGTCCTGTCAGGCCACCCGCATCTGCGCTGCCACCTAAATCTGCAAAATCTCTTGCTCCCTACTCATTATGCGCCTCCCAGTCTGAAGCCCGAAATATAGGTTCTTGTTCGCGATGTAGAAATCTGATTGACAAGAGTCGTGCCGCTACTGGAACGGTCAGCATATACAGTTACGTCAGCGTAATCGCCGGACGTTGTAAGCGGAATGACAGTGCTGAACCAAAGGCTTGCGACTGTCCCCGAAGCAGATGCGCTAGATACGTTAGAGGCGTTGTAGTTCTCAACGTAAACGGTGCCATTTTTACGCAGCCGAACATACATATCTTCAATGCTGTTTGCGCCGCTGGCGTACAAGTAACAAGAAATGTGATAATAACCGACAGTGTTGGCATCCACCGTCAGCCTATAGTTGGTGGTGTCCCAGATGTCCCCGACGTCAAAGTCTTCATTGTTGAATTGGACAACAGTTTCGGTGGCGTCTGTTAATGTTTGGTCGGCACTGAGTTCTGAAAAGAAACACGGTGTACGGTTTGGCAGGAACAGGCCAGTGCCGTTCGGGTCTAAGTTCAAATTGCCATTCGTGTCGGTGCTGCTGATGGTGTTGCCGTTGATGCGGATGTTGTCAGTGTCAAGCTGATTGGCTGTGACCGTGCCGCTCACCGTTACATTAGCTGCAAAGGTACCGCCATCCTTCGCAGATACAGTGTCAGCCACAGTAAAGATGTCATACACCACAACCTCTACAATATCGCTTGCAGACAAAGCAGCCAGACCACCGATGGTGTTGGCTGTCGAAGTGTTGTAGTCAGTGCCAGCAACCAACGTAACGCCGTTAAGCATAACGTCTACATATTTGCCATCACTAAATACCAGCGTCAGGCCATTATCATCAGTGCCTGATATGCTAGTTTCACCGCCAGTAGCAGTGAAGTAATAGCGTTGTCTAACACCAGTTCCTGTAGGGGATTTACCTATGTATGCCATCGTTGTTCCTTATGGAGTTTCTTGTGCCGCCAGATGTGCTGCATAGGCATCCTTTATAGCCTGTGTATGTACCGCTGCACAGATAGCTTGCACCTCTGCGCTTTCGCCTGTGATGTCAGCGTCAGGTGCTACAACGTGCCTGTGAAAGTTTCGGCTAATCTCAACGCCATCACGCTTGATGACTGTTGCGGTGCGTACTTGGATATGTTTGTAGTCACCCACGATTTCAATTTTGTCTTGGATTGTTTCTTCTGTTAGTGCCATTTTTATCTCCTTTGGCTGGACTGTCCGACCTGATGTCCAATCAGGTTATGCTGTTGTTCTGTATGCCCCTGAAACCATTAAATACAACGGATTTCCGGTAGCCCAAGAAGGACTATTTGTAAGGCCATCTATTACAAACACCATGTATGTGGTGTTTTTGGCAATATAACCGCCGCTACAATTCGCAGTATTTACCGCAGTGCCGTGTTTATAATTAAATAGCCAGTATTCCTCTGTTCCATTAGCCGCTGTATATGGCAAATTACTAACAATCGCATTACCAACCCCACTAGAGCTAATATTTATATTTGACGAATACCAACTAAAATAAACCATATCGCCTATTTTAACATAATGTGCAGTGGAATTGTCCAATGTATATGTTGGATTCGTAGTAACTGCAGTTAATGATGGAGTCCAAGTTCCATATTCATAGTCATCCAGATAATTAGCCGAACCAGTGCCGCCCAAGTAAATGCCGCCAGATAACGTAATGTCATTAACAGTACCGATACCAGTATTTGTTATCTTTGAAAGTGCCATTGGCTACCCCTTATGCATATGGGCTATCACCACAAGCTGTAGGCCAAGCAGCCTTTAACTCAGCAATAGTCGTTGCACTGTCACCAGCAGTAGGTGCATCACGCAGTGCCTGTTTATCAGCCACAATCTGTGTAGTGCTTGCGCTAGTTTCTTGTGCCTTCATAAAGTCAGTGTCCAGTGCTTCAAGCAAAGGTTTACGTGCTTCACGAATCTTATCAGCAAAGATTTCTTTTGCCTTAGTTAAGTCTTCTGAAATGACATTGCCACTCAATGACCATGCACCACGAAAGGCACGGTCAGAAGGAACGGTAGCCGTAGAAGCGTCAATCTGATTCCCGTCCTTGTCTACGATGTATGTTGTTACAGCCATTGTGTACTCCTTATGCTGCTATATCAGTGACGCTTAGTTCTTCAGCTATCTTCCAAGCATTGCGCCACTCACGTGTGCTTGGCAACTGTTCTTTGCGGCAGATAACCATCTTAGGTTTGTTACCTGTGTTCCAATTCTGCCAGACGTGCTGTGGCACATCCTTCTGAATTAGGTATTCAATCGCTTCTTCTTCAGTCATAGGACCAACAGGTTCTGTCTGATGTAGTAAGTAACCACGAGTATGCTTCTTGAAGTCGGGTT
>JGI10211J34971_10002012_pt1 | contig 16729 bp, 20 predicted proteins | sample Etolagsediment_FD_34971 | JGI IMG/M metagenome (IMG submission 34971) | reverse complement strand
GATAATCCATATTCAATTCATTATAAAGTTCCTGAAGAATCAAAAAGAAATTTACAAGATTCTCAAATTATATTAAAAGAATCAGGAAGTGTTAAATCATCGAATATATTTGAATTTGGTGTTAATTATGTAGATGACCACTCTACAGATAAATATTATGATTTTAATAAATTACAAACTTGTCATGAAAGTAACGAAAGTAACGAAAGTAACGAAAGTAACGAAAGTAACGAAAGTAATTTAGTAAATTCATTAAATTTTAAAGAAATAGTTGATGATAATTTAAATAAAAAATTAGAAGAATTAATTAGTATAAGAAATGATAGTTTAGATATGTCAGAATCAGAACTAGACTTTATTAAAAGACAAAAACGTGTTCAAAAAGAAATAGAAGAATCTAAAATAGAAGTACAAAATAGAAGAAATAAAGAACTACTTAGATGATGTTATTTTTATTGAGTATTATATAATTAGCGTGATTTATTGTAAGGTGGTCTATGATGTGGTCTATTATGTGGATTATGATGTGGTTTATTTGGAACATGACATTCTTGTCCTACATGTTGATTAAATGTATTAATAAAATTATCAGGAAACTGGTTTGAATTTGTCCAATCACCAACTTGATAAAGAGGAGCGTTAACGAGCGATTGATGAGGATTTGAAACATATGCTCCATTATTATTAGTATCGATTTTTAATGGTGGAACATTATGTCCTTCTGTAAGTTTTTGACAAGAAACTTTACCTTGTCCTAATGCTCTTGTGCCATTTGCATTTGCATGTCCATAGGTATTTAGTTCATGACCAATATCATTATAAGGATTATTAAACATATCGGGATTATTACCACCCATCAAACTAATACCTGCTAATGTTGGTGATGCTACACCATTAATAGTCATATTACATGTTGGATTTAATATTCTATTTGGTACTCCATTTGGATAATGTGACAATAGTTCTGATAATGGTTGTTCATTACAATATAAAAGTGGAGTAGAAGGTTGTTTTTGTTCTAAGACAGTCCAATCTTTTTTCATTGGATGAACTCTGCCAATAATAGTGTCATTTGAATTTGTAAGATTTGTTGGATTAAACATAATTCCATCTTGAATTTCACATAATTTATCTTTACTCGAATTTAAAATAGAACCGATATTACCATTTATTTGAAATCCAGTTTCTTCTGGTACAGTATATTCTTTAGCAATAGAACCTTTTAAAAAATCAAATAAATTAGATTCTTTACAATTTTTAATTTCATAAATACTAGTCATTATTTAATTATTAAAAAGAAAAAAAAATAAATAATTATTATTAAATAATGATAGGTATTTTATTACTAATAATTTTTTTAATAATTATTACAATATTATTATTATTCAGTGATATTTCAATATTTGATAAAGTATCTAATTTTAAGACAGTACCAACAGTTGAAGAACAAAAAATAGAAAACGATGAATTTTTACATGCATATAATATGATTAAAAAAAAACAAGAAGAACAAGATAAAAATGAAATTCCATATACTTGGAATCCAAATAATACATTAAAATCAATGCAATTACAACCATGTTTATCTAATATTGATGGTGACGCAGCACCAGGTAGATTAACTTGTTTTGCTGCTCCTATGTGGTGGTATCCAGAGGAAAAATATAATAAAAATAATTTTAGAAGTGTATACTATGGTGATAGATATAATCCAATTTATAATTATCTAGGTAATGCACAGGAAATGTTTTGGGATTTTAAATCAGTAAAAGATACATTTAGTGCAATATAGGTAAAATATGGGTGCAATATAGGTACAATTAATGTTAAAAAATTATAATTTAAAACTTACGATTTTGATGTTTACCGATTGTTAAATAATGATTAAGTGCATTTTTGGGTGTATTTAGTCCTTTATTTTGTAGATCAATATTTTTTGATAAATAACTTCTCCAATCAAATTTAATTTCATCAATTTTATTTGCTAAAAACATTTTTTCAATTTGATTTTCACTTATAAATTTTTCATTATTTTCATTATTTTTAAAATTTTTTAAATTTTTAAGATTTTTATCGTATTGTATCCATGTTCGTTGATATTTGTGATCAATAATACATTGTGGAATAATTATAGAACTACCTCCAATTTTTATAAATCTATTATACCAATCTATATCATTATAACCAAATGGGAATCTTTCAGAATCAAAAAAATAATCATTTTCAAGTTTATTACAAATTAAACTATAAACAGGAAATGAAAATAAAGAACCAATTAAAAATTTTTTTGAATAATTTTTATAATATAATTCATCCTGCCATAACTCATCATTTTTCCCAATATAATTTTTAAATAATGGTCCAAAATAATTTAATTTTTTATTATTTTCAGCATTTAAAGCAGCATCTAATAAATATTTAATATTTTCATTAACAAAAGTATCATGTCCTAATATAGTGATAACTTTACAATTAAAATTATCTTTTTTAATTAAATAATTTATTCCTTGATTCCAAGTTCCAGTAAGTCCACCATTTTCTTCCTGATTATCAATATAAATTACCTCAAAATTATCTTTATAAGACAAATAATCATCTTTAATATTTAATACTTTATTACATGTAGTTTCATTAACATATAATATAACAAAACTTTCTTTTGGTATTATATTAAAAAGTAAATCAAGACATTTTTTAATAGTATAATAATTGTTAAAATGCGTAGTTACAATAAATCCATACATTATATTTAATTATTATACAATTAAAAAGTTTTTAAATATTTAACTTACTTAAATACTTTTTATTATTATTTATAATGTAATATGTTTACAATAAAACATGAAAACAATAACAATAACAATAATAATAATTATGATTATAATAATAGTGTATTTTCAAATGCAGTATCACGACCTTCAAAATCTTTAATTAATTGCGATTTATATAAAGAATTTTCGAAGATTTATACTAATTTAGAAATATTAAATGAATTTTCTTGTATTAATAATCAATCAAAAAAAAAAGAATATTTTTTATTAAAAGAAATTATAAATATTTTCAAATTAAATTCGTTAGATACTGACAATTTTAGTATATCTTATGATAGTATAATTATAAATGAAATTATAAATGAAAATAATTTAGTTATTAATATAATTTTTTGTTTTGACAATGATGTATCTTTAAGAAATATAGTAATAAATTTATTAACTTTAATTAAAGAATTACAAAATAAAGATTGTTTATTAATTAATTTTGATAATTTATTTACTTTTCCTTCATCTGAATTATTAGTAATAATATCAAATTTATTTAGTAAAGTTAAAATATATTATTGTAAATTATTAAAACAAAATATATTGTATTGTTATAATTATAAAAACAATAAACATATAACTGTTTTTTTAAAAAATATTATTAAAAATTGGAATAAAAATTCAAATATAAGACAATTTGGAATATTTATAGATGAATTTCTACTCAAAAAAATTAAGAATCATAATAATTTTATATTTGATTATTATATTAAATTAAATAATAATTTTGCTAATAGTACATTAGAAGAAAAAGAATATTATTTTAAAAACTATATTAAAAAAAATTCTAAATTAATCAATCATTGTTTAGATTGTAACCATGAAATTAAAGAATTTAATCTATTTAATTGTTATATTTGTAATAAATGTTATGATTTATTTATGATTTATTTGTAAACTATTCTGGTTTAGTTTCTTTAATTAATGTTTTATGTTCATTCCATTTTTTAGCAGCATCTATAAATGCAGCTTTATGATTAAAATCATTACCTAATTTTTCTTTTTGTTCATTGATGTAATTACTAACAAATTTATTATATTCTGTTTGTGCTCTAGGTTTTTTTTCTTTCTTTTCTTTTTTTTCTTTTTTCTTTTTTAACAGTATTTTCAGTAGCATTCATTTTCAAATTATTAACTTCGTTTTCTAACAATAAAAGTCTTTCATATAAATTATTATCCTGATTTGTCATATTATATTATTTTACTATATTTTTTAAATTTAAATGGTAAACGCATAAATATAATAAACTAATAAAATTGTAATTTGAATTCCAAATAATATTCTATAAAATATAATTATTTTTCTATATTGATTTTTTTCTAAAGAAAAAACATCAATTTTTTTTATTGGACTATATTTTTCTCTTTTATATATATCCATAATTTTTAAAATTTAAATATATGTTTAAGTAATTATTTTATAATTTTTTTTGGATTTTTAGATTTTTTTTCACATCTTTTTTTAATTTCTGATTTTGTTAATTCTTGTACTGTTTTTGGAGTATTTGAATCAATTATCTTTGATGGTCTACAATATGTAACTTTTGATTTGATAGATGCTTTTGTTCTACCACATGATTTTCTTTTTGGCCATGCACAAGCATCTATCCATTTTTCACGATACCAACGATCTAAATTACTGGATTTTGAACTTCGTTTACTTTGTGTTTTGCTTCCAGAGTATTTTCCTCCTTTTTGTTTATATTCTTTTACAAGACGTCCTGAATCATATGCACCCCATCTTCTTTTTTTCTTATTAATATCTTTATATATTTTTTCTTTTATTTTAAGATATAGTTTTGGATTTTTAACATTATTTGGTACTTTACTATTTGATTTTCCAAAATAATATAACCCAAATTTATTTTTTAATGAACTATTTGGAATACTTTTTGGAAATTTACCTGTTTTATTATATGTATTTAGTCTACGTTTATAATCTAATAAACTCGATTTATATGATTTTTTATTCCATAAAATATACATTGACAAAAATCCTGCTCTTGTTGGATCCTTAGTACGAAGATCTTTTGTATGTCGTTTTATATAACGATTGCGTCGTTCAATATCATTATGAATTGTATAATCAGACATTCCTTTAGCACCAAATTTAGTAGTTTTTTTCTTTTTTATACCATCTTTAGTTATAATTTCAAACTCCGCAATATATTTTTTTTTTCCTGATTTTAAGGATTTAATTGCTAAAAGTTTTACTTTTTTTTTCATTATTATAAATATAAAATTATTATATTTTTAAATATATTATTTAAATTAATCGATAATGATTATAATAATCATATTTGATTAATTTAAGCAATGCATGAAGTGGGATTTGAACCCACGAGGCTTTCGCCATGCGAACTTGAGTCGCACCCCTTAGACCACTCGGGCATTCATGCTTGCTTATATTAATTTTAATATTATCTTTAAGTAAATTATATTTATATATTTTATAATTATTTATAATTATTAAATTCATTTAAAAAATTATACAATATGTTACTATCAATGGGTGCAGGAATTTTACCTGTAACAATAATAAAAGGAAGTATAATTTTTTTATTAGGTCGTGAACAAAATAATAATTTATGGTGTGATTTTGGAGGATCAACAATTCTTGGAGAATCAATTTTTGATACTGCCATCAGAGAAGGTTATGAAGAATTAGATGGATTTTTAGGAAATAAAAAAAGATTAAAACATTTAGTTTCTAATAATTTACTGTCAAAATGTTATATAAATAATACAAATAAATATACTACTTTTTTATTTTATGTTAAACCAGAAATATTATGTTATACTCCTTTCTTTTTTAATAATCATAGAACTTTTATAGAGAATGAAATTTTAGAGAACTATCAAAAAGATGGATGTTTTGAAAAAAAAGAAGTAAAGTTATTCAGTAAAGATGATTTATTAACTAATTATGAAGATATAAGACCTTTTTATAAAGATATAGTGGAGCAATTATTAGAATTGGATATAAATTTATTTGATAAATTTATTTAAAAAAATATTAAATAATATTTTTATAGATATGAATACTGATTACTATAAAATTTTAGAAGTTAATAAACAATCAAGTTTGGAAGAAATTAAAAAATCATATAAAAAATTAGCAATAAAATACCATCCTGATAAAGGTGGAAATGCTGAACAATTTAAAAAAATATCTGAAGCATATCAAGTATTATCTGATCCTGAAAAAAGAAAAAATTATGATAATAATAATGATAATATATTTGATAACTTAAATAACCATAATAAATTTACTGATGCACATGAATTATTTAACTTTGTATTTAATACAAATAATCCATTTAATTCAAATATTAGTATTAGTTCAAATTCTTCATTTACCAATAATATAAATAGTTTTTCTAAATCTACTTCAGTAATTATATCAAATGGTAAAAAAATTGAAACAACCATAGAAATTAAAAATGGAGTTAAATCAGAATCAAAAATTGAAACAGATTTGGCATCTGGAAATGTTACTAAAAGTTCTTCAAATCAATATTTAACATAATTTTAGTTAATCTTCAAGTTTTTCTATTACTTTTGCTTTGTTCATTTCAGGAACATCAAAATTGTATTTATTATAAAAAATTATATTATTAACATTAATATTTAATTTTAGATGAGATGGATCTGCAAAAACTAAACATTTATTATATTTATTTCCTGTTCTCCATTTCCAATATGGACTAAGTGTTATTCCTTCAAATGAGTATCCTTTTTCACAATTTGTATAAATGGTAAAACGATATTTATTTTTATTATTTTTAATAAATTCTATTAATTCTTTTTCTTTTTCAAAATCAAGTTCTCTCATATATTGCCCAGAACAGCAAATAATTAAATAATCTTGAACACTACAACTTCTTTTAGTTGGATTATTATTTAAATATTCACGAATAAAGATATTTTTTCTTAGTTTAATTGATAAACTATCAATAATTTTTTCTGGATTATTTGATTTTTTAAGTTTTTTTACAATTTCAATTGCCTCTGCATTTAATGGATCTTTTGTCATTAATTTCATTTTTAATGATTTAATATATTCAAAATCTGCTACTGGTAATGCATCTAAAAATGAAAATGCTAAAATAGGTGCTGTGGCTCTTCTTCCAGATACATTATTTTTATGTGTAATACTTAACAATATCCATAAACAAGGTATATCAATATAATTAGATAAATTACCTTGTAAAAAATGTACTGATTCTTCATGTGTATCTGTATCAAGATATTTAAATTCTTTCCAATAATCTTTTAAATAACACAATGATGCTTCCCCTACATTCATTAATTCTTCTTTTCCACGAGCAATAAATTGTGTATCATCAACTAAATTATAACAATTATATTCAATACATCCTGATACTGCTTTTTTATGTGCTAACATTGCAATTACTCGAATTTTTACAGAATCCGGATAATAATAATCATCATCATCCATATGACAAATAATATCTGTTTTACATTCAGATGCTAATCTATTTCTCTTTGCTCCAATTGCTTCTTTTTTTGAATTATATATATATCTAATTGATTTATCATCTGGTAATTCATTTTTTAAAGAATCATTAGGTGAATCATCTAAAATTATCCAATATAATTTATCTCTTGGATAATTAAAATTTTTATAATTTCTAATTGCTATTTCAAAATTATCATGTCTATTATATGTAGGTGTAACAACAGTTACTGTAGGTAAAATTTCATCTGGAATAGAAGGTAAATTTAAAAATGTTCCTTGATCATTATTAGTAAGTTCTACTTTCAACATTTTTAAATTTATCTTCTATAACTTTTTAAGTAAATTAATATATTAAATTATTATTTTTTTTACATATACACAATAATTCCTTTAACATAATTTTTTATTTGACCATTAAAATTTGGATCATTTTTAAACAATTGTGGATCTTTCATTACAAAATCTATTTTAGATTTGTCAAAATTTTTTCTATTATGTATTAATGCTTTATCTAAAATATTCCATAATTTTGATATTTGATCATTTGTTAAATTATATATGGGATAAGGATAAGTAGATTGATCAAATACAGTAGGAATAATATTATATAAATCTTTTTGTGAAATTTCACCTATCCATGTATAAGCATCACCACTTTGAATTAAAATAATAGGTAATTTATAATAATAATTTTCATTTTCAGATGAACTAGAACTTCTATAAACATCATTTAAATAAGCAACCATATAATATTTATATATATATTTTTTTTATTTATTAAAAATTTTTTATTCAACTAAAGGTGCTAAACAGTATTGTAGTTTACCTAAATTTGCAACATTATATACTAATATTAGTGGAAATTTATTTTTTAAATAAATCTCAACTGTAGTACATAAATTAGTACTTTTTGTAAATAATAAAAGATATTTAATGTAAAATGTTCCTTTTGCATAAATTTCAGGTTTTATATCTAAATTGTTTGAATCTCCTACATTAATTTTTGTTTCTGCAAAATCTCCTTCACCCGATAATGAAAATGTATTTTTTTGAGATTCTAATGTAATTTTATTTGTTATAATTGACAATTCACGTATATAACTTTGAAAATCATTTGATGGCATAGTTTTAACTGTATCAAATTCAATGTTTGGAATATCTAAAATATCTTCATCTATATCCAACAATTTTAAAACTGTTAAAATATTTGTTTTCTTTTCTTTATTTTCTATTTCAATATGTAATTTTGTACTTGAATCTGATAAAATATAAAAAGTAATAATATCACTATTTTTAATACTTTTAATAATTTTATATAATGATGTCATATTTAACCCTGCTCGTATTGAATGTGAACAGTAAAATTTTTCAAATTTATTTGCTTCTAATTTTAAATTTACAACTGCTTGTTTTGAACCATCCATTGATATAATTTTTAATCCTTCTTGTGAAATTTGTAAATTAACATCAGTTAAAATATCTTTTAATGCTTCAAATAATATTCTTATTGCATTCGATTGAACTGTTTTAATTTCTACAATTCTTTCAGAATCAGACATTATTTTTATTTATTTTTAAGTATGTTTTTAAATAGATTTATGTATCATAATATTAGTTCAGGGTTCCATTTTAAATAATTAGAATCTAAATTATATTTATTATTGAAATTATCATATAATTGTAATTCATAATTGTTATTTGTTAAATCAATTTTATCAAATATTTCATTATTAATAGATTTTAAATATTTTAAAATTTTATCTAGATTAAGTTTAATTTCTAAATCATAATAAAAATTATAATTCGGTCCAATAAATGGAATTAAGAATGATAAAATATCAATATCTTCAGTATTTTTAGTATCTTCAGTATTATTATTATCTTTAGTATTATTTGTATCTTCAGTATTATTATTATCTTTAGTATTATTTGTATCTTCAGTATTATTTGTATCTTTAGAAAATTGTTTAATTAATAATGTTGCACGTGTAATTTTATTAATGTATACATAATTTTTAATTTGTTCATTTGTATAAATTGGAAATGTTAAAGAACTATTTTCTGAATAATATTTATATTCAATATTATCATAAATATAATTTACAATATAAAAATCATATAAAAAATTAACATTTAGTTCTATTTTTTTTTGTTTGAAATAGTAATTATTATAATTTGTAAATTCTATATATTTTCCATCCTTGAAAAATTCTATGTTTTTAATTATAAATAAATAATTTTTATTGTCATATAGTTTTTTATTAACTAATTTTTTATTTTTTGTATATGGAAAACAATTATATAAAGTAAATAAAATAAAACTTATAGTAGATAAATATAAAATAAACATTTTAAATATATTTATTATTATAAATTTTCTTTAAATAATTTAAAGTTTTATTTAATTAAATTTTATTTAAATGGATAACTTGGAAAATAAGTTACCAGAATGTAATGAAACAGAACAAAAAAAAACTCGAGGAAGAAAAAAAAAAATACAAACTGAGATTGAGGATATTAATAAAGTTAATTTGGAATTATTACAAATTGAACAGGTAAAAAAAAAAAGAGGTCGGAAAAAAAAATGGGAAGTAGAAACTACCACAAAATTAATTGAAAATGGTAGTATTTCATTTTCTGAAAATACCTACAAAGATGAAAGTAAACAAATAGATGATAACTATGAAGCAGAAAATATTTTATTTGGAAACTTAAATATTAAAGTACATTCAAATAAAGAACAAATACAAATTAATGATATAAAACAAAATTTACAAACAACAAATAATTCCAAATGTAAAATTAACTTAACAAATTCGGATTATGAAGATACTGATGATGAATCAAATAATAATAATAATAATAATAATATTAACAATTCTAATAAAATTATTAAAAATAATATTATTAAATTAAAAAATTCTAAAAAAATACCTGAAAAAAATATGAAAATTATGAAATATTTTATAGATGAATTTGATAGTGGTAATGAAATTTTAATTAGTCCATATAGATGTTATTATTGTCACCATAATTTTAAAAATAAACCTTTTTTTTTACCCATTGATTATGATGATAACTTAAAAAGATTTAAAGTTACAGGTAACTTTTGTAGTCCTAACTGTGTTAAAACTTATGCAATTAATTCTAATATATATCAAAATAGAATATATTTAATTGGACTTATGTATAAAAAATTATTTGGTAAAGATTATAATATTAAACCTGCACCTCCAATCCAAACTTTAAAAGAATATGGTGGTAAATTATCAATTGAAGAGTTTAGAGAAAATTTTGATAATTTAAAACAATATTCTGTTAAAAACATATTTAGTAAAATTATTACTGATGAAGTAATACAAAAATAAATTATTAATATTTCTTTTCAAGAATTTTTATAACAAATAATAAAATTAATATTAACATTATTATTTTTAAAACAAGTAATAATTCTTTTATTAATGAAACTAATTGTTGTAATCTTTCAGAGTCTGTTTTAGGAGAACCAAAATTTTCTCTAATTTGAAATGGATTTTGAAATCTATTAAACATTGAAAATCCTTGATCTGTAGGCCAATTATTATTTTTATCTGTTAATGCTAATCTTTTTGCAAAATTACTTTTATTTTCTATTAAAGGTGGAGGTTGTGGACCAAAATTAGAACTTCTTAAATTATTTTCAGGTGTATTCGTTCTAGGTGGAATATTTGTATTACTACCATTTAAATTTCCATAGGTTTCTTGTGGATATATTTCTTCAAAATTTGCTCTTCCAGCAATTTCATTTTCTTTTAAATGATTTTGATACTTTGAATTTTTATTTGCACATTCTTGGTTATTTTTTAATGTTTGTTGTATAACTTGTTCTGGGGAAAGTCCAAAATTAGAACCATATAAATCTGTTACTGAAGCACATGAAAGTGGTGCCATTAAAATAATTGCTTAATAATAATAAATAATTTTTTTTGTATTTATTTTACTTTTATTTATGATTTAAAATTAAATATAATAATATAATTATTAATGAATTATGCAGAAAAAAAAATTAATAAGAAAATCTTTAATTAATTGTATACATAATACATTTATACCAAAATCAATTAGTAATTATATCTCGTTTTTTTCTAATGCTAAATATCCTTATTATAAAATGTCAAATTTTAATTATATTAAAAGTGGAATAATATATGATGGACTTAAATATTATTCTACAGAACATGCATTTCAAGCACAAAAATATATAGAATCTGATAGATATAGATTTAGTATAGATGGAGATTTAGGTACTTGGGATGGTTTTAAGTTAGTAAATAATAAAGATGTAAATTATTGGAAAAAAAAAGATAATATTGGTATTATCGCTAAAATGGCAACAAATATTAAAATAGGAAAAAAATTAGGACTTACAATAAATCCAAATTTTAATTCTACAATAGATTTATGGATTGATATATTACTTTTAAAATATAATAAACCTGAATATAAAAATATTATATTAAATACAGGAAATTTATATTTACTTGAATTTGACAGAGGTAGTAAATTAAAAGGTTCAAAATGGGGTGGTATAATTGAAGATGGAATTTTATATGGAGATAATAGAATGGGATTTTATCATATGATTATTAGAAAATTAATTAGGGATAAATTAGTTTTAAATTAAATTTTTATACTCTTTCCTTTTGATATTTTCCCTCTTCCTTTTCCTTTTGATACAGTTGGCATATTAATTGTTTTTGTTGTTTCATCAAATTCAGAATAATCTGATGAACTTGCTACCGAGAATCTATCTGTCTCATTATTAAATTCTTCTTTCTGTTTAGGAGCTTGTTGTATAATTGGTTTATCAGGACCTGATTGATATGTATTTAACATACTACTTAAATTCATTGACGGTCCAGTAAAGTCAGGGATAGTAGAATTCTGTGGCATTTGTGGCATTTGCGGCATTTGTGGCATTTGTGGCATTTGCGGCATTTGTGGCATTTGTGGAGTTGTAGATCCAGGAGTTAAACCATGTGCATTATTCATTGCTTTCCCCATTGCACCCATAATATTACTCATTATATCAGGATTAGTTTTTAATACGTCTCCTAATCCGGGTAATGAACTTTTAAATAAACTATTTGTTAAATGAAACATAAATCCTGACCCTACTAATGTAACCAATAGTTGTAATTCAGGAGGCATTGAAGTACGTTGAGAATATTTTTCATGTAATTTTTTAAAAATTTCTTCATAATCATTAATATTATCCATAACTGATTCTGACCATCCTTCTAATTTTGCACCTATTGGATCAAATTTTTTATTTAAAAACTCTATTCCTGTTACTGCTGCCATTAGAATTTTTTGTTGGAAATGTACACTTGCTTCCATTTCCATTGCTTTTTGTTGTGTATTATATTCAAATTCTAATTCTTCTAAAGAACTTTTTAAAGAATAACCTTTTGTTAAATTAACTCCTTTTTTCTCAAGTGCTAATAATTTAATTAAATATTCTTGTTTTTTCTGTTCTATTTCACGTGAACTCATCTTTTTTTGTTTAATAGATGGTTCAGATTCAGAATCTGATACATCATCATCATCTGAATCTTCTTCTTCAGATACTTCATCATCTGAATATTCATCCTCAGATTCTTGTTTTTGAATAATTGGTTTTTGTTTTTTATTATTAGTAAAATATTTAAATTCATCATTATCAATTACTGGTATTTTTGAATAAGATTTCTTTAATGATTTTACTGGACTATTAACTGGACTATTATCACTCTCTGGTTCTGCAGTGTCAATACTATCTGAATCAGAATCTTTTATTAAATCTATATTATTAATTGATGATGATTCATTTTTAACTTTTATATTATTTGTGGCATTAGCATCTATTAATTTTATGTTAGGTGATTTACCACTCATACCTTTATATTTATTATTGTTTTTTTTACTTTTATCGAAACGCATTTTCGATAAATCTTTTTTACATTCGTCTTGTTCGTTTTTTTCGTTTTTTTCGTTTTGTTCGTTACTTTCATTACTTTGTTTATTCTTATTATTTATCTCATTGAGTAAAAAATTACTAAATGGTCCAGGATTATTTTTTAGTAATTTTTCATTCATATATCATTTTATAAATATTAATTAAAGTCTTTAAATAATTACATTTTTTTATTGATTTCTCTTAATAGTTGTTTTGGTGTTTTATAAATTCTTTTATTATTTTTATTTATTTGTGTTAATTTAATTTTATATTTTTTTGCTACATTATGAATTTTAATTGTGTTTTTAATATTTTTTATAGTTTCTTTATCAATTTTAATTCTATATTTTTTTGCTAATTTTATTATTTTATTTATATACTCAACATCATGTTTACTTTTAATTTTTATACCTAATTTTATTGATTCTTTTTGAATTGTTTTATTAATTATATTATTAAATTTATTTTTTAATTTACTGTTATTTTTATATTTACCAAATTTATTTAAAAAATATTCTTTAACATTATTTGATAGAATTGATATAACTTTTTTTGGGTTTATAGGTGGGTCTGTTTTTATTTGATATAATCCTGTACAATTTAATCTGATTGTATATTTCTTTATCTATGAATTTATTAGTTAATGTAAATGTCGATCTATTTTCTCTTCTAGTTTCATCAATTGATTCAATAACAGCATTAAATAATGTGTCATAAATACTAATCTCTGATTTATTTAAACTAGACTTTGGTTCAATAAATTGAAATGAAGGACCAGTAGGTACCGAAGGACCAGTAGGTACCGAAGGACCAGTAGGACCCGAAGGACCAGTAGGACCCGAAGGACCCGAAGGACCCCTTAATTTTTTTGAATAATTACTGCAATATTCAGAAGTGTATATATCTTTTAATTTTCTATAAAAAAATGATCTTTTCTTTGTTGGTAAATCATAAAATCTATTTAATATTGTTATACAGTTTGATATTTCTTCAATATTATAAAACATAAATAGAGAATCTACTACAATTAAATGATTTTTATTATCTGTTTGTTTTTCTAAAATAGAACTTTTAAGAATTAATCCAGATATATTTCCTGCTATTATATCACCCGTAATAAATAATGTTCCAAAATCTCTGCTTACATTATTTTCATATAATTTAGTATTAATAATCTGCAGAAAATCACCCATAGTTTTAAAACAAATTAGTTTAATATTACTATAATTCTCTACTATACTTTTTTTAATAGAATTTTTGCTAGAGTTATTTATTAAAGTATTTTGTCCTCCTGTTCTTGTTTCATTAATTGTTTGTGAAAAATATTTTTGAATTGTTAAATTTAAATTATTGAATTTAAATATAATTATATCAATACCAGCAAATTTTAATTCAACTAAGTTATTTTTAAAACTTACACTTCGTAAATCATTATTGGAATCATTTGTAGTATGATCAATACTAAAAATGCCTTTATATTCTTCTTTACCACTTATAACTTTAATCATTTTATCTATCGATGTAGTGCTTGAAGAATCAAAATTAGATGCTAATGTATTAACTATAAATATTTCTTCATTAATTTTACCACTTTCTCTTATATCCTGTACAATTTTTGCAATTACAGCATTTACAGAACAATAATTTTTAGATGCTCCAATTTGATCTATAAATAATGCAACCTTTGATAATTTTTTATTATTTTTTTCATTAGTAGCACTTAAAATATCAATATGTTCTAAACTTTTACAATAATTGTAAGGTATTTGTTTTATTCCAAATATATTTTCACTTAGATTTTCTACTAACTTTTTACAATTATCATCATTAATAATATTCATAGAATAATCTAGTATTTTACTGGATATATTAATTAAAAAATTTTTAATTTTATTTGAATTAGTTACGGTCATTTCACTTTTATAAAATTCTAAAATCAGCAATGTAAAATATTTTCTAGAATTTAATATAAATTCTATATATTCTTGTTGTTTATTAAGTGAAAAACATACTTCTTCTTTGATTAAACTTTTTAATATTTGTATATTTTGATTAATATTTGTTAAATTAAAATTTTGTAAAAACCATATTATATCTGTATGTAATATTTTTAATCTTTCCTCAATTACATTATTAACTAAATTGGAATCATAATTAATCTCTTTATTAACTTCACTAAAATCATGGATTTCATCACAAAATAAAATAATTCTAAATGCTGTAAATAAACTAATTTTATCAATATATAATAAATTGTCAGAATGACGAATTAATGTTCTATCAAGTATTACATTAAATAAATCCATAATTTGTTATATAATTATATATATATTATATTTTAAACTTATAATAATTAAATAATTTTTTAGTTATTAATATTCGTTTATTTAAAGTTATTACTTTATTATTTTAGTATTAATCAATAAATATATTAATGAGTAATTATGAAATTTACTCTGCTGGAATTTTACCTTATACTTATTATAAGGGTAGTATATATTTTTTATTAGGTCGTGATTCTGATAATAAATGGTCAGATTTTGGTGGACGTTTTGAACCTAAAGATAGAAATGATTATGAAGCAACAGCAGCAAGAGAGTTTTTTGAAGAAACTTTAGGTAGTATATACGATTATGATTATACAAAAAAATTAATAAAAAAATGTCCAAAAATAATTTCTAAAACTGGTTCTGGGCATAGTTATTATATGTATTTATTGAAATTACAATATACAGATTTAATACGAACCAAATTTTTAAGTACTAAAAATTTTATCAGTAATGTTATCATAACAATAGATAAAAAATATATTGAGAAAAATGATATTAGATGGGTATCTATTGAAACAATAGAACACTCAATAGAGGGTAAATCATTAATTAGTTTACGTAATGTTTTTCAAACAACTTATAAAAATTATAAAAAAGATATTGATAAATTTATAAAAATTAGTACCTTTTAATTTAGTACCTTTTAATTTAGTACCTTTTAATTTTAGTACACACATTGATTATTATTTAAACAACCATTCGGTGAAAAATTATCGAGATATCTGCTAGATAATAACGAATCAGTATCAAGATGTATTGGTCTATTACTATTTGTTTTACTAGCACCAAATGCCGTGCCTGGATAACCTTTACCCATAAAAATTGCTGAATTACCTGCTTTTCGTGATTGATATAAAAATGGATTTTCTATAGTTGAATTAACTTGACCATATGTATTATTAGTTATAACAGAATTAGCATTATAATCGTTATTTGGAAATACACTAGTTTCTCCATGTGAAAATTTATGTTTATTAAGTGACTCAAATGGAATAGTTTGTGTTGATATACCTGAATAATCTTGTGCATTTTCATCTATAAAAAATACTGGTGTAATTGTTTTATTTCTAAGTTCAGGTCTTTGATATATAGAGAAATCATTTTGTTGTAAATTTGTAAT
>JGI10211J34971_10002011_pt1 | contig 16729 bp, 10 predicted proteins | sample Etolagsediment_FD_34971 | JGI IMG/M metagenome (IMG submission 34971) | reverse complement strand
GCCAGGAAGTGAACGTCTTGCGAACTCTCTGGATCAATGTCGAAGAACTGTTCCCTGTTCTCCTCGGTGACGAGTTGGCCGCCGATGCGCAGATTCCGGATCCGCACGTTCCTCACGTAGAAGACACCTGTCCCATCGGTGGCTGGTCCGACCTTGCCCTCAATGCGGCTCTTTGCGTTCTGGTCGTCGACGGTGACGTTCTCCAGAAGCAGATCGCCCAGGTATCCTACATTCTCCGCGTTCACAGGTGCTGCCGTGATCTCGCCTTTGCTTCCGGACCGCGGTTTCAGGTTGAGCAGTCCGGGGATCGAGCCTTCGATGCGGATGTCGCGGACAACGGTCGTGGCGTCGCCTCCGTAACTGAAGGGCTTGTAGTCCAAGCCGATCTGGGCAGCCACCAGCCCGTTGTTGTTACCAAGCCGGATCCACTCGGGGTGGATGATGTCGATGTTCTCCAGCAACGACGAGCCGGAGTTGTAGGTGCGCGTGTCTGTGCCTCCGCCGCCCCAGCCGTAGGTCAGGATCGCGCCGTTGTGGCCGGCCCAGAGGACAGTGTCGTGGACGTGGATATCGAAGTTGTAGAAATGATCGTCCACCGCACGGAAGAAACTGTGACTGATCTCGGATCCGCTGCCGACCCGGACGCAGTCGTTGTTGCAGTGCCACCCGAGCATTTTGACATTGGTGATCTTGACGTTCCGTCCGACGATGCCGTGGTTGGGTGATTCGATGATCGTCACGCCTTCGACCCGAGAGTCCTTGCCGATCCCGAGGATGTGCCTGTATTCAGGGCCGCTATGGTCCGGGTGCCGGTGCCAGAAGTACTGGCGGCCGGTCAGCACGCCTCGGCCGTAGATCCGCTGGTTGGCGTTTTGCCACACGGTGTTGTAGACAATGCCTTCGACCACGGCCCCACCCTCCAGGTAGAGGGCTTGCCCGTCCTGCAGCGTGAGGAGCCCGTCTCTGTCGATGATGCCTCCGGGTTGCGCACTCCGCAAGTTGTGATGCCCGGCCGGGAAGTAGATCGTCCCGGCATCCCTGATCGATGCCGCCGGTGTACCCGGCGTGAACACGACCGTCCCGGCGCCGTCCATCCGTGGGGCATCCGTCTCCACGGGATCGACGAACAGGCAGAACATATGCTTGATCCAGCGCCTCTTGACTGTCTCGTTATCCGAGCCGATGAAGTTGACGGACAGGTAGCGGCTGTGCTTGTCCACCGTGAAGTCCACTTGCATGCCGTCCCGCGCCAATCTCCCGGCGATGCCGTAGCTCCGGGGGCTGACGGCAACCGCCTTCGACGGACTCCCGAACCGCTTCACTATCCGAACATGAAGCGGGCCACCGTCGGGGTCGTACGACACCGGCACAAACGAGAACGTGCGCCCTTTGAGCTCTTCTGCCTGGTAGTCGCCCGCATAGCGGGCGTGCGACATCAGTACCTGGACCTCGCGTTGCTGCTCCTCACCGCAGGCCACGAAAACGCGGTACTTGTCGGAGAACATGGCTTCTTCGGGCCACGTGTAAGTGACCAGGCGGGCGTTGGCTTCGTCCATCAGAGAAGAAGCCAGTACACACACTACTGCGAGGGCCCACAGGATGCCGGGTGTGATGAGCGGTGCTCGGAAGCCCATGTTGTGTCTCCATATGCCTTGGTTGCCGACGTACCATAGTTCGGCGGAAGCATCGCCGCAGGAAGCTATATTCACAGTGATCTCGATACAGGCGTCGCGACACGACAGAGCTCGGGCACGACAGCGAGTTGACACGCAGACAACAGGCAAAGGACAGGCGATGACAGAACTGACCGGGACCGAACGAATCGGCAACATCCTGCGGCGTAAACCCGTGGACCGGGTCGGGCTGTTCGAACACTTCTGGGGCGACACGTTGCAGAAATGGCGCGAGCAGGGGCATATCCGCGAGAACCAGGATTTGGCGACACACTTCGGATTCGACATGGGGATGTGTTGGTGCTTCAACTTCATCGCCCGCTTGGACGTGGAGCCGGAAGTCGTGGAGGAAGACGAAGAGACAATCCTGACTCGGGACGGCAACGGAGCCGTGCTGCGTCGTCACAAGCTGCATGCCAGCACGCCGGAACACGTGGATTTCGCCGTGCAGGATAGAGCGGCGTGGGAAGAACTCATCAAGCCTCATCTGGCCGCCGTCCCCGAGCGTATCAACGCCGAAGCCTACCGGAATGCAAAACAGCACGCCGCTGAGAACAACCGTTTCTTCTGCTGGTCCGGCGTGAACGTATTCGAGTTGATGCATCCGGTGTGCGGGCACGAGTACATGCTGATGGGCATGGCCCTTGACCCGGACTGGGTACGGCAAATGGCCGACACCTACGCCGACATGACGATCGCGCTGATGGAGATCCTCTTTGCCGAGGAAGGGAAGCCGGACGGCATCTGGTTCTATGAGGACATGGGCTTCAAGGAACGACCGTTCATGTCGCCGGACATGTACCGCGAACTCATTCAACCAGCCCACAAGAAGACCATCGACTTCTGCCACTCTCTCGGCTTGCCGGTTATCATGCATTCGTGCGGCTACATCGAACCCCTGCTGCCGGGGATGATCGAGGCGGGAATCGACTGCCTGCAGGTCATCGAGATCAAGGCGGGAATGGACCTGCTGAAGATCAAGAAGGACTTCGGGGACAGGATTGCGCTGTGTGGCGGGATGGACGCGAGGAACCTGGTGAAGAACGACATCGACGCCGTCCGTGCGGAGCTCGCGGAGAAGATGCCGGTGGTCAAATCGGACTACGGGTACATCCTGCACTCCGACCACTCGATTCCGACGACAACCGACTACGAGACCTACCGGTTCTTCGTCGACGAGGGCCTTCGTCTCGGGGCCTACTGAGGCCTACATCGTCGTCTGGAGAAACGTAGTCAGGTTGGCCGCTGTGTTGGCCAAACCGAGCTTGCGGCGGATGTGCTCACGGTGTCTGTTGACGGTTGCAACCGACACTCCGCGGAGCTGTGCGATGTCTTTCGTCTGCAGGCTGTTACGGATCATATTGCAGATCTGAATCTCGGTAGGAGTCAGCGAAGCGTACCTGCGGGACAGCTCGTTGATGAAAGGGGAGGCGATATCTGACAGGTTATCCCGCAAGAGGTCGACATACCGGCGTCTGCTTTTCGGCACGGCAATGGACAGGGCGTAGAGAATGGGCATCAGCACCTTCTCGACGTTTGCCTGGACATCGCGGTGAATCTCACGCTTCTCGTCCTCGATCCGCGCCAGCACGGTGCACAACGCAGCGTTGGTTTCCTGCAGCGCCTTGCGCTCCACCGTGAGCTGACGGTTCTTCTCGTGCAGTTCCTGCTCTGCTGCGATGCGTGTGGCAACCGTGCCGATACGCTCGGCAACGGCGTCGAGGAGCGCACGCTCTTCGCGCAGGAAAGGGCCCTCATGGAGCGTCGGACACTGCTGCGTATAGAAGACCTCGACCATCCCCGCTGTCTCACTGTAGACGTGGATCTCCGATGCCTGTCTCCATTTGGTGGCTCGGAACGCATTGCTTCGATACACTTTGCCGCGGAACGTGATGCGGGCACACGTGATCTCCGGATACTGCCACGACGGAGGGAGGATCTGGGCGACGTCACGAAGCAGGTCGTCCAGGGAATCCGGGTGGCGTTCCGCGAGCTGGGCGATGCCGTACAGGCAGTTGAGCTCCTTGATTCGCTCGCGGAGTGCCTGCTCCACCTTTCTCGGGTCGCGTTCCGCACTCGGGGGCAAGCGCCAATCGACGGGAAGGTGGGGTTGAGCAAATGAACGAGTAGGCTCTATCACAACGATCTCCTTCCATAGAGGGCGACGCACAGCTGCTTTCGTCAGCACAAAAGCTGACAAACTGCATATTAAACATAGGCACTATATAGGCTTTTAGTAACAATAATAGTGCCTATGGAATATGCGGACTTTCTTGGCATTTTTACCTCATATATCCGGGAGCTGAGGGCCATCCGTACATGTATTGTTTACATCGGCCTACGGCGCCGGTGTGGCATAGCGTTCCGCGGTCGGAAGCAGCCCTGCATATGCCTGCCTGCAAACATTCCGAGAGGGACTGTCCCTTGGGGCTCTAACACAACAGGAGGAGATCGCCATGCCCAAAATCCAAGACATCGACAAAGTCATGATCATCAGCTCCGGACCGATCATCATCGGACAGGCGTGCGAGTTTGACTACTCGGGAACGCAGGCGTGCAAGGCATTGCGCTCTCTCGGCTATAAGATCGTGCTGGTCAACTCGAATCCGGCAACGATCATGACGGATCCCGGCATGGCCGATGTCACCTATATCGAGCCCCTGACCCTCGAGTGCATGGAGCGGATCATCGCCAGGGAGCGTCCGGACGCACTGCTTCCGAATCTGGGCGGCCAGTCTGGACTCAACCTGTCATCTCAACTCCACAAGGCGGGCGTGCTCGACAAGTACGGTGTGCGTATCATAGGCGTACAGGCTGACGCCATCGAGCGGGGCGAGGATCGCCAGGCGTTCAAAGACACGATGGCCCGGCTCGGCCTGGAAGTCCCGCGCAGCGCCATCGCACACACTGTTGAAGAGTGCGAAGAGATCGCCAAAGAGCTCGGGTACCCGCTGGTCGTCCGTCCGGCTTACACCATGGGCGGCACCGGTGGCGGCCACGTCTACAACATTGAGGAGCTCCGAACCGTCTCCGCACGCGGCCTGGGCGTGAGCATCGCCCATCAGGTGCTCATCGAGGAGTCCGTGCTCGGTTGGGAAGAGCTCGAGCTGGAGGTGGTCCGCGACGCCAAGAACCAGATGATCACCGTTTGCTTCATCGAGAACATCGACGCAATGGGCGTGCATACCGGCGATTCGTTCTGTTCGGCGCCCATGCTGACCATCAGCCAGGAGCTGCAGGAACGTCTCCAGGACTACTCGTACAGGATCGTCGAGGCCATCGAGGTCATCGGCGGGACGAACATCCAGTTCGCGCACGATCCTGAGACCGATCGCGTGGTCGTAATCGAGATCAACCCCCGGACGTCCCGCTCCTCCGCGCTCGCGTCAAAAGCTACCGGGTTCCCCATCGCCCTTATTTCCTCGAAGCTGGCTGGCGGCATGACCATGGATGAGATTCCGTACTGGCGCGACGGCACGCTGGAGAAGTACACGCCGTGGGGCGACTACGTCGTGATCAAGTTTGCGCGTTGGGCGGTCGAGAAGTTCCGCGGGGTCGAAGACAAGCTCGGCACCCAGATGCGCGCCGTCGGCGAAGTCATGAGTATCGGCAAGAACTACAAGGAAGCGTACCAGAAGGCAATCCGTTCCCTGGAGACCGGACGCTACGGTCTTGGCCATGCGAAGAACTTCGACCAGCTCCCGCTCGCAGATCTCATGCAGCAACTCAACGAACCGTCCAGCGAGCGGCAGTTTCTCATGTACGAGGCATTGCGGAAGGGCGCCACGGTCGAGGAGCTGTTTGCCAAGACGCACATCAAGGCGCATTTCATCCAGCAGATGAAAGAGCTGGTCGAGCTCGAGGAGGAGATCCTGAAATACAAGGGCCAGATGCTCCCCGACGATCTGCTGGTCCAGGCCAAGAAGGACGGCTTCGCAGACAAGTATCTGGCGCAGATTCTGGGTATCCCGGAGAGGGACATCCGCCAACGTCGCACCGCGCTGGGCGTCGTCGAAGGTTGGCATCCCGTGCCGGTCAGCGGCGTCGAGGATGCGGCGTACTACTACTCCACCTACAACGCGCCGGACGCGATCGACGCGACGACGAACCCGAAGAAAGTCCTCATCCTGGGCGGTGGCCCCAACCGGATCGGGCAGGGGATCGAGTTCGACTACTGTTGCGTGCACGCTGCCCTTGCACTGCGTGATCTCGGTTACGAAACCGTGATGGTCAACTGCAACCCCGAGACCGTTTCCACCGACTACGACACGTCCAACAAGCTCTACTTCGAGCCCCTGACGGTCGAAGACGTCCTCCAGATCTACGCCAAGGAGAAGCCGATGGGGGTGATCTGCCAGTTTGGCGGCCAGACGCCGCTGAACATCGCGGCCGAGCTGGAGGAGGCCGGCGTGAGCATCCTCGGCACCACGCCCGAGACGATCGATCTGGCTGAAGACCGCGACCAGTTCCGGCAGATGATGGATCGTCTGGGCATCCCCATGGCGGAGAGCGGCATGGCCACCAACATCGACGAGGCGCTCGCGATCGCGGCGAGGATTGGGTATCCCCTGATCGTCCGTCCTTCGTATGTTCTTGGCGGCCGCGGCATGGAGATTGTCTACGACGAAGAGATGCTGCGCAGCTACGTGGCGGCGGCTGTCGGCGTCACGCCCGATCGGCCGATTCTCATCGACCGCTATCTTGAGAACGCCACCGAGGCTGAAGCCGACGCTATTGCCGACGGTGTGGACGCCTTCGTCCCGGCCGTGATGGAGCACATCGAGCAGGCGGGGATCCACTCCGGCGACTCCGCCTGCGTGATTCCCCCCACGTCGATCCCCCAGAAGCACCTTGACACGATCTGCGAGTATACACGGAAGATCGCTCAAGAGATGAACGTCGTGGGCCTGATGAACATGCAATACGCTATCCATCAGGACAAAGTCTACGTTCTGGAGGCCAATCCGCGAGCGTCCCGGACCGTCCCGTTGGTGTCCAAAGTCTGCGGCATCTCCATGGCCCGCATTGCCACCGAGATCATGATGGGCAGGAAGCTGGCGACCTTTGGCCTGAAGAACCGTGTTGTACCGCACTACGGTGTCAAAGAAGCTGTCTTCCCGTTCGACAAATTTCCGGAGGTCGATCCCGTGCTCGGCCCCGAGATGCGGTCGACCGGCGAAGTGCTTGGCATCGCCGACTCTTACGGATTGGCTTTCTACAAGGCACAGGACGCGGCCAAGGCTGTCCTGCCCACTTCGGGTAACGTTCTCATCACTGTATGCGGGCGTGACCGATCGCAGACGTTGGTCGATGCCGCCAAGCGCTTTGTGGAGATTGGTTTCGGTATCCGCGCAACCGACGGCACAGCGAAGTTCCTGGCCGAGAACGGCGTGGCGTGCAAACCTATCCTCAAGCTCATGGAAGGCCGTCCGAACATCATGGACGCCGTCGTCAACGGCGAGCTGCACTTGATCATCAACACACCGTCGGGCAAGCAGAGCCAGGCTGACGATTCCTACGTTCGCAAGGGCGCCATCCGTCACGGTATCCCCTACATTACGACGGTCGCCGCGGCCAAGGCTGCTGCCGAAGGCATTGCCGCACGTCAAGCAGGTGATGCTCCCGTCAAGTCCCTGCAGGAGTACCACGCAGACCTGTCGTAACAACGTGTAGAACACGCGTCCGCGGCAACGCCGATGGATGTTGACGGCCCCGCGGATTCCTTCGGCGGGGCCGTCTCTTTGCGGTGCCCATCTCCGACTGCCGGCGGATCAGGAAATACGGTCGGTGCTGGCGGTGAAGGAGAGGGAGTCGTCCAGCCATGTGTCCATGCGTAGGACACTCTTGCGCTGCTTGTACGCTTGACGACGCGCCGCAGCCTGCGCGTAGCGCAAGGCGAGACGCACCAGCAGACTACTTCCGGGGATATGCCCGGCAACCAGGGCTCCGAGCCAGCGACGGAGGGATTTGCCGGGGAGGAAACGGACGAACAACTCGTCGTCCAGGCTGATGAACGCCTGAGCACTGCCGGGGTCCCCCTGTCGGGCACTGCGGCCGAAGAGCTGGCGATCGATTCGGCGTGAGTCGTGGCGCTCGGTGGCAATGACGTGTAGTCCGCCCAACTCCGCGACCCCATCAGCCAGTACGATGTCCGTGCCGCGGCCGGCCATGTTGGTGGCGATGGTGATGCGACCCGAAGACCCGGCCTCCGCCACGACCCGCGCTTCCTCGCGGTGATGGACCGCGTTGAGCAAGTTGAGCTCCACATCGTGTTCCTGCAGGCGCGCTGCCAGCTCCTCGCTCGCGGCCACGCTGCGCGTGCCGACCAGGACCGGCTGTTGCCTTCGGTGGCAGTCCAGGATGGCGTCTGTGATAGCGTCCCACTTGCGGCCTTCGGATGCGAAGACGCAATCCGGGCGCACGCCGCGGATACACGGTTCGTTGGTCGGTATCCGCACCACAGGCATGCGGTAGATGCGCCACATCTCGCCCGTGGCTTCGCGGGCAGTTCCGGTCATTCCCGACAGACGGTTGAAGAACCGGAAGAACCGCTGGAAACTGAGGCGGCTCAGGGTCTCACTGGGATCGCTCACGTCCAGGCCTTCCTTGGCCTCGATGGCTTGGTGCAACCCGTGACGCCACGTTCGCTGGGGCATCAGGCGTCCGGTATACTCGTCCACGATGGTCACGTGATCGTCTTGCACCACGTATTGCTGACCGGAGTGGAAGAACTCCTTGGCGTTCAGGGCTTGCTCCACGAGCTCGGTCCAGCGATCGCGAGAGCGCCAAACTCCGCTTCGGGCCGACCCCAGTTCGCGCACTCTGCGCTCTCCGTGCGGCGTGAGTTCGACCTCCTTGTACTGATGGCCGATCCGGTAGTCCGTACCAGGCTCGAGATCGTGCGCGACTGCGTAGGCCGCCCTGCATGCGTCCTTGAGTGAGTCGTTGGGTGCGGGGTGAGAGATAATGAGAGGCGTCACCGCCTCGTCGATGAGGATGCTGTCCACCTCGTCCACAACGGCCGTATGCAGGCCGCGCATGACGATGCCATCTGCCGAGGCTGCGGTCCTGGCGCCGGGGATACAACCGCGAATGAAGCGGCGGGCGGGATGCTGCATCGGCCCAAGTCTAAGCCGGTCGCGCAGGAAATCGGCCAGGATCTCCTTGCCCGTTGTGTACGTGACGTCCTGGTCGTAGCCGTGCTTCCGATCCGCCGGCTCCATGGGGCCGGTGACATGGCCGACCGTGAGGCCGCAGAACCTGTACAGAGGGCGGAGCCACTCGGCATCGCGCTCGGCAAGGTAGTCGTTGACGGTGATGATGTGGCACGGCCGGCGCGTCCAACCCGCGAGTACCGTGCCGACCCCGGCGACCAACGTCTTGCCCTCGCCGGTTGCCATCTCGGCCAGGTACCCCCGATGCAGGGCGAGGGCGCCCATGATCTGGACGAGGTAGGGGCGCATGCCGGTCTGGCGCGCGGCTGCTTCGCGGATGGCTGCCAAGGCGGGGAAGAGGAGATCCCTGCTCCGCTCGGGAGCACGACAGAAGTTCTCGCGGAAGCCGGCCAGGGCCTCGCGCAGTTTCCCGTCCCCGATGTGGTCGAACTCTCCTGCGAGTGCATCTACCTTGCGGGCATCGCTACGCAGGGCCATGAGGACGGTTGGGCGACGCTTCCATGCCCCAACCATGGAGTCCACCGCTATGTCGAGCCCGGCAGGCAGCTTCCGAGGCGTCGTAAGTGCTGTTCTGCGGTATTCGCAGGCCGGGATCGTCAGGTTGTGAGCGACAACGGTCACGGGGCTATATCTGGTAACGCTTCTGGAGCAGTTGTCGTGCTTTGCGGTACCACTGGGCAAGAAGTGACCGTGGCGGGAGTTCGAAACGGATCTTGCCGGAGCGACCGTGCAGGAGGACCAATTGCTCAGGCGGGGCGGCGAGAGAGGTCCGCACCTCGAAGAACGGCTCCACAGTCTTCCGGCCGCCGGCAGACTGGACGTCGACGGCCACATCGCCACCACCAAACCAGCCGAGCGCGGCAGAGGGCAGTACCGTTTGCTCAGCGGGGATCACGCGCCGGGACGTCACCTCCACGGGTACGTGTGCGCACCCGCGCACGCGCACCTGCGCGTCCACGATCTCGTCGGCGAAGAGGCGCGACGCCTCCTCCTGTGTAACGACGGCGGCAAAACGGAACGCGCTCGTGTCGAGCACGTGGCCGATACCCGTGCCCCGGTCCAGCCAGACGCCCTGCATCTCGTCCAGCGTGGGGGACACCCAGACTCCGTCCCGCGGGGCGGTCACGATGAGGCGGTTCTGCTGGAACTCGAGCAGCGCGAGCTCGCGTTCGATCACGCGTATCCGGCCGCGCACGGATCGGGTATCGGCAGGCATCTCGGCTAGCGCGAGACGGAGACGGGCTGCGTTCTCCGCAAGCCGGGCTTGGGTAAGCGCGATGTCGCGTGCCAGGTCGGGGTTGTGCAAGCGGATGAGCGGCTGCGAGCTCCGCACGAGCTGACCCGAGGGGGTGAGGATCTGGGCCACTGCTCCCGGACTCTCGGCAATAACGTCTGCGAACTCGCCTGCCTCGACCACGCCGGGCGCGCGGAAACGGTCGGGGTACGGCAGGTAGTACAGCGACAATACGAGTGCCGTCACCACAGCCGCGGACACCGCAATCGCCCGAGGCCGTGAGCGATCCAAGTGCGGGCTGGTCAACAGGGAGCGCACAAACTTCGAGGTAGGCACCACCAGCCACGAGACGATACACACGCCGAACATGATGATGCCCGCGAGCAGGAAACGGTCGGCAACGAACAGCAGAATCCTCACGAATACGAATATGCGGTACACGCGGCTGGCCAAGCCGTAGAACAGCAGCCACGCCGCCTCCCCCCACGACTCGGCCGGGCTGTAGGACTTGCGGTAGCCGAAGGCGTACCGCTCGACCAGATGCGTCAGGTGCCGCCAGCACTGCTGGTGCAGGTTTGGGATGTCGATGAGGTCGGAAAGGATGTAGTAGCCGTCGAAGCGCAGCAGGGGGTTGCCGTTGAACAGCAGCGTCGACACCGAGGCGATGAAGATGACGTTGTATGCCAGACTGTGCACTGTGCCCGGGGCCGTCTTGGCCCAGACAAGCGTGGCACAGCCTGCGGCAAACACTTCCACAAGTATGCCCGCGGCACCCACGAACACCCGCTTCCACCGCGACCGGAACGACCACGACGACGTGGCGTCCATGTAAGGCAGGGGGGTGAATATGAGCAACATCACGCCCATAGTGTGCACCTCACCGCCGAATCGACGACATGCAAACGCATGGCCGAACTCGTGTGCGGCCTTCAGAACGACCAGTGCCGCGTACAGCAGCGGCAGGTTCCCGGCGCTGAGCACGCCCTGTGACTGCTGGCGGAGTGCGGGGAAATCCTCAATCCCCAGTTTGAGGGCGAACCCGACTACGGCTAGCCAGACAAGCGCTCCGAGCGGCCCGATGACGAGGCGTGCAAGCGGCATAAGGCGCACCAGAAACGCGTCGGGGTCGAGCAACGGGAAGTGCGCGAACATAACGTTCAGTAGCTTGGCGGTCGTCTCCCGCTGACGCATGCTCTTGTACCGCTCGAATAGCTTGGCGCTGTCTGCCGGCACGTCGTAGTGCAGTAGGTTGGCGTGGTACAACTGGGCCAGGAGTTGGATGACGTCTTCCTGACCCGGCGCGTCATCGGGCGAGAGTTCGACGCACTCTTCCCATGTCTCCTGTACGGTTCGCGTCGAGCGCAACCGGGCAACGAACTCGTAGGCGGCGGGACGCAACCGGAAGAAGCGGTTGGTGAAAGGGTCCCGGACCACATACCATTCCTGACCCCTGAACATCTGCCGGTGGCACTGAGCGTGGGCCCTCAGGCTGATTCGCTGGTTCGCGACGCGGTACCAGGATTCACTGAATGTCCGGTTCTCTGCCATGGGCCGATCACCACCACAGGAGCATACGCAGGAAATCGACCGTTCGGTGCGTGAAGATCCACAGCAACGTCCGCTTGCCGGCATTCAGCTTGCACACGCCACTCATGCCGGGACGGAACCATGACTGATGGCCTTCGGCGAAGCTACAGCGGACAACGAAGATGTTGCGCCGATCTTTGGGATGGGCCATGGGCTCAATCGTGTCGCTGGACACCGCGAAGGTGAGATGCGGCTGACTGGCAAAGGCCACCTCGCCGGTCATGCCTTCGCTGATATGATCGATGTCCCGCTCGTCCACCTCAGCTTCGACGTACAGGTCGGTGAGTAGCGCTGTTCTGAGCAGGACGCTCCCCTTGCGGACGGGGGCGCCGATCCGTTCCTTCAGATCGTCCTCGAAATCGCCGGCCACCACAATCCCATCAAACGGGGATGTGACTTCGGCCAGGGACAGGTGGAACCGAGCGCGTTCAAGGCGAATCCGAGCCTGTTCCGCAAGGGCCACGGCGATCCGCATGCCTGCCAATGCGTTGTCCGCGCGGGCCTTTTCGGCCTCGCGCAGATACCGGCTCTGTTCGGCTTCCGCGGCGGCCGCGTCCAGTTCGATATCTCGCGTGTCCATCGTGATCAGAGGCGCGCCCTTCTGGACGACGTCGCCGATCTCTACGTTGACTCGCTCGATAAAGCCGTCGAAAGGCGCCGGCAGATGGGCGACTTGCGAACTGCGCACGACGAAGGACGCATCGACCCGGTACTCAATCTTGACGAACACCAGCGCCAGGACGGCCGCTATGACCAAGAGCGCGATGAGTTTGGCTCCGGTGTGCTCGACCCCGATCAGTTTGCGGGCCCCGCGGCATACGGCCGAGGTCCAACGGGCCCCGAACCAGCGATCGTGTTCCTTGAGGTCTGCAAGTCGGCGGACAGCTTGGTCAGCGCACAGCCGTAGGTGGTCGACATCGGATTGCTCGAACGGTTCGGCGCTACGTTCGCACGTGATCACACCCACGGCTGTGCCGTCGAGTCGAAGCGGCACAGAACACAGGAACGGCACGCCCTGTTCCCGCCCGAATGTCTCATGATCGCGGCTGACAAACGTGGCATCCTCCGGATGGGGATAGAGCACCTCGCAGTCCTGGTTGAGGGATTCCTCCATGGCCAGCTCGAGCGTCTTGACCGCAGCCATCTTGCCCTCGAACTTCTCGGTGTGGCTCATGGCCTGCAGGCGAACGTAATGTCGTTTGAGCCAACCGAGGCTGACTCGCTCGCACCGGTGGCGCACGGCCAGTTCGTTGCACAGAGTCATGCCCGCGGCAAGATATCGATCTTTGTCGTTGAGCAGAACCATCAGGTCCAGAGCAGAGGCGAAATGCCGCAGGTCGGCTCTGCTCTTGGCGAGAGCCGTATTGAGCTGGAACAGGCCCGGCAAGACAGCGGCCGCTCGCAGGCGGTCGAGACCGGCTCGGGCCACCGGCTCGCCTATTGCTGTCGCGAGGAAGGCAGCGGCCAGGTGTTCCTCGCTTCCAGGCAGGCATTGGAGCCGAAGGCCAAGCAGATAACGGCGGTGACCTGGCTTGTCGCCAGGCACTTTCTCCAAGACGTGACCGTCCTGAATGCAGCGTTCCGCGATCCCGGCGAGAGCGGACGAGAACGCGCTCGGAAGCTCTCCATCGGTGCCCGGCGCCGGCCATGTGCTGACGACGCGCCACCGGCTGTCGTCCGGCCTGTTCATCAGTATCGCACCATGGGCAGCGCCGGCTACGCGGGACATGGCCTCGATCGACGTCCTCCAGAAGACGTCGCTGCCGCCCGCGAGCAAGCGTTCCGTATCAAACAGCTCGTACGGATCGGGGCTGGAGTCGGGTTGTTGGGCGTCTGGGGCCATGAATGGGCAACCGGGACAACGTCACTGGGCGGGCAACAGCATCCTGCCGGCGACGCCTGGGTAGACGTGTCCGTCAGCGTTGTCGAACAGGACTTTGACTTTCTGGAGGCGACTCGCCGCGTCGACTACAGGACTGATAAACGAGATTGCTCCCTGGCAGCGATGTGGCTCGGGGCCGACGAGGATTTCCAGAGGAATCTCCTGGCCGACAGAGAGCGCGCGCACCAAGTCGGCCTCTACGTTTGCCACCAAGTGGCACTTGCTGGAATCAACGATCCTGACCAACGGCTCGTGCGGTTGGCAGTTCTCACCCACTTCGCGATGGACCTCTGCCACCACGCCGTCCAGCGGTGCCTTGATCGTGCGCAGCAACAGCTGTTCGCAAGCCATCTCATACTCGATCTGTTCCTTCTCTTCCGCGATTCTCAACTGGTCAAGCTCTGCTTGAGCCATCGTATGTTCCAGTTTCTTCTTGTTCAGCTCGTCCAGGCTGATCGACTTGGTCGTGTCATAGATCCGTTGTGTGCCGTCCAGGTCCGTCTTTACCGTTTCGACTTTGGCCTCAGCTGACGTCAGTTCGGCTTTGTTCTCCCAGATGAGCTTCCGGCGCTTCGTTTCGAGCTCTTCGAACACGCGATTGAGCTCGACGAGCATCGCCCCCTTCTCGACCCGGTCGCCTTCCTTGAAGTGGATTGCGGTGATTGCACCGGCCACAAGTGAACTGAGCGTTTCGTCCTTGATCGGCTCGGTCACGCCGACAACAGGCTCGACACCGAAGGACGGAGCGAGGAGCACAAGAGACAACCAAAGTACGGCCGTCGCCGCAGGCAGGAGCCGGTGCTTATTGGACATGTGGGACATACGGGTTGCTCCTCACCTACTCGCCGCGCTCGCCTGCCGCGTGCGGGGGGTCACTCCGAATGCCCCCCAAGTTAGGGCTTCATAGCCCATTCCATATTCCTGCCGTGCGCTGCCTGTGAGCCTGCCGTGAAGCGTCCGCGTCCCACTGGTCCTGGTCCGGGCTGACACAGTCCGACAGCCATCCCGCCTCCTCCTCTTTCTTGAGCCCTCTTTTTGTCGTCCCCCTGTATATGCGCAGTTTTGCGTATATAGTAGATATGCGGTTCCGCATATACTCAATCAGAAAAGGAGATCACAAGCAAAATGCCGACACAGACATTGGACGATCTGAAACAGGAACGGCATCGCCGCCTGAGAGAACTGGCCGGGATGCAGGAATGGATGACCGGATCACTCGTGGAAACAGAACGGGTGCAGGGGCGCAGCCGGAAGCCGTTCCGCTATCTGTCAAGAAGCGTCGGTGGAAGGAACAGCATCACGTATGTCGCAGCCGCGGAGGTCCCCCGTTTTCGGCAGTGCCTCGCGACCGGTGCACGAGTCAGGCAGCTCGTTGCGGATATCGCCGAGCTCAGCGTCGCTATCGTCAAAGCCGAGACAAGAACAAGGAGGACACGATGAACGGACTGCTTGCCCGATTCCAGGGGTTCTTTTCTGAGGCCGCCGCCCTGCGCACCGGCCTAAAAAGGGGGCGTTCACAAGACAGCGGGACTTCACGTTGGCGACCGTGCTGTTCTCGTTCGTAGCTGATGCGGCACGACACTTCACCTGCGGCAACCGCAGGCTTGTGTTGAACCTGTGGTTGCTCGGGTGCTTCCCGAAACGATGCCGGAAGGCCCCCAGCGAGGAAGCCTACCGGCAGGCCTGTGCAAAGCTGCCGGTGGCACTCGTGGCCGACGCCGCCCGGGCCAGCTCCCGCAGCGCACGCTCCGACCGGGACCGACTGTACGAGGGAATGCGGGTTGTTCTGGCCGACGGAACCAAGATCATCATCCCCAGAACCGAGGAGACCATAGAAGCCTACGGGTTGGGAAGCGGCTCCACAGGCAACGCGTATTATCCGCAGATCCACGCCGGCGGCTTCTTCGATCTAGCCACGGGCACGTTCGCAGACGTTAACTTCGACTATGGCATTCCGGCCGAAAGAAAGATGCTGCTCGATCACGCAACAGCAAACGAGGAGTTGACCCTGTACGTGACGGACGCCGGGTACAATGGCATGGCTCACACCTATCTGACGATGGAAACCGGAAACAACCTCCTGATGGAACTGAAGAACTGCGCCTTGGCCAAGCGGTTCAGAAGAAGCAAGAAGCGCTCAATGGTCGTGGAGATAACGCTGACCAGGGACCATCTGGCCAACTACCCGGACCAAGCCCACCTCAGGGGAACCACTTTCAAGGTGCGGCTTGTGCGCACAAAGGGCACAACGAAACTGCGCTCGAAGATCCTGTTGACATCGCTGGTGGACGAGAAGCGCTACAGATGGCTCGACCTGGCCCGGCTCTACCTCCAGCGCTGGCGCATCGAGCTGGCCTTCCGCCACCTGAAAATGAGCATCCGTATCGAGCATATCCGCAAGTGTGCTCTGCATCGCATCAGGCAATCGCTGTGGGGCGCCATCATCTTCTACAACCTCAGCGCCGTCATCAGGAGCAAACTCAGACTTCCCCGCCTGTTCCCCGAGAAGGAGAAGATCAAGGTGCATTGTTTCGAGTTCATCCTCGAACTCGCCGAGCTGTTCTTCCTGGCCGCATTCCGGCCGCGTCGTGGCCAGATGACAGAGATGAAGCGGCGCCTTCGAGCCATGCGACACTGTTGGTTCCTCTACGAGCCATGGAGGGTGCGGCCCAAGATATGCCAGTTCCCGTCATCGGTGTTCACACGCTGCAAATCGACGGAACGGAAAGCCGAGTTCGAGAGATGTGAGGCAATCAGAAACGACATGAGGATACTCGGGATCAAGTATGGACAGATCGACCCGTAAGCCCTAACTTGGGGGGCATTCGGTGTGACCCCAAACGCCCCCTATTCCGGATGCCGGAGTGCTTCCTCGGGTGAGCGGGCATACCCGTAGGTCTGTCCCGACTCCGAGGGAGCGGTCCGGCGCCGGAAGAGGACAACCCGACGGGCGTCGGTCTTTCGGCGCTCAGCCGCGCCGTCGGAGAACGACGATGCTGTCGCATCGCCTTTTCTCCGGCGCCGCACCTGAGCATCCGAAATGCCGGCGTCGACTGGTCCCTTACTTCTGCCGCGCGGTACTAGGCATAGCTCGGGCTCTCCGCAGCATCGTTGCCGTACCATAGCACGGGGCAGGGGATCCGGTCACCGGATGGCCGACGGCGCATCGCTGTCGGCA
>JGI10211J34971_10002008_pt1 | contig 16735 bp, 10 predicted proteins | sample Etolagsediment_FD_34971 | JGI IMG/M metagenome (IMG submission 34971) | reverse complement strand
TCTTCTAAAAACCTAGCAAGAAGTTGTTCTGTAGGAAGTTTTTCTATCACTTCACCTTTTTTAATAATTAAACCACTCCCTTTTCCGTATGCAATAGCTACATCTGCACTTTTAGCTTCACCAATTGCATTTACAACACAACCCATCACTGAAACATTTAAGGGTGCTTTGATATGCTTTGTAGCTTCTTCAACTTCTTGTACGGCTGTAACTAAATCTGCTTCTATTCTTCCACAAGTTGGACAAGAAATAATATTGAGTCCATCTTTAATAATACCTGCATCTTTTAATATAGCACGACCCACTTCAATCTCTTTTTCTAGCTCACCAGTCATTGAAACACGAAGTGTATCACCAATACCATCAAGAAGTAGGGCACCAAGTGCAATAGAAGATTTTACTGTACTATGAAATTGTGTTCCTGCTTCAGTTACTCCTAAATGAAATGGATAATTGTTTTTAGGTCTTAACATTCTGTATGCTTCAACTGTTCTTTGAACATCACTTGCTTTGAGTGAAACTTTAATATCTGTAAAATCAAGATCTTCTAAAAATTTAATATTATACATAGCAGACTCAACCATACCACGAGCTGTTTGACCATACTTATCTTCAAATTGTTCTTCTAAAGAACCGCAATTTACACCAATACGAACTGGTAATGATCTCTCTTTACAAGCTTTTATAATCTCTTTAATTTTATGCTTATCACTAATGTTTCCAGGATTAAATCGAATACAATCAACAACTTTAGCAGCTTCTAGTGCTAACTTATAATTAAAATGAATGTCTGCAACTAGAGGTAGAGAAGTTTGTTCTTTAATTGCTTTAAGTGCAAGTGCTGCTTCCATATCAGGTACGGCAACTCTTACTATATCTGCACCTGCAAAATGTAATTGTCTTATTTGTTCAACTGTTGCTTCTACATTACTTGTTTTGGTATATGTCATAGACTGTACACTAATTGGTGCATCTCCACCAACTGCTACATCACCTACAAATATCTTTTTAGTTTCATATCTTTTTATCATTTGAGTATATTATCTAATTTTTTATATAAGTTCTATTTTACGAAAAGTTAATTAATATTTTTAATATTTTACAGGGGTATTTACATTTTAGAATATTTTAGATATTATATAAGTAATTAAGCTAATATTAATAATTGGATAAATTATTTATAGGATAAAAATATGTGGATAAAAACTTTTTTAACAATTTTAATTATGGTAACTAACCACCTTAATGCAAATCAGAACAATATGGATAATGTAAAGGGTTATAAGAATAATAATCAATCAACTCTTATAGGGATAGTAGAAAATCAATCATGGGTTACTTCAAGAGTTTTAAAAGAGAATGAACTAAAAAATATTATAGAAAAATATCCACACTTTACAATAATAAAATATGATAGCTTATACGGTATATTAATTGAATATAACCATTTAGATAATAAAGTTTTAGAAGATATAGAACTTTTAAAAAGAGAACCTGGAATATACAGAATATTTAATCGTGTATATGAAGGTAAAAATGCATTTGAGTTATATACTCCACAATAGAGGATAAAAGATGATACTAAAAAATATATTATTTAGTTTTGCATTGGCAGTTGTATTCACAGCTTGTGGCAGTGGAGGAGGTGGTGACTCAAAAAGCTCTAACACTATACCTTACACAGTAGTTGACCCATATATCCAAGGTGCTACATTTTATTGGGATAAAAATAACAATGGAACAAAAGATACAAACGAACCAGTATCAAGTAGTTCTGATGTCAATGGTAATTTCACTTTTGATGTAAATATTCCTCTTGGAGAAAAAATAGTGATGCTTGATAAAGGTATACATAATGGTGTATCTTATACAGGTGAGTTAACTTCACTTATTAGTGAGAGAAAAGTTGCCTCACCTTTAACCACTTTAGAAGAAAGATACTTCAAAGGGAAAAAATCAGCATTAGTACAATTATTAAATGATAATGATCTAAGTATCAATGCAGAAGATATTGATACTGATCCGATGAAAAGTAACAATATAGAACACATAATAGCAACCTTAGCTGTTGATGCTTATTTAAAAATTGATAAATTTAACAATGTTGATAAAAATGGTACTGAACTTGGAGATATTATTGTTTCTGTGAAAGATTTAATTGATCTTGATATATCTAAAGCAAATATTGAAGATACAGTTTCAATTATGGATTATGTAGTAGATAAAGTTAAAGAAGATGGCGCATTGACAGAGCTATCTTTATTAAAAGAGAGCTTCACACATAGAAAAAAATTAAAAGATATACTTCACGCAAGAGCAGATAAAACAAAACCTGGAAGAATCTCATATATAGATGGTGAACTGACAGGAAAGAAAGCAAAAGAAAATATAGATGAACTAGCAAATAATATTTTTTCATTTGATACAAGACCTATTAAGGATGTTAGTGTAACTTTATCTATTGATGTTGATTCTTTGGATGAGAAAGAGGTTATCTGGTCGCTAATAAGTCAACCACAAGGTTCAAGTTTAACTTTAAATATAAGTGAAAATAAAAAATCTGTAGAATTTACACCATTAGTAAAAGGAAAATATAGAATATTATTTGAGTTATCAAGTGATACGAGTTTTTCAAAAAAAGTTATAGAATTTACTGTTGATGAAGAATTAGAGATGGAGGTTTCTAAAGTAAAGGGGTATCATTCTAATGATGATGTTGGAGCACTTTTAGGAGAAGTTACAAATCAATCTTGGGTAAGCTCTTTTATATATGATGAAGCTGGAATAACTGATATTGTAAATAAATATGATGGTTTTTCTGTTATTGGTTATGATGATACTTATGGGTTATTGATTGAATATGATGATTCAAACAGTACCATAAAAGATAATTTATTAAATTTACAATATGAATTTGGTATTGGAAATGTTTATAGTAGAGTTTATGAAGGTGAAAATGCCTTCGAGCAAGCTGCAATATATCCAAATGACAATGGAAACTTTGATGATGGTGGCTCAAATTGGCATCTTGAAGCAATCAATATGCCAGATGCTTGGGAATATACAAAAGGTGATGATAGCTTTTTAATTGGTGTTTGTGATGGTGGATATGACACTAAGCATCAAGATTTGAGTGGACGATTTGCAACTATATTGAACTATGGTGATGGTGGAGGTAACGGTGATCATGGTATGGCTGTTACTGGTGCAATTGGAGCTAATACTAATAATGGTATAGGGATATCTGGTATTAATTGGAATGCAAAATTTGTAACATCGTATATGGGTACAAGTTATGTTCAAGATGTAGTAGAAACAAAACAAGATGGGAAAGATGTAAAACTTGTGAGTAACTCATGGGGAGTTCCATTGTCATCATACTTCAATCCAACAGATTCTTATGCTGCAACAGAAAGATTCAATTATTTACAACAAGTATTTGCACAAAGAAAATTTATGATTGAAGCAAAACAAGATAAATTATTTCTATGGGCAGCTGGAAATGGTGTAGGGAATGGCAATTCTGCTACAGGATATTATGGAGTTGATTCAAAATACGATAACGGTGCAACTCATTATTCAAACAATGTATTAAATAAATTAGATAATTTACTTGTAGTTGCTGCATTTAAAGATACTAGTAGTGGATATGTTCTTACATATTATAGTAACTTTGGAGAATCTGTAGATATAGCTGCACCTACAGAGTTTGATTCGTTAAAATTAAATAATGGTATTTATACTCGTTTTGGTGGTACATCAGCAGCAACTCCAGTGGCTTCTGCAGTTGCATCATTGATTATGACAATCAATCCAAATCTTACTCCAAAACAAGTAAAAGAGATATTAATTAATAGTGCTACTTCAAGTATTACTAAAAGATATACGAGTCCATATAGTAGTACATTAGAAACATTAGCTCATCCTATTCCAATTTTAAATGCAAAAGAAGCATTAAAAATGGCACAAGATACAATCACTCCAAAAGAAGATGAAGAGGGTAATCCTACTATTTCCATTGATTTTATGGCAGATATAACTGATAACTTTACACCTAAAGCTACTTTCACATATTTTACTTTTGATACAAACTATAAAATATCATCAATCAATAGTACTCTTAAAAGTTCTAGCGATGGTGTAAACTATACTAATTATGGAAGTGGTGGTATTGATAATAATACTATAGAAGTTTCACTTGATCCAAACAATAGAAACCATGAGATTACATCAGTTTTAACTCTTAAACATATTGTAACAAATGAAATTTCAACACAAACACATACTCAACAATTTACATATGCAGATATGACAATCACATCAAAAGATGCACAAAGTTTATTACCAATAGCAAATGCTGATTTTAAAGTATTTTCAAGTTCAATATTTAAGAAATATTTAATTGAGGGTCAAACAGATAGTAATGGTGTGAAAAAAGTATATCTTCCTTTTAATATGTACAATATATTAGGGCAAAAAGCTGGATATAAAGATAGTGGAGCACAAAGTATGATTTTTGAAGATAAATCATATAGTGTGACATTATTATTTGGTCTTAGTGGAACTACTGAATCTGGTTCAATTAGTGGTATTATAAGTAATGAACAAGGTGAACCAATATCAGGTGCTGCTGTGGAGATATACAATGGTGCAACTTTATTAAAATCTACAGTGAGTGCATCAAATGGATATTATCAATTAACAAATATTCAAAAAAGAGATGGAAGTGGAGCACTTATTACAAACTTTATAATGAAAGTTGCTAAAGAAAGTTACTCTAATCAAGAGAGAGAAAATGTTATTGTACTTGATGGAAAAGAGAGACAAGAACACTTTACTCTTATAAGAATATCAAATAACCAACCACCAATTGCAGTTGCAGGTCCAGACCAAGTTGTATTATATGGGGAAACAGTGACTTTATCATCAGCAGGAAGTTATGATGTAGATGGAACTATTGTAAATTATGAATGGAGAGAAGGTGAAGTAGTAATTAATGATGCAGCTTCATTTTCAACATCTAGTTTATCAGTTGGAACACATACAATTACACTAGTTGTTACAGATGATGATAGTGCAATAGGTGCCGATAGTGTTACAGTAATAGTTAATGAACTTTCAACTTATAATTGGATTTCAGAAGATTGGGGACTCTGTGAAGGAGCTTGTGGGATTAATAGTGCAACACAATCAAGAGTTGTAAGTTGTAAAAATAATAATGGTGATGTAGTGAGTGATTCTTTTTGTACACAAACTAAGCCAGCTACAATACAAGCCTGTACTGAAAACTTATGTGATACAACATATTATTGGAAAGTAGGAGATTGGAGTGCTTGTTCTGGTGAATGTGGTATAGCAAATGGAGTTCAGTCAAGAGATGTAATCTGTCAAGATCAAAATAATTTTTCAGTAAATGAAAGTTTATGTACCGTAGAAAAACCAGCCCAAACACAAAGTTGTGTAACTCAAAAATGTGATTTTGATTTTGAGACAATTACATCAGGAGAAACAGGAAGAATATGGGTTGATAGAAATATTGGTTCAACTAAAGTGTGTGATTCTATGGATGATACAGATTGTTTTGGTGATTATTACCAATGGGGAAGAGAAACTGATGGACATCAACTAAGTTCAAGTGATATCACTACTTCAATATCAAGTTCAGTAAAAGCAAATCATAATGATTTTATTACTCTAAATTTACATCTATCAAAAGATTGGACAAGTACCGATATAACTGGTGTTGATAGAGGTGCTTTTTGGAATAGAAGTGATGGCTATGGACTTTGTCCCCAAGGATATAGGGTACCTTCAATTGATGAGTTAAAAGCTGAAAATCTATTTGATGCCCAAGAAGCATTTGCAAAACTAAAAATACCAATGGCAGGAATTAGAAAATATGTAGATGGTACTTTTAGTATAAATGGAAGTTATCTTTGGTCAAATACTCCAGTGTTAACTAGCACTAAGCATATGCAATATACTAGTGAACATGGACAAGTTGAAGTAAGTGCCATTAGAGGATTTGGTATGTCTGTTCGATGTATCAATGATATCGAAGTTACCAATATCCCTCCAATTGCAAATATTGATGTTGATAATACTACAACTATATTTGGTGACATGATAAATTTTAGTGGTGCAAATAGTAGTGATGAAGATGGATTTATAGTGAGTTACAAATGGGAAGAGGGTGATGTGATACTCTCAACATCAGAAACTTTTTCTACACATGAACTAACTGTAGGTACACATACAATTTCTTTAAGAGTTACTGATAACAAAGGAGCAACTCATCTTGCAACTGTAACAATAACAGTTGGAGAAAAGCCAGAATATAATTGGATAATGGATGAGTGGAGTGATTGTATCGGTGATTGTGGAATAGATAATGGAATACGTACAAGAACTGTAGTGTGTAAAAATTCAAGTAATGAGATTCAGGATGACAACTCTTGTACTGCTGAAAAACCAGCTACTTCAGAAGCTTGTACGGCAAGTTATTGTGATATGGAATATGGTACAATTATTTCTCCAGTTACGGGAAGAACTTGGTTAGATAGAAATATAGGGGCAGGTGGACAATGTGCTTCAATTACTGATGCTAATTGTTATGGAGATTATTTTCAATGGGGAAGAAATGTTGATGGGCACGAGAAATCGTCAAGCACAATCATTGACAATATATCTACAAATATTATCCCTTCTCATAGTTACTTTATAAAATCATCATTTAATTACAATTATGATTGGACTATAGATGATAGAGGTGCAGATCAAAGAGCTCAAAACTGGAGTGATATAAATGGAAATGGAGTTTGTCCTGTTGGATATAGAGTACCAACAAAAGAGGAGTTTATAGCAGAAAACATTACAAGTAGTACTATTGCATATACAAATTTAAAACTACCAATTGCTGGATATAGAGATTACAATGGGAATATGCTTGAAGTGGGACAAAATGGTTATGTTTTTACCACTTCAATATTCTTTAATACAGCACTTTCAATAAAGTATGAAACTGCTAATAACGGAATAATACAATTTGTAGGCAGAGGGTACTCAAATGCTTTTAATGTGCGTTGTATCAAAGCAAAAGATGAAGAGATAATAGCAAATAGCCCTCCAGTAGCAAATGCTGGCGCTGATCAAGTTGTAACTTTTGGGGATACAGTAACTTTAGATGGTGGACAATCGTATGATACAGATGGTGTGATTTCTAGTTATTTATGGGAACAAAGTAATAATACACTTTCTACTATGAGTAGTGTAAATGTTGCTGACTTAAGTGTCGGAACTCATATATTTAAATTAACGGTAACAGATAATGACGGTGCAACTTCATATGATGAGGTTGTAATCAATGTAAATGAAAAATTAACTTATAATTGGGTTTCAGAAGAATGGAGTGATTGTACAGGTGCTTGTGGTAATAATAACGCAACTCAAACAAGAATCATTACATGTAAAAATTCAAGTGGTACAATAGTATCAGATAACTTATGTACTGCAACAAAACCAGAATCATCAAAACCATGTACAGAAAAACAATGTATCACATTTGAAACAATAATTTCGCCAGTGACAGGAAAAGTATGGATGGATAGAAATTTAGGTGCTTCACAAGTTTGTGAATCTTTTGATGATCCATTATGTTTTGGAGATTATTACCAATGGGGAAGAGAGATGGATGGTCATGAAAAAGATGGTAGTCCAAATACCTCTACATTATCATCAAATATTGAAGTTGGAACAAGCAATTTTATATTATCAACTGTAACAGATAATTATGATTGGTTAACTAGTGATGATACAGGAACAGTAAGGGAAGCTAGTTGGTCAAAAATAGATGGAACAAGTGTATGTCCTGAAGGTTTTAGGTTACCAACTGCAGATGAGTTAACAGCAGAAAATATTGATAGTGTATCAAAAGCATTTATTAATTTAAAACTGCCGTTAGCAGGATTGAGAGATTATGAAACAGGAGATATTAGCTCAAAAGGGTATGCCGGTGGATTATGGTCAAGTACTCCAAATGGTGTAAATTCAATGTATTTAAACTTTGGTGAAAGTACTGACTGGAGTTATTATTCAAGAGCTAGTGGTAGATCAATAAGATGTATAGAGGACTAAAATGAAAAAGATAGTTGTATTATTAATATTAGTGGATTTGTTGTTTAGTGCAACAAATAAAACAAGTTGGACAATTAATTTATTGACAACTGATTCCGTTCAAAAGTTGAATTATAATTTGAAACATAAATTAATAAATCCAAAATATGATATTTATATTTTTAAAGAACGAGGAAAATATATTGTAACATATGGAATATTTCAAAATTTTCTACAAGCAAAATCATTTCTGAATAATGAAAGGGCAAATATACGGTTTGATAATCCATATATTTTAAGACAAAAATATGATTTAAATAAACCAACACTTATACCAAGTTTGATTAAGATAATACAATATTCAAACAATAAACCAAAACCTTTAAAAGAAAAAGTTGTTATTGACAATACACAAAAGAAAAAAGAAACACCTAAACAATACAAACAAACACCTAAGAAAATAGTAACGAATAATAGGTATGGATATGATATTTCTTTAGCGTATGTAAATACAGCTTTATCTGGAGATATGAAAGTACTAGCAGGGGATACAAGTGTTGACTTTGAGAGTGATTTAGGCTTAAGAACAAGTCACACAAGTATTGTACCTCAGATTGTACTAGAACAAAACAAACATAAAGTACTATTTGCATACTATTCAAATAGTTATACAAATACGCAAGCAATAAGTCGTGATGTTATATTGGATAATTATACATTTTCACAAGGTTCTTCGTTAAATAGTACTGTAGATGTAAGTTATATGAAGTTTGGATATAGAATGGATATAAATTCATATGACATTGGAATAGATTTAAATACGATAGAAAATGAGATAAATATTAGTACTCATTCAAAGTATATTAATTTAGATGGTTCTTATAGTGTGCTTGCACTATCAGTAGACAAAAGATATTACTTTTCTAGCATGGAAGCTTTTTATGGTCTAAGTTTAGGGCAGGGGTCGTCTGTTGATTATTTAGAGTACAAACTAGGTGCTTCATATGTAATCAATGATGAAGTTAAAGTTTCAAGTGGATACGAAGTAAAAAATATAGATATCAATAGTGATAACTATACATCAAATATTGACCTAGATTCATTCTATATTCAACTTACAAAAAGGTTTTAAAAAGCAGACAATCCAACCAGTTAAACTAATTTAGACTTTTGTTATCTAAAAAAGGATATAATCGTGAAAATATAAGAAAACGATTTAGGAATTTTTTTGGAAAACATTAACTTATTTGATATCATTGTTATAACTTTAGTAGTAGTTCTTGGGCTTAAAGGCTTATTTAGAGGTCTTATAAAAGAACTTTTTGGAATTATAGGAATAGTTGGTGGTGTGTTTATAGCATCAAGATTGGCAAAAAGTATAGGTGATGTGACAAATACAATTATACCTATGGAAAATGAAAATACAATTTTACTTGTTGGTTTTGTTGTATCAATAGTTGTATTTTGGATATTAGCTTATATGGTAGGTACAATACTAGAAAAAGTTTTTGAAGCTAGTGGTCTAGGTGTATTTGATAGAATATTTGGTTTTGCATTTGGTGCAGGAAAAATATTCTTACTCTTCGCAATTATTGCATATGCTGTATCTCAGGTAAAAATGGTAAATGACAATCTTCAACCAAAACTAAAAGATAGTATTATGTTTCCGCTCCTTACAAGTGCTGGAAGTTATATAATTAAACTTGATACAAGTGATTTTCAATCGAAAGTGACACAAAAACTAGATGTAGTTGTTGATTCAGCAAAAGATACAATAGAAGAACTATCAAAAGAAGAACTAGCAAAAAGAGCACAAGAATTAAAAAAACAACTTGAGGAATCAGTTAGTGAAAAATAATGAAACAGTATTAGATGATTTAAAAACTGTTTTAAAAGATAAAGGGATGAAGTATACAGAGCAAAGAGCTGTAATATTACAAATCCTTTTAAATATAGATGATCATCTTAATGCTGAAGAGGTACACAAAGTTGTAAAAGAGAAGTATCCAAATCAAAATATTGGTATAGCAACTATCTACAGAACTTTAAATTTTTTAGAAGAGGTTGATTTAATCTCATCTATCTCTTTTGGTGCTGAGGGTAAAAAATATGAAAGTATTAAAGATGAACATCATGATCATATTATATGTACACAATGTGGAAATATTGTAGAGTTTTTTGATGAAGCAATCGAACAAAGACAAGAAGATATTGCAAAAGAAAATGGATTTAATATAACTGATCATACTATGCAAATATTTGGAATTTGTCAAAGCTGTCAAGATAAAAAATAAACTTTAAAAAGGATAATATAAATTGTTTGAAAATAAATACATACAACAAAGAATTCAAAAAGCTAATGCTTTAAGAGAAGCTGGATTTAATCCATATTCTAATGAATCAAACAGAAATACAACAATTGAAAAGTATATCAATGTAAATAGTGATATAGAGCAAAAAGAAGAAAAAAGAGATGAAAACAGACACTATATAGTAGCTGGAAGAATTAAGTTTTTCAGACTTATGGGTAAGGCTACTTTTCTTAAAATAGAAGATGAAAGTGGTATGTTACAAGTTTATGTAACTAGAGATCATCTTCCAGAAGGTTTTTATAATACTGTATTTAAAAAGATGGTAGAAGTTGGTGATATTGTTGAAGTTACCGGTTTCCCATTTATTACAGGAAAAGGTGAATTGTCTTTACATGTAAGTGATTTCAAAATATTAACAAAAGCTATCTCGCCACTTCCTGAAAAATACCATGGTATCCAAGATAAAGAATTAAGATATAGACAAAGATATCTTGACCTTATTATGAATTCAGAAGTGAGAAAAACATTTCATATTAGATCTAAAGTTATATCTTTAACAAGAAGATTTTTTGAAGATAAAGGTTTCTTAGAAGTTGAAACACCTATGATGCATCCAATCGCAGGTGGGGCAAATGCTAAACCGTTTACAACTCATCATAACGCCTTAGGTGTTGATAGATTCTTAAGAATTGCACCTGAGTTATATTTAAAAAGATGTATTGTTGGTGGATTTGAAGCGGTATTTGAAATCAATAGATGTTTTAGAAATGAAGGTATGGATGCTACACATAATCCTGAGTTTACATCAATTGAGTTTTACTGGGCTTACAAAACATATAAAGATTTAATTGTTATTACAAAAGAGTATTTTGAATACCTTTTTGAACATTTAAATTTACCAACAGTACTACCATATGGTGATTTAGAAATTGATTTTAAAAATTTCACAGAGATACCACTTATTACATCTTTAACTGAGATTGGTGGAGTTCCAGCAGATATCACTGAAGATAAAGAAAAAATCATTGCTTATTTAAAAGCAAATAAAGTTGATGTAAATGACAAAATGAATTTAGGTCAACTACAAGGTGAGTTATTTGATGAGTATGTTGAAGATAAACTTATCAACCCAACATTTATCACAGAATACCCAGTAGAGATATCTCCACTTGCTAGAAGAAATGATGAAAAACCACATTTAACAGATAGATTTGAGCTGTTTATTGGTGGTAAAGAGATTGCAAATGCATTTTCAGAGTTAAATGATCCACTTGATCAATTACAGAGATTTGAAGGTCAAATGGATGCAAAAGATTGTGGCGATGATGAAGCGCATGAGATGGATGCTGATTTTGTAAATGCATTATCTTATGGTATGGCTCCAACAGCAGGACAAGGTATAGGAATTGATAGACTTGTTATGATGTTAACAAATGAACATAGTATTAGAGATGTACTTCTTTTCCCAGCAATGAAACCAATTGCGCAAGAGATAGATTTACTTGCTGATACGGACGAACAATAAAATTAAATAATAAAAAGATAAAGGAAAAAATATGAGTTTTTTAAGTAATAATAATTTAGCAACAGCAGATGCAGAAGTTTTTGGAATGGTAGAGAATGAGTTAGCGAGACAAACTAACCATCTTGAGATGATTGCAAGTGAGAATTTTACAAGTCCAGCTGTTATGGAAGCTATGGGATCAGTTTTTACAAATAAATATGCAGAAGGTTACCCTTATAAAAGATATTATGGTGGATGTGAATTTGCTGACCAAGTTGAGCAATTAGCAATAGATAGAGCTTGTGAGATTTTTGGATGTAACTATGCAAATGTACAACCACATTCAGGGTCACAAGCAAATGGTGCAGTTTATGCAGCATTACTTCAAGCTGGTGATAAAATTTTAGGTATGGATTTATCTCACGGTGGACACTTAACTCATGGTTCAAAACCATCATTTTCTGGTAAAAATTACCACGCTTTCTACTATGGTGTAGAGATGGATGGAAGAATTAACTATGATAGAGTTATGGATATAGCTAAAATAACACAACCAAAAATTATTGTTTGTGGTGCTTCAGCATATGCAAGAGAGATTGATTTTGCTAAGTTTAGAGAGATTGCAGATGCAGTTGGTGCTATTTTATTTGCAGATATTGCACATATTGCTGGTTTAGTAGCTGCTGGTGAGCACATGAGTCCATTCCCATACGCTGATGTTGTTACAACTACTACTCATAAGACTTTAAGAGGTCCAAGAGGTGGTATGATTATGTGTAATGATGAGGATATTGCTAAGAAAATTAATTCTGCAATTTTCCCAGGACTACAAGGTGGACCACTTGTTCATGTTATTGCTGCTAAAGCTGTTGCATTTAAAGAGATTTTAGATCCTTCATGGAAAGATTATGCGAAGCAAGTGAAAGCCAATGCAAAAGTTCTTGGTGAAGTTCTAGTAAAAAGAGGATATGATTTAGTATCGGATGGTACAGATAATCACCTTATCCTTATGAGCTTTTTAAATAAAGAGTTCTCAGGAAAAGATGCAGATGCTGCTTTAGGAAATGCTGGTATTACTGTAAATAAAAATACAGTTCCAGGTGAAACAAGAAGTCCATTTGTAACTTCAGGTATTAGAATAGGAAGTCCTGCATTAACTGCGCGTGGTATGAAAGAAGCAGAGTTTGAAAGAATTGCAAATAAAATTGCTGATGTATTAGATGATATTACTAATGTAGATTTACAAAAAACAGTTAAAGCAGAGTTGGAAGAGCTTGCTAAAAACTTTGTAGTGTATACACAGTCAACTTATTAATAACCAGAGTTTTAAAGTCTAAAAGGGGATATTATGGAAGTAAATGGAAAAGAGTTTATGAGAAATGTAGCAATAGAACAAGACAAAGATCGACTTATTGCAGAACACAATAAACTTGAACAACAAAAACGAGAATCTGTTATGCGTCAACAAAGTTATAGCAATGATAATCAAGAAGGGGATTCAGCTTATGTTGATCTTTCTTTAAATAATACACCTCCTATAGAACATGCAGAAGAAAATGTAATACAAGACCTTATGCTTGATCCAGAAGATCCAAATAAGAATAAAAAAAGATATATTGTTTTAGGCTTTGGACTTATTTTATTATTTATAATTACTGTGCTTGTTATTAGACTGATATCAAATAATGATACTAAAGAGCAAATGGAAAACCTAAATCCAGAAGCTAAAGCTTTAGTTACAGATAAAATACTTGATAAAATTGATACGAATGAAGAATATCAAAAAGTCATAGATAGAAAAATAGCTTTAGATGAAGCAAGTAAAATGGATCAAAATAAAAATACGACTATCAATGAAATTAATATTCCAAATGAGACTAAAGTAGAAAATACACCAATTATAATTGATACACCAAAACCAAAAGTTGAACCAAAACGAGATCTATTTGGTTTAGATAAAACACAACAACAGCAAGCAGAAGTACAAAGTGTTGTTCCTGCAAAAGCTAAGCCTGAAGTTAAAGTAACACCAAAAGTTGAACCAGTAAAACAAGTTGTAAAAAAACAAGTTGAAAAACCACTTTCACAACCTAAAAAACAAATAGTAATTGCACCTGCAAATCAGACAAATTTTACACAAAAAGCAACTGACTTATCTGGATACTTTATTCAAATTGGGGCATTTACAAAAGAACCTAGTAATACCTTATTAAAAAGTATTTCTCAAAAAGGATATAACTATAAAGTACATACTATGTCAATAAAAGGGAGACTTTACAATAAAGTACTTATTGGACCTTATCCAACACGGGAAACTTCTGTTAATGTAATTGAAAAAGTAAGAAAAGATTTTAAAAATCCTAAAGCTTATATATTAAAATTTTAGGATTATTGAATAGATGGAATTTTATAATAAAACATTATTTTTAGATGAGTTTACACCTGTTTCAATATATGCAAAAGTGAAAAAACTTTTTTCTGATGAAGTAACATTTCTATTTGAATCAGTAGTAAATAGCAGTGATGGAAACTTTAGTTATATTATTGTTGGTGCTCGTGAAAGGGTATGGCATAAAGATGGAAAAAGTTTTTATAAAGATGAGTCTAGCGCAGTAAAACAAATTGAAGAAAACCCATTTAAATTTTTAAAAGAGTATTACAACAATATTGATAAAAGTATTTACAAAGACAAAGGTGAAGAGTTAAGAATAGGCCTTATTGACGGTTTTATTGGAAATATGGGTTATGATATGGTTGCAACTTTTGAGCCTACATTGCAAAAATCTATGAATAATTTACAAGATGATTTTAATATTGCAGATTGTGACTTAATTCGACCAAAAATNGTTTTAGTTTATTCTCATAAAAGTTCACANCTTACTATAGTGACCTCAATGAAATCAATGAAAGACTATATACCTTTAATTGAAGAAAAACTTTGTGAACCTTTTGAATATACTCCACTAAAAAAAGTTAATCTACTTGATGATGGAAAATTTGCACATACGAAAGAAGAGTTTTTTGAGATGATTGCAAAATCAAAAGAGATGATTCGAAGTGGTGATGTTTTTCAAATATTAATGACAAATAGATACACAAGAAAAGCCCAAGTTGATAACTTGAGTTTCTATAGAGCATTACGAAGTAAAAATCCAAGTCCTTATTTATTTTTACTTGAATATGAAGATTTTTGTATTGCGGGAAGTAGTCCAGAAGTGATGGTAAGACTTACAGATGATAGAATCCTTCTTCGACCAATTGCAGGTACAAGAAAAAGAGGAAAAACACCTGCAAAAGACTTAGAGATGGAACATGAAATGCTTAACGATCCAAAAGAGGTTGCAGAGCATGTTATGCTTATTGATTTAGGGCGTAATGATGTTGGAAGGGTTGCTAAAGTTGGAACGGTAGAGGTAACTGATAAGATGAGAGTTGAAAGATATTCTCATGTTATGCATATGGTTTCTGATGTAGAAGCAAATATAGATGATAAATACGATATGTTTGATCTTTTTGCTGCAACATTCACTGCAGGTACTATGACAGGTGCTCCTAAAATTAGAGCTATGGAACTTATCGCTCAGTTTGAAAAATTAAAAAGAAGTTTTTATAGTGGTAGTATTGCATATTTTGGTTTTGATGGAAATATGGATAGTGCAATTACTATACGAACTACACTGATAAAAGATGATACTGTAGTATTTCAAGCTGGTGCTGGTGTAGTTGCAGATAGCGTACCTGAATTGGAATTTTTAGAAGTAAATAATAAACTAGCAGCAAATATTGCTACTTTAGAAGATTTAAGTAAATTATAAAATAGGAATTAATATTGAATAAAATTTTAGTTGCACATTCTCCAGATGCAGATGATATTTTTATGTACTACGCAATCAAGTTTGGTTGGGTTACATTAAAAGATACAGAATTTGATAATATCGCACTTGATATTGAAACATTAAATCAAGCTACACTAAATGGTGTTTATGATATTTGTGCTATAAGTTTTGCACTGTATCCTTTTGTAAAAAATGATTTTGCATTGTTAAAAACTGCTGTTAGTTTTGGTAATGGTTATGGACCAAAACTAGTAAAGTTAAAAGATAAAGAATTAAAAAGAAATTTTAAATTGGCTTTGAGTGGTAAATATACTACTAATGCTTTATTATTTAAAATAAAATATCCAGAAGCTAGAATTACTTATATGAATTTTTTAGATATTGAACAAGCAGTACTTGACGGAACTGTAGATGCAGGAGCATTAATTCATGAATCAATTCTGACATATGATGATAGTTTAGAAGTTGAAGCTGAACTTTGGGATATATGGCAAGAGTTAGCAGGAACTGAACTTCCTTTACCACTTGGTGGTATGTGTTTACGAAGAAGTCTTCCCTTAAACAAAGCTATTAATTATGAAAATACATTAATAAAAGCAGTAAGAGTAGCAAATGATAATAAATTATTATTATCAAAAATGCTTTTAGAGAGAGACCTTATTCGAGTAGATTATGATACACTTCAAACATATTTAGGATTGTATGCAAATGAAGACTCTATAGAGTTATCATCACTTCAATATAAAGCTTTAGATAAGCTATATAGTTTAGGATTTGAACATGGTTTTTACGATGAACTTATTAAATCTGAAGACTATTTAATACCTACAGAGTATCAAGAGTTACGCAACTCTTAATACTTTATCTTTTCTTATAATAATTATTTTTTTCATATTTTTTCTATTAATATATCATTAACAAAAACTTGATAAACTTATTTCTATTAATTTTTAACAAAAAGAGGAGAAGTT
>JGI10211J34971_10002006_pt1 | contig 16743 bp, 9 predicted proteins | sample Etolagsediment_FD_34971 | JGI IMG/M metagenome (IMG submission 34971) | reverse complement strand
TTTACCATCAGCAATCAAAGAACGCTCACCAAAGTCACTGGTAGAAGCAGCAAGGTTAGCTTGACCACCATTGAGACATTTGATGTGGTATTTGTTAAAGAACGCATAGCTGCTGGTAATCTGGGTGTAACCATTGTTAGTAACAAGAATACCAGGACCATTCAAACCAACGTGGGTGTAGCTATCAGCCACCATTGAACGGATCGGGCTAGTAGTTGCAGGAACAGAACCATCAATCAACATGCCACCGCCAGTAGGATTTACGGAATCAGTGTCACCAGCTGCACCACCACGAGGACGGTGTGCTCTTAGATTAGTGTTATCAATCTCATCATCAGAGAAGTTGGTGCAGTTCTGAATGTAAGGTGACTTGACAATGTAGGCGCCATCATAGAAAGCAAAGTTCCAACCTTGTTTACTAGGAAGTGAAGCATCAAGTATATTAGTACCTGAATTACTGGCTTTCATACCAGTTAGAGTTAGATTCTGAATAAACGAACCACTGTTCAGCTCAAACAAAGGATGGTTGCCAGCGGCTTGTGAAGAGTGGTTACCTTGAGTTTCCTCTGTGGGGTGAACAATTGTGCTACGCAATGCCATACCAACGATGGACACATTGCGTCGTTTGATCTGGATAGGAGCAGCTTCTTGATAAACACCAGCAGCAACAATGACGGTCATACCATCACCACCACCGATGATAGGGATCAGCAAACCAGAACCACCGCCTCCACCAAGGTCTGCATCAGCAGCAGTCAAAACGTCACCAATGGAATACTCTTCTAAGGCAGATGCAGTATTGATAGTGACAGAAGTAACAACACCGGATGAGTTGACACTAATGTCTGCAGTAGCTCCAGTACCAATACCAGTACCAGAAGAATGGGTCAGAGCAACACTTGTGTAGTTACCTTCGGCATAACCAGAACCACCATCAAAGCCATCAGATGTTTCTGTAGACAATGAAATGTCAGCGTTAATGTCAGCAATAGCTTGTTTAATAGTTAGCCTAGGGTTACTAATACGGTGTCCAGTAACATTAGATGCATCACTACCGCCAGTTTTGTCAACATAAATGACGTTATCTTGCGAACGAAAACCACCACCTTCAGCAACAGTAATCCAAGCGCTACCGTCCCAAACACTTAATGCTGATTGGTCATCATTTTGAAGCCAGGTTTTACCTACTTGATAATCTGAACCGGCAGGAGTACCAGTTTGCACAAGAGTGTCAAAACGCTTAGCAGCAGCACTTGTAGTAAAGATGCTGTCATCGTCCGTAGTAGGACCAGCGTTTTGTTCAGCTAATGTAACAATATCTTCAGCTTTGATTCGATCAAGATCAATATCAGCCAAACCAAGAGTGATAGTACCATCACCATCATCGGTAACAGTAATACCAGTACTATCAGTAGCGATATCACCAGTAATGGCATCATCGATCATGTCATCGATCTTTGCCGTGGTAGCAATAGTGGTGTCGTTGTTGGGATTAGCTTCGCCTGACACAATGATGTCAGCTGCCTTAATTCGATCCAGGTCAACCGCACCAGCAGTCAAACCAACCGTAATAGTACCGTCACCATCATCAGTAATAGATACACCATCAGATCCAGCAATGTCACCAGTGATAGCAGCGTCAATCTTGGCTGTTACACGGTTTTCAATAGCCTTAGTAGTGGCAATAGTGTCATCATCGCCATCACCACTAGCTGGCCACGCTTCAGAGCTAAGGATAGTTTCAGTCGCTTCATCTTGGAAGCGTTGATCCATTGCAGCAGTTGTTGCAATCTTGGTGTCACTGCTGTCCCAAGTCTCATCTGACTTGATTGTTTCAGTACTGTTATTCCAGTTATTATTTTCGTCTTCCTGCGAGCGGTAGGTAACCTGCAGGAAGTTATCATTCAAGTCTTGTGCCCGAATAGCCGATCCGGCAAAGAAAGTTGCTACCGGATCGTCTACATCGGTTTGACGAAAAACCCTAACTGCAACGCCTGACTTAGGAGCACCAGACGTTTCCTGCAAGTCTGTAGCAGGAGTAATGGCATCAAAAACGATCGTTGTGTCGTTTGTAAATGTGTATTCAGTTGATGCGATGAGGGTGTCGTTAAGTGAAACCTTAACGTCATCTCGCTTAATTATTGGGAATGTGAAGGCGAAACTATTTAGAGTTCCATTACCTGTAAATGTATTCTCTGTGGTTGCCATTAGATAAAATCATAGCTATCGGTTTTTGAGTGGAAATCTGGGTGCTAGCCCACGTCGTTGATCAATTACATTAAATTTGGTACGATCACGAATTTCTCTAATTTCTCTTGCATTAGAGAGTTCTCTTTCAGCTTGTTGCTTTGCATCACGCAGAGCAGCATTTACCCTGTAGTAAAGATTAGCGAACTTAGTGGCATCAATTGAATTGCCATTTTTGCGGTGTTCTTTAATTGCCGCTCTCCATTTATCTGCATCAACACTACCCATAATCTCTCTTAGTTTATTTCTAAATTTACCTTGCTGGCCCATAATACGGAACAATTCAGATCGTTCTTCTGGTGTGTATTCAATGCCGCCTTTTGCTTTAGTAAACGTAGGTCGAGCGTCAAACTCAATGTCAATAAGGAATTGGCGTTCAGGTGTAATACCATCAGCCACCTTCATTGGCATATAAGCATTCCAAAGGCGAGTGAACATGTTTTCGGAATAGCTAACAGGTCGGCCATCAATCCAGTCATAAGCAATTGGCAATGCATGATCAGGATTAAAGACATCAATAAACTTGTTACGGTTGTGAAATAGATCCCAAGCTTCCTGCCTAACTTCACGTAAATCAGGTGCCATAACCCTACCCAACTCGCTACGCAATCCAGAGAACGGTAGGAGAGAGCTGCCAAAATTAGCAGACCAACGTGCAACCGCTGCTTGGTTGCCAGACAACACATCATTCATTGGCTCTAAACCAGCCAAGAAAGATTTGTTGGTAAGGTTTGCGCCAAGAATAAAGCCCATTTTGGCTAACAAGTGCTCACCATTTTCTGAATCAATGGTGTCCATATGATCCATAATGTCAGCAGTTACAGTGATAAATTCAGCCATAGGACCAAGGAATTCATAGCTATACCACTTACCGTCATCACCTAGGAAACTACGGGGTTTCCAACCGGCTTCATTACGAACCCTTTGACGTTCTTTATCAAAGTGTCCATTACCGTGTAAACGATCTTGCATGAACATGTAAGAAGCGCCGATGATGCTTGCCATACCAATAGCCTTTCGACCACGGATTTCAGCTCTAAGTTGCCTAAATGCTTCATCAGTGACAGGCAACCCTCGTGATTGAAGAATGTTTTTTATTTCGTCACCACTAAAATCCATTCCCGGCAGTGCAAGTTTGTTGTAGTCTTGGATAAAAACTGAGACTGGACTAAATTTATTAGTCAGTGCAATCATGTTATCTGCAGTTCGCGGGAACATTAGGAAGGGTTTAAGTCCCGGTGCCTTTGCAATAAAATTACTAAGAGTACGAACATTGTCAGTGTCTAGGTTAAGTGCAATCTCACGTGAAGCGTAGTCAACTGCTTTATCATTAATCATGCCGTTTTTGTCAAACATGCTGTCATACACTTCACGCTCTGCTTTAACAAGCTCATCAGCGTTGAGCATCCTGTTATTACCAGCAAGCATCATGCGGTCATACACACGTCCCCTTGCTTCAATGTTTGCCATCGTGGCACGTGTGAAGCCGTCAAGTGCTGTCATTGCGTTAGCACCGAACCGTAGCCAGGGGTGATTAGCAATGTCCTGCATGGTCTCTGCCATGTTGTACAGAACCATCGGACCATCTTCACCCTTTTGTTGTGCTGACATAGCAAACGAGTGGAGAATATCCATCGTTGCCTCGTTTTTGTAAACCAGCTCATCACGCATGATATAGCTAACAGAAGTTGGGTCTTCTGCTGCTTTGCGATAGACAGTACCCATGTGCTTTAAAGCCTTACCAAAGGTATCTCCAACAGCCTTGTATTGATAAGCAGCACGCTTGATCGTCTTCATATCACCAGCCGCAGCAGCACCAGCAAAGATGCTGATTGGTTTTACCAGCATTAATACTGCGTTACCAGCGCCTGCTTTAATAACAGTACCTAATCCAGACAGTACAGAGTTGTAGATATTGGACCATACACCCTGCATGATCTGACTAGGAATCTCTGGCTGCAAATCAATGAACGCTTTACTAATCGTTCCTAGGCTGTTATTGACATAGTTATGAAGCTTGGAAATGGTATCAATGTTGCCATCGGAAAACTCCCATGCCATCTGTAGAGGCACAAGGAATTCAGGACGGGTTTTAGAGATTTCCCGCAGCGAGTTAGCTGAATTTTTAGCCCTGTTAACAATGTTCTTCAGAGCATCTTCTGTTTGCTCTTGAGCGTTCTGGCCAGCCTTCGCAAGGATCTCAGGGTTGTTACTAAAGCGTTTCCAAGTATTTAGGAAGTTAAGCGAAGCACCCCAATTGTAGGCTGCAAGACCCTTCTCAACCATCAGATATTCCATACGGTCAAGGATCATTTCTTGAGCCCGTGCAATGGCTTCGGTGTCTTCGATATAGCGAGCACCCTCAGCAATATCAGACATTTCACCAGCCATAGATGTAGCCAGATAAGCAGAAGCTTTCTGTACATCCATATCAATAAATTCACTCATGTAGCCCTTGATGGCTTTCATGGCGGCGTTATAACCAGTCTTACCAAGTACTTCTTTAGAAACCCCAGCTTGCTTACCAAGGTCATTGATCATGTCTTTGTACTCATCCAGAACACCCTTAAGCATTCCAGAATCCATACGAGGATCAACAAGAACCTCAGCTAGCAATGTGCCAGCAGCATCAATCTCTTCAAAGTTAACTGGTCTACCATCTGCAAGGACTGCAGAATATTTTCCTGCTCGTTTGATAGTATCAGTGATTTGTTTGACAACCATTCGTTTAGTCAAGTTGTCAACTTCCAGACCATACTTTTTAGCAGCGTCAGTAAGAATGCTGCCCAAACGTCCATAACGAGTGTTCAGATTTTTTTGAATACGAACAGCGTCAACACTTGCACCAATAACACCACCGTTATCTACAGAACGAACACCTTCCTCACCAATAGAGAAGTTTGAATGGACTCCAACCATAGGTTGATCTAAGTCAACTGCACGTGACAGCTGCTCAGCACCAATCTCATCTAAAGCGTCTTCTGTGGATTTAACTGCTTGTGAAAACACATCCTCTGGAAGATCTCCGTTTTTCCGAGCTTCATTGATGTCTTGAAGAAGTTTTGCTCCAGATTCAGATTCTGGGATGTATTGAGTGATGTTATTTCTTCCAAGCACACCCTTAGCCATTGTCCCGGCAGCTTCAAAGAGAGCAGTGAACATGCCAAGACCGACACCTTCATAGATACTCTTCTTACGCTTTAGATCAGGAGAATCGCGGTCAAGAGTAGCGATGTCATCACTAATCCATTCAAAAGTTTTAGGAAACGACTTCTTAAGGAAGCCAGTAAGGTTATCACCTTCCGTCGAGTTCGTATTGGTATAGTCAACAATGACACCAGTACCAAGGTCAACACCTGTCTTACCAATAAGTTGAGTCAGTTTGCTTTGACCAATACCCCAGCCAACTTTTGCGTTTGCCAGTTGACCAAGCCGTGTAGCTCCAGCACCAATAACAAGGTTAGGAACAACAAAGGAAGAGATCTCCCTTACAGACTCTGCGTACTTAGTTTCAAACTTTTTGTATTTAGGGATCTTGGCACCAGTCAGCATGTTGGTGGTGTCAATAACATAATCAACAGCACCAGCGCCGACAGCAGTAGCTACATCTGAACCTTGCTGAGCAACATCAGCGACAGTGCCGCCTATATCACCAAGCATCTCTCTATAACGTTCGAGAGGCTGGCCATCTGATTCAGGTTCTTCTGGAGCTGATTCTTCACGTTCTTTAGGTGAAGACTCTTGGCGCTGTGCAGCAGCAGAACGTCCAATAGTGTCCGGTCTTAAATCTGCTGGTTTGGTTTTAGCAGCCTCTGCCTCAGCCTCTGCTTGGAAGCGTGCTTTGTCTTCCTGCTCTAAATCGTAAAGTCTGTCCTGTTCTTCTTTTAGACGTGCTTGACGTTCTTCCTCTGTAAGCTCACTATCAGGACCGTCATATTGAAGTTCATAATCCTTGTAATCCATTACATACCTCCTGAATATTTAGCCCAAATAGATGCGGTGTACTCCTGCATGTTGGGTTCATTGCCAGGGTTGTAAGGACCACTTCTGGAGTGGTATCCAGGGTTATTCCAATGATCTACAGCACCAGGGCCACCATAATGGTGTGCAGCTACCCGACGAATGATCTCCTCTTGTGAACGACCAGGAGCAGTATGCATTTCTACTAACTCATTAAAGTAGGCGACTGCAAGTTGATTCTGTGCATTCACATCAGCACGGTATTGTGCTGGAGTCATACGAATGCCTAAATACTTTTGAGTCCAAGTAGGAATATTTTCAGGCAGCACTTGGATCAAACCACTAGCGCCAGTACGTGAGTTAACTGCATTTGGATTACCTGAAGACTCCTGATCAACGATCGCATTAACAAGACGATCTTTTGACGGGACAGAAGAAACCAAAGTAGAATAATTTGGACGCACATATCGTGCACCTCGTAAGCGATCTAGTTGAAGTGAATTAAAATATCCATTAGCAAGACCACGAATCTGACGTTGAAGTTCAGGCGTCTGCTGTTGAGTTACTTGTAAAATTTGTTCAAAAGTTTCCACTGGTTCATCACCTTGTGCTTTTAGTTGCATATTGAGGACTTCCATCCAAGAAATACCATTGCGTTGAGCAACTGTCTGCAAGAAAGGATCAACACCTCCACCAGATTCATAACGTGTTTTCATGCCACGAATCTCTTCTTTAGTGCCAATAAGTTGAGGAGAACCCCAGGCACGTTTTCCAACATTTTGAGCCATCTGGTTGACTAAGTTTTGACGTTCACGTTGTCGAGCTGTCAATTCCTTATCACTTGTTCCATAAAACAAATAATTTTTGAAACCAAGAGAAGGGTCTACAAAGTATTGACTTTTTTCGTTATCAACGCCGTCAGTGAACTCTTTAGTTATATCAGATAGTGCTTTAGCAGCTGCTGCATCATCATCTCGATACGGACTATCCTCTTGGTTTTGCAAGTTGATAACTGCTTTGTCAAATTTTCTTAGTAGTTCTCGCTTGACTAAAGGAGAAAGGATGCGTCCTGCTTTGCCTGACTCTGCTACATATGGGTTGCCATCGACCATTTGCTTGATCGAATCTTTATAAGGTGCAAAAATTTCACCTCGAAGTTTCTGATGCTGAACCCATTTGGCTGCATACTCTTCTTGCAATGATGGAGGAAGACGGTTCCAATCTTCGGCTGTCATCCTGCCGTGAGTAAATTTTGTATCAACAAGTTCCCGCAAATCTCTTAATTGCTGACCACCCAGTGACGCTTGGGAGTAGAGTTTTTCTAAGGCTGATACATTGTAAAGTTCGCCAAAACCTGCATACGATTTAGTTGCAAAGTCTATAATTGGTTTAACATCTGCACTGGTAAATTGGGTGCCAAGGCTAGAAATCATATCTTCAATGATTAAATCAGCCTTATCTTTTTTGGCTTGTTTTGTCAGGTTGATGTTATCGTTAAGTGCGTTGGCAAGGTTTTGATGGAATTTGTTTATACGGCCAGCATGGAGAGTTTTAAACTTTCTACCGTTTAATGTCAGCTCACCATACTGTTCAAGCAATTGATCAGCAAGCACTTGATCATCAGAGTCATCAGATTGTGCAAGTATCAATAATTCATTGAAAAACTCATCGTGTGCTCCAGGGTACCGAAGTCGCTGGGTGCCAGCTTCATTTGTAGTTAGAGCAACTGCGTTTAAATAGTCTTGTATAGCTGCCGGGTCTTCTGCGTGGGCTCTAATTCGTGCTTTGAGATTTTCAAATGCAAGTTGGCGATCATTATAACTCTCTCTTACATCATTGTCTTTACTAAACTGTTGAAGTAACTCAGCTCTTGCTTTATCGGTTTGCTTGTAGAGATAAGTAGCAGTAAGTCCAGGTGGGAGGTTTTCAGCATCATTATTCTTGATGTGCTCTTTTAGGAGGTGACCAATAACTGCTGATGCTTCTGCTTCATTACGTGGTTGGTTGATTTGGATCTGAACACCATTACCTAAGGTGATCATTCCGCTGTTCTCAACCATCTGTTGAGCTGCAAAGCTTTTAAATGACTCACCTACCTTGTTGGCATGTTGTGTGGCATAGAGATAGCGATCCTCGCCAGACAACGAACGCATACGTTGTACATAGGAATATGGCTCATTATTCTTTGCTGCTTCCTGTGCCAGTGCCATATCACCGGCAGCCAATACACTCAGCTGATCTTCACCAGCTTTCTGGAGAATCTCAGCTTCCTGTCGTGCGGCTTCATCTTCAGAGAATAGGACTTGAATCTCTGCCTGCCTATCCTTGTAACGTTGTTCGCGTACTTGATGGACTACATCAAATAGTTTATTGGAGAACTGGGCAAGCTGTTGCATGTCCCGTGACTCCTGCAGATCCTCAATCTGTGCAACGTATTGCTTGAGGTTCTGCTCTTGTTGTGCTGTTTTAAGAGCAAGCCGTTCAGATTGGTTGGCGAGTTTAACGTCGCTCATCTGTTGGTCTTGAATAGCCCGCATCTGGGCTCGCTCTGTTTGTTGATTTTCCCGTAGGTATGGAGTTACATCGGCTGCTTTAAATGGATTGAAACCTTGGTCTACTTTCCCAGCCTGATATAGTTTCTCCTGTTTAATTTCTTGCATTAGTTAGAAAAGACTGAAGTTAATTCCCAGCTTGTCAGCGACTTTATTGTTTGAAAAATTATTTGACCCAAGGCTATTACCTGAGAAGGCATTAAACCCTCCACTAGAAACTCCATAGCCCCTTTGGTCATAAACCCTGGCAAAGCCTTTATTACCTACATTTGCTTTCATCATATCGAATTGATTACCACCTCCTTTACTTCCTCCACTAGGAGCCTTCATCGTTGGCTTAGCAAACTGCTGATAGGCACCAAAGCCAGCCAGTGCTGCGTTACCAATCATCAGTGCATTGCTCATGCCAGATGAGAAGTTTGGCGCACTTGGCAGATTTAGCTGTGGCGGCGGGGGAGCAGGCATCATCGGTACCAGACTTTGTAGTTGTGGACTTACAGAAGTCGGAATACCGGCCTGATAATTTTGATAAGCAAATTGACGTTGCAGATCTCGGACTTGTCCAAATGCGTCGTAATTGATCTGTGCATCTTGAGCAGCAAGTCGTGCTGCATTACGCCCGTAATTACCCAATGTAGCTTTATCTGCCTGCAGTTGTGCAGATCGATTGTTGGGATTTATAGAGGCATCATTAGCGCCCATTGCTTGCAATAGTGCAGCTGCTCTGTCTTGCCGTTCATAAGCAAGTTGAGTCAGAGCACGGTTACGGTTTTCTTGAATACCTTGAAAAGCACGGGTAGCTGCCTCCTCGTTGAACTTGACTTGCTCAGAAAATTGATCAAGCCTTGCTCCAAAGATCTGCAGCGTATGCTTATTCGATTGAAGTATCTGTTCGTTTTGAAATTGATTTTGCAGCTCAGCGACCTTTTGTGAGTGTCGATAAGCCTGCATATCTGCTTGGTGGCTTTGCAGAGCTTGATTTATTTGCTGCTGCCACGCGTACTTTGCCTGTTTTTTGGATGCGTCAGCTGATGCTTTTTGCCCAAAGTAACTGAGACCTGCACCAGCAATGCCAGCAATTATCCCAATAGGCATTATTTCCTCCTATAGAATCTGGTGTTGTACCTACCTTCCCAGTCGTATCCCAACAGGGACACAGGAAACGGTCCAGTTGATTTGATACTTAAGCTCAGGTTTTCATTGCGTTGATATATCGGCACTTCATGTGTTGAGCTGCCTTGCATGTTCACACTATTGAGAGTGTATGTGTAAGGCTGTGCAACTTCTACTGTTTCATTGAATGTTTCAAGTCCAGTGATATTGATGTCGTAGTCAACAGGACCAGACAGACCAGTAGATACTTTTAGTCTATGAATGATTAAATCTGCATTGTTGTCGTATTTGACAGCCTCTTGAGCTTCCTCATACACAAACAACTTAGGCAAATCAATTTGCATGTCGAATTGATATCCAATAATCAGATTCAATCCACGGAAATCACCATCGATTACGCATGTGTCACCGAATTCTGCTGCTGTGTGAGTAACAGTGGGGGTGAGTAGTTTACCCACTGTTTCTGAAGTTGCTGCTGTAATTGTGTCTCCCAAATAGCCACCCAAAGCAAGCACAGTAAATGAACCATTATCTGCTACATGATCATATGGAAGAGTAATAGTTGTTTCGTCGTTTGTTGCATCATACGTACGGTGTGGGTTGACATAAAACATATCAAGACACACATCAGTTTGCTCACCTGTAGGCAAAGACAAGAAACCACTTTCATTAGATTGAGAAACATCAAACTTTTGAACAACTACTTCATCACCATTAGAAGTAACAGCATAGTAAGTGTTACCATCAAAAAAGTGGTCAAGCAGAGTGCCTGTAAGTTGCCACCTAAACCAAGTTTGAATTTGCCGATCAGTTCTACTTTGAGTAAGAAACCGGAACATATACACATCCCTGCTTCCTTTAGTGCCTAAAGCAACAAGTGACAAGTCAGATGAAGATGCAATAACATCAATACTTTGCGGAAGCAGTTCGGGGACAGTCACGGTTGTATCATTCATCAGCGGTTGCTGATCAATGTTAATATCAACAAATTCAAAGAACTTACTAAACAAGGGTGTCTTAGACACGAAACCTTGTGTAGTACCCAAAGACACAGGAGTTACATCAGATGCAGCGTCGTAAGTAGCAAGCGTTTTAATGTTCGTACTTGAAGGGCTAAAGGTATCTGAATCAGTAGACAGCAAAAACTGCTCAGTATCACTGTATAAAACAAGTCCAATTGCAGTTGGAATACCATGGGTAAGGATCGCAGGTTGATTACCTGAGGTGCTGATATCAATAGGGTCACTATCAATACCAGTCAAAGCAGAGCTTACCCAGAAGTTAGTAATATCACCAGAACGGCTAAACACTACATTGTCGTCAGACAGTAGACCAAGCCTATTGCGGTGAAAAACAATGCCTGAAATCTTTTTACCTACAAATGAAGGCTTAGGATTAGTATTGTCATCACCTACAAGCCTGTTATCCCACGACACTGGTTGATAGGTAAATGACCCATCACTGTTACGAACCAACTCATGAGGCATGGTAAGGGGGTCAAACTCAATCTCTAAGTCAGGACCGACAGTTTCACTCCAAACACCAAAACCTCTAGTACCGTTATCCGCCTCAAAGCGTAGATACATATCATCGATATTGATGTCAGATGAATTAACAACTTTGACAACGTAGTCATGTTCACAAGACTCTGGAAGGTCTACTTGTGAGGCAATGGTTTCACTAAAACCAAATACTGCATTTGTACCAGAGCCACCACGTACCTGAAGAGTAATTGAAGTTGTTGATGAGTTAGTACCTTCATTCTCAAATAGAACTACATTGTCAACAGCGGTTGCATTGATTGTGTTAGCAGCAGCATTACTATTAAAATCAGCTGCTAATTGCTCAGCAATCCAAGCAGGACTGAGAACATTACCACTTACAGTAGTCCCAACATCTAATACACCATCAATTGATGTCCCGCCTTGTGTTGCAGTGATCTCGTAGCGTGTACTGAATGAGGCAATTTTAATTACCACACAAGCACGAGGGCTAGACACTGCGCTCTTATCTGCAGCTGCAGTTTTCATTGCAACTGTTTTGTTAGTGTTTACGATATAAGTCGCATCGTTCAACGTTAAAACTTTAATCTGATTAGCTGTTGCGCCATTCAGATATGCAGTAGCAGGTTGGCTGGTAACAGCACAGTTGTCATTGGCTGCTTTCCAGTCAGTTGTAAGTGCAGTGTTAAAAGCAGTATTAGCAGTGTTGTAGTCAGGTAGTGCACCACTACCACCATCTTCATAGTTATTTTGTGCTGTAGTCAGATCACCTGCAGAGTTTGCAGCAGCAATCTCCTCGTATGCTTCAAACAGCCGTAAACCTTGACTAGCAACTAGCGGATATTCATCTGTCCGCTCACCACCTATGGAGTAAGGAGAGGAAACAGAAGTAACGAGAGACTGCTCAACTATGCCATTTTTGGTAACCGTATAACGACCATCTTCATCCAGAGTGATTCCACTCCTAACAGTGGGAATAATTTGACCATTATCGAATGTATTGGTTATTTCAAAACGATTAGCAGTCGTTGCATTTTGACCGTCTTGGATACGCTTTAAATCACCAGCTACAGTCTCTAGATCATCTTTCTCTGTCTCTAATGTAGTTAGTGCAGTACGGATATCATCTGACTCAGTAGTCAGTGTTGCAATGTTACAAGTGCCAGGCTTACCAGTATCGTCACCCATATCAACAGCACGTGGCATACCATCGATGATGCTCCATACATGAAACCTATCGTCTGCATATTGAACAGCATATTTTTCAGTTCCATCACGTAGGATAGAGAACCATTTATTTGTAGATGCAGCATTAGCATCAAACAGTTGAGCTACAAATTGGCCACCGGGTCGCTTAAGCATTCCCAAGGCATAGTCAGGAAACACATTCTTGGCATCCTTAACTTGACCCGGACGCTTTCTATTATCAGGCTGCTGTGAAATGCCAGCCAGTAGGTTCGGGATGCGTTGAGAAATATTCATCGGCGAAGTGCGTGAAATGGTTGATATGTGGTGTAGTAATTCTCTCCATCTCTCCAACCAAACATTGAGTAATCAGCTTGATTGCAATCTTGTTCAATAGCAAATGCTCGTGCCATACGCTCTTGCTCTTCGAGCATGCCTTGAAGGTTGGCATCAGCAATCATCTTGACTGCACAAATACGTGCTGCACGTGCAGTGATATAAGCTTGGATTGCAGGAGGAAGGTCTTGGAAATCAAAGTACCAAGTAATGTCTAATCTGACATTTTTAGTAAAGGTATAAGTATGATGCAGTCGATCATAAAGTTTACCGTCGCGTCGAACTAAATCGTAGTCTCCACGATGGTGTTCATTTGAGTCGTAGTAAAGGACATTAGATGGAAATTTGATTTGATTATTAGTGTCAGGTTGAAACTCATAATCACGCTCAACATTGAAAGACCAGCCTTCTAGTTGCACTTCTTTGCTCACCTCTTTCAACGTATTGAAAGGGATAGCTACTTCAGGGTTTTGTAGATTTAGTGTGGTGACAGGTGCCTGTCCCACCGAGCTAAGTATTTGATTTACAGCATCCAGTTCGGTGGACACAGCATAAGTAGGAAAAGGCATATCTGTCTAAGAATAAAAAAAAGGGACTCCGAAGAGTCCCCATGGTCGATACAAATATCAGAAAGAAGAAGGCTTGGTGGTAGTACCAGCAAACAGCTCAACGGCTGCAGCGGGGTTCAGAGCACCAGCACCCATGGCCAGACGGCCAAGGATCACGTCGCCTTGGTAGATGACGGAAACGTCGCCACTGGTGACTTGCACCTGAGGAGCGATGGCTTCCACAACACCAGCAGCTTCGCGCTGGAAGATCAGACCGCAGCTGTTAGCGAATTCGGTCTCTTCACCGTACTCGTTCTGGATACCGGTAACGTCGTTAGCGGCATCTTCGATGGCAGGAGACACAAAGGAACCAACATTGCCAGGGTTAGTGACGTTGGTGTCTACGGTGTCGTCGTTGCCAGAGTCAGGCGTGTACTTAGTACCGTAACGGCTAGCGAACGGAATGTTCATGGACTTGTAGATCTTGATACCAGCAATCTCTACAACGCCTTGACCCTTCTGCTTAGCAGTACCTTGCTCGTCGCGGTTAATCAGTGCGTTGTTGCCAACTTCACGGACCAACGCATAGTACTGGCGAGGGTTGAGAACACCCACACGTCCGTCAGAGCTGACTCCTTTTTCATCCATTGCAGCGGCAGCGTCATAGAACGCGGTAACCAGATTGTCTGCAACCAAAGAATCGTTAAAGTCAGAACCGGCGCCAACCTGGATCTGAGTACCACCGGGCTCAACAAAGCTGGCCTTGGTGATAGGAGATGCCTGACGTGCAGCACGAGTGACAGCACGGAAGATCAGACGGTCATACTTTTCAGCCAGTGCATAGCCGATCTTGCGGGAGATTTCCGAGCGCAAGTCGTAATGTGAGAGTACCTCGTCCAACTCATAGACGAATGCACTGGAGATGAGGAGATCATCGCAGGTGATGGTCTTCTCGTTCACCGGAGGTGCACCATCGGAGTTACCAAGGATGCTGTTACCAGGAGTGTGATACTCAGCCGTGGTCCGACCGGTGAAGATAAACTGCATAGAGGAGCCATTCTTCAAGGTCCGACGCATAACGAGATCGCGGGCGATCGCATTGTTTTGGAACCCTTTGAACATCTCACCGCTAAACAGCTTGAGATACAAAGCACGGGCGTCACCCGCACTGTTAGCCTGTCCTGGCCGTGTAAGATCGGCCAACGGCTCATTACTATTTTGATGTGCCATTAGAGAGAATAAATGTGTTGTTTACCCTCTGAACGTTCAGAATTTTTTACCAATTTTTTGTGGTCTATCCCACCGTCTAGACGGCGAAGGGTGTCCTCGTAAGGGCCAACGCCAATGAAGGGAGAGTCCGACTCTGAGGTGCTCTCCCAACTATTTATTTAGCAAGCATGCATTGTTGTTTCTCTCGGCATTCAGCCTTGAGTGGTCCACACTTACCGCACCGTTTGAATGACGGACCTTTTTGATTTAAAAACCTATAAGGTACAGGTGTGGCTTTTTGACCAGCCGATTGATGTGACATTAGTGCTTAGTTTTTAGATAAGTAACGCCGCGATACTTCAGCTTGGCTTGCTTAGCAGCAGCCTGTTGCTCTTTAACGCGAGCTTGCAGTTCAATAGAAGGCATTGAATTACTCCGAAGTACCTGACCCCCGTTCCATGATCAGGTGGCATGCGTCCCCATTGGGATGAACGTACGTTACTTAGAAAGAATATTTCACACCAGCTTTGGTGCCATAATCATTGGTACCTTCGTTAAAGCTGGCGGACAGTTCGCCATAAACTTTGAGGTGATCATTTGCTTTGACACTAAAGCCAACCTTACCGGCGGGAACAGTGTCAGACTCACCACCATCAACAGTAGTCACACTAGGACCACCTTCAATGAAGTAATCAAGAGCACCCACAGAATCTTCATAACCCACAAACATGTCGGTAGAAGTCTTGGAGTAATCAGTACCTGCGTAGCTAGAAGAAGCTTCCAGGTTCACATAAACACCAGCAAAAGCAGGTGCAGCAAAAGAGGTCACCGCGAGGGTGGAAAGGGCGAGTTTGTTAAACATGTAATTAGTATTTGTTGTCAGATGTGTTTACTTTTTCTTTGCAGTAAGTGCAGAGCGACGGAAGTTTTTTGCAGTGGGCGCACCCTTACTGCCAGGCTTCCTCATTTTTTCACCACTGCCAGCAGCAATACGCTTACGCTTGGCGTGGATGTTGGCATAAAGTCCAGGTTTAGCCATTACTTTTTAGCTCCTTTTTTAGAGCCTTTATTTCCTTTTTTTGTTCCGTGTCCGTAGTGTCCAGGCATCACCAAATTCCAGGGATAAGTTGACCAGTCACGGCATACGCACCAAGCGCTGCCATCACGCCGAGCATGGCAAGCCTGCCATTAAGACGCTCGGCGCGTTCGTTATGAGGGATAGAGTTTTCGTCGATATACATACGAGGTTCAGTAGGCCAAATTTGAGTATCGTTCATTAACCAATAGAAGGTGAAGTAAGTGCGATAGGAGTGGACTCAGCTGCAGCCAAGTCAAGCGGAAAGTTGTGAGCATTACGCTCGTGCATGACTTCCATACCAAGACCAGCTCGGTTCAGGATGTCAGCCCAGGTGTTGATGACTCTGCCATCAGCTGCCTGGATAGATTGGTTGAAGTTGAAGCCGTTTAGGTTGAACGCCATAGTGCTTACGCCGAGTGCGGTAAACCAGATACCCACCACAGGCCAGGCAGCCAGGAAGAAGTGAAGACTACGTGAGTTATTAAAAGATGCATATTGGAAGATCAAACGTCCGAAGTAACCGTGTGCGGCAACGATGTTGTAAGTCTCTTCCTCTTGACCAAACTTGTATCCATAATTTTGGGATTCCGTCTCGGTAGTCTCCCGAACAAGCGAGGAGGTGACGAGAGATCCGTGCATAGCACTAAAGAGACTGCCACCAAATACACCAGCAACGCCAAGCATGTGGAAAGGGTGCATAAGGATGTTGTGTTCTGCTTGGAAAACAAGCATGTAGTTGAAGGTGCCTGAGATACCAAGTGGCATCCCGTCACTGAACGATCCTTGACCGAAGGGGTAAACCAGGAAGACAGCGGTAGCCGCTGCAACAGGTGCTGAATATGCGACAAAAATCCACGGCCTCATTCCGAGTCGATAACTAAGTTCCCATTCGCGTCCCATGTAAGCGAAGACACCGATGAGAAAGTGGAAGACCACAAGTTGGTATGGTCCTCCGTTGTAGAGCCATTCGTCGAGACTGGCTGCTTCCCAGATGGAATAGAGATGTAGTCCGA
>JGI10211J34971_10002002_pt1 | contig 16772 bp, 12 predicted proteins | sample Etolagsediment_FD_34971 | JGI IMG/M metagenome (IMG submission 34971) | reverse complement strand
TTCAATGAAGTGGCCCTGGGCTTTACCGAGGAGCTGGCCCGCCGGGAGGCCGAGCGCTGTTTGAAATGCGGTATTTGTTCGGAATGCTATCAATGCGTCAAAGCCTGTCTGGCCGAGGCGATCGATCATGAAATGACGGTTTCCGAGCGCACGGTCAATGTCGGCGCGGTCATTTTGGCGCCGGGTTTCGAACCGTTCGATCCATCTCAGCATAAAACCTATGCCTATTCCCATCACCCAAATGTGGTCACCAGCCTGGAATTCGAGCGCATCTTATCGGCCTCGGGTCCCAATGCCGGGCATTTGATACGCCCCTCGGATGACCAGGAGCCCAAAAAAATCGCCTGGCTGCAATGCGTGGGCTCTCGCGACATCAATTGCTCAGACCATGGGTATTGTTCGTCGGTGTGCTGCATGTACACCAACAAACAAACCGTGATTGCCAAAGAGCACAGTGAACAACCGCTGGATTGTGCGGTGTTTTTCATGGATATGCGCACCTACGGCAAAGAGTTCGAACGCTATTATTTGCGCGCCCGCGATGAACGCGGCGTGCGCTTTATCCGCAGCAAGGTGCATACCGTCGATCCGGTGGAAAATGATTGTTTGCGTCTCAATTATGTTACCGAAGAGGGCCGGCGCGAATCCGAAGTGTTCGACATGGTGGTGCTGGCCATCGGCCTGGCGCCCAATGCGGATGCCGTGGATATGGCCAAAAAACTGGGCATCGATCTCAACGCCCACATGCATGCGGCCACCCAGACCCTGGCGCCGGTGACCACCAGCCGCGACGGCATTTATGTGTGCGGCGCATTCCAGGAGCCCAAGGACATTCCGCAATCGGTTATGGAAGCCTCGGCAGCGGCTGCTTCGGCCACGGCATCACTGGCTGAATCCCGCGGCAGTTTGACCCGCTCCAAAACATTGCCGCCGGAGTTGGATGTGTCCGGCCAGGCGCCGCGCGTGGGCGTGTTCGTGTGCAATTGCGGCATCAACATCGGCGGGGTGGCCGATGTGCCCGCGGTGCGTGAATATGCCAGCCACCTGCCGTATGTGGTGCATGTGGAAGACAATCTGTTCACCTGCAGCCAGGACACGCAGGACAAAATGAAAGAGGTGATCAAGGAAAAGGGGATCAACCGGGTGGTGGTGGCCTCGTGTTCGCCGCGTACGCATGAACCGCTGTTTCAGGAAACCATTCGGGACGCGGGCCTGAACAAATACTTGTTCGAGATGGCCAACATCCGTGACCAAAACACCTGGGTACACATGAACAACCCTGAAAGAGCCACTGACAAGGCCAAGGACCTGGTGCGTATGGCGGTGGCCAAGGCCGCTTGCATCGAGCCTTTGCATCAGGTGCATCTGGATGTCACCCAGTCAGCGTTGGTCATCGGTGGCGGGGTGGCCGGCATGCAGGCGGCGCTGGGCGTGGCGCGTCAGGGCTGTCGCGTCTATCTGGTTGAACGCAGCGGTCAGTTGGGCGGCATTGCCCGCAAACTGCGCTCGACCTGGCAGGGCCAGCCCGTAGCGCCGTTTGTCGACGATCTGGTCGAACAGGTGCGCAGCCATCCGCTGATTCGCGTATTTTTGAAAACCGAACCGGTTGAAACCACAGGTATATTAGGTAATTTTACGACCACGCTGATGACCTCGGTCGATGCGCTGACGTCTACCATTGTCGAACACGGGGCCACCATTTTGGCTACCGGCGGTCGTGAATACCAGCCCACCGAATATGGCTATGGCAGCCATCCGGATGTGTTGACTCATTTCGACATGGATGCGGCCATTGAAAACAATGATGCGCGCATCGCCAACGCCCAGTCGGTGATGTTCGTTCAGTGCGTGGGCTCACGTATTGCCGAGCGCCAGTATTGCAGCAAGATATGCTGCGCGCATTCGATCAAAAGCGCTCTGGCGGTCAAAAAAATCAATCCGAACATAAATGTTTATGTGCTCTACCGGGATGTGCGCAGCTATGGCTTCCGTGAACAACTTTACCAGCAGGCGCGCGCGGCCGGCGTCATTTTCATTCGCTACAACCTTGAAGACAACCTGCCGCAGGTCTCTGCCGAAGCCGGACAACCGATAACGGTGCGGATTCGCGATCATGTACTGCAGCTGCCGGTAGAGATTCAACCTGATTTGCTGGTGCTGGCCACCGCGGTGCTGCCCAACGAAAACAAGGACCTGTTCGAGTTGTTCAAGGTTCCAGTCAACGCCGATGGGTTCCTGGTCGAGGCGCATGCCAAGCTGCGGCCGGTGGATTTGGCTTCGGAAGGCATTTTTATGGCCGGACTGGCGCATTATCCCAAATCCATCGACGAGAGCATTGCCCAGGCCCAGGCGGCGGTGTCGCGCGCCATGACCATTTTGTCCAAAGAAGGCATTTTGGTCGGCGGGGTGGTGGCCAATGTCAATGCCGACCGCTGCGCGGTGTGCCTGACATGCGTGCGCGCTTGTCCTTACCATGTGCCCAAAATTCATGTCGAGGAAAGCCGAGCGGTTATCGAACCCGCGGAATGTCACGGCTGCGGCATCTGCGTATCGGAATGTCCGGGAAAGGCCATCTCGTTGGAGCATTTTACAGACGAGCAGATTTTGGCCAAAACCGATGCCTTGTTTACTGAATGTCTGGCTGCCTGAATGCTTGAGGCATCGGGCCTAATCCTATAAATCATGCAAATGGGAGAAGACGATGAACGATCGTTTTGAACCACAGATATTGGCCTATTGCTGCAAATATTGCGCATATGCGGCAGCGGATCTGGCCGGCTCCCTGCGGCTGAATTATCCATCCAACGTCAAGGTCATTCAGGTGCCCTGTACCGGCCGGATCGATATTCTGCATTTGCTGCGGGCAATTGAAGATGGCGCTGACGGGGTCTATGTGGCCGGCTGACTGGAGGGTGAATGCCATTTCCTGGAAGGAAATATCAAAACCCGCAAGAAAGTCGAATATGTGCGCAGGGTGCTCGGAGAACTGAACATCGAACCTGAACGGGTGGAAATGTTCAATTTATCCTCGGCCATGGGGCCGCGCTTTGCTGAAATAGCCACTGAAATGACGGATAAAATCCGCCAGTTGGGGCCCAGCCCGGTGCCCTGCTGACCGGCCATGTCGATGGGTGATTTTTTGTTGACCGAAAATGAGGTGAAAATATGATCATTGCAGATCGTAAACCACTGGATGAAATTCAGGAGATGGTTGCGCCCTATGACCGGATTTTGCTGGTCGGCTGCAAAGGGTGCGTGACCGTATGCAACGTGGGCGGCATGAAAGAGGTGCAAGTTCTGGCTTCTATTCTGCGCATTGCGCGCAAGAAGGCGGGACGGCCGCTCGATATCGAGGAGCGCACGATCGAGCGGCAATGCGACCCGGAATATGTGGAACAACTGCGCGACGATGTCGATCAGTTCGATGCGGTACTGTCCATGGCCTGCGGCGTAGGGCCCCAATTTTTGTCCGAAGCCTATCCGCAGCAGCGTTTTTTTCCAACCGTGGATACCAAATTTTTTGGCGGCGCGGTGCAGCACGGCATTTGGGAAGAGCGCTGCGCCGGGTGCGGCACGTGCGTGATTCATTTCTATGACGGACTGTGCCCGGTGGCCCGCTGCAGCAAAAGCTTGCTTCACGGCCCTTGTGGGGGCAGCGCCAACGCCAAGTGCGAGGTTTCGGCCGACATTGAATGTATTTGGGACAAAATCGTGAAAAAGAAGATGGAAAATGGCCGATTGGAAGACCTGCTTAAGGTCAAGGCAGCCAAGGACTGGCGCACCGCCCGTGACGGCGGCCCGCGTCGCAGCATAAGGGAGGAGTTGGTGCAATGAGCAGTAACGGATTTAAATCGGGCAGCAATCTCGAAAAAGTCCTGGTTGCCGGTCAATTTGCCTTTACCGGAGAGTGCGGGCCGCCCAAAGGGGCAAATGTCGATCACCTGAAAGAAAAAATGGAGCATTTGCGCGGCTGTGTGGACGCCATCAATGTGACCGACAATCAAACCGCGGTGGTGCGTATGTCCAGCGCCGCGGCATCGGCCATTATGGTCGCTGCGGGTCTTGAGCCGAATTTTCAAATGGTTTGCCGCGACCGCAATCGCCTGGCGATGATGGCTGATATTTTAGGGGCGTATTCCCTGGGCATTCGCAACATGTTGTGCCTGTCGGGCGACCATCAGCACTTCGGCAACCATCCGGAATCCAAGAATGTATATGATATCGATTCGATGCAGTTGATCGCCCTGGTCAAAAAAATGCGCGATGAGGGCAAATTTTTAAATGATGAAGATATCGATGTGGCCCCGCGCTTGTTTATCGGCGCGGCCAGCAATCCCTTTGCCGATCCGACGGATTACCGCATCCATCGGTTGGCGTCCAAGATCGATGCCGGGGCTGATTTTATACAGACCCAGTGCATTTACAATATGGAGCGGTTTCGCGAGTTTATGAAACAGGCGGTCGATATGGGGCTGACGGAAAAGGCATATCTCCTGGCTGGCGTGACGCCCATGAAAAGCGCGCGCATGGCCCAGTATATGGCCAAGTTCGTGCCGGGCATGGACATCCCCGAATCGTTGATTGAACGGCTCAAGGGCGCCGGCAAGGGCAAGCAGGCTGAAGAGGGCATTCGGTTTGCCATCGAACAGATTGAGGAGTTCAAGGAAATGCCGGGCGTGGCCGGCGTGCATTTGATGGCAATTGAATGGGAGCATAAAGTGCCCGAAATTGCCGAAAGAGCTGGCGTTTTGCCTAGACCCAATGTATAGAAACGGATTCTTCCGCATGGGGCGGGGGATATAATCGCTTACGCTGTTCCCGATGATAGACACCGGTTGATCGAGGAGGGTCCCTATGAGTGAGAAAAAGACAATACTGGTTGTGGATGATGAGCCCGATTTTGCTTACCTGGTTCAAGGGCATCTGGAAAAAGAAAATTTTGCGGTCGAGATTGCCTATAATGGCATCGAGGCCCTTGAGAAAGTCAAGGCCGCTCGGCCCGATGCCATCATTTTAGACGTAATGATGCCGGAAAAAGATGGCTATGAGGTGTGTGCCGAGCTAAAGGGTGACAGCAAGTATAGTGACATCCCGATCGTGATGCTCACCGCGGTGGCTGATCATGTGTCGTCCACCCGCTATTCGCATCACGACGGCATGAGCATGGAAGCTGATGATTATTTGCCCAAACCGGCATCGGCTGAGGAAATTACCGAAAGCGTTAAACGACTGCTGGCCTGATTGCCAAACACCCGCTCGATGGCCGGCAGGGCATCGTGCGGGCATTTCCCCCCGCGATTTTTTTTGATGGATGCCATCCATGGACGGATCTTCAGGGCAATTTGAAAGTCGAACCCGCCTTTACTGTATTATTGGCGACAGTGGGGTATTTCATACCCAGTCAGCGCGTATGTTCATGCAGGTGTTTCAAAGAGCCGGCATCCAGGGCGTGTATGCGCCGGTAATGGTGGCCGCCGATGACTTGGCCGCGGCGGTCAACAGTGTTCGGGTACTTAATCTGGCCGGCGTCAATGTGACGGCGCCATACAAACAGCAGGTAACGGCCTATCTGGATGAGTTGTCGGAAGGGGCCAACATTATCGGCGCGGTCAATACCATCGTGCGCGTTGGCGACAAACTCAAGGGATACAATACCAATGCCATCGGATTCATGGAAGCCATCAAGGCGCGCGGCATCGACCCCGACGGTCAACGCGCCATTGTATTCGGCGCCGGCGGCGCGGCGCGGGCCGTGGTGTTTATTTTAAATTGGCTGCGTGGTAATTCGATTTCGATTGTCGCGCGTCGCAGCCGGTCGGCCGAAGCCATTGTCAAGGACATTGGCGGCCGGGTCCTGTCGCCAACGGTGCTGGCCAAATATCCGGTTCGCGCCGATATGATCGTCAATGCCACTAGTGTATCCAACGGCAACGAATCGAGCGACATGGATGCATTGCTCAAATCGATCGACGTGACCGGTTGCCGATGGGTGATTGACCTCAATTACGGCAGACGCCACAATTTCTGGCGTACCCTGGCTCAGCGTCTGGGCGCGGAATTTATGGATGGGCTGGATATGGTGGCGCATCAGGCGCGGCGGACGTTGTTTCTATGGACGGGCAAAGATGTGGAACCGGAAGAATTTTTAACGGCCCTGCATGCCAATGATACGCGTTTGAACCGAACCGAATAGGTGGGCATCCTGTTTACTGCCGCTCTTCAACTGTTGCAGAGACAAGGCGTTTCTTGTCTCTGCAATTGATGGCAACAATATGGATTGCCCGGAACCGGCATTTCCCCGACAAAATCGATTCGTCAGTCAGCGGTTGTATCCGGATTCAGCGGCAACGTAACGGTAAATGCGCTGCCTTCGCCCGGCGTGCTGTCCACATGGATCGATCCCCCCATTCCATCGACCAATCCCTTGACTATGGGCAGTCCCAGCCCGGTGCCGGTGATAAATCGCGTGTTTTCATCTTTGACCCGATAAAAGCGATCAAATATTTTATCGATATAGCGAGCGGCAATGCCCAACCCGTTGTCGGCTACCATAACTTGCAGATTCAGGCCTGTTTGTTGCGCCTTGACCGTAATTTGCCCCCCTTTTGGCGTGTAGATGATGGCATTGGTAATCAAGTTGCCGAAAATACTTTCCAGCGCGATCGCGTCTGCATGCAGGGTAGGCAGGGGAGTTGACGGCAATGCGAGTTCGATGGCTTGTTCTTTGGCATCGGCTCTTGATTTCAAAAAATCCACGATTGCGGTCAACAGTTGATCTATATGTATCTCTTGAATCTCTCCGCTCACATTGCCGGCCTCGATACGCGACAAGTCAAGCAAATCGCCGATCAAGGATATCAGTCCCTGTGTTTTTTCCTTGGCGCGCGACAAAATATACTTTTCATTATCCGATATTTCGTCGACCACATCGTTGAGAACGACCGCCAGTTGTTCGTGAATGGTGGACAGCGGCGAGCGCAGTTCATGCGACACTTTGGCTACAAATTCAGATTTTAGCCGGTCCAACACCTTGATGGTGGTGATATCGACTAAATTGACCACCGCGCCCAGACATTCCCGTTTTTCGCCCAATACCGGTCGGCCGCGGGCAAGCAGGAATTTATCGGCGCCCACATTGAATTCATACGCGGGAATGTCGTCATAATCGACATAGCGACCCCTGGAAATATCCATGACCAGTTGACAAAACCCGGCGTCCTGCACGTAGGCGTCGATGGTGTCGCCGGCTCGCCGATCGGCGTCGATGTTCAAATATTGCCGGAAAGCCGGATTGGTCAGCACCACTTCACCCTGGGCGTTGGTGACCACCACGCCATTGGGCAATGATTCGATGATGGTGTGGATACGACTTTTTTCGGTGTCCAGGTCAGCCAGGGTGCGCCGTCGGTCCGCCGCTAATTGTTTGGTTTCCCAGCTCAGGCGCAGCCTTTCGCGCGCCCGGTTGACCACGATGCGCAATTGATCGGGTTCGAACGGCTTGGGGATGAAATCGTAGGCCCCGCACTTCATGGCTTCGATGGCTGTTTCGATGGTGGCAAAACCGGTAATGACGATGACCAGTACGTCATCATAAAGTTCGCGAATGCGTCGCAGCGCCTCCATGCCGTCCATTCCCGGCATTTTTAAATCCAGCAACACAATGGATGCTTCGGCCGCCTGAAGCATTTCCAACCCTTCATCGCCGCGACCGGCGGTGCGCACATCAAACCCCATGCGGGACAAAATTCGTTCGGATCCATCACGAATCCCCTGTTCATCGTCAACCACCAGCACACTGATGTGATCACTATCCATTGTTTATTCGGTCTCCTTTTTTGGTTCCTGTTTCAGCGGCAGGCGGATGGTGAAAGTCGCCCCGTCGCCGGCGTTGTTTTCAGCCGCAATGTCGCCGCCGTGCGTTTCGACGATGCGGTAAACCATGCTCAACCCCAATCCGGTGCCTTCGCCTTCTTCCTTGGTGGTATAGAACGGCTCGAAAATATGATCGATGATTTCCGGAGCAATTCCCGGCCCGGTATCTCCAATCCGGATGACCAATTGCTGATGATCGTCGGACAGGCGCGTGGCGATGCTCAGCCGGCCGCTGCCCTGCATGGACTGGGCGGCATTGATGAAAATATTCATGAACATGTGGTTCAATTGCTGCACATCAGCCACGACGGCGGGAATATCTTCCGCCAGGGCGCGCTCGATCTGTATGTTTTGAAACAAAGATTGATTTTCCAGCAAAAACAGCGTGCTGGCGATAATGCGGTGAATATCGCACGGTTTCATGAACATGCGGGTTTGGCGCGCGAATTCAAGCAGTTCCTTGACGGTGTCGCGGCAGCGCTCGGCATCTTTTAAAATGCGGCGTAAATCGCTGCGCGCATCTTCCGGCAGATCGTAATCTTCCTGGATCAGTTTGGCATACAATGTGATGCTGCCCAATGGATTGTTGAGCTGATGCGCTACGCCCGCGGCAAGCTTACCCAGGGAGGCCATCTTTTCAGTTTGAAGCAGTTGCGTCTGGGTTTTTTCAAGCTCAGCCTGCATATGGATACGATCTCGCAGGTCATGAAAAAAACCGATGGTGGCCACTTCCCGGCCATGTTCGTAAATGATGGATGCATACAAGCTGATTGGAATGGTTTGGCCGGTTTTGCCCAGCACGCTGACATGAAAGTTTTTAAGTTTCCCGTGGCCGCCATAATTTGGCCCGCGTAGATTTTTCATGATGTCATGCGCGCCGTTGCCAATGTAAATATCGCGAATGTTCAAATAGGTCAGGGCCTCGTTGATGCTGTAACCCGATACCTTGGCCGCGGCGTCGTTGAAAATGATGATTTTGCCGGATTTATCCGCGGCGATCACGCCGTCGACCGTGTTGTGAAGCAGGTTGCGCAAAAACGTGTTTGAGCGCCGAAGCCGCTCTTCCAGCTTGCCCAGCAACGGGAAGCTGAAGTCCATCACCGTGATGGTCGCGATGTGGCCGTTTTCCAACACGGGATAGGCATACAGACAGGATGTGTTGATGTCTTGCGATGCCGAGCTGTCATTGTCGCGGATGACCGGTTTGCCGGTGCGCAGCACATCGCGCACCAAACAATTGCGACAGGGCCGGGCGCGCTGATAAAATATCATGTGGCAAAATTTGCCGATGATCGATTCCGGAGGTGAATCAAAGTGCTTGCCATTGGCAGCGACGATGGAAAAATCCGGTTTGATGACAATTATTTTTCGATCGAATTGCTCAATGGCTTGTTCCAGACATGCGTGAATCATGACAGGGCTCCCTGAGTACATGGGCTTTTAAATCAATTGGGCCGGCCGGCAGCGGTTAAGGCAGCCGGGCAGGGGATTCCACCCGAATTGTGTTGACGATTATGTCATGGATTTCAATACGATGTAGTTAATACATACTTGGTCTGCAATTGCAATTGCTATTTGACCCGCCATTCTAATTATGGCGCACAAATCGGGATCGGGATCGGGATCGCTATCGGGATCGGAATCGATTATCCCAACCTGGCCAAGCCAGAACTATAAATGGTTTCCAACGCCACATAAAAAATTCAACGTCATGTCGTCATGCCGGGCTTGATCCGGCATCCAGATGAATCTACCGCTCGGGTAAAAACTGGATTCCGGCCTGCGCCGGAATGACGATGTCGATATATTTTTTGCCAAAAATAAAAGGTAAATGAATAAATGGTCATTATTATGAATTCGGCCAATCACCGTTAAATCATATTTGAAGATACAAAGCAATAATGATATAATATTTTGAATTTATACATATATATTTAAAACATGCATAGCCGGCGTCAGGTATACTTTTTTCTTGACAGGCTTGGTGGGAATTGTTAATTGAATGAACACTCATTCATAAATATGATTGTTATAGCAGTCGAGGAGGCGCGTCATCAGTCCCAAAGGAAAAAATAGCGAAAAATATCACCGCATTCTTGAAGCGGCAATCAAGGTGTTTGCCCGTATGGGTTTTTTTCAGGCAACCATATCGCAAATCGCCAAGGAAGCCGGTGTCGCCGATGGAACTATCTATCTGTATTTTAAAAATAAAGATGATATTTTAGTCAATTTTTTTTCGTTCAAAACCAAACAGGTGTTCGCCCGTTTTCGTGAAACCGTGGACCAGGCCGACACGGCGCACGACAAGCTTCGCAACCTGATTTGTCACCATCTTGAAGAGTTTCAGCGTGATCGCGATATGGCCATTGTTTATCAGGCGGAAACCCATCGACTCAATCGTCTGGCCGATGATCAAATCCGCGAAATGGCCAAGATGTATCACGATCTGGTTTCCGAAATCATCGAACAGGGCCAGCAAGAGGGCACCATGCGCATTGATTTGTACATGGGGCTGGTCAAACGTTTTATTTTGGGCGCGGTCGACGAGGTGATCAACACCTGGTTGCATGCAGATGGACGCTACGATCTGATGGCCATGGCCGATCCGATGGTCGATCTGTTTTTACATGGCATCGGCATGAAAGACAGCGCGATGAAAACCGAGGGATGACGGCTGACAATTTTTGAAACACGATTCCAATATGCACTTATACACTTTATTTTTGGAGGATGATCATGGCACAGGTGATCGCTGATCGACGTGATGTAGATTTTGTTTTGCATGAACAATTCAAAGTCGCAGAGTTGAGTACGCATGAAAAGTTTGCGGAGTTCAAGAAAAAGACCATTGATTTGATTGTCAGTGAAGCGCGCAACCTGGCTATCAAGGAAATCTTGCCAACACGCGAAGATGGCGACCGGCAGGGCATCAGCTTTGAAAATGGGCAGGTCAAGACTCCGGAAAGTTTTCACCGGGCCTATAAATTGTTCAAAGAGGGTGAGTGGCTGGCGATGATGGAAGATCCGCAATGGGGCGGCCAGGGCATGCCGATCAGCGTCGGCATGGCCGCATCGGATTATTTCAACGGCGCCAACTACGCCTTTATGATGTATCCGGGGCTGACCCACGGGGCCGGCAAACTGGTCGAGGCATTCGGCACGGAAGAGCAGAAAAAGATTTTTTTGAAAAATATGTACGCCGGCGTCTGGACCGGCACCATGCTGTTGACCGAGCCACAGGCCGGTTCCGATGTGGGCGCGCTTGAAACCAGCGCGGTCAAAAACGATGACGGCGCCTATTCCATTACCGGCAACAAGATATTTATCTCATCCGGCGAACATGATTTGGCTGAAAATATCATCCACCCGGTTCTGGCGCGCATCGAAGGCGCGCCCCAGGGAACCAAAGGCATTTCGCTGTTTCTGGTGCCTAAATATTGGGTCAATGATGACGGCTCGCTGGGCGAATTCAACGATGTGGTCTGCACCGGCGTGGAGGAAAAAATGGGCATTCACGGCAATTCCACCTGCTCGCTGGCGCTTGGCGGCAAGGGCGGATGCCGGGGTCTGTTGCTGGGCGAGGAAAACAAGGGCATGCGGGCTATGTTTTTAATGATGAATGCCGCCCGCCTGCTGGTCGGGATGCAGGGGTTTTGCTGTGCCAGCGCCTCCTATCTGAATGCGATCAACTATGCGCGTGAGCGGGTGCAGGGCAAAAATCTGGCTGAATTTCAAAATCCGGATGCGCCCTCGGTTCCGATCATTCAACATCCGGACGTGCGGCGCCAGCTGCTGACCATGAAGGCCTATGTCGAGGGCATGCGCAGTATCCTGTATTTTGTCAGTTTTCTGGAAGACAAGATGACGATCACCGATGATCCGGCCAAAAAAGCCTCGTACCAGGGCATGATCGATCTACTGATTCCGATTGCCAAAGGATATGTGACCGATCGCGCCTTTGATGTTTGCAGCATGGGCGTTCAAGTGTATGGCGGTTATGGCTTCATTCGCGACTATCCGCAGGAACAATTGCTGCGCGATTGCCGCATCACCATGATTTACGAGGGCACCAACGGCATTCAGGCCATGGATTTGCTGGGGCGCAAATTGGGCCTGAACAAAGGCCAGCCGATCATGGATCTGTTCGGGCGGGTGCAAAAAACGATCGCGGCGGCCAAAGCCATTCCCGAAACCGAGCGTTATGCCGCCAAGGTCGAGGCGGCGGTCAACAAACTGGGCGAGGTCGCCATGACCCTGGGCGCGACGGCCATGAGTCCGGAGATGCTCAAGGCGTTTGCGTTTGCCCATCCGTTTATGGATGCTTGCGGCGACGTGGTGCTGGCCTGGATGTTATTGTGGCGCGCCCAGGTCGCGGCAGAGAAAATATCGCGGGCCAAAAAGAAAGATCGTCCCTTTTATGAAGGACAGATCAAATCATGTGAGTTTTTCACTCAGTGCATGCTGCCGGTCACCATGGGCAAATTGGCCGCGATTCAGGGCGCCAGCGGCGCGGCGGTGGAAATCAGTGAAGATGCGTTTGGCGGCAAGTAATTGCAGCTTATGGCGCATCGGCGATTCTGATTGAATCGCTATCGGGATCCCGATAGCGATAGTAATGAAGATGAATTTTAACGCTTCGTGAATGGTTACGATTTTTTTTGCTTGACAGCCGTTTGGTCTGCCTATAGCTATGAATGTTTATTCATTTGGCAGCCGTAACGGCTGTTTCGTTCACCTCACAGCATATGAAGGAGAGGATTGGCAACCATGGGTCCCGCATTGATTCCTCCGGCAAGTTATAATTTTTTTGGGTTTTTCCCGGCGGTTGTTTTTTCATTTTTGATTCCCGTCATCGGCGTGGCGGTTTTTGCCTATATCATGGCCAAGCGCCTGGCGCCGCTCACCCTGGCCGCGCGGGATCAACGCCTGGACCGGCTTGATCAGCGCCTGAAAGCCGTGCTGAAAATCTGGTTGGCCCAATGGCGCCAGCCGCGCTACATGATGGCCGGGGCGCTGCACATCGTTATTTTTTTTGGATTCTTGACGCTGTCGATCCGATCCATGTCGCTGGTGGTCATCGGCATGTTTGACGGGTTTGTGTTTCCAGGCTTTGGCGGCGTGGTGGGCGTGATTTACAATGTGGTCAAAGATTATGCAGCCACGTTTGTGCTTGTTGCATGTATCATTGCCGGCATTCGGCGCGGGATATTCAAGCCCGAACGCTATGCCGTGCCGGCGCGTTATGGTCATGACCACACGGCCGAGGCCGTTTTCGTGCTGTGTTTGATCGGCACCCTGATGATTTCCGAAAGCCTGTTCGAAGCCACGGCCGTGGCCGCGCAAATGCAGGCTTCCGGCCATGCCCATTTCCTGGCGCCGGGCACGCTGGTCTGGATGATGCGCAATATGCTGCTGGATGCCGATCCGGCGCGGCTTCAGATGCTGCATACCAGCGCCTATTTCATCCATGATCTGACTTTTTTCTTCTTTTTGTGCTTTCTGCCGCTGGGCAAGCATTTTCATGTGATCACCTCATTGTTCAATGTGTTTTTCATGCGTCTGCATCGCGGCAACGTCAAACCGGTGCAATACGGAATCTCACATGAACAGCTCGATGATCTGGAATCGTTCGGCGTCAAGAAGCTGGAAGATTTTACCTGGAAACACATGCTGGATTTTTATACATGCGCCGATTGTGGGCGCTGTTCAGACAATTGCCCGGCCAATGCGGTGGGGCGCCCCTTGTCGCCGCGGTTCATTTCAATCAAGGGTCGCGACCGCATATTTCAAAATTATCCGCTATGGCCGATCAACAGCCCCATACGCAAAAGCGAAGCGCTGATCGGCGATGTCTATTCCGAAGATGAAATCTGGTCTTGCACCACCTGCGGCGCCTGCGAGCAAGAGTGTCCTCTGGGCATCGAGTATATCGATAAAATCGTGGATTTGCGCCGCGGCATGGTCGATGAGGGCATGGTGCCGCAATCGTTGCAAAAGCCATTGCGCGCGCTGGAAAAAAGGGGCAATCCCTGGGGCAAGATGGAAAAAAAGCGGGCTGATTGGGCAAAAGACAAGGAATTCAAAAAATCTTGCGCCGTCAAGACGCTGGAAAAGGGTCAAACCGCCGATACGCTTTATTTTGTCGACAGCATTTCGTCCTATGACGATCGCATGCAAGACATTGCCCGGTCCACGGCCCGGGTATTGACGCGCGCGGGCATTGATTTCGGCATTTTGGGCAAAGGTGAAAAAGACAGCGCGCATGAAGTGCGACGCTTTGGGGAAGAGATGCTTTTTCAAACGTTGAAAGAGCAGAATCTGGATGCGATCGCCAACAGCGGGGCCAAAAAAATTGTCACGGCAGATCCGCATGCCTACAATGCATTGAAAAACGACTATGCGGATTTGCCGCCGGTCGAGCACATCAGCCAGGTTCTGGCGCGCGCGATCAAGTCCGGCAAACTCACGCTCAATCCGGTTGAAGACGACAATTTGGTTTATACTTATCACGATCCATGCTATCTGGGGCGGCACAATGGCATTTACGAAGATCCGCGTCAGGCGCTGGATGCCGTGCCCGGGTTGAAACGGGTAGATATGTTGCGCAGCCGAGACCGGTCTTTTTGCTGCGGCGGCGGTGGATTGATGCTGTTTTACGAACCGGAAGAAGACCAGCGCATGGGCGTGCTGCGCGTGCAGATGGCCGCCAAGGCCGGCGCTGATGTGATCGTAACCGCTTGTCCCTTTTGCCTGGTCAATATCGAGGATGCCATCAAAGTGGCCGGCCTGGAGGGCAAAATGACGGCGTTGGACCTGGTTGAATTGATCGATCGACAGTCGGCCTGATGGCTTTATAGGCAATGGGAACATCATTATGCTATCGTATAACGGCATCCTTCATTTGTCGCTTTACAATTTGTGGTGAACGCATTGGCCGCAAAAGCTTTTAGCTGTTAGCAATTAGCTAAAGGCCAACAGCTAAAAGCTATCAGCGAGTAGTTAACCTTATCAAAAGTGTAAACTATTTTTATGCCCTATGAAAGATGCCCGTATAACCATCAATAATATATTGTACTGGAGGAATTGATATGGAAATTTTGGTATGTGTCAAGCGCGTTCCGGATACATCCGAAAATGAGATCGAGATGAACAGCGCCGGAAACGACATCGAGCGTGACGATCTGGTCTACTCGGTCAATGAATGGGACAACTATGCGGTTGAAGAAGCCATCCAGATTGTCGAGCGCGAGGGCGGCAACGTCACCGTAATCACGGTTGGCGATGAAGAAGATGAAGAGGTATTGCGCCGGGAAATGGCCATGGGCGCCCAGAGCGGCATTTTGCTCAGCGATGACTCATTTGTCGGAGTTGATGGCCGAACGATTGCCGAAATCATCAAGGCAGCGGTTCAGAAAGGCAACTATGATCTGATTTTGACCGGCGCCCAGGCCGATGCCGGCGAGGCCCAGATGGGCGGCATGCTGGCAGCCCTGCTGGATGTGCCGTTTGCCTCATTGGTCAACAAGATCGAAACCAAAGACGGCAAACTGGTGGTCGGACGCGAGATCGAGGGCGGCAACCAGGAGATGAACGAGATCGATATGCCCTGCGTGCTGTCGATTCAAACCGGCATCAATGAGCCGCGCTACGTCGGCATTCGCGGCATTCGCAAGGTGGCCTCGCTGGAGATTCCAACCTACAGCGCCGCTGATCTGGGTATCGATGCGATTGCTCCCAAGGTCAAACGGTTAGATTATTTTGTGCCGGACATGGGCGAGGGCGCCGAGATGCTCGAGGGCGACAGCGATGAAATCATTGAAAAATTGATCGAAATGCTCAAGGCCAAGGGAGGGTTGAAATAATGNCTCANATTTTTGCATACATTGCACACNAGGACGGGNTTGCCGATGATTCGGCACTGGAGTTGGCGNCAGCGGCCAANGCCATCGACGCGGGNGCCGCNGTTACCGCNATNGTCACCGGCGCGGGNGATCANCTGGATGCGGTTTGCAANCAGATGGCNNCNNCTTNCAAAGAAGTCTGGAAATTCANCCATGATGCCCTGGCCTATCCCAATGCCGAAGTGATTCGCAAACTGTTGGCCGCAGTCGTGCCGGCCGGCAGCATCATCTTGATTCCACACAATACATTCGGCATGGATTTGGGGCCGGGTTTGTCCATCAAACTGAATGCGGCCTTTTTGGCCGATGTGGTTGGCGTCGAGGGGGCAAGCGGCGATGAGCTGAAGGTGATCCGCCAGGAATTCGGCGGTCAGGTCAGCACGCATGTAACGGCCAACATAGCTGGCGGCGCGGTGATCAACATTCGCCCGGGTACATTCACCGCTGATGAAAGCCAGACAGCCGGCGGGGCGGTGGTCGACAAATCCGGCGATGTTGGCGATCTGGCCGTTGGCCGGCGCTTTCTGGAGGTGGTCGAGGCCGAGGTCGGCGATGTCGATATCACCAAAGCCGATGTGCTGGTATCGGTGGGCCGCGGCATCGAGGATGAAGAAAATATCGAAATCGCCCAGGATCTGGCCGAAGCCATGGGCGCGGTGGTATCGTGTTCACGGCCCATCGTGGATGCCAAGTGGATGGAAAAATCACGCCAGGTCGGCACATCCGGCCAAACCGTCAAGCCCAAGGTGTATCTGGCCTGCGGCATCAGCGGGTCGTTTCAGCACATGGGCGGCATCAAGGGCAACCCCTTTATCGTGGCGATAAACAAAAATGTCAAAGCCCCCATTTTCCAATTGGCCGATGTTGGCATCGAAGCCGACATTTTAGATTTTCTGCCGGAGCTGACTGAGAAAATTCAGGAATCATAGATCATTATTCCAATCGTTTGATTTGTTGCCGGTTCATGGAAATTTCCATGAACCGGTTTTTTGTTTGACG
>JGI10211J34971_10002000_pt1 | contig 16777 bp, 17 predicted proteins | sample Etolagsediment_FD_34971 | JGI IMG/M metagenome (IMG submission 34971) | reverse complement strand
GCTGGCGTAAAGCAAGCGAGAATATTGAAGTTAGGAGTTAATGACGGAAAGACTTCTTTAATTGCAAGCCCTTGCGTCGTCAAAAGCTTATCGTTTAGACCGTTGGATGAGTTTCAGCAGCAGCCTTCTGATACTTGCATCGCACTTTATGTTTACGACGGGGATACGGTTATTATGAAATTCCCTTTTATCGGCCCTCAGTATCTATCAACAAATGTCGCTATCCTGATCCCTGCTGACGGCCTTAAGATAAATACCTCGCTTTCTTTTGAAGTGGAAAAACTTGAAGGAACTGTAGACGCCGCAAGTCTTAGCGTCACGAGCCTAAGGGTTGCTTACCAGCGATAAGAATTATGAAATCAACCGATGTACAAAGTGTTTTCTATAATTCTCGCGCTACCCCGACTACCAAGCACAAGCTTGTAGACATTGGGGATAGCGGTTCTTGTAGAGTTTTTTCTGTAGTTTGGTGCCCTTATCAGATAGCTTCTGGTGATAAACCTGTAATAGAGCTTTGGGAAGGTGATCCCGATAGCGGAGGCACCAAAGTCTACGAAGACGGATGCCATGTCGGGGCTGGATCAATAGGAGGTTCATCCAACAGCGATCAACCGTGGATCAACTTTGAACCATTCCCGTCCCACTACTACCTATTTAAAAATGACGTTTGGGTTGTAGGCGGAGCAAACGCTTACGGCATCAATAACGTCACAATTACTTATCAGTTGGGTGGCTAAAGATGTCTTTAGGTTATTGCCAAGTTTCTACAGTCAGCTTAAACCCATCAGCCGATGACAGGCAGTTGATTGATTCAAGCATTCCGTCACGCATAAAACTTGTGGGTTTTAGTGTAGGTATGACTAGGGTCCTTACAGCGGGTTCAACCAATGTATTCCAAAGATTTAGACTTTTTGATGGGTCTTCTTCTGATCCGTTTTGGACTATAGTTTATGCTAGACCAACAGCCGAAACTATTTCTTACGAGCCTTCAGTTTTTATGGTAACAGAAGACTCGTATTTGCAAATTGAAAATGGTTTAAGCTACGAAGTAACAACTGATGGGCTGGCTAGTGAAAGCTTCCCGTTTTTAGTAAATGTGTTCTACATAGGCTAACCATGCGTAATTACTACAAAAGCAAAAGCAAGTCTATATACCATGAGTCTGCACAGAGCGATGGAGCCCTAGATAGTTCTACAACTATTGCTTCTTCGGGAACTCGCGTTTGTCTCAGGAGCTTTGATCTTTCTAGTGGAGCGGCGCAGTATCAAAACGTAAACATTACCCAATCTTCCCCTTGCTACGTTTATTTTGAAAAAATGGATTCTTCAAATACTGAAGTCCTTAAGATGCCTATCACCCTTGGGGGGCTTGGTGCTTTGGTTTTTTTGGGGGGTGGCGTAGTTACACCCTCTAGCTTTATGACTATACCAGGGCCAGGGATTCTTTTTGACGATGGAATGAGAGTAAGGATTACTATGCCAGCCAACCCTGGGACTTTGGGCCCAATCTTTGCGCTAGTCAATGTGGTGTACTCAATATGACAGAAGATTATACAAATATCTGGTCAAGCACAGACCCATACAACGATGGCAGCGCCTCCGGTACTCAGATAATTAGTGGGCGCGTTAGGGTTCATGCGTTTTGGGTTGTCAACGGTGGGTCAAATACATCCGGAGACAACGGCCATACACTTTCAAGACCTATGGCTTTGAGGCCAAGTTCAGGTGGTACTGAAATTTACAAGGTTGCTTTTCCTAACTCTAGCCGATTGGCTCAGTCAGCGGCTAGGTCTTTTTTCCCGTACCAGCATAGATTTGGTGGCAACGGTATTCTATTTGAAAATGGAGTTTGGTTTTCTGTAGACGCAAACGACCAGACTGGATCATCGACGGTAAGCCCATCTTCTTTTGTTGCAGTTCTCTATACAGGCGGGGCAAACACTTAATGACTCATGTAACCCCGACGACTTTCTGGGCCTCCCTTGGCATCGTAGCTTCTGCCATTGGGGGCCTTTTTACTATGCAGATGTCACATGCCGGGGAAAACGGTCATAGCTCTATGGCAGATCAGGCCGAAGTGGCTCAGGTAAAAATCAAGATTGAGCGCATTGAGACTGAGGTAAAGCACAACCGAGAGTTGCTAGGGGATCTCAAGGTTGAGCTAAGGGATCTCCGAGCAAAGCAGGCGGAGAACAGCGAAGAGATATTGGAGGCCATCCGTGGCAACTAGCGGCGCAGTATCGTTTTCACCCGATGTCGGTGAATTAGTGGAAGAAGCTTACGAGCGTGCTGGCCTCCAGATGGTCTCTGGGTATGATCTCCGCACAGCCAGGAGAAGCATTGATCTCATGCTCATGGAGTGGGCCAACAGAGGCATAAACCTCTGGTGCGTGAGCGAAGATGAAATCACGATGGTTGATGGTCAGGGTGCTTACACAGCCATTAACGCGACCCCGAACGTGGCTGTCTCGATACTGGAAGCCGTGCTCAGAACTGATGATGGGGATGTGAACAATCAGTCTGATTATGACTTGGCTAGAATTTCCAGAAACACATTCATGAGCATCCCCTCCAAGCTGTCTAAGGGGAGGCCGACTCAGATCTACGTCGATCGCCAGCAGGGCGAGATCAAGATGAACCTGTGGCCCGTTCCCAACGACGCCACTCAGAAGCTCGTCTATACCTACATCCGTCGCATGGAAGACTCTGGTCCCGGCGGCACTTATGACCCGGATGTGCCTGATAGATTTTGGCCCGCGCTAGTGGCCGGTCTTGCTTACAACATTGCCCTCAAGAAGCCTGAGGCTGGGCAGCGAATCCAAATGCTCAAGCAGGTATATGACGAGCAGTTCCAGTACGCAGCAGAAGAGGACAGAGAGAAGGCCCCCTTCAGGCTCTACCCCGGAGGCTACAGCTACTAATGGCTTCGTATGCTGAAGGCAGAAAAGCTTTTGGCTTTTGTGACAGATGCGGCTTCAGGTACAACCTGAAAGATCTGAAGACCGAGACTGTCAATCTTGCTACCACGAATCTGTTGGTCTGCCCTGAGTGCTGGGATCCGGATCATCCCCAGAACATGCTGGGTCGAATGAGGGTTGATGACCCTGAAGCTTTGAGAAATCCTAGACCTCTTGGTGGAATTAGCGGCAGGGATCTCCCGGCTGCCTATAGATGGGATTTCTCTACGGGCACAGCCCAGACTAGCCCTACTCGCATCGATGGCTGGCGTGTTGCTAATGGTACTCTTTCTTGGAATTCAGATTCCCAGTCTTTGAATCTTGTTTACTCTGGAACCTCTGGCGATCCGTATATCATTAGGGGTTACAACGGTACTCCATACTTAAACGACTGGATCAGCATAGATTCTTCCAAGTATAAGTATGTTGTTTGCGATTTTACCGTTAACAGCTTTCCTGACTTTGAGCCTGATGATTTTTTTGAATACGATTTCCAAGGAAAACTTTTTTGGACTAATAACACTAATGAAGGCGGCGGCTCAAATCCCTGGCCTTTCGATTCAGATCGGACACAAGAAGTCCAAGCGGTCCCGTACTTTTTGATGTCTCAACCTGCTGATGGATTTTCAGCAGCTAACAAAAATTTAACCAGTCATTTTAAGATAGTTTACGACTTAAGCGACAATAATTACTGGACGGGGACTGTTACCGGGATTCGTCTTGACTTTTTCAATACGACGCCGGATGGAGACGCTGGCGATATAAACATTCATTACATAGAGGTTGTGTCCTTTCACAACCCGGATCTCTAGGAGAGACCAATGCCCAAGGTAGGAACTAAGCACTTTTCGTATGACCAGTCCGGCTATGACAAGGCCATGAAGGAAGCCCAGAGAACGGGCCTTCCGATCGAAAACGAAGATAAGAACTACGCGCAGTTTGCTGCTGGCGGCTCCGTTTCGTGCCAGGGTTATCGCAAGGCCAGAAAGCCCAAGGGGAAGAAGTAATTGGCAGCCTTCACTCTTACAACACTGAGCGCAGCCATAGATGAATGGCTGGAAAATGATTTCTGGGGAGACGATTCCCAGGATCAGAAGAACAACATCATCGTGTTGGCGGAGGAAAAGATCAACTCGACTGTTAGCATTGCGAGTTTTAACACAAAGGAAGTCTCTGGCTCTGTTACATCGGGGAATGGAAGCTTTGAGGTGTCCTCTTCCGATGTGATCGCCAGCCCGCTAACGCCGTTGTATCTGAGGGTGAGAACTGGGGATGGCTCCACTCCTTGGAGGTATTTACTCTTAAAGGATTACAACTTCCTTTATGAGTATGCCCCGACGGAAAACACCACCGGATACCCCAAGTATTATTCTTTCTATAACAATACCGACAGTTCCAATGCTCCGACTGTAAACTTCGCCCCTCACGCAAATGCGACGTATAATTATGAGTTCAACTACTACTTTGAACCTACGTCCCTCACGGCAGTCCCTACTGATAACACCACTTGGCTCAGCACCCATGCCAAGAACGCTCTTTTGTATGGATGTCTTGTTCAAGCATACATCTTCATGAAGGGCGATCCGAATTTGATTCAAACATACGAAATGAAATTTATGGAAGCTCTCAAAGCCCTTGTTGTGATGCAGGGCGGAACCTTCCGAGACACTTCTTATAATGATTCGGATAACGCTCCGAACGTAATGGCGGCTCAGTAATGGCTTCTACTTATACCGAAGGTCTTGGTATTGAAATCATCGGCAATGGCGACAAAGCGGGTAGTTGGGGCAGTACAACCAACAACAATCTTGAATCCCTTGAGTTCTCTATAGTTGGGTACGCGCAAATATCTTGTACAGGCTCTTCTCAAACTGTTAACGTGGTGGATGGATCTGATTGGGATGACGCAAATAGCTCCAGCAGGGCTGCTGTTATCGAGTTTACCGGGACTCCTGGGACGACTCATACAGTAACAATACAGACAGGTGGTGCAGCTAGGACTTACAGTAAATTCATAGCTATAAACAATACTGACTCTACCGTCGTTATAGATAACGCAACCGCTACAGACCTGAGTATTCCTTCTGAATTTACTGCTTTTGTTCATATTGATAGTTCCGGAGATGTTGTCAACTCTATCGATACACTGTTTAGTGGTACTGAGCTTCGTGTAGGAGACAACTCCGATGCTACAACGATCTCTAGTAATGGAGATCAGGATATTGTTTTACAGACCGGAAACACCACTACCGGAACCATTACTGTAACAGACGGAGCCAATGGCAACATTACTGTCGCTCCTAATGGGACTGGTGATGTTGTACTAGCACCGAGCGGGGCTGGTGATGTTGTTGTAGGGAATGGATCCGACGCTATTTCTGTCGAGAGTGGCGGGACTACAAACCTAACTCTTCAGAGTGGAGCATCTGGAGGATCGATTCTCCTCAGGAATAGTGGTAATATCACTATAACGCCAGCGGGCGGAGGAAATGTCACAACAGCGTCAACTGTCGTTGCGCCGACGTTTCAGTACGGATCTGGCACAATGACTGTGCAGTCAACTGGCGGCAACGATCTGAACGTCGCTGCAAATGCGGCTAACTTGACTTTATCCACTGTAACTAGTGGCAATGTAGTGATAAATCCTGTTGGGAATGTTGTCGTCCAGTCAGCCGCTTTGGATATGAGTTCTTCAGACAGCTCTATCATCATAGGTAGCTCTTCCGCTGGTGCGTTAGCCATAAGTAGCGGTACTGATACTAGTATACTTCTAATAGATACATCTTCTAATATTGTCTACATAAAACCTGATTTTGAGTTTAGAGCTGGTGACATTAACCTCAGAAGTGCTGGTGGCGGATACATAAATATAGATGATTCAGTAGCCTCTGGTTCTAGTGGGTATGGCCTTAGAAGAAATTCCTCAACACTAGAGGTCAAAAATACATCCTCTGATGATTGGGGACAGCCCTACCATTCAGGAATGGTTAATGGACAAGGGGCATATTTTGAATCTACAACATCTCCTATCACTGTGAGTTCTAACATCTCAGCATCTCACACTCTCTCCGCCACTCCGAGAATTGTTAAAGCAGTAATTAAATGCAACGATGCTGGCGGCGATGTTGGATGGGCACAAAACGATGAGATCGTCTTGGGCGCGGACGGGGGTCTAGGGGCTAGTATCGGTGCCCTCCCCTATGCAAATGGAACTGTTGTTGGCTGTGTTACCGGCAATGCTATTCAGGTTCTTAACAAAACTGTTTTTTCAGTCGCAAATATAGACCCGACCAAATGGGACTTGATTATAAGAGCTTGGAAGTAGGATGCCTTATAGAAAAGTCACATTTCCTCCCGGAATAGATAGAGAAGGAACTCAGTATTCCGCTGAAGAGAGATGGTATGACTGTGACTTAATCAGGTTCCGTCAGGGAAGACCTGAAAAGATCGGTGGCTGGACTAAGTATTCAACCAACGAGTTCCTTGGAGTATCCAGATCCTTGCTGAACTGGTCTTCGATTGCTGGTGCAAACCTGATGGCAATCGGATCCGACAAAAAGCTCTATGTAGATCTCGGTGGTGTTTACCATGATATCACCCCAATGGACTACAAATCCCAGGGCACTCTCACAAACGCTGACATAACCGATGCTACCACGACGTTGCAGTTTGATTTTGCTGTGTCTGTTGACGACATCGTGAGAATGGGTAGTGACGCCAATGCCGTTGGTGATGAGCTAATGCTTGTAACTGCGGTGGCTTCTTCTGGAGCGGTTGGCGAAGATATAACTATCTCAAGAGGCTACGCGAACACAACCCCCTCAGCGCATTCTATTGGCGATGCTGCCTTTCTTTTAGAAAACTTATCCGACCCGATATATCTAGTCCAGAACTCAACTACTGTTTTAATTAACTACGCCGCCCACGGACTTACCTCTGGGGACTTCGTTAATTTCTTAAAGATCGACGGTACGCTTACCGGAATCACCACTCTAGTCAAGGACGATCTTTTCTATCCTTCAAGAGCCACTGTTGAAGGATACGACACCACCAAGTCCACCCAAAGCTTCCCAGTTACCAAGGTTCTTACCAGTGACTACTTTGAGATTAGAATAGCTACTGCCCCTACGGGTCTTTCTAGTTCCACGCTGGACGGATCTATAACTAACTCCGACACGACTATCGTGTTGAATTCTTCTACTCCCATATTCCAAGCTAATGACTTGGTGAAGATTGGAGATGAATACATACAGCTAGGAACAAATCCTTCTACTGACAATGTTACTTTTGAAGGTTGCCTAAGATCTCAGTTCGGATCTATGTCTAAGGATTACGCCGACGGCGAGAGCGTGAATGAAGTTGGTACTGGTGGATCCGGTCAGGGTGGCAACACTGTCATCATGCGGGACATCCAGGCTTCCGAGTCCACATTCTCTGAGTTCAGTGGATGGGGTGCAGGAACCTGGGGTGGCATTCCTACAGCCACCACGTCCACCACGCTAACGGCCAGCCTTGCTGCCGGAGCTGCAACTGCTTCCGTAGCCTCCACTACTGGATTTGGTGACGATAACGATACCGGAACCATGCTTATAGAATCTGAAATTATTCTATACACAGTAAATGGTGGATCTGGATTTGACGGCATGACCAGAGGCCAAAATGGAACTGCTGATGTTTTGCACGCTTCGGGGACTTCAGTCTTCCTCGTAGATCAATACTGGACTGCCTGGGGTAATCCCACAGTCCCGCTTGCCGACGGCTCGGGTGCCGCTCTCAATGTGTGGTCTTTAGACACCTTCGGTGAAGACCTTGTAGCAGCCAAGGATAGATCCAGGCCCTACTACTGGAACACGTCGCTCAAGATGAGCAACGGCTACCCATACAGCACTAGCTCTGATTCCAGCACAGATTACGCATCTGGAATTATCCTTGCTGATGCAGTCCCGATGTCTTCTCTCGGTTTATCTACTGATGATGGTTATGGCGATGTTCCCGAAGAAGTTGGCTTCCTGATGACCAACCCCGCGTCTCGTCAGGTCATTGCCTTTGGTGCATCCGACACATTCGGAAACTTCGATCCGATGCTTATCCGCTGGTGCGATCAAGACCACCCCGGATCTTGGAAGATGACAGACCAGAACTCTGCTGGCGGTGCCCCGCTACAGAAGGGCTCAAGGATTATTGCTGCCGCCAGATCGGATAGGCAGATCTTGATCTGGACGGATAACGCCCTGTACTCCCTTCAGTACATCGGTGGAGACTTCGTGTTCTCCTTGCAGGAGATTGCGGACGGTATTTCCATCTCCTCTAGGTACGCTCACAAAGCAGCCAGAGGCATTGTGTATTGGATGGGAGATAACAACTTCTATCAGAGTGACGGGAGATCCGTTCAGAAGGTTCCCTGCTCGGTTCTTTCTAAAGTATTTGAAGAGTTGAATTATGATAAAAGAGAAGTTGTGTTTTCTGCGCTCAACTCTCTGTTTAATGAGATCATCTGGTTTTACCCCTCCGGCGACAGCATAGAGCCGGATATGTATGTCTTGTTCAATTATGTAGATCAGACATGGGCATACGGGTCGATGTCCAGAACTTCTTGGTCCGATTCTGGTCTTAGGGAAAAGCCCAACGCTTCTTTCGATAGAGGGGTCTATAACTCTGGGGTTTGGGACGGTATTGAAAGATCCATTATCTACAACCATGAAGATGGTTACTTCGACGACGGATCTGCAATGAATTCGTTTATTGAGAGCGGATACTTCGACATAGAAGATGGAGACTATTCCATGTTCGTTGACAGGTTTGCTCCTGATTTTCGTGGCCTGGACGGAACCACGCCGCAGATCTTCGTTGATGTTGTGGGTAAGAATTACCCCTCTTCTTCAACCTCCACGACCAGATCTTTGACTCTTTCAAATGACACAGAGTTTGTGAATACCCGAGTTCGTGGTCGAACGATGTCCCTTAAATTTTATGACCAAGACACAGCCACTACCGGAGCAGGCTGGGAACTTGGAGACTCTAGAATCCGTATGAAACCGGATGGAAGAAGATAATGTCAGATGAGATCTACAATAGAGAACGCGATCCTTATCGCGGCGAGATCAGTAATCCTGTCAATGTGGTCAATCAAGCTGTCCCAGATAAGCGGGACAACAATAAGATCATAAAGCTTGCAATGGTTTTCCCTCCGATGGGTATCGTGACTCATGGCTGATGGATTCAAGATATTAGCTCAGGCCATGATGAGAGATTCCGGTTCAGGAAACCTTCCGCTTGCTGATAATGCACTTGATTTAATTTATGAAGTTCCTAGCCCGTCAGGTCAACGCTTTGCAACGAGAGGCAATTCTCAGGCGATTGTCTCATCTATATCTGTTTGTCATGTTCATGACTCTAGTGCTGCTCATGAGTACAGCATCAGAATAGTTGAAGATGTGTCTTCTCCAGGGTTTGATGATAAACAATATGTTATTTATAACAAAAGCATAAGTAATTCGACGACAGACGTTTTATCACTTGGTATAGGTTTAGTCTCTGGTAATGGGATATACGCAGAGGCGGCGACTGGCGGAACCGCTGGTGATCCATCAGATATCGCAATAACAATATTTGGAACGGAAGTTGTCTAGGTGAAGAAATGATGAGAAAAACCTTCGGACAGTTTGAACCTCCGCAGGAGTTGAACCCCACGGGAAGTCAGACCAAGGCTTCCACTCCTCCCATCATGGGCGCTCCTATGCCCAATGCCGGTATGAAGAATCAGAACATGGGGAATGTGTCGCCTCCCAAGGACAAGCCGTCCCCTAAGCAGTTTGCCCAGAGGCAGGCTGCTGGCAAGCGTCTGAATAAGATGCCCAACAGATCTCCGCTGGGTCCGATCACTGGTGGACCGGCCAAGCCTCAGGCTAGACCTCAGGCTAGATCTCAGCAGCAGCAACAGCAGCAGGAGCCTGTGGGTACTGGCGACCGATGGATGGGAGAACTCTGGCAGGGACTCACCCTGAACGATCAGCCTCAAGGTGGCTTTGCGATGGGGGGGAAGGTTGGAAACACCCCTAGCCCTGAAATGGATCTTTACAACAAAGTCACTATGGAGCTTGAGTCCGGTGGCGTAGGCGGTTTCGCGCACGGCGGCATGGTTGAGAAGTCAAGAGAGATCGCTTCTAAGGGTCGCAATGGCGACACCATGCTCATGCACATCCAGCCTCAAGAGCTTGAGGGTCTTCAGTCTCTTCTCGGTCCAGTAACCATAAACCCCGAGACTGGAAACCCTGAGGCTTTTGCTTGGTTCGCTGCGCTCCCCCTCCTCGGGAAGCTAGCAGTAGGGGCTCTGGGTGGTGGGGCTCTGGGTGCTGGGATTGGCGGAATCGCGGGTGGCAAGGAAGGCGCTCTTAAGGGGCTGGCAATGGGCAGTATGCTTGGTACTGGTGCTGCTGGTCTTGGAGCCGCTGCTGGCGTGGGTGCCGGAGCGGGGGCTTCTGCTGTGCCTTCAGCCCTAGCACCCGCTGTTGCGACACCCGGTGTGGCAGCAGGCACGGGTCCGTTAGCAGCAAGCACTCCTGCGGTAGCATCTCAGATAGCGGCAGGTAAGGCTGCGGCTGCGGCGAACTTGGCAAACCTCACGGGGGCAAGCTCTACCTTGGCTCCGGGCGCGGGCGTGTTGGCTCCGGGCTTCGGGGGCGGAGTGGCAGCTAGCCAGATCCCTGCTGGCCTTACGGGCCAAGCTGCGGTTGATGCGACGATGAAGGCAGGGATGTCCGGTGCAGGGTTTCAGCCCACGGGCCTTTCCGCAGCCGCGAAGAAGGGTCTTGCGAAAGCCGGAGCCTCTGGCCTTCAGTCGATTATGAATCAATCTGAAAGTCAGGAGCAATCGCCTCCTCCGATGCCTGCTCCCGCTCCTGCTCCTCGTCGATACGAAGGCGGAGAAAGCCCTTACGAAGAGATGAAAAGAAGACGGCTCGCTAGATCTGGATCCCTTCCGGGCTCCGGCGGCATAGTTTAGTTAGGATTTTAAATGTCTACTGATTTTCAGGAAGGTCCTCAGATTGACTTCGGAACTATGGGCGAGTTTGGCGAAGCTGAACTTTTTCAAACTTTTCCCAATGAGGAGCCTGCTGTTCAGGAGCCCCAGGGTATCCAGAGTTTATCTGAGCAATTTGGTATTGACTTTGGAACTATGGGTGAGGTTGGGGAAGCTGACATCTTTCAGACCCTCCCGGAAAGACAGCCGGAGGTGCAAGAGTCAGACCTCTTTGTAGGGCCGGGAGGCCAAGTTCTTAATCGTGGGCAAGAGCTTCTCGCTCAGAACTTCCCAAACCAAGATCCGCTTTTTTATGATTTTTACTCCGCTCTAGATCAAAGCTACAGATTCCTAAGTCCTCAGGACATAATCCCTGAAGGCATAGAAGCTGTTTATGGACCCACAGAAAGAGACCCGTTTAGACAGGATTGGTCCGAAGCAGAGTTCAGAGTTCCTGTTGATTACGAAGGGGAGTTTCTTACTGGCGAAGAGATGAACGTCGTTCAGACCGCCTATGACTTTGTGGGCTCTTTAGCCCTAGAAGCCGAGGCTGCTGGCTACACCTCTACCAGAGACTACTTAGCCGCCATGCAGGAGTACGAGCCAGGAAAGTACAACGCTATCGCTACTGCGCTCAATTCCTATGCCGGGGTGATCGATCAGTACGGCGACCAGTACAAGTTCCAAGCCGCTCTGCACGATGCGGATCAGATCTCTGTCGATCCAATGCAGAGAGAGGATATTATTAGATCCTCAATGGATCTATTGAGAGATTATGTTGCTGCTGGTCTTGTGTCGCAGGAAGAGGCTGCGTATTTAGCTCAAAATCCTGTCGGTCTTATCTCTCTTATATCTTCTGGAGATTTCACTCCCCAGGCGGTACAAGCCCCGCAAGCCCCTTCCCCGCAAGCTCCTGCTCAGCAAGATCCCGCTCAGCAGGATGCTGCTCAGCAAGATGCAGGACAGGATGATGGACAGGATGATGCAGCAGATGTAGAGCTAGATAATCAGGGAAGGGAGATAAGATACGCCGACTGGGATACAGAAGAAATGTATCCTTTTTATTATGATGAGTACGGCCAGAGTTTCTTCCCTGCCCTGAGAGAAGGAGAGAGGATAGTAAGGAGTCCTGATGGGGATTACGTCGAGAGCGTTGAGACCGGCGAAAGAATAAGAGACGACCACTCCAACTACTTTAATCCTCCCCCCGGAATTGCTGCCGGTCCTGATGACGACGGGATAACGGCAGTAGATGTTCCCGTTACTAGCGAAGGCACTTACGATCTTTACACAGACTCCCAGAGAGCCTTGTCTGATGTTGCAGATTTTTATACTGGCCCAGACGCTACGCTGGATCTCGGGGAAGCATTTAGGACAAACTTCGGGCATTCCAAACCTATGTTTGACGAGACTTTATTCACGCAAACTGAACGCCCTGCATTCTATGATGATTATCCCAACATGCCTGTTGCGGAAGCGTTTACCGGCTATGAGTCAAGGAGTGTTCGTGGACCTGGCGGAGCGGGGCCAGTATACGAAAATCGTTATCTTTCCAGACCTTCTGATGCAAACTTAGTGACTTATCAAGATCAGCCCGTCCTAGAGTACGGCGATGGATTTAGGTTTGGAGGAGAAGACTCCGAGTGGCTGAATGAAAAGTTTGATGAGTTAGTTCAGACAAGACCATACGGAAATTCTGACAGGGCAGCGAGAGCTTTTGCTGGTAACGAATTTGAAAACCCTTGGTCTTTTGATATCGCAACTGAGCCACTTATTCAGCAGAGCTTGTTTGAAGCCTTAATGGATTACTCCGACACCACAGGCGTTTCCATAGATCAGATACATAACTCCCGTTATGAAGACATAGGCTCTTGGGATGAAGGGAACACTGACATATTTGATATAGAGCATTTCATGTCTGGATCTGAGGATTCCGGATGGGGAGGCTTTATACCTATCTTCCAAGATCTCGCTAGGGATTATGGACTTGGGACCGTTGGGTCTGAACAAGACTTACTTGGAATGCAAGAGTTGGAAAGAATGGCTTTCCTTTCGTCTGCTGTGTTTAGGCCGTTGGCGAGGCAGGTTGATTCTATTATCGAAGAGAGGGAAGGCGGGTTCCCTTTTGACCAGAACGTCTCGATACCTTCAGAGTACAATAATCGATTTGGATTAAGACCCACCCCTGATTATCTGCAAACCTTTTTAGATGTAGGGGGACCGGAAGATGAGCCTCGGGGCTTGTTCGCTGAAGGCGGTTACATCGGCGGAATCGCAGGCGGGATGGACGATACTATCCCCGCGTCGATCGATGGCTCTCAGCCAGCAGCTCTTTCGAGTGGAGAGTTTGTCGTTCCGGCAGATGTAGTTTCTCATCTTGGAGATGGGAACAACCAGAATGGAGCCGCAAAGCTCTATAATTTTATGGATCAAGTCCGAACGGTAAAGACCGGATCGACTGAGCAGCCTGATCCTTTCAATGATGGAATCATGGCGAATATGATCGGAGAGCCTTATGGGCAGTAGCGGCGGCGGCGGGACTCAAAGAGTCATACAGGATCTACCCGATTGGTCTAAACCGTACTGGCAGGGCATTGCTGCTCAGGGCAGAGCGTTAGCCAGGGAGCCTTTTCAGCAGTATCAGGGGCAGCGCATTGCTGGCTTTACCCCTATGGAGCGTCAAGCTTTCCAGGGTGTTCAGTCTCTTTACGACCAAGGCCCAAGACCTGAGCTTGGTCAAGCTAGAGGTATTGCGACACAGGCTTCTCAGGTGGGTTTTGATACCCCCATGTTCCCCGACCAAGCCGGAAGGTACATGAATCCGTATTTGGAGAATGTGCTGGATCTAGGCCGGGAGCGCATGATGCGCGATTACCAAGGCGCGATGGGGGATGCAAGAAGGAGATCTTCTGACGCAGCCATCCAGTCTGGAATCATGGGGGGTAGGGGAACCCTCATGGGCGCTAGGGAGTCTGGCAGGGTTTCCGATGAAGCTTTCCGGGCGATGAGGGAGTATGAAGCTGATACCAGATTCAGAGCTTTCGATCAGGCTCAGCAGGCTTTCGCCAGCGATGTCGCAGCCAGACAAGCCGGAGCAAGACTTGGGTTAGATGCGGGATCTCAGCTTCAGAGTCTTGCCCAGACTCAGCAGGCTCAGGCCCTAGAGAGAATCAACGCTCTTCAGCAGGCCGGTGTTCGCGGTAGAGAGATGCAGCAAGCTATTCGAGATCAAGCATATCAGGATTTCTTGGATAGAAGAGATTGGAGAAGAAACCAGTTAGGTTGGTACACCGGCCTCCTCTCAGGAACTCCCTACGCAACAATGTCAAACCAAACGCAGACCACTAGAGGCGGTGGTCCCGGTGTCGGCCAGACAATCGCAGGGCTAGGCATCGCAGGACTTGGCGCTGCGGGCGCTTACTACGGGGCTCAATAGAATGAGTGCAAATCTTTTAGAACTTCAGGAAATGCTTCGCAACCTTGACATGGGCTCTGTCCAGCGAGTTGCGCAGGGACAGTCTGGCAAAGCCGCGCAGCTTCTCGGCATGGATGAGATCAGGCGTCGTGGCGAGCAGATGCAGGAAGCTCAGGCCAATGAAGCTGAACAGCAGATGCAGCAGCCCCCGATGATTGACCAGTATCTAGCGATGTCCCAGCAGATAATGGGTCAGCCTCCGTCCATGCCTTCGGCTATGCCCCCGTCTATGCCTGCCCCTCCCCAGCAGGGCATCGGTTCCATGATGCCTCCTCAGGCTCTGCCCCAGATGGCTGCTGCGCCTCCTGCTCCCCAGCCTCCTGTTCAGATGATGGCTGGCGGTGGTTCCGTTGGTGGCTCCGACCTGATGAACAGGCCCAAGATGGGAAACATGGGCATTGTTGAATACTTGGTTTCGACCGGGATGAGCAGGGAAGAAGCTATGGCTCTGGCTGACTCCATTGTCGGTGGAGATCAAAGCAACGCACTCAAGGCTGGTGGGTTTATACAGAAGTATGCCCCAGGTGGATCTGTAGCCTCTGGCCCGATCTCAGACTTGACCCCTGAAGAGCAGGAGGCCGCAGCGGATCCTGGCTTCCTTCAGGAATCTATAGAGTGGGTTAAAGAGAATCCTGTTGATGCCGCGCTACTCGGGATAGATGCAGTCGCTCTCACAGCTATGGCTTTCCCTGTTGCCGGTTGGGCCGCTGGTGCTGGCCTAAAGGGCGTCACTGGAGCAGCCCGGATAGCAAGAGCATTAGGGCCGAAGGCAATAAGGTTTTTAAGAAATCCAGTTCAGACTGCGGGCAAGGCAAAGTTTTCCAAGACAGCATCTAAAATAGATGATTTAGCTGCTCCCGCTGGAGCTTCTCCGGCTGAGTTGGCCGCTGCAAGAGCCGCCCAGATGGAGGCAAGGCTTAATGCCCCAGGGGCAATGAGAACAACGATTAGAGACGGAAAGGTTGTTCAGGTTCCTAGAACTGATGCAGAGTTAATTACTACGTTGGGTCGGCGCACAGTTTACCCTGCGGTTGGGGCCGCAACGTATGGATTGACCTCCCTTATCGGAGACGACGAAGGGGCTCCTCAGGAATTCCCCGCCCTCACAGATGAGGAGATGGCACCTGAACCTCCCGTTGAGACTGAAGATAAGTATCAAATTGGAGATATGGTCGGAGGTGCCAATGGTGGTACTGGTGACATTGATGATGGTGAAACTGCACTAGGGTTCCTAGACAGGGTAAAGAGTGGTGAGTTCAACCCGTTCTTCCAGTTTCTAACTAGAGCCGGTCTTGAGCTTGCTGCTGGCAAGGGAGAGAATCTTGGTCAGGACATTGCTCAGGCTGGCATCGCTGGCATGGGCGAGGTTGAGCGTCTTGCTGATCGCGACATGGCTATAGCCGACCGGGAGAGAGAGCAGGCAAGGCAGGACGCAGCGGACGCTATCGCGCAGAGCCAGCTCGCTATCGCAGAGAGACAGCTACAGATGGAAGAAGAGCTTCTCCCCGCTCAGAAAGCCCTTCTTGAATCCCGAGCTTCAGGATTTGGAACCACTTCAGCTTCGGCTGCACAATCGCAGATTGAGAATGCTATAGAATCTGTTTTTGGTATCAATTACCTATCCAATCCGGATGCTCAATTAGAACAGACCAGACTTCTTAATATCTACACTTCTCAAGGGCCTCAAGCTCTAAGGCAGGCGATAGCCGATCTGACAGGTCAGTCGATTGCGATTGACACTGTGAATCAAGACAAGCTCAACAGAATTTTAAACCCTGGAGTTGCTGGTGGTTGATGAGATTTTAGAAGAAGATTTACCTGTACGGATTGACGGTAAAATCGTCGTATTCAAGAAAGGTATGACTCATTCTGAAATTAGGGATGAATACCAGAGATTGACTGGTGGCTTTATATCTGCTGCTAAGTCTGGCGTTGAGCGTTTAGCAGGGTCTTTAGGGGCTATCCCAGAGACCTTTCTTGGCGATGTCTTTTCAAGCCAAGAGCTTCTAGACGAAGCTGGCGAAGAGTACAAGGCCACAAGGGAAGCTGTATCCGAAGCTCTCCCTGCTCCTGTTACATACAAAGATGTAACTGAAGCATATAAAAGAGAAGGGCTGACTGGTGCAATCCCTGATGCCTACAGATTCTCAGTAGAATCTATCGGGCAGAACCTCCCCTATGTCGGACCTTCGATGGCTGCGAGTAAGGTTGCTTCGACTGAACTTGGTTTGGGCGTAGCTTCTTATCTATCTAAGGCTGTCCCTTTCCTCAGAACTGCTGCGGTCGCACTCCCCCCTTCGGTTGCCAAGTTTGGTCTTGCTGCTG
>JGI10211J34971_10001996_pt1 | contig 16797 bp, 14 predicted proteins | sample Etolagsediment_FD_34971 | JGI IMG/M metagenome (IMG submission 34971) | reverse complement strand
GGTGGGTCCATTAACCAAAGTTCCGGCGTTATTATATCCGGAAGAATCAGCTGCAATACTACCGCTGCCCTCATCGAATTGCCAGTGACCAATTAAACCTGCTTGGCCGGTTGTTGTGAATGTTAAAGGTGATTGTACATATGTGCCTTCAAAAGATTCAACTGTCAAATCCAAAGTTACCTTGTCAAAGTTATAACTGTCACTGCCGTTTGGATCAAAACCGAAACCGAAAGGTGTGCCGTTTCCAGCGTAATCAATGAGTTCCAATAGCGAGGAGGAATAGAGAACAGATGAGAAATCGGTATCAAAGGTGAAATTATTCTCGAAAATATCCCATACCCTTGAAGATACATCATTTAGTGCACTGAAAGTGTAAATCAAATCTTCAGTCCCCGCCGTCTGATCATGATAGACCGGGGCCAGAAGAATGCCCTGGTTTTCGAAGAAATCGCCACTGCCATGGTCACTATTGTAAACAAAACCTGAGGGAGGATTGTCCAGAAGATGTATATATAAAGCGTCATTTTCGTTGTCAGCGATGTTAGTAACGTTATGGATGGTTAAAACGGCTTCGGTTACTATGCTGCCCTCGGGGATAGAATCAGATAACAATATATCATTGCTATCATTGCTGATCCCCCAGGTATAGTATTCGCCGGGAATAATTGTACCGCCGAGGGCCGACTCGTAGGCCCACGCGAGAACAATTAATAAAGACATCGCTATAATAATATTTCGCTTTTTCATTTTCTACCCCACCTATATACACCCAATACCACTCCAACCGTTTCCTACACCCTACAAAACTTTCGCTTTCATATCCTTTTGGTCTTGCGCAGTACTATCAATGGACAAAAATGGCGATTGAGGTTTTTGTTTATCTCTTTTTGTTCAGTCACACCTGTGAACAAAAGCGAACTGAACGCCCCCACTTCAAAGAGCCGCTTTTTGCTCCAGCAGTATTTACAGCAGGCCGATGTGGCTAAGCCACTGTTCATACCAACTGGACAGCTCGATGTCTTCTACAACTGCAGTAATAGTCAGAGTATCCTGTACATATTCACTGCCATCAACTCCTTCAAATGTTATCTCGCAACCTCCTGTCTGGTCGAACCAAGGCTTCCAGGTAAATGTGTTACTGTCGGGGTCAAATACAGCGCCTTCCGGTAGGTCCTGTTGGTTCTGAACAGAGTATGTCAGGTCATCCATTGGACTGACTACAAAGGCTAAGCTTTTATTTCCCTTAACCTCTTCGGAAAAGAAAATATCTGAAACTGCATCTGCATTCAAAGCTAAATTGTAGATCTTGACATCGTCAATAACACCATTGAAGGCGTTACTTTCATTATCACCTTCATTTCCAATATAAGTGAGCGTATTTAGAGATGTCAGACCTGAGTAGGCGCCGCTTTCTTTTCCCTGCCCGTTTACATATACCGTATAGTTTGTCCCGTCCCAGGTTAAGGCGATATGGTACCAGGTTTGCAAGTCGAGAATCTCATTCCAATTTATAACACCAGAATCGCCAAGTTCCAGGCAAAGTACACCTGCCAGGACATATAGCTGTATTTTGCTGGTCGCACCTTGGTTTGAATGGCTAAATAAATATTGCTTACCGGAAAACTCCTGGGCATAAGCCCACAACGAGATGGTTCCCTGGTCTGCATCTAAACCTGCAGTTGATATTTTAACAGCATCGTCGTCACCGTCAAAGCTTAAGTCACCCAGGCCGGTCCATGCCGGTCCGTTGACCAAAGTCGCTGTATTACCTTTGCAGGAAGAATCCTTTGCCTCAAGGCTGCTATACTCGTCAAACCTCCAGTCTCCAACTAAATTGCTTGTATAGGTAACCTCATCCTGAATAAAATCGGCTTTGAGTGTATATTCGACATCTTCGCTATGCGTAGAAGTAAACAATCTCACCATATTTAGATTAGGATCTGAAGACACATTATGTACGACAATTGAATTTTCAGCGGTATCCATCGTGTAATTGATAGTATAGTTGTTGGGATCTTCTACTAATGACTTATCCAAGGGCCTGTCGAACGAGATATCGATCACATTTTTAAATAGTGTTTCTAAAGAACTGATCTTTGGCTCACCGTCGACAGTAATAGTGACAATGTCCGTTGCCGACAGATCATTATTATCGGTGACTGTGAGTGTAATTAAATGCGTGTCAACAGACAAAGTGGCTGTAGTGATTTCACCATCAGGAATTGGAGCTCCATGGTCATCAGTCCAGACCCAGCTTACTATAATACCATCGCTATCGTAAGAAGCGGAACCGTTAAGTGTAACCTGTTCATTCCCATCGCTGTCAATATCGATGACGGTTTGGTCCGAACCGGCATTAGCAATCGGAGCCTGATTGTAAGATGGATTTGTCCAGACGGGAGGATAGTCGTCGCGATAATCAAACCATGCATTCCATACCCAGGCTGCAGGAGTTTTCTTCAGGGCATCATATAATTCTTGCGTTTCATCAACCTCATCGTCCTCTGGCGGGTCGGGAGGCTCGCCCCAAATCCAGGCTTTCCATCGGTCTGTATAATCAAAAAAGGCATCGTGATTCCATTCATCCTTCATTCCCATTATATGTGCAGCCAGGGCCGTGGCCGGATAGGTAGCGGCATTCAGGGAACGATAGTTCGTATTTAGGTTGCGTGCACTAGTTTCGGGTTCTGTGGAGTGTCGTATGCCCCATCCGGGCATACCAATATCGGTTAGCCTATAGGGGAATTGAGTTATGCGAGAATCAGGTTTCCATGGAGTGTCTTGCACAAGGTCATTCGTTAAGTCATAATCATATTGAGTCACATAGAATGTTTGGTCATCTTCCTGAAAATAAATATAGTCCGCAGGTGGATTACCTGGTCCAGTAGGATTAGGGTAGCCATTTTCATCTACAGATGCACATACATATTCTCCAGATTTTTGAAGCATTGCTATCATACCTGCATCCTGCAAAACAATAGCAGCAAAAACGACAGGTATTTTTCGACCATGCAGAATGCCGCCATTATTCTTCCAGTTTAAAATATCACCTGCTTCAATAACACCATAAAAATCAATCCCCATCTGTAAAAAGTCGATCAAGATAGGTTCTTTTTCTTCGGCTGTATAATCCAAGTTCAAGGCTAATGCCGCCTCTCCAGTTCGTTGGGCAAATCCAGATCCATACCACCACATGTTATTTACGGGGTGGACATAAGTTTCCCACCAAGAATCCCAGTGGACAATCCAGGGACCCTTATCCATTTGAACGCGGGTTACTAAATCGTCATAAGACAATGCCCCTTCAGGTCTTGGAAGATTTGAAAGTTTAGTCCTATCAATATCCTCCTCTACGTGTCGAATAGACTTATCGCTACCAGAATAAGGTGGCCGAAAAGAATCGGCAGGAGGGGCTTCTTCAAGAATTGTAAGCACAGCTATTTGGTCGAGCCAAAGCGGGTTCGACCCCATCATTAGAGCTTCAGCTCTACTAATGCTGGAAATCAGAGATGAAGCTGCTGTTATGACCAAAGGATTTCCACTGTCTACATCTAACGCCACATTTTTATCTGCATTGTAACCTGCGGAACGACTGTCATAGGCTTGGTCATCGTCTGATACAGGATTTATCATCGAACCATTCATAATATGACCGTCAACGTCAGTTGACAAAGGGTCGATGCCGACGATGGTCACAGGCCCAACAACCCAATAATCTCCATTTACAAATTGACCAATTTGGTACTTATGGTCGAATGTCCAAGTGATTCCAAATTGAGTTACTGAATCAGCTTGAACCGCAAAGACTGTGCTGGGTAGGGCTGTGCTAATGAAGCACAATAGCAAGCAGAAGGTCCACAACTTTAGCCGACGCACACCATCAATCGCTGAAGCTGTGCACGGCATATTTTTTGATTTTTCTATAAGCATAAATCTTCCCCCCTGTTTCCAGGATTCATGGCCTTTCTCTCACTATAAACAATACAAAATAATTCCCTTCAAAACAAATTGACAGCACTGCACATTGTTGGCCAAACATTCGTTATCGGACTATCATGTTGCACCCAGATGGCTGTCACGTTCAACAGTCTCGTCGACACGATGAAAGCTCAAGGTGGCCGCAAAAAAAGTATCGATACATATCACAGAAACTTGAGGCCGAAATCTGCGAGATCTCACTTGTGCAATAATGCATCGGCAGTATTTATGTTACTCAAGCTGACCGATTTGAGGTCATATATTGACATAAGTGAAGTTTTAACAAAGAGATAACCCAATTTGTCATTCCAGCGAAAGCTGGAATCCAGGCAATTAAAAACAGCGTTAATCTGTGTTAATCTGTGTCTAAAAAACAAAAAAGGCCAGTTTGAGTATGTTAAAACCTGGCGTAGGAATGGATTTATTTGTATAACATGTCCGCTCTCGACGTTTCAGGGGGCCTGTATCTCCTCAAAAACCGGATCAGATGCCACCCATTGATAGGTTTTCAGATAGGCAATAGCGCGTTTTGTTTTTTTCAGATTTTTTTGTTTTTGGCCATATTTTCTTGTTGGTAAGATTTATGTCTTCTGGTAAAATAAAGGATTATTGGGTAGACCTCACATGGAGGGGAGGTCATATCTTGCTTAATCCCAAAGGATAAAGGGCCGATGAGTCTTGAAGCAGCAAGTGTGCTGTGGACGAGTCGTGGAGGAAGGGGGGTGATTGCGTTACAGAAGAAACGGATAAAACATGAATAGGTATATTTTTTTTGTCTAACGAGTACCACTTTTGGACTACACATTTTGCGATATTTTGGAAGGCTGTTCTTACAGCACTACACATAATGTAATACAAAAAGGGAAGCGCTAACAGTGAACTATGTGAAGCAGATGAGTTCGGGCAAGATTACAACATGGCTAATTTGGGTCCTGGCAGTTACTATGCTAATATTGTCAGGCGTGGGATACCGCCTCTTTGCCTCACACTTGAAACTTGTTGTTGAAAGTCCTATCGAACTGCCTGTACCATTAAGCAGCTTTCCTGCCGAAATTGGCCAGTGGATGGGCAAGGATGTTCCAATTCCTGAAAATGTTCAACGTATAGCAGGCAATGATGACTTTCTAAATCGATTATATATAAACAAATCAAACAACGAGTGGGCTAACCTCTACATTGCTTTTACTGCTCGACCCAGAACAATGTTAGGCCACAAACCTGAGATCTGCTACGTGGGAGGTGGCTGGATTCACGATAGCACCGAGAGATCAAATTTTATTTCCTCTTCTGGGAGGCACGTAGCATGTTTGGTACAACGTTTCCACATGCCGGTTCCCCACCGTGCGGAGAGGGTCGTTCTAAACTTTTACATTCTGAACGGGCAACTTGTTTCCAACGAGCGGGGTTTTTCCGGTGTTGGCTGGCGAACCCCAAATATCGCGGGTGATCCTGCCCGTTATGTAACGCAGGTGCAGATAAGTTCGGTTCTGGAAAACTCGGTGCGAACAGTAGCGAAGGACATGACAGATTTGATACTGCGTTTTTTCCCTGATAAAAACGGCAATGTTAGAAGTGAGAAGTTAGAAGAGTGAAATTAGAAGTGAGAAACAGAAATGAAACCGAAAAAGGGGCAAAATCGATAGATAAATCAAGAACTAAAACGGATTTGTGTGAGCGGACTTTTGATTTTTCTGTGCGGATATACAAGCTCTGCAAAAAGCTGAATACAAAAGATACAAACGAAACAGTAATTTGCCATCAGCTGCTCAAAAGCGGGACATCAATAGGTGCAAATATTGAAGAAGGCAGAGCCGGTCAGAGCAGGGCGGATTTTGTTTCAAAATATAATATAGCCCTTAAAGAAGCGCGAGAAACTTTTTACTGGTTAAGGTTATTGAAGGCAGTCGAGGTTTTCCCTGAAACAAGACTTTCCGGTCTGCTGGGTGAATGCGATGAGCTGATTGCGATTTTAACATCAATAGTAAAGAAAACCAGAAATAATATGTGAGAAGTGCAAAGTTAGAAGAGGGCATTAGTTTTTTAACTTCTTACTTCTAACTTCCTCTCGGTGCAACCCACAGGGACGGAGTGCGTTTGCTGTTCTAAACTTTATATTGTAACGTCCGCAATAATTCTGGCTCCGACGAGCTCGTGTAAAGGCCCATTCTCACTGGAATTACTGCTATCCGTGCTGTTTTTAAGCCAATAGCTAACCGCTAATCGCCAATCGCTAACCGCTAATTGCCAATAGCTAATGACTCATTTTACATTTATCATGTATCCTGCTAATCGCTAATAGCTAACTGCTAATCGCCAATCGCTGACCGCTAATCGCTAATCGCTAATCTCTGAAATCTGAACTCTGATAACTGAACTCTGAACACTGAAATCTGATATCTGATTGCTGATACCTGACAGCTGAAATCGGCGCAACCCACAGGGACGGAGTGTAAGTAAACAAAATAACAGGTTCTATAGCCACACCGGACGAACTGGCAGGCACGGTAGTATAGCAAGATCTTCCTTCGCTACTGGTGGATGCAGCCACAAATATTAGGTTTGGGAAAATCGACGAAGGAATTTAGCTGGAACGAGAGCTACAAAAGATGAGGTGTTAATATTAGGCCACTACATACGCTAACATAACTAACTGATAAGGAAAAGGACAATGGAAAAATTTTCTTTGATTGGCGCGGTAGGTTATATTGCACCCCGACATATGAAGGCAATTAGAGAAACCGGGAACGTTCTTGTTGCAGCATTAGATCCGAATGATTCTGTCGGTGTCATTGACTCCTATTTTCCATGGGAATCTCAAAAATGGTAAAGAAAAGAATCGACTGGTTCGTATTTATTCTCATTCATATTTTCTATGTTCCTGGTTTTATTCAAACTCATAGATAAGGTAATTTCACCTGCAGAGAAAAAGAGACCGTGGCTCCTGGCATTGTATGAAAAAGCAAATTGGTAAATTCACAATAGACACATCGATTACTGTTGCGGCCAGAATATTGAAACTGGTTTTAGGGATTGGCATAGCTGTTGTTGTCGCCCGGGTCTTAGGTCCCGAAGGTAAAGGAATCTGCGCATTAGCGATTTTACTTCCGACATTATTGGTAAGTTTTGGCAATCTTGGGATTGGTCCGGCATCTGTTTTTTACATTGGAAAGAAGAAATATGCAGCAGACGATATTCTCGGAAATAGCATTGTACTTGCTCTTTTCCTTGGCGCCGTTGGTTCAATCATAGGCCTACTTGTTATTTGCTTCTATGGCAGTGTTGTGTTTCCAAACGTTCCAAACTTATTTCTAATTCTGGCGTTGTCATTGGTGCCTCTCGGACTCCTATCGAGCTTTATTAGACATGTCTTTTTGGGATTACAGAGAATAGGGGTGTTTAATTTCATCCGTCTTCTTCAAGTTTTTGTGCATCTAATATTGGTTTTGGTTCTCCTTTTAATATTCAAACTTGGCGTTGCGGCAGCGATTGCTGCCGGAATCTTGGCGGTCCTTACTGCAGTGATAACCGCGCTCTATATGGGGAAAAAGATTACCGGTCGGGTTTGTTTACACTTTAACGGCTCTTATATGAAAGATGCCTTTACATACGGCCTCAAGGTTTATCTGGGTAACGTCATTGGTTTTCTACATTATCGAATAGATATGTTTTTAGTAAACATCTTTTTGGATCCATTCGCCGTTGGGCTCTATTCAATCGCAGTGGTTTTAACTGAAAAGATTTGGCTTGTTTCTCAGTCAGCTGGTACAGTCCTTTTTCCGAGGGTATCTTCTGAAACAAATGAGAAAAGGCTAAAGGAATTTACTCCTCGTGTTTGTCGTAACATTCTGCTGGTTACGTTTATGGGAGCTATCTTACTTGTTTTTGTTGAGTCGGCTGCTAATTGTTCAAATTTTCTCTGAGAAATTTTCGGCTTCTGTACGACCATTTCAAATTTTACTGATTAGTGCAGTAACTATGAGCGGATAGCGGGTTTTATGCAATGATTTATACGGCCGTGGGAAGCCAGAACTAAACATTTATATCAGCGCTCTATCTGTTACCTTAAATATAATTCTGAATGTTCTTTGGATTCCCAAATTTGGCATTGCTGGAGCTGCCTGGGCAACATCGGTGTCCTACACGTTTGCATTTGTGGTCATAGCGGTTGTCTATAGCAGAATTTCCGGCAATAAAATATGGAATGTTATTCTGCCTCAAAAATCTGATTTTTACTTTTACAAGAATTTAGTAGCAAAGGTGATTTGAATATGATTGTCTTTTCCGTCGTCGGCGCCCGACCACAATTTATAAAGGCGGCAGCTGTAAGTCGGGCGATTGCCAAGAATAACAAAAAGTCTCCTTCCTGCGCGATTACTGAGAAAATAGTTCATACTGGCCAGCATTATGACGAGAATATGTCGCAAGTATTCTTTGACGAGCTTGATATCCTTCGGCCTGATTACAATCTGGGCGTTGGCAGCGGTTCCCATGGCCAACAAACCAGCCAAATGCTGGAGAAGATCGAACAGGTTCTCATGAAGGAAAAACCTGATTTCGTTCTGGTATACGGCGATACAAATTCCACGCTTGCAGGGGCACTGGCGGCAGCCAAACTGCATATTCCTGTTGCGCACATTGAAGCCGGGTTGCGGTCTTTTAATCGTAGAATGCCTGAAGAGATTAACCGCGTCCTCACCGACCACATATCGGGCCTTCTGTTCTGTCCCACTGAAACGGCTGTTAAAAATCTGGCGAGTGAAGGGATATCAGAGGGCGTTTATCAGGTAGGCGATGTTATGTACGACTGTGTGCTTTTCTATGCAAAAAAGGCCAAGGCGATTGAGCAGAAAATCCTGGCGAAGTTGAATGTGCATACAAAATCGTACTACCTTGTGACGGTGCACCGCGCCGAGAATACCGATAATGGCGACCGTCTTCAAAGCATTTTTGCTGGATTAAGCGATATTTCTATGCCCAAGTGCCCGACCCTATTTCCGCTTCATCCGCGAACCAAGAAAAGATTTATGGAACTTGACCTGACAGTATCAACAAGTGTCCGAATGGTCGCGCCAGTGTCGTACCTGGAAATGTTGGTGCTGGAAGGCAACGCACGGGCAATTCTGACAGATTCTGGCGGTGTTCAAAAAGAAGCTTATTGGTTTAAGGTGCCTTGTGTAACCCTTCGTGACGAAACGGAATGGGTAGAGACAGTAGGGTCAGGGTGGAATAGTCTAGTAGGGATAGACCGAGACAAGATCGTGAAGGCTGTTAGTGAAAGTGAACATCCTACGGATGTACAAGAGGACTGTCCTTATGGTGATGGCCATTCGGCCGAAAAGATTTACGACATCCTACTTTCAGACGTTAGATAGGCATAATACTATCAAAGTGATTTATATCTTGTGTATGATACGCATAACATTACCTGATTTGGAATCCCGCTAGATCATTTAATAGTGTGGCAAACATACCTTAATAGCAAAATAGCCGTATGGGCAAAAAAGTAGAAAAGAAGGCAAACAATGTATTTTTCTTAACAGGGGAATGGACTGCATTTAGGCGTTTTGTTAGACAAGAAGTTGCTTTTCCAGAAAGTATGCCATCTGTTTATCTGACCTGGCTCAGTTACAAAAAACGGGGATACAACGTCTATGTAATTATGATCGGAGATTTTAATAAAAAAGAGACAATGCAGTTAAATGGATTTGACCTTCATCTTATACCCAAATCATTTTTATCTCGCGTATTAGGAAAGTTACTTGGCAAGAACCTTGGCGGTTTAATGGGGCTGTATCCTAATAATATTAAATTATTTTTGTACGCAGTCAAGTTGGCCAGTTGTTTTCGACTCACTATAGTGTACTCGTTAAGAGAAGACTATGCATATGCAGCTTGGTTACTTAGCAAGCGTTTCCGATGCGTTTGCGTAAAAAGAATATTCGGTACATTTCTCTATCAGCGAACTCAAAACTACAAAAACACAATAGAGAAGATGTGTTGCTTACTGCAAAAGGGCAACTGGTTATATCCAGCCCACATGACAATTATCACTAATGACGGGACACAGGGCGATAAAATGGCAGAGATATTAAACTTTGAGAAAGACCGGTATCGTTTTTGGTTCAATGGAATTGACAAAACTTGGACCAGTGATGAGCAAGTCAAGAAATTAACTCGTAAAGAGATGGGCTTTTTCGGCGATCACCTTGTTCTACTCTGTCTTAGCAGACTTGCTCCTTGGAAAAGGCAAGATAGGGTTATTCGGGCACTGAAGCTGATCATTAAGGAAGTGCCTAATGCCCGGCTGGTACTAGCGGGTTCTGCAAGCGAAGTTGATTACCTATTATTGCTTGCAAAGGAATTGAGTTATCTGGAAAAGGAGTCTTATCGCGACCTTTTTGATGAACTTGAAATTGTTCGCAAGATGTTGACTTCACTCAACAAAACAATACGCCAGTCAATTAACAATAAAAAAGCTAATCGCTAATAGCTAACCGCTAACAGCTAACCGCCAATAGCTAAAAAATATGAAATCAATTAGCAATAAACAATTATCCGCCAATCGCAGAAACGCCTTGAAATCCACCGGGCCGAGGACGGCTGAAGGAAAGGCCATTGTGGCGCGGAATGCCATGACGCATGGATTGCGGGCGGAGCATGTGTTGATCGAGGGGGAGAGCGAGGAAGAGTTTGAGCGGTTTCGTGAGGCGATGGTCGCTTACTATGAGCCGGTGGGGGTGCTTGAGGAGAGCCTGGTTGCGAAGATTGTTGTGGGATTCTGGCGGCAGTGGCGGGCGAGTCGGATCGAGAATGAGATAATGTATTGCTTGGGCGAAGAGCCGGCGGAGAGTAAGGCAGGACAACTACCGTTTCGGATGGTAATTACCAAGACGTACGAGGGCGGCAGGCATGAGGTAGAGGAGACGGGCGGGTCGCCGCCGGAGGATGAGCCGGAGCGTGTGGAGCCGAGAAGGCGGAGGACATTAGGCGAGGCGGTGATAGCTGGTCTGGAAGGTGCGGGGATACTGAACAAGTTCATCCGATACGAGGCGCATATTGACAGGATGCTGTCGAGGAGTATTCGAGAACTGGAGCGAGTGCAGGAGAAGAGGAAGAGGGCGGAGAGCATTAATGACAGGGAGGAACAGGATTGACAGGATTATTGCCACAGAGTGTGTAGAGGTGCTTCACAGGTGTTGCAGGGGAACACCTTTAGTTCAGGATATCACTTGGCCTATCGAAGCGAACTTCTACCGGCCCTATGGCATCCTGAACCGACGACTTCGTCGCCTGTGAAGATTAGGCGAAGGACGTTGTAGAAGGCAGTGAAAGCCGAGTTTTAGCAGTTGATTAGTGAGTTTTAGGGGGCACAACAGTACGATACTATTGGAAGGATGGCTATGAGCCTGTCAGAGTGCAAAATAATAGAACTTCCCAAGATTGAAGATCCTCGCGGAAACTTATCTATTATTGAAGAGGATAATCATATTCCATTCAAGATTGAACGGGTGTATTGGATTTATGATGTCCCCGGTGGGCAGATTCGTGGGGGCCATGCCTTCCGAACCCAACAGGAGTTCATTGTTGCACTTTCAGGCAGTTTCGATGTGATAGTCGATGACGGGACGGAAACACACAAATTCTCTTTGAATCGTTCCTATTACGGCCTATACGTTCCGCCCGGCTATTGGCGGCAGATGGAGAATTTCTCGACTAACTCTCTTGCTGTGGTGTTGAGTTCGACGCCCTATGAGGAAAACGATTATATTCGAGAGTATAAGGATTTTCTGGAGTACGGCAGAAATGGTCAATAGTATTTACGACTGCGCAATTGTGCCCCTCAAGAAGATTCACAATCGGGCAGGAAACCTTACGGTTGTGGAAGGATTAAAGAATCTACCCTTTGAGGTGCGCAGGATCTATTACCTGTATGATATTCCCGGAGGAGAAGCACGTGGTGGGCATGCGCACAAAGAGTTAGCTCAGCTTATTATCGCGGCCAGCGGGAGTTTTGATGTTTTGCTCGATGATGGAGAGAACAAGAAGGTTGTAACACTTAATCGACCCTACTTCGGTTTGCTAATTGTGCCAGGGATATGGAGGGAGTTGCTTGAGTTTTCTTCGGGTGCGATTTGTCTGGCATTGGCATCGCACAAATATGAAGAGTCTGATTATATCAGAGAGTATCCTCAATTCATGGAATTCAAATGCGTGGCACGATGATTCATCCTACCGCTGAAGTTCAGACGAAAAGTATCGGCAAGGGGACAACCGTATGGCAACATTGTGTCATATTAAAGGGTGCGCGCATTGGGAAGAACTGCAACATTAACTATAATGTGTTTATCGAAAACGATGTGGAAGTCGGCGACAATGTCACGATTAAACCGGGAGTTCAACTTTGGGATCTTATGCGGATTGAGGACAATGTGCACATTGGCCCCAATGTGACCTTTACCAATGATCTGCGGCCAAGGTCCAAGCAGTATTCTGGGCATTTTTTAACCACTACGATTCGAACTGGAGCCTCCATTGGAGCAAACGCAACCATCGTTGCCGGTATGACCATTGGCCGATATGCCATGATCGGTGCGGGCAGTGTGGTAACGAAGGATGTCCCAGATTTTGGCCTGTGGTATGGCAATCCAGCAGTTTTCAAGGCATATGTGTGCCGATGCGGCAGAAAGCTGGATGACGGCATGAAATGTTCCAATTGCGGGATGCAATATGATAACGAACAAGGCAAGGTGATTCCTCATGATTAAGTTCCTTGACCTCAAACAGATCAACGACAGTTTCGAGCCGCAGATCCGCGAGGCGATTCGCAGAGTTCTGGATTCGGGTTGGTATTTGTTGGGCAAAGAAGTTCAGGTATTTGAGGAAGAATACGCTGAGTTCATTGGGACGCAACATTGTGTAGGGGTAGGCAATGGTTTGGATGCGTTACGGCTGATTTTGCGGGCCTACATGGAAATGGGGATGATGGCTGAAGGCGATGAAGTCATCGTTCCGGCCAATACTTATATTGCAAGTATTCTTGCAATCAGCAATAACCGGCTGAAGCCAATCCTGGTTGAGCCGGACATCAATACCTATAACATTGATCCATTCAAGATCGAAGAGAAGATTACAGAACGCACGAAAGCCGTAATGACCGTGCATCTGTATGGCCGGAATGCGATGCATCCGGAGATTCAGCGACTGGTTGAGAAATACAACCTGAAACTGATTGAAGACAACGCCCAGGCTCAGGGGTGTTACTATGGTGACCAGAGGACAGGTTCACTTGGACATGCTGCGGGTCACAGCTTCTATCCGGGCAAAAATCTGGGTGCATTAGGTGATGGGGGCGCTGTCACAACGGATGATGACGAACTGGCGGCAGTGGTGAGGGCTTTGGGCAACTATGGATCGTCGAAGAAATACGTGAATGACTATCAGGGTCTGAACTCAAGACTTGATGAGATTCAGGGGGCCGTTCTCCGCGTAAAGCTGTTACGACTTGATGAAGACAATCAAAAAAGGCGGGAGGTTGCCCAGTATTATCTTGAGCATATCCAGCATCCAGAGGTGAAGCTTCCTATGATCCCGGATGATGTTCCGGCGGTCCGCGAATGGAAGGCCCATGTGTGGCATCTGTTTGTGATACATTGCAATGAAAGAGAGCGTTTGCAGCAATACCTTAAGTCACAGGGTGTGCAGACATTGATCCATTATCCAGTCCCTCCTCATAAACAGAGGGCTTATCAAGGGTTGTCTGGCCTTAGCTTGCCAACTACCGAAAAGATACATCGGGAAGTGCTCAGTTTGCCGATGAGTCAGAGGCTGACAAATGAAGAGATGATGCAAGTCTGCACTGTACTTAATAGTTTTAACGATGTCTTGCTTTGATCATGATACAAAGGTGCCTATCCGGTATTTATTATGACAGTCACCACCGAACAAACATCACATAAGCAAATCCTGAAATCAACCGGAATCGTAGGGGGAGCTCAGGTTGTAACGATTCTGATCCGGATTATTCGCAGTAAGATTATTGCGGTGTTACTTGGGCCGGCGGGGATCGGCGTTGCCGGTTTGTATAATTCTACCATTGCTGTCATTCGCAGCGCTACAGGGTGCGGTCTGAACTTCAGCGCTGTTCGTGATATTGCTGAAGCGGCCGGCAGCAGTGATGAGCAGCGAATTTCGAGGACAATTTTAATTTTGCGGCGATGGGTGTGGTTTACTGGACTGCTGGGAATGGTAATCGCAGTGGTATTCAGCAGGACATTGAGCCGATATGCGTATGGGTCAGAGAAGTACGCATGGGGTATTGTGGCCTTGTCTGTGGCTCTTCTTTTTATGGCGTTGTCGCAGGGGCAATTGGCCCTGCTGCAGGGGTTGCGCAAGATCGGCACGATGGCCCGGGCCAATGTCGGTGGTGTTGCGGCGGGGTTTTGCATCTCGGTACCGCTGTATTGGTTTATGGGAATCAAGGGTATTGTTCCGGCAATCATTCTTACCGCGGCGGCAAGTTTGTTAATTTCCTGGTACTATACCCGCCAAATTCCAGTGCTGCCTGTTCGGCTTACAGCAAAGGATACCTTTTTGGGCGGCCTGGGGATGGTTCGACTTGGTTTTTTTTTGGTCATAACAGGATTTGTGACCACGGCTACCATGTATCTTGTTCGCAGCTTTGTCTCCCACAAGATGGGGATTGAGGGTGTGGGCCAGTTTCAGGCGGCATGGACTTTTTCGTCGGTGTATCTCGCGGCGGTGCTGCAGGCTATGGCGGCTGATTACTTTCCAAGATTGAGTGCCGTCCATGGTGAGGATACAAAAGTTGTCCAGTTAGCCAATGAACAAACTGAGGTAGCATTGTTGGTCGCGGGGCCTTTGATTGTGGGAATGCTGTCCTTTGTGAGTTTGGTGGTTTATGTTCTGTATTCAGCCGAATTTACAGAAACGGTCAGTATATTGCACTGGCAATTGGCGGGGACATTGCTTAAAGTTATCTCATGGCCGATAGGCTTTATTATACTTGCAAAAGGGAGAGGTGGGATATTCATATTTACAGAATTGTGCTGGAATGCAATTTATTTAGGCCTGACTTACTTGGGGTGGAAGGCTTTGGGGCTTGAAATAACCGGCATAGCGTTTCTGTTTACGTTTTTTGTATATGTGGGGGTTGTTTTTGCGATTAGCCACAGACTATGTGGTTTTATGTGGACGGGAAAAAGTCTAAAAAATATCGCAGTATTTGGATTCGCGATATTGTTTGCATTCCTTAATTCGCGATATGCCTTCGGGGCCAAAGGCTACTTCGCTGGCGGGGTGTTGTCGGTTGCCGTGGCAGCGTATTCATGGCACGAACTTCGTAAAATTGTTGATCTGACAAGGGTGATTAACCGGTTACTACGTCGGTAGTTTACGATACTGAAGAAGGGAATGGTATAGTGTCAGAGCCGCCTCTTGTCAGTTATATGGTATTTTGTTATAAGCAGGAGCAGTTTATTCGCGATGCGGTACGAAGCGCGTTTGAGCAGACATATGAACCTCTTGAAATTATTTTCTCGGACGACTGCTCGCCGGATCGAACATTTGAGATCATCAAAGAAGAAGCAAATTCGTATCGAGGGCCACATAAAATAATTCTCAACCGCAACGAAAACAATCTGGGTGTTGCCGGCAATGTGAACCAGGCATTTAAATTAGCTCATGGACATTTGTTTGTAATGGCCGCAGGTGACGATATTTCGATTCCGGACAGAACAGCATTGCTGGTGAATCGCTGGCAAAATGCCGATCCCCCCGTTGATCTGGTCTGCTCCTATCTCGCGGAGATTGACGTTGACGGCAGACCTACGGGATTCATCTACAAGAATGTTTCGGTTGTTCCTGATACCAGACGAAACGTTCATTCCTGGCGTTGTACAGCTATCGGAGGAGGTGCCGCATACAGCCGAAGACTGTACGATAAGTACGGACCTCTCAATGTGGCCGTTATCTGTGAAGATTGGGTTTACGCATTTCGTGCGTGGCTCGAGTCAGGAATTGCGGTAATAGAGAGACCTTTAGCCTACCACAGAACACACGAAGACTCTATTTCAGTCATATCCCGCAGCCTAAAGACGGAGAAAGATGTTGCAGTGAGGCGGTTCCACAGGATACGGTCAGCGCAGAATATGTTGGCGGTTTCAGAGGAGTGGTTGAAGGCGTGGCGAATACATGGGGGGAAAGAACGGCCGGAAGTAGAGGCAAAATTGTTGAACAGGGTCAAAGTTTGCCAATTGCAGTTATGGGCGCGCGGGTCCAGTGGCTGGCAGGCGTTGTGGTTTGCGCTCGCGGTTCTCATCCATGGGGGTGGAATCTCAACTGCAGCAAAACTGATTGTACGCCAGGTGTTTCGTTGGCAGTAACCAGATTTTACCCTTCAGGGTAGTAAATTCCCGCGAGTTGGATTATAAGTTACTGTTGTAAAGTCACATACCCGCGTACAAACGGGAATTGGCAATCGTGAGCAGTATACATAATATGTTGACGAGTAATTTTTTGTAGACAGGGCGATGAAGGATGAAGAATGACGTCAGATAGAGCCGATGAGTTTATTGTTATGGGGGCCAGCCTGGATACGGGAAATCTGGGGGTGAGTGCGCTATTAGCTTCGACGGTTCAATGTCTTCGACTAGCATTTCCGGAAGCGCGAATTTGGCTTTTAGAGGGAGTACAGTATCCAATACCACAAATTGTGCACCTGGCGGACGGTCAAGCTGTTGAGGTCGGGCGGGTCGGGGTGCGGTGCAATAAGACGATCTGGCGACAGAACCATTTGCTGCG
>JGI10211J34971_10001995_pt1 | contig 16799 bp, 15 predicted proteins | sample Etolagsediment_FD_34971 | JGI IMG/M metagenome (IMG submission 34971) | reverse complement strand
AGAAAATGAGCGTTACGGGACTGCTTTCTGGCATTTTCCTATATTTAGAATCCCAAGGGAATCATTATTTATCAATATGTTGAGAGTTTTTCAGGGCGAACGCCTTAGCCGAGACAGCAATCAATGGCCTCTAAAAAGCGTCCTGCTGCATTTTCAATAATGGACTGCAACTCTGCGTTATTCTCATGGCCCCCGTCACCACCCAGTCTCGCCACAAACGCGTCTATTGCCGCGTCAAGGCCGCCGGGTTCCACCACCACCGGCATAAGGCGGTCGATAAGCGGGTTGTCCTTGGTCACCCGCCCCATCTGCAGCGATAACGCCGCAATCCCCGACAAACGTGCCTCAACTAAAACCATCGTGGTCATGCCGATCACTCCAGCGCAGGTGCTCAACAACGCTTCGGCCGGTTGTTGTGCAAGGGTTATGGCATCGCCGCGCCCCCGCAACCAGACGCCCCAGTCTTCTGTTTGCTCGCGGGGGTGAGGCTTGATTTTAAGCGCCACGTCCGTCCGTTTTTCCACAGCGGCGGCCAACGCAGTCGCGATATCGAACTGATCGTAGCCCCGCAGCGCGCAACCAAAATCACGATCAATGGGTTCGGAAAAAAAGATCACCTCGCGCGCCTTTGACGGTACTGATGGTCGCAACGCTTCACGCCGCTGGCGCACCAGCTTGGAAATAACTTCTAGATGCGGCTGCCCCGTCACATAAACCGGAACCCGGCACCACATTTGGCTCATCAGCCGCGCACGGCTTTCATCATCAACCACGGCAATCCCATCGACCATAGCATCGTCATTGACGTCATTGAGGCCGGGCGTCATGAAGCGCAGGGCAAAATTGGTCCAGCCTTCAATCACGGCCAGCACCGGGATATTGCGCGCTTTCAATTGAGGCCATAACTTGCGTTCAAAATCTGAAAAGCCGGTGCCCGTCACGGCTAAGTCAAAATTCGGATTGGCGGCGAAGCCTTCGTCAAAGGTTTCCCAAACTTGGGCTCCCTCTTTACGCCATATATCCAACGCCGGTCCGTAAGCCAGAAAACCAACCGTATCGCCACGCGCCCGTGCGGGCGCGACAATGGCCCACAAACAACGCGCCGCCCCCGGATCATGTGCCACGAAAAGCAGGTGCGCCACGAAATCAGACCTCACCCAGGCGATGACTGTCCCGAAGGTCCGGCAAATTTTCAGATACCTTGACGAACGCGGCCGCCACATCATCCAAGTCCCTCCGCGTCATACCCGGACGCATCAGTTCGTGGGTGATCACTTGATGGAAGTGCATGTCCTCACACACCGGGCACAACCCTTCGGCATAATTGACTTGGCCTTCATAATGCGGGCAAGTGAATGGGCAGCCCAATTCGCCATAAGCGATCTGCTGTTGAAAAATAGGCTCCAGATAGAGCGGACGAACGTAACCGGCCCCGATCAGAGCGCCGTCCCCTTCGCGTAACTCAGTGGCGGGCAATTCCGCCTTTAAGGCCGCAACATAGACTGCCCGCGGGACCTCCGTCACTGCGCTATCATAGCGCAGCGCGTGAGCGTAATAGACGTGAGTGTTGCCAGCGCGCACGACCGGCAAGGTCAGCCCCGGCAATCCGGACAAGCTATTTTCCAGATACGAGACGTTATCGCGACGTTGCTGGATTAACCCAGGCCCCTTGATCAACTGGCACCGCCCGATAGCACTTTCGATCTCACCTAGGCGAAAGTTAAAGCCGATCATGTTGATCAGGTTCACATGCCCCTTGTTGCGCACCACGCCTTCGCCATGATTACGAATCAATTGCAGGCTTTCAGCAAGATCGTCATCGTTGGTGACGACCACGCCGCCTTCTCCGCAATGAATGTGCTTGTGGTAATTGAGGCTGAACACCCCCATGTGCCCCACCGTACCCACGGGGCGTCCCTTATAGGTGCCAAACGGAATTTGCGCGCAATCTTCAATTACGATCAAGTTGTGGCGACGCGCCAGTTCCATAATCGGATCCATGTCCGCCGCTTGGCCGAAAATGTGCACAACGACGATGGCCTTAGTGCGTTCGGTGATGCACTTTTCAACGGATGCAGGATCCAGGGTAAAGGTTTCGGGGTCAATGTCGGCGAACACCGGCACACCGTTGAAGATTAAAGCTGCCGTCGCCGACGCGATCATGGTGTAAGGACTGACGATAACCTCATCGCCCGGCCCCACGCCCGCGGCACCCACCGCAGCATACAGGCCGCTGGTGGCGGAATTAACGCTAATCGCATGCTTCGCCTGAAAAGCGTTTACCCACTCTTTCTCAAACGCCACGACCTCGGGCCCACCATAGAAGTCCTTGTGCCATGCCCCGAGAAACCGAGATAAAATGCCACTTTCCATAACCTTGTTCACGGCGACACGTTCTTCCTCGCCAATGGGGCGATAGGCCGGAAAAAGTTTTTCTCGAACGGGTTTCCCACCCAATAGCGCCAATGTACTCATAACGGTATGCACCCTTCAGACGCCCGACATGGCAATCATGTCGTGGCAAAGTCGTTCTGTGATAATGGCGGATTGCCCATCGCTGGCCAAAGGTGTCCCCACGACCAAGTGATCGTACAAATTAGCCACAGCGCCGAGCAGCGCCCGGCCCAATTCAGTCGATACGCTTTTACCCACGGGTAAAGTCACCCGATCCGGAAATTCAAGATCATCGATAACGCGGCGCAAACGCATGCTGCGCCCCAGGTCTTCAATGCACACCTGACCGCGCGCGAACGTCAACGTCAATTCAAAAAGAAAGAAATGGCGGTGATCCGCGCCAAGCAAATGGAGCGGTGCCCCATCGGTGGTCTGCAAAATTGCATCGAGCGTTGGGTCCGTCTGTAAATAGTCGTCGCGCCTCTTGGTCACGGCCATGAGAGTGACATCGCCAATCAAGAACCGCAGCAGGTCAATCATGTGTGAGCCGCAGTTCAAAACACCCTTGGCATATGTGCCGACTCCATTTTGCACCCCCCCCCAAGCCCCCGATATGATTTCGCCGCGCAACGCTTGCAAGCCTGGCACAAAACGACGGAAATAGTTCACGCTGACGGACTTCCCCTGGGCGGCCAAAGCATCAACCACGCGGACCGCCCCATTGACATCGTCGGCAACCGGCTTTTCACAAAACACAGCGCGAACATCCAAGTCCAACAAAGTTTCCAGCACACGAACATGAAGAGCCGTGGGGACGCATACGCTGGCAACATCAGCCTGAATATTGCTGACCTTAAAAGCTTCGATGTTGTCGAAGCCGTGCGCCACCGACCAATGCGCCATAAAAGCGGCGCGGCGCTCCGCATTGGGATCAATGCATGCCACCAAACGAAAGCCTGGATGTGCCCTATACGCCCCGGCATGGCTCAAGATTGCGTCGGCATTGCCGCCACGTTCGTCATAACCGCCTGCGATGGCGCCGCAGCCGATTACCACCACGTCGAAAACCGAGGTCACCTCAGGACCGGACATGGACGTTGATCTCCCTGAGTTCGGGACGGCGCTCAAGTAAAGCAAAAATGTCGCCCAGGCAAAAATGAGGATTGTCCGGATAGAGCGCCTCATAAATCGACCGGATCAATTCGAAATCTTCCGCCGTATCAAGGGTCAAGGCAAGTTTCGGCTCAGTCAATTGGGGCGGCGCAGATAAATTTTGCAAGGAATAGAGGGCCGGGTTTGAATAGATAAATAGGCTTACATGTTCGCGGTCATGGGGATTTTGCGTTCGGGCTTCGGCATCGGCAAGGATATCCGTTGCGAAGACCTGAGTATCCATGCCAATCGGGTATGACCGCTGCAGAGCGTTGGACAGATAATCCACCCCGCTGGCGCGATAGGCCTGAATGCACGCTTCCACCACCTCGGGATCGATCAGCGGGCAGTCGCCCGTGGTTTCAACGATCACGTCGATGTCGTGCGCCCGCGCCGCGCCGAGCACCCGGCCCATGACGTCATGCTCGCTGCCACGAAACACCCCCACGTCCAGCGCTTCGGCCAGAGCGACAACAGGATCGTCGGTGGCGTTGACGGTGGTGGCGATAACGATTCCGTCCAGCGAAGGAACGCACTTCAAGCGTTCGACCATCAACGCCAGCATCGGCCTGCCGACGGCTTGTTTCATGACCTTACCCGGCAGCCGGGTCGAGGTCATGCGGGCTTCGATGGTGGCGACAATGCAGGGTTTATCACCCATGTTTCCTCCTAGCTGCGAATCAAAAGACCGCGCCGTTCCAAGATGGCCTGCGAAACTCCAGCTACCCCATAATCTAACTGTCCGACAAATTTTGCAACGTCGTGTTCTGCCACGACCGCAACATCTATATATTCACGGCTTTGCACACGACGATGGGCATGATGGATGTCTTGAGCGTTAAGTTTGCTTTGCAACTCTATGGCAATGTCAATGACATGACTTTGTGAATCTGAAACCATACAGAAAGGGAACGCTCCAAAAACGTCCCCTTGACACAAGCCCAGTTCCTCTGAAAGTTCCTGCAAAAGCTGGTCAATGACATCCACCGTCTCACCATCCCCCACTCTCTCAACGTCCACCCCACCCGACGGCGCAAGTTCCCAGAGCCCCGCATCTTGACGCACATCCTTGCCCCGACGACCGAAGACCACACCGTCAGCACAGCGCAAAAATCCTGTGACCGCCAGAGGTTGGACGCCCAAGTCGCCGAAGAGCTCTGGCCTAATTTGTTGTGCTATCCAAAGTTTATAGGCTATCGCACAACCAACAATGACGTTTTCATCAAATTCTCTAATGCTGAAAATTGTGCCGTCGAAAGCATTGTTATTGGACTTATGATGATGCCAAATTTTATCAACTTCACGTTCAATTTGGGGGGGCAAAGCAAGACCCGCTGCGCTCAGTTTGACGCTAACACAGGGGGAAAGCGACAAAACCTCAAGCATGTGCATCCCCCGTCACATAGGGAAGCACATCCATAAGGTCTGAAATCGGGCGCACCCCCGTTGGCCAGTTCCCGACCCAGCCTGTGGCTTGAAAGCCAAATGTGGTCACCCCCGCTCGGATCGCCGATACCGCGCCTTGAGGGGAATCTTCCACAGCAAGAGAGCTATTTGCCGAACAGCCACCGCGCTGCAAGGCCAGAAGATATGGTTCAGGTTCAGGCTTGCCGACCTTGACATCGTCCCCGCAGACCAGCACGTCAACCAAGTGAAATAGATTCGCGCGCTCAAGCCACCGACGCGTCAAGGCCTTACTGTTCGAGGTCACGACACCCACAACCCAAGAGGCTTGCTGTGCGGCCTCCACCAAAGCAACTGCCCCCGATGTGGGTGCTACGTCGTCGTAACCGTTAACGATTAGATTGCGGTATATGGCCAGCAAATCCTCATCCCCTTCTTTGAGGCTGTGGATCTGTTTCAGTCGCCGCACCACCTCGGGAAGGGGGGGGCCATTGAGGCTGTCAAATTCATCATCCGTAGCAGGACACGACCAGCGCGCCAGAAACCGGGAATAAACCCGACGCATGACCCCCAGGCTGTCCGCCAAGGTTCCATCTAAGTCGAGGAAAAGCCCCTGCGAACTTTTCATGCTGTCGTCCCTAATCATCGCAATCATCCAGGGCGATCCCCTCGCCAACGGCGAGGTCCCGCTTCAACCGACGACCTTCGACCCTGTCAATGTAACGAGGATGCGCGCCCAATGGCTGCTTGCCGGGTCGCAAAATCGTAAAATTTTCATTTTCCTTGAGACGCTCGCCCGCAGCAAGCTGACGTATCGCCTGAAGACCGCGACGGGCATAGGACGCCAATTCTCCTTCAACTGGTTGAACATTCTTAACACCGGAGCCCAGCACTTTCTCCACCGCGCGAATATTATCAACCAAGGCCTTCAATTCGTCAGGCAGCAGGGCAAATGAATGATCAGGGCCAGGTAGTCGGTTATCCAGAGTGTAGTGTTTCTCAATCACCCGCGCGCCAAGCACAACGGCCGCCACCGGCGCTATCGTCGGCTCTCGGCTATGATCGGACAGTCCAGACACAACATCAAAGCGTTCCTTGATCCAGGGAATCACGCGCAGATTCAAACTTTCCAACGGGGCAGGATAACTGGCCGTACATTGCAAGACAGCCAGCTCGCCGCCGCCATGGGCGCGAAAGTGACCAATGGCCCAGGCGATGTCCTCTTCATTGCTGGCCCCCGTGGACATCACCAGCGGCTTACCGGAGCGGGCGGCCAACTCAATCAGGCGAATATGAGATATTTCATAGGACGCGATTTTGTGAATTTCAACGTATGGATCGACGGCGGCAAAATCATCCGGAGAAAACGGCGAAGACATAAAATGTATTTTCAGCTCCCGGCAATAGGCGGCCAGTTCTGGAACCATTTCATACGGCATGGCGAGATCGCGAAAAATGTCGAGAATATCTTCCTTGATTCCAGCCTTGCTCAGATAATCGCTGGTCCCCGCCGTTTCAACGTAGACGGTTTCGGGTCTGTAGGTCTGAAACTTGACGGCGTCGGCCCCCGCTTCGACCGCCACGTCAATCAACGCCCGGCCCATGGCCATATCCCGCTGGGGAGTGCCCATGCGCCAGTTCGATCCCGCCTCGGCGATGATGAAAGTCCGGTCTGGATTAAAGAATGTCATCTCGCACCACCCATTTAAATCTTCTTGCAGAAATACAACCGGTTCTGGCCAAATGAGCCAAAGGCGCCGTGCTGTTCATTGGACACGGAGATGTTAAGCTTCGTAGCGGCCTGAACCAGCGGATGCTCGTAATCAACCTCGCCCTCGTTCAGAAGAGGCACAAACACATATAACATGAGATCGTGCAGGCTGATGAAATCTTCAACATCCAAGATCTCCATGCCAAGTGATTCCAGGTGGGGTAGAATAACGTCATCGTTGAAAAAATGATTGAACTCGGCCGTCGACCTGGGGGGTAGTCCCAACACTTCGCGCGCGCTGTTTTGCTTGGCATAAGTCTGTTGCGAATTTTCAATCATCAACAGGGATCCTCCGGAATTCAGCCGTGCACATAGCGAAGTGATCGCTTGTTTTTGCAGCTCATCCGTATTCAAGTTGATGAGGCAGCGATCCGAAAAGATAATGTCGTAAGTGGGGTCGATATTGGCAAGTTCCAAAACGTTATCAACGGCGAACTGAAGGCGGGTATCATCAAGGCCTTCTTCCGCCTTAGCCTGGTTTGCAGCGGCCACCATTTCTGGAATAAAGTCGACCCCCTTAAACGTCAGCTGGGGGAAGCGTTTAGCGAGATACAAGCAATTAAAACCATTGCCGCAGCCGATCTCCAAAGCCTTTCGCGGATTGGCGTCGGCCGCGATAAGACGATCAAACGCACGCCCGAACGCATCAAGCTCCATAGCCTTTGCCGTGGAAGTCTTGGTGGTGGCGCGCAAGCTCGCACCGTAAGTGGTGGCCCAATCGCTCCAGTGTCCTTTGATCTCTTCGAGTTTCATTGTTACCTACCATCTTGCATGTGGTTTCCGACACATCGTGCGCCCGCTTTGGCCCTAACGTTCTGCCATAGATTTGTTTAACCCTTCCCACCGATCCTGGCCAGCATTGAAGGTCATCAACACCGGATCAGCCCTGACGACGCCTAACGGCACACGCCAGTCCCACGCCGCACGATCCGTGTCCACACCGTGGGGCAAACGCTCGAACAGCGCCGCCAAAAAGACAAAATCATCCGGGGTATCGAGTGTCCAGCGCATGGGCTCCACATTGGCTTCGGGACATGGCAGATTAACCTGCTTCGCCTGCGCATGATTGCGCACATACTGGGAAACGTGTTCGCGCTCAAACGGTTTTTGCGCTTCCCGCGCGGAGCGTTCCAGCCAAGCGAATGTCATCGCCTCGCAATCAAGGCCATGCGGCCAGCTCGGCGGCATATTGTTGGTAGCGTAGTCCGCGCCTTCGCGCAGCAACAATGCCAACACCTCGGCGCACACACTCGGATCCAGCAGCGGACAATCGCTGGTCACGCGCATCACCGTGTCGGCGCGCAAGTCCCGCGCCGCCTGATAGTAGCGATCCAGAACGTCATTTTCGGAGCCGCGAAAAACATGCACGCCGAGGCGTTTCGCCAAGTCGGCAACGGGATCGTTTTTGCCCCCTTGCGGCACCGCGCAACACACGGCGTCCAGACCCTTGATCGCTTGGCACCGTCTAAGAACATGCTCGAGAACCGTGCGCCCGCCCAGAGTCTTGAGAACCTTGCCGGGCAAGCGGGTGGAATTCATCCGGGCTTGGACGATGATCACGGCGGTCATGCCCCTGCTCCCCGCAACACATTCAGCAAGGTTTCAACCACGCGGTCCACATCCCCGTCGGTCATGGCAGGGAACAGTGGCAGACTCAAGCAACGTTGGTAGTAGTTCCAGGCCCCCGGCAGATCAAGGTCGGGCTGCAGATTGCGATAGTACGGTTGCAGGTGCACCGGAAGATAATGGACTTGGGTGCCGATCCCCTGTTCGCGCAAGTTGTTCATCACCTGCGCACGATCACGGCCAACGGCTGCAAAATCGATCAATGCCACGTAGAGGTGCCAACCTGGACGACAGCCCAGACGACGGGCCAAGGGACGAATATATTCGCATTTTGCCGCCGCGAACAAATCGTCGTAGCGCGCAACCAATTCGCGCCTGCGGGCGACGAAGCGGTCCAGCTTGGTAAGTTGGGACTTACCCAGGGCGCATTGAATGTCGCTGGCGCGGTAGTTATAGCCGGGCTCAGCCATTTCGTAGTACCAGGGATTGGCATCGCCTGACGGGGCAAACGCCAGCTCCGCATTGGCGAACAAGCCTGAATCGCGCACCATGCCGTGATTGCGCGCTAAGCGAAGACGATGCGCCAATGCGTCGTCGTTGGTGGTCACCACCCCGCCCTCGCCCATGGTCACGGTCTTCACCGGATGCAAGGAAAAGACGCTCATTTCGCCATGTCGGCAGGCCCCGATGGAAACCGCCTCGTCATTCTCCGCATCGTATGTGCCACCGATGGCGTGGCAAGAGTCTTCAACGACCTTAAGGTTATGGTCTCGGGCAATTTGGAAAATACCCGCCATGTCGGCAGGTTGACCGGCCATATGCACGGGGAACACGGCCTTCACCGATGGCCCACCCCGGTGCAGGGCTTGCCCAAAGGTCTCGGGCGTCAGCAAGGCTGTGTCGGGATCGACGTCGGCGAAAACAACCTCGGCGCCTTCAAACACCACCGCATTGGCTGTCGCCAGAAACGTTATAGTGGGAACGATAATCCGATCACCCGGCCCCAAACCCAATGCGCGTACCGCCATGTGCAGTCCCGCGGTACCATTGGCGCAGACCACCGCATGGCGAGCATCGGTCAGATTGGCGAACGCCGTCTCGAAGGCGTCCACCGCCGGCCCAGAGGTGAGCATGTCGCCACGCAGCACCTCGGCTACGGCATCAATGTCGTCTGAGTCTATGGCTTGGCGGCCATAGGGAAGGAACGGCACAGCATCGGCCATCTAGTGGACCTCATTGATCAAATCGCGCAGTCCCTCAGCGTCGAGCCATTCGGGGTTGTTGTTGCTGGTATAGGAAAAGCCGGTTTCTACAGGCTTCCCGCCCCGCGCCCCTTGAGGACCGACCGGATGGTTGAGAATGACGTAACGGTCCTTAAGCCGCACCGTGCTGTAGGCGTGATCTTCCGACAACAGCATCTCGTGCAGTTTTTCTCCGGGGCGGATACCTATAATCTTGTAACCAATGCCGGGTTTCAGGGCCGCCGCCAAGTCCGTCATACGCATACTGGGCATCATTGGTGTAAAAACCTCGGCACCCTGCATGTCACCCAGGCAGGAAAGAACGAAGTCTACACCGGCCTGAATGGTGATCCAGAAACGGGTCATACGTTCATCGGTAATGGGCAATTCGGTGGCGCCATTGGCGATCAACTGTTGAAAAAGCGGCACCACTGACCCCCGCGAACCCACGACATTACCGTAGCGCACGCACGAGAACATCGTTCCGCCAACACCGCTCAAGCTGTTGGCAGCAATTAATATTTTATCTGAAGCCAATTTGCTAGCGCCATACAAATTGATCGGATTAACCGCCTTGTCCGTGGACAACGCCATGACGCGTTCGACTCCGCATCCGATGCAAGCCAGCGCAAGGTTTTCTGCCCCCGTGACATTGGTGTGAATGCATTCAGTCGGATTGTATTCAGCCACAGTAACGTGCTTCAGCGCCGCCGCATGAACGACGATCTCGATCCCGCGCAGGGCCATCTTAAGACGTTCCAGGTCGCGCACGTCGCCGATAAAATAGCGCAAACAGGGGTGATCTTCAGGCCTAAACACCTGCTGCATTTCGTATTGTTTCATCTCATCGCGTGAATAAATCACCAGACGGCGAGGGGTATATCGCTCCAATATCGTCTTAATTAATTGCTTGCCAAAGGACCCCGTGCCACCAGTGACCAGGATCGATTTGCCATCAAGGGTATAAGATGTCGGGTATTTTGAAACAGAACTCACGATTTCTCTCCTCTGCTCAGATCCTATACGGTGGGTCTGGACGAAATAACATCCCGTCGTATATGCCAATTTAGGTTTACCGACCTGCTCAGTGGTCGGCTGGCGACGCTAATATTATTAGCAGTTCACCACGAGTTTGTTTAATAGGTTGTAAACAAAAACACGATCCGGGCCACGCATCACCCCCCCCGGCTAGCAACACGCACCTCTAGCTCCGCACGTACCCGCTCAACGGGCTCTTCCCATCTCCCGGGATGGGGCTGGCGAAACAGTCTTATGGTCGGATACCATGGACTATCTTCGCGGTGATCCATCCATAAAAAACCCGTTGGCTGCGACATCAGCGCCAAAGTCGGCAATCCGAGCGCCCCGGCCAGATGTAGCACCCCCGTGTCAACCGACACTAAAACATCCAAGGATCGCAACGCGCTGGCCGTATCGGCAAAATCGTTCAGCAGAGGGGCTAAGTCAACAATGCCCTCTCCGCCCTCAATATCTTGTAAATCGCTTTGAAACGGACCTACCTGAAGACTGTAAAAACGCGCCCCAGAGATTCCCAACAGCGGCGATAAGTCCTGCAACGGGCAGGACCGCATCAGATTATCCTTGCGCGTCGGGCTCCCCGCCCACACCAATCCGACCTTGTAGTCTGCGGTCTCAAACAAGGCCGGGGCGATGGTGCTGTTCACCGGAGCGGTGAGGTAAGGCACCGCGCGCGGCACGCTTTCAAGGGTCGTTTTCATGAGGTATGGTAAGCTCATCACGGGCACATGCACGTCGAAATTGGGCAAAGGGTCTCCCAGCGCGCAAATTTCATCCACGCCTTCTACAGTGGAAAAAAGGCGTTTAAGTTGGGGTCGGCACTCCAAAACAACGCGTCCGCCCTTTTGCGCCACGAGGGGCAAATAGCGAATAAATTGAATGCCATCGCCGAACCCCTGTTCTGCGTGAATCAAAATGGTGCGCCCGTCGAGGTTTTCGCCAGCCCAGGCAGGTTTGGCGAAATCGCGACGAAAATCGGCGAAGGTCGGCGTTTTCCAGCGCCATTCATATTCCGCCCAGCCCTGCTCATATTGTCCGCTTTGCAACAGCGCTAGGGACAGATTCCAGTGAAGATCGACGCTGTCTGGATCAAAACGCATGGCCGATTGCAGCAATTCCACCGCCTTGGCGCTTTCACCCAAGGATTGGTAAGCGCTGGCGAGGTTACAATAGGCATCCACGTACTGCGGTTGCAGGGTCAGGGCGACCTCAAAGTGCTGCACAGCCTCCTCAAAGCGGTATACCTGTTGCAGGGCGTTGGCGTAGTTGTAGTGTATCTCGGCGTTGGCATCTTCCAACTCAACGGCCTTGGCGAAGGCTTCGCAGGCCTCGGCGAATCGCCCAAGGTCGCCCAACGCATTGCCCATATTAAACCACGCATTGGGATTTTCATGCCCGCCAAATTTTACTGATTTTTCAAATGCTTTCAATGAATTTTCGGCATTACCCAGGTTCAACATAGCATTGCCCATGTTAACATGGAGGTCGCACATTTTGGCGTCCAACTTTAGTCCATCGACGCACGCCTGCATCGCATCTTCATATCTGTTCAAGGCGTTCAGACAACTGGCAAGGTTGTTATAGGCGGCCGCAGACTTGGGATCGAGGCAAATGGCCCTTTGAAAGGCCCCCAGGGCCTCCTCAAGCCGCCCTGATTCTTGGTAGACATTGCCCAAATTAACCAGCGGTGCACAATAATCCGGAGCTGCCGCGCAAGCCTGCTCTAACAATAAAATAGAGGTGTCGAAATCCTTGGCGACCTGGAAAACCACTCCCAGCAAGTTTAACGCGTCCGCATTGACCGGATCAATGGCGAGAATCTCTTGGTAAAGATGGGCGGCATCAACAAGGTTTCCAGCTTGATGCAAAGCAAACGCCTTGGCCAGTGTTTGCTGCGTGTTGCTCACCCTCCCACCCCTTGTCCGACTGCATTGGAGCCCAACTGCCCAGATCACTCCTTCCCCAAGAGGTCACAAACAGCAGACTCATATTTTCAATAGGTTATTGACAATAATTCATACGCATCTAGGGATAATATCAGAATAATTTCACGACTGCCCTAACAAAAAGAAAGTGGTTTCCGTTTATTTAGAGGGCTCGCAACCCACTTGGGGCGATCACCATCCGCCATTTGCCGTGAGCTGCGCCGCAATGCACTTCTCAGGACAACGAGCCGCCTTGCTGACATGCATCGAGAGAAAGTCGCGGTTCCTGCTCACAACTAAACTTGAAGACAAAAAATCCGAAACAACGATCAATGCCCTATCCAATCTGCTGCACACCATGCCAGCGAAACTGCGTAAAACGATGACACTGGATAACGTTCTATATAGAGAAGCAAAACGGGGTTCTGCGTAGGTCGTTACATCGTCGCCCGTGAAAAACCCCTTCAGGCAGTCAGTGTTCCGCTGCACTGATTATTGTGCGCATTCCACAGCCTGATCCAGGCGATAAACAAAGAGAGCCACCTTGCGAGGAGACGCAGGTTGTGGCCGACGGCGGCGAGGACCGTATTTACCGCATCGCCTTCGGGGCATTTGAGGAAGCAGCGCCCCATGTGACCGTCTTCTTTCAGGTGACCAATGACCGGTTCCACGGCGCTACGGCGCTTAAGTTCGCGCTTGATGGTCGGCGTCAGGCCGTGCTTTTGGCGGGTGATGAAGACCTTGTCTTTGTCCGGCGCATCATGCCCCTTGTAGCCTTGATCGACGTAGCTCCGCTCTGCGATGACGCCGGTGATCCGGGCGGTCTGGTGCAGTTGTTTCGCCAGGGTGTGGCCATCGTAGGGATTGCCCGGCACGGCCATGCTGCCGAGGACAAATAGCCCACCCGGGGCCAGAGCATTGGTCACGGCGACCGAGACCTTGACGCCGAACTCGTAGCGTTTGTGAGCCTTGCCCTTGGCGATGCACTCCACCTCTGGGGCGTGGAAGGAATAGAGGCGGTTTGGTCCGCCGGCCTTCTGGGTCCGGATGGTTTCGGCCCGGCCCAAGGGCACCGCGAACACGTCTTGGAGCGCGGCGTTGTCGGCGATCTTGCGCTCAATGTCACGGATCACCCGGCCCAGGCGGGTCTTCAGCCATTTGATCTCACGCAGACCCGCTTTGTGACGCCCGCGCTGGAGAAGCCTTCCGGCCCGCAGCGCCGCCCACTTGGCGGTTCGGGCATAGGTCTGGCGCAGCTTGATGCCTTTCTGATTGGCGAGACGAACCAGGGCCTGCAGGGCGGTCAGCGTGAGCCGGGTGTCGGTTGGATGGGCGACATTTTTCTCTTGAACCGTGGTGTCGATGGTGATGCGCTCCATGTGCCGCCTGGTGAGCGCGCCTTCACGCACCGCCGCCGCCAGGCTCTCGGCCAACAGGGCCTCCAGCGCCTCCGCACCGATGCGCTTGCGCCAGTTGGTCATGGAGGAGCGGTCAAGCGTGAGTTCGTGCTGGAAGAAAACCTCACCGCAGAAATGCTGGACATAGGGACTGTCGAGAAAACGCGCGCAGACCAACTCGTCCGAGATGCCATCCATGTGTTTGATCATGTGCAGCCCCACCATCAGCCGGGTCGGCAGGCCGGGAGCGCCGGTCTTGTCGTCGTAGAGCGGTTCGAACGCCTCGTCAAAGACGGACCAATTGATGGCCCGGGCCAAACGGACCAAGCGATGACGGGGATCAATAATGGCATCGAGCCGGGACCGGAATAGGTCGTCCTGATTTTGTTCTGCGGCAGGCTTTCTCGGTCGCATGGCGTTCTCCTTGACGATGCTATGAGAGCAGAGAATCACGACTTGAAAATGGATGCAATAGGAGATCAAACCGGCGGAAGCTATTGCAAGATTTTGCCGTCGGAGAAGCCAAAACCTTGCAATTGCGAATACTTTAGGACGCCAGAAAATCAACTGACATCAAGGGGTCAAGGGGGTTTTCACGGGCGACTATAGAGCAGATGCATGAATGGTTCGACATGAGCCCAGAGTTCCTTCTGATATAAGGAAATCACAGTATTATAACATTGCCTCTTATGGGTGCTTTGATCAAGCCGATATGGGGTGAATGGGGTGAAAACGGAGATTATCAGGATTATCACCGTGTTGTGGTGGAAAAAATACTTAATACCCGTCTCGTAGAGCTTTCTAACGGGCCTAAAACGGACTAACTTTCAGTTAAGCTGAGTATTGTAATGTGGTGCCCTTATGAATAAGGCGCAGGGAGTGTTGGCATGTCCAAAAAATCCGATCAAGCGTATGGTAAATTATTGGATCAAGCCTATGAGGAACTTTTGAAAGGGAACTTAGAAAATGCCGTAGATTGTTGCGAACAAGCTCGTGTACTAAACCCAGATGGCATGGAAGTTCTTTTTCTCTGGGGAGTCATAGCTTTTTCCATGCGAGAGGTTGGGCGTGCGATAGAAATTTTCAGTGATGGGCACCGCCTATATCCTCAATGGCGTGAGTTTGCAAACGCATTGTCGGCCATGCATTCGCGTGTTGGACACCTGTCAGATAGCCTTTATTTCAGCAAAGTTGCCATGACGCTGGACACCAATCCTCAATTGCGTAAATTTCAGCCTGAGGGGATTGATGATTTTGAAACAAATATGGAGCGAGTGGGTCTGTCCCCATTCCATGTTGAAGCTGCGGTTGAGTTCCATCAGCGTAATTATAAAAAAGCAATTCAATTGTGTGAAAGTGAGTTGCGGGCAAATCCTAACAATCAAGATTGCCAGGAACTGCTCGGCCGTGCCCTTTCAGCCCACCGCGAGTACGACCGCGCCATTGATGTTATGATCCATTGTGTACAAGCGCGTCCAGAAAAAGCCCAGAACTGGGTAGACTTGGGCGATGCTTTGTTGGCGAGTGGTCGTCCTAATGAAGCGGCAGAGCTTTTCAAAACAGCCATGGTAAATCACGCCGATTCGATAGAAATAAGTGCTCGGACTGGTTTGACCATGGCCTATCAAGGGGGGGATGCATGGGAGGGTTACCCAAAACAAATAAAACGATTATCAGCTTTGTTGAATAAAAATAATCATCGTAAAACGAAAGTATCAAAGCCGAAAAAAGAGCATGCCGGGCATATTCATCTGGGGTTCTTAATTAATGAAGCAAATATTTTTAACAATAGCGAAATTTTAACGGGCTTATTTTCTTCCTTGGACCCTGAACAGTACAAAGTTTTTGTTTATCAGCAGTATATACAGCCACACTCGGCGACGGTGCGTATGAAGGATTTAGCTTACCACTGGCGCGTTACGCATGACATCGACGACGTCACCCTCGCACATATCATTAAAAATGATGGCATCCATCATCTCATCGATATGTGTGGATTGATGCCGGGGGGGAGACTGCCTCTTTTGCACATGAAACCAGCACAACATCAAATCAGTTGGCTTGGGTTCCCGTTGGGTGGCGCACCGACTGGTACGGATGTTATTTTGTCTTGTGACGAAACTATTGACGTCGATATGCGCGATAGTGGCGCGGGAAAATGCATCAGTGTTGGGGCATCCCTATTCGCCTATCCTGGAGGATCATCGATACTTGGGAGTGAGCACAAAAAACAACCGCTTGAATACAACGGTTATATCACGTTCGGTGCATTCTTCGACATGCCCAAATTACCTGCGTCCATTGAATTGTGGAGCCGCGTTCTGAATTCGATAAAGGGGGCCCGCCTACTGCTAGGCGGTGATAAGGATCAACAATATCTGTGGCCTCTGGTTTTAGATGTGGCCGAAACGTTTGGCATAGCCGATAGAATCACCATACAAGAAGATAGTCATGAACTGTCTGAACGTTTGCACTTTCTTTCCGAAGTCGATATCGTTTTAGACAATTTTCCGATCAATGGCATGTGTGAAACCTGTGATGCCCTGTGGATGGGGGTGCCGGTGGTGACCATCAGGGGGGATCGGCGCACATCGCGGATTGGGGCATCCTTGCTGCGTGCGGCAGGGCTTGCCGAATGGATCGCCGAAACACCCGAACAGTTTGTTGAAATTGCCGCCAATCTGGCTGAAAATCCAAAACAACTTAAGAAGTTACGCACTTCATTGCGCGAACGCATTGTGCAAAGCCAACTGATGGACACAGCCGCATTTTTCACACGCTTTGATAAGGTTTTGCGAAGTCTCTTGAGCCGCCCGTGAAAAACCCCTTCAGGCAGTCAGTGTTCCGCTGCACTGATTATTGTGCGCATTCCACAGCCTGATCCAGGCGATAAACAAAGAGAGCCACCTTG
>JGI10211J34971_10001994_pt1 | contig 16801 bp, 13 predicted proteins | sample Etolagsediment_FD_34971 | JGI IMG/M metagenome (IMG submission 34971) | reverse complement strand
AAGAAGCACCTTTGAAATAGTCAAAGATGGACTCCAATTACTTTTTAAAATATCTAGACAGATATTCCCCTGATTAATGTTTGGATGATAAATTTTCGTCACAAAATTAATTTTCGGAGGCTTAAATGGATATTCCGCCGGAAAAAGAATAGTTAGCTTAAAAATACCACCAGCATAAGGAGTATCTACTGGACCAATAATAGTTGCATCCCATTCAAATAAATTACTTCCCGAAGGACCTGCACTATAATTTTCGATAGGATTCCTTTTAACTTCCGCCAGTTCTCGCTGAATACGGATAATTGCAGCCATTTTATACCTTATCTTAGAAAAATCTCTTTAATTATTTTCAATTTTTGTAGCTAGGAAAAATTTGACTAATAATACCAATCCCCCGGACTCTACTCTCCCTAAAAATAACCTTATAACCTTCCTTTATAAATTCTGGCCTATACTTAAAACGAAAGGTTATTATTGCTTGGTCGCCTGCCCTCAAAATAGGATTATTTGGGTCTTCTTCTAAATTCTTTGGAGACCTCTTATTATATATTTTTTCAATCTTGTCTATACGGCACACTTGACTTATATTGTTGATATGAATATTTGGCTCATAACCAACTTTTATAGTAGTATGATGACTCTGAAGAACCGATACTTCCGCATCAAATTTCCAAACATTTCTTGGTTGCTCTAATCCTCCCAATAATGCCATCCCTCTCCTCACCCATATTTTTGCTATTTTTTTTATATTAAAACAATAATAACCCCCTGCCCTAGCTTCTTGCACTGGAACTCTCTTGAAATGAATACTTTTTACTTGCGTTTTCTTATAATTACCATTTGCATCTGGTCCGATATAAAGATTGTCTCCAGGTTTTACTACACCTTGGTGTAACACTCCTGCAACAACTGTTCCAATACCAGGAATTGCATACCTTTCATCAATAGTTAGCTCAACTGGGTCTTTCTCAAATTTTTTGTAATTCTTTCTTTGTGGCAAGAAGTTTAAAAATTTTTTCAAAATATCTATATTATCTCCTGTTACATTTGAAATCTCTATATAAGGTACTATATTTTCATTAATCATATTCTTCGCAGCTAAAACAACCTCTTCCTCTGACTTTACATGAATAGGTATTTTTCTTAATCCTGGACTCTTTATCATCTGCTGAAATTTTTTCTTTATTTCATCAAAAACTTCCTTCGGTGCAATATCAATCTTAGAAAATACTACGAAAAATGGAATTTTATATGTTAAACATAGAGAAATATGCTCCTTTGTCATATGAGTTATACCCATATTTGCACCAATCATTATCATTGCATAATCAGGGTACGTACTACTGAAACCATAAATAGTTGTCCGTAAATATTTTTCGTGACCTGCTAAATCATAAAAAGTAATAATTTTTGCACTCTCCGCCACGATCTCTGGCCAACTAATTTTTCGCAACCTGTTCTCATTAACTATAGTACTATCACTACGGAATCCCATAATCTGGTGCGCTACACTACTTGTCCTTCCAGTCTCTATTTCATGCTTATAATTAAATACATTAGAACGTGATAATCCTCTGCCATTATCTAAATTACCAGAAATTAATACACCAATAGTTGAAGATTTTGCAGCATCTACATTTCCTGCAACTACTATTGATAAATCAATGTAATTACCCTCATCTACCTTTTTCCTCACTAATACTTCTGCAATATAAAGAGCATTGTTAATCTCTTTTTTTGTTATAATAGAACAAACAGCCCCACATTTTGTTGCCATATTCTCTAAGTTTTTTAAACTCTCATTGTACTCCTGCAAATTTACACCCTTTGCAAATCCATCATCTGCAATACCTATTTCATATAATGCTTCTCCACTTCCTTCAGCAATACGATACTTCATTTGTGTTATTAATCTTTCAATTCTTTCTGGGGACAAATTTACTAATTTCCATTTATATTCTATATTTCCATCATCTTTTTCAGGTTCAAAGATATTTCCAATTTTATCAGTAATATCCTTTAAATCATCATTAATATTATTTGACATTTTATAAATTTATAAAAACTCCTTTAAGTGCAAAAATAATAATATGTTGCTTTAAGATATAATAAGAATGAATACAAATTTTTTATTACCAGTTTTACTATATATTATCTTTATTGCTTTCTATAAAAATATTCGTGTTATAAAGGAAAATTTTAGTAACAAAAAATATACTATTAAAAAATCAAACATTAATGGACAAGGCGTAATTGCAACAGAAGATATTCCAGTAAAACAAAAAATTGATATTGCTTTTTATGAAATAAATAAAAATGGTATAAAACATGCAGATATAACTCCCCATTTTGGTAGGTATATCAATCATTGCCTTAATAGCAATACCCATTTAGAAAAAGAAGATGGTACAAATAAATATTGGGTTGTTGCATCAAAGAATATAAAGAAAGGACAAGAAATTGTTGCAAATTATAATAATACACCTAATTATATTAGTAAACCTGGCAAAGATTTTATTAGTTATTGCTCATAATATTTTTAACAATCCTTCAATCTGTTGGTCAGAAAGATTTTCTGGAAAAATAATATTGTGATTAATTATTAAATTTCCTTTTACATTTTTTTGCCTACTATTTGGCATACCCTCTCCTTGTAATATTCTCTTATATCCTGGTTTTGTTATACCCCTTAAAGGTAATTTTATTTTTCTCCCACTTATATGTTCTACCATAATTGAACCACCAGTTAAAGCGTTTTTTAGAGGAACATCAACCATCACCTCTAAGTCATCGCTATTCGGAATACGGCGGAATCGTGGATGCGTTTTTTCTTTAATTATAAATTGAACATCTGCTGCAACAGAATTCGGGCTTTTTTGATCACCTTCACCTTCAAAAGTAATTTTAGTACCCTCTTTCCATCCTGGTTTTACATCAAATTCTAAAACGGCTTCGTAATTAAATGGCTTACCTTCATGATCAAAACGTGTTGTTCTAAGCTTGAATTTTTTATGAGCGCCATTGTAAATATCTTCTAAACCGATTGGACAATCAATACGTTGAATATTTTGTTGCGATTGCTGAGTACCTCTCTCAAAGAAATTTTCTGCTTCGTGTATATTACTCGTTCTAAAAAATTGTCTAAATATTTCATTTGGATCTATTCCTCCTCTACCAAAACCAGGTGGTACTCCGCCAAATGAAAACCTAAAATTGCCATTTTGACCTCCCATGCCAGAAGGCGCGCTATTTGGATCAATCCCCGCTTTTCCAAATTGGTCATATAATTGTCGTTTCTTTTCATCAGATAAAATATGATATGCCTCCGAGATAGATTTAAATTTTTTATCTGCTTCATCCTTATTATTTTGATGTTTATCGGGATGCCATTTTAATGCCATTTTTTTATATGCTTTTTTAATTTCTTCCTGTGTTGCATTTGATTTAATACCTAATTCATTATAAAAAGTTTGGTCAACTGCCATAATATTAAAAAGATATTGCAATATCTTTTTAAACTTTTTTATTGATAAAATGAAAACTTATACATTTTTTGCCATTTCATTAAAAAAAGACCAAAAAATAATATCGTAGTCTTTATCAGCACTATGTTTATTTACACTATTTAATAAATTATCATATTTTTCATTACCTATTTTTTTTATAAAATACAATTTATGTTGGCAAAATAATAAAATTATTTGCTTACATCTTTGCTTATTATCCGTTGATAATATTAGGTCTTCTAATAATTTTATAATATCTTTTCGCATACTTTCACTTTCCTCATATGAAAGTGATTGTGGCATATTAATATCTTTTTTTATTATAGATAATGTATTATTTGTCATAGTATCAGTTCGTTTTACAATTTTTTTATCAAGTGGTGGTAATATTTTTTTTATATTATCTAAATTATCACTTATTATTATTGGAATATCTAATTTTTCTAACTTAATCTTTTTCTTTTTTCCTACACTTGCTTTTTTTAAATACTCTATTTCCTCCTTATACATTTCTTCCTTTTGTTTGAGCTCATTTTCAAGTAATTTATTTTTTTTCTTAATATCTTCTACAATTTTAATTGATGAATCATAATTTTTTAAACTATCGGATGCAATTAATTTTAAATCATCATATTTAAATTTCATTTCATTCAATTCTTTTTTTAAATCTTCTGTTTGCAGTTTATATTCCTCTTCCATTTTATCAAAAATATTCAATGTTTTTTCATTAGTCCAATCGTTGCTTTCTAAAAAAGTTTTAAAAATTTCTCTACTAATTTTCATAAAAACAACGCATATATAAAACAAATATTTCAGAAATATTAATTTATTTTTTTTTAACATATTCAACCATCCATCCTGGCGCTCTATATAAACCTTCCCCTAACATTTTCTGGTCAAAATAATGCCCTGTTAATCCAATTGAACGTGAGATAGCAAATAATCCATTTAAAATATCAGTTTCTAATATTTGTTCTATTTCTTCTTTATTAAGATGATGTACTAATACATCTAAAAATGATGCTCCAACTGCTCCATCTACATTCAAAATTAAATTACTTCTCTTTTTAAGAGTCGCCTTCTCAATCTCACACGCATAATTAAAATACGTTTTGTTTGGAAAATTTTTTTCAACATATTCCTTCAAAAATTGCACTCTTACATCTGGATTGAATTTTGACTTTATTCTATGTCCAATACCCGATATATACCTATTCTCCCCCTTAATACGCCTGACAAAATCCTCTGGACCTTCTTGATTTTCCACTCCCTTGTAAAAATCTACCGCAGATTGATGTATAGCTCCCCCAAAACGCGGTCCAATAGTTAAAAGACCGGCTGTTAATGCAGATAAAACATCTTTTCCTGCACGAGATGCAACTATAGTATTTTGCGCACCTGATACTAATGGACCATGATCCGCCATTACTGACATTATTTTTTCAATATACTTTGCTGCCCAATCCTCAAACTCTATTCCAAACCATAATAGAGATAATGATTTTCCGAGTGAATAATCTTTCTCTAAGATATTATTAATTGGTACAGAAGAGTAGTATAAATCCTTTCTTTCATCTGAAACCCTATTAATCATTGCAGGACTTATTCTTATTTTCTTATCTTTTAATGCTTCCTCAAAATCAATTGGTATATCTCTAACATTTTCATTATATGAATAATATCCCTTCTTTTGCATTTCTAAAACTGCTTGCATTAACTCAAATCTTTTTGGAACTATAACTCCCATCTCTCTCATTAAATAATTTTTAAATGAAGCTTTCTCATACTTATTTGTAGCAGATGCTCCCGCATGACCAAACTCAATATCTTCACTAAAATAATCTGAACTAATTCCAGAACACCAAGCTATTACTTTCTTTTTAATAGTATGGTTTTCTACTAAATTTGCAACCTTTAATTCCTCAATACCTCCCTCTTCTCCAATCATTATAATAAAATCAATCGTTGGTTCTTTACTATACATTAAAGCAACATCTGCAAGTGTTAAACAAGGATATCTATCACCACCTACTGCAATTGCTTGATTCACATGCAAATCATTTAAATTGAGGAAATTTATAAATTCATTTAATAAACCACCTGATTTTGTTACTAAACCAACTCTGCCCTTATGCTGCAAATTATTTTTTACTATGTTTTCATTCTTTCCACCTGCATTTCCTAAACGAGAAAATGCTGAATTAATTCCTCCAAGTGATGATGGTCCTAAGATATACTTATTATGAGCAGCTGCTATTTTCTTTAACTTTAAACTATCCTTCTCTGCAACTCCTTCCGCAATTATATTTATTAATCGAACCTCTGGTAATTCCAAAAACATTTCAGTCATTGATACACAAGAACGCATAGAAGAATAATTGAGGATAGTAAATTCTTGGTCAAATAACGTTAAGAAGTTTTTTAGTTCACTTATATTGTTAAAAACAGGTATGGAAATATTATCACTTCCCCAAAATAGGGACATTTTTTCATTATTCGCTGCAATTGGATCATAAATAAATTTAACAGAAGATTCTTCCTTACCAACTAGATAATCAAAATCAACCACTCGTTGTATTACACTTTTTGCTCTGCCAATAAATCCTAGGTTGGGTGTCCAAAAATCGTTGGTACTCATATTTATGTCTTCGCATTTCAATAAAGTTTTATCCATTTCTTCATATTTATTACTCCAAGGATTCAATTCTAATTTTGGTAGATTGTCTTCTACTATTGATGTTATAAATTTATCAGAGCCATATACTTTATGAGGTATATTGGATTTTTGGAGGAAGGAAGACATTTTAGATAAACCTCTCTCCTCATTTACTCCTCCTCTTCTTACCAAAATAACTACTCTCTCTTCAAGAAATTTATTTAAATGTTTTTCAATTGCGGAAATAATACCATCAAATGTTGCTGAAACATCTGTAAAATTAGATATACCACCACCTATAAAAAGATAAATATTTTCTAATCCCTTTTTAAAATCGTGTTTCTGGTTTAAAAGAAACTCAAAAATATAATCACAATATTTGTATACCTCGTCTTTAGATGGATTTCCTGAATATTCTCCATAATTTGCCAACTCTTTTACATAACCACTACTTACTATTGCATCAGTAAAAATAACAGATGCACCTCCACCAGCAATTAATGTCCATATTTTTCCATTTGGATTTAAACTAGTAAATTTTAGAGATGCTCCAGAATCATGGTCAAGTTTTTCTATTAAATGTTCTACCTCCAATTTTTCAGTGGTTTGTTTGGAATTATTTTTAAGTAATGTTAAGTCGTCTTTAGACCATTGATGGAAGGATGTATTATCAACTTCAAATGCAAAATCAGCGGGGATTATTTGATTTTCTGAGGTAATTGCAATAGGATTAATTTCTAGGAAACGACCATGGCATCTTTCAAAAAGATTTAAAAGTGGATTAAAAATACTTTCACAATCTCCTAAGTTTTGATTGTATTTTTCTGAAATTTTAAAAACAATTCCGTTTTCTTCTGGGTTTTCTAAATGTATACCACCCTTTTCACAAAAAATACAATATACATCTTCTGCCTCTCTACGGAATGCAATATATTTTTCATTGTCAATCTCTATCATTGGTTCTAAAACAAAATAGCTATATTCTTTTTTATCGTCAATAAATTGTTTAACCTCTTCTATAGTTGTTATATCTGTCTTTAATAATCCTTTTTTACCACGTCTTTTAACAAATTGGTCTACTTTTATAATACAGGGACTATGTAATTCAAGAAAGTTCATTGCATTTTCTAATGAAGTTTGACAATCCCTTACGATTTGTGCTATTTGAGTTTCTGAAGAAAATAATTTCTTTGATACATATTCACTTAGCTTTGTATATGGCATTATTTATATATTATATAAATAATATTATTTTTATTAAATTATTATGGTAGTAATTTTTGAAATTGCGAAGATCCACCAGTACTTGAAGATGTACTGCCGACTGCTGCACCAATAGAATCTATCTGCATTCTTATCATTTTTAATTCACCTGTCGGCATAAAATCCTTAAAAGTTGATTCTAATTCAAACCCATTAGAATCTATTATCATAGCCAATTTTTTATTTTTTGTTAATGATGCGCAAGTGATTTTGCCTACATAATATGGCTGGAAATTTTCATTCTCCAATATTAGTGTAGGTGTAAATTTAGGATTTGCACGCATATAATAAACAAACTCTATCGGTCTTAAATCTATTACATAACGTTTACAATTCTTTTTTTCATTAAATTCATTATAATTTTGATAAGCAGTTAAATAATTTATTTTATCTATAACTAATCGTACCCTTTTCTCTCCAATCTCAGTACTATATCCACTGCCACTTAATATAAAACTATATGCACGATCTAATGCATATCTCGGCAATTTACATAATTTATCTGTCATTATTGTTATTTTCATATTTTTATTTATAATTCCTAAAAATTTAAATTGCTAATTCTTGAATATTTTCCTTACTCAAACTCTTTTTCCAATACTCCATAAATTCTTTTACTTCAGATGACCAATAAACCGATATATCCGGTCTTTGATTATCTCCTCCACCAGCTCCTCCCGTATTATTAATATCAGAAATATCCTCTAATACCTTTCTCTTACTTAATGTCATATTATCCCTGTGATTTATAGCAAAAATCACAAAATAATAAGGAACATCCAAAATCTGACTAAACCTGTTCTCAATTAAACCACGATACTCTCCTCTAGTATGCTCATCATTGAACTTTTGACTTGACCAAAATGTCTTCCAATACGCCATAGATGCCTCACCAATTGTCAACTGACCATCAGATAAAAATTTTGAAGTTCCATCAAATAAATTATACGAACCTAACATTGAACATCCAACTAAATCAAATGTTCCCTTGTATTTTAATAATAGTTTAACCCTAGCCAATAAAGTCTCCGGTGGATAATAATCATCATCATCCATATGAATAATTATTTCGTTTGATGTTCTCTCTACACACGCATTTCTCTTTGCTCCAATAGTCATCGGTTTTCCATCAGTAAGAGGCATCTTGTAATACTTAATTCTTTTATCAAATCCAATCATATCTTCCACACTATCCTCATTTTCTTCCTCCACTATAACCCACTCAATCTTGTTTTTCGGATAAATAAAGTTCATAAAACAAAAGATAGGCATAGAGAAATATTTCCTTCTGGCAAATGTTGGCGTTACTATTGAAACTGCCGGTAAATCTTCAAATTTAATATCAGGCAATCTTAAAGTATATTGCTCATCCTTTACTATATGCTCCGGTTTTGAAAAACCCTCTAACGTACGTTGCATAAAATCATAATTAACATTTGCTTCCTCAATGTCACTATAACCAGCCTTTTGAATTGCCATCATAGGCTTCACCATATAACAAGCAAAATTAGGATGGATATACCTAATATAATACTCATCTATTTCTAAGCCACTTGTTCTTGCATCTAAAATTTTTTTAACCAATTCTTCATTCTGCAAATTCACATAATAAGCATGGGTACACCAAGTAACAACACGCGACCAATTATCATCTAAACTTCCCAAAATATGTTTTACATTACCTCCTAAGTATAACATATCCCACTCCTTTGGTAATTTTGGCATTGATTGTGGTGACCTGACAAAATAAACATCATCTTCTAAAACTAATAAATATTTACTTCCGGCTCGCTTACTCTCTTCAATGACGTTGCAATGAGATTCTAAACAACCTCTCTTTGGATTTTGATGCTTTTTTGCGGTATAAAAGGTAAAATCAAAATTTTTCTTTTTTGCATGCCGTTTCATATATATTTTCTTGTCCTTTCTCTCTTTTAAGTTAATGCATACTACACGTGTTTTCGGTAAAAGTTTGTTAAATACCATTAGTAGTTACTAATAGTAATTAATTTTTAAACTATTTTAATTTACACTATTTAAGTCCACGGAAAAAATATCTGAATTTCCATAATTTCTTTTTATTATTTCTTAAAAATTCATCATATAACTGATTCCACTTACTAACCCAATCACCTCTTCCATAGTTACTCATAGTTAATATATAATTACTTGATGACATATATGGCCGTCTCATCGTCTTTCCACCTGTTACGAAAAATACCATATCATACACATTCTGATGCATAACCCATAAATAAGAATCTATCGCAAATTCCATAAACCATTTATGCCCCTCTTTTGGGTCAATACCATTTAAACTCATAAAGTTTCCCATAACCATTAATCTCTCAATATGATGCAAATAACCAGTTTCAAACGCTAATTTAATATTTATATCAATCGGTTCTATACCGGTTGTTCCATTATACCAAGCCTTCGTTAACTTATTTTTATGACCAAAATAGTTTAACTGCGATAAATCATTATAAATATATACAAAACGCTGATACTCACGCCAAAATAGTTGCCTTACATAACCTTCGTAACTATTGATAGGTATTTGTTTTTGATATTTACTTATTTCCTTTATAATATCATCTGGATTAATTAGGCCAATATTTATTGAACTGGATAGAACTGAATGAAATAAATAATTATTTTCTTTATCCATAAAATCCTCATAAGGTCCGAAATCTTTGAATTTCTTTTCAATAAAGTTTTTTAACCAGGTTTTTGCAACTTTATGAGATATGGGGAAAATAAAATTATCAGTGTTTCCATAATTATTTGGAAAATGCTTTTCTACGTATTTACTAGCTTCGTCAATAAAATCTTTATCAGATTTATTTGAAGGTAATGGTGGTATTTTGGTTCCAGGTGGTATACGTTTGCGATTATCCTTATCCTTTGACTTAATGTTTGGTATAACATTTATTTGCTTTTTTCCCCATTCATAAAAAGTTTTAAAAAAGAATTTATCCGTTACTTGATTACGATAAGTTTCATATTGTTCTTTGGTTAATAGGAAGTTTGGATTCTCAATCATTTCATATTTACCTGGTAATTTTATCTTGTCAATAGGGTCAAATACTTGATACTCCCCAATCTTTGGAAAGGTATTATTAAAAGGTATATATTTGACTTGATAACCACTTTCAAGTAGATAATTTTCATAATATTTCATTGAAGCACGATGTAGTATTAATTTTTTTTTGTTGAAATTAAATGATAAAAAATAGTGGGGATGCTCCCATAAAATTATCTGTTTATCTTTATCTATAAATTTTTTATGATATAACTGGTGTGGTAAAATAACAAAGTATTTCATCTAATCTATTGTTATAAAATAATTTAATAAAAATATGAATTAAATAAATATTATATCTATTAAGATACTATATGAAATATTCTTTGTTTATTTTTCGCAGAGATTTACGTATAACAGATAATCTTGGTTTGCTTTATGCAATGGAAAATTATCAAAATATTATACCAATCTTTATCTTCACCCCCGAACAAGTCACTAGTAAAAATTCATTTAAATCCAACAATGCCATTCAATTTATGATTGAAAGCTTACAAAGCCTTGATACGAACCTAAAAAATCATAGTTCTAGACTTCATCTTTTCTATGGAGAAAACATCAAAGTCTTAGGCGCAATTTGCAAAGAGATTGAGGTAGAAAATATTATCTATAATATGGATTACACTCCCTACGCCAGAAAACGTGATGAAAGTATCATGGAGTTTGGTAAGAAAAATGGCATTAACGTTATAGTAAAAGAGGATTATTTGCTTGCGCCAATTGGCACATTTTTAAAAGCAGATGGTCTTCCTTATACAGTTTTCACGCCATTCCGTAATAATGGCATCAAAATGGATATTGAAAAACCTTCTAAAAAACAGGCCAAAAATTTAACTAAGAAAAAGATTAGCAGTGAACACGGCTATATTGATTATGAGGTAAATGATTTTATTGCCGTTAAAGGTGGCCGTGAAGAGGGTTTGAAAATGTTGCAAAAAGTTTCTAATCAAGGAAATTACAACGAAGACAGAAATAGTCTTATTATTCCGACAACTATGCTTTCAGCATACATAAAGTTTGGCAATATTTCTATTAGAGAAACATATTGGAAAATTCGTGATTTACTTGGTATGGAAAATGATTTAGTATCTCAACTTTTTTGGAGAGAATTCTATTTTTATATAGCATACTATTTCCCACGAGTTCTAGAGGGAGCAAATTACAATCCTCGGTACGATAAAATAAAATGGGCTCATAATAAAGAGTATTTTGAGAGATGGATGACCGGTACTACTGGGTTCCCCGTAGTTGATGCTGGTATGAGAGAAATGAACCAAACAGGATATATGCATAATCGTGCGCGTTTAATAACTGCAAATTTTATGAACAGAATGCTTGGGTTAGACTGGCGCGAGGGTGAAAAATATTATGCTACGCAATTAACGGATTATGACCCAGCGGTTAATAATGGAAATTGGCAATGGATTGCATCCACTGGCGTAGACCCAAAACCTTATTTTCAGCGGCTATTTAATCCTTGGTTACAAAGTAAAAAATTTGATGTGAATTGTGAGTATATTAAGAAATGGATTCCATCCTTAAAAGATATTCCAAATAAAGAGCTTCATGAATGGGAAAAATATTGTAGTAAATATGATTTAAAAGAAATAGATTACGTTGCACCGGTTGTAAATTACAAGCAAGCAAGAGAAAAAAGTGTTGCAATGTATAGGAAGGTATAAAAAATTGAAAAATTATGCAATAAGATTATAAAAACTTTTATATGCCAAAACTTGAGTTAAAAAAACTTGGTGGAGGTTCCTATGGAGAGGTTTTTTTAGTAAATAATCAGGTTGTTGCTAAGGTTTTTGAAGATCAGAAAGAAAGGGTATATGAGAAAAAGCAATATAAATTGGTTACTGAATGCCCATTCTTTGTACAATTGGAAAAACCAACCTTAACGGCAGATGACCTAGATGAAAAATTGCCAAAAAAATCAACCATTTTTATGGAATATGACCCTGTCTTGAAGCCACTTTCAAATCTAATGAAAAGTGGTGATAGAACTTGGGGAAAACCTTCGTGGGAAAAGAATTTTAAGATATTTATGAATGCTTTTTTTGAAATCCTTGAGGGATTGGTCTTTTTAGAAGAAAGAGGACTCGCACACAATGACATCAAACCAGATAATATTTTGGTTTCGCCGAATGGTAATATCAAGATTATTGACTTGGGTTTATTGCGAGAATACGGAGATGACTTTGAAGTAGTATCTCCATGGTATAGGTCACTGAAGACTACGCATAATCCAGAAGTCTCAAATAATAAAACAGATATGGGAGCATTGTGGCTTATGTTTTATGAGTTTATTTTTCCGAAAGAAGCAAAATGTTTGCAGGAAGAAGATACTTTGGCTAGGAAGAAAATTTTAGTATCTAAAATGGATGCTAAAATTTTGAAAGAAAATTGTAATCTACCAGAGTTAAAAGCGAAAGGTTTGAAAACACATTTTGGTACAAACCGCCGAGAACTAGAAGTCTTTTCCAGGTTATTAGTAAATCTTATTCAGGATGCGAATTTGAAAAAAAGATATGAGGTATTGGTAGAGGCATTCTTGACTATGGGAATGACCCCGAAACCTTCTACTCCTACACAGGTTCAAACCTATTTGAGACAAGCATTGAAATAAAAATATTTTATAAAAAAATTGTTTAAAACTTTTTAGATATTATAACCCTAATGGAAGTAAAGACACTTTTTACTAACGCTGATAAATATCTTGGGCAAGAGGTTGCCGTTAGAGGATGGGTAAAAAATTGTCGTAAACAAGGCACTGGTAATAGCTTTGCCTTTATTGAACTCAATGATGGTTCTACCTTTAAAAATATTCAAATTGTTATTGACACACAGAAAACTGACAATAGTGAAAAAATGCAAGAATTTATTAGAGATGCCACCAATGGTTCCTCAATTAGCGTAACAGGAGTATTGATTGAATCACCTGCTAAAGGTCAATTGTATGAAATAGTTGGAAAAAACGGCGAAATCCTTGGCGAATGTTCAACAGAATTATACCCCATTTCCAAAAACCGCCTTCCACTTGAATATATTCGGGATTTCCCTCATTTACGTATTCGTACCAATACCTTACGCGCTGTTATGAGCATTCGCAATAGATTAAGCTATCTTACCCATAAATTTTTCGTTGATAATGGATTCTCCCTAATTCATACACCAATTTTAACCGCAAATGATTGTGAAGGTGCAGGTGAAACATTCAATATTAGTAACAAATTAGGTGACAAACCATTCTTTGATAAAAATGCACATTTAACAGTTTCAGGGCAATTACATGTGGAGCCTATGGCATGCGCCCTTGGTAAAGTATATACATTTGGACCGACGTTTCGTGCAGAGAACTCAAATACTTCTCGCCATTTAGCGGAGTTTTGGATGATTGAACCGGAAATCTGTTTTATTGATTTAAATGGATTACTAGATAATATTGAGCAATATGTTAAATATACTATCACGCATATTTTAGAAGATTGCGCCGATGAATTAGGTGCATTAAATGGTTTTATTAGCAAAGGTATTATTGCAAAATTGGAGAAACTAAGAGATGACCCTTTTAAGAGAGTAACATACCAATCTTGTTTAGATTATTTATATAAAGAGATTGATGAAAAACGGATTATTGTTGCCGATAAACAAAAGAAAAATAAATTAACGATTGCAAAGAGACCCGTTTTTGGTGATGACCTCGGCAGTGAACTGGAGAAATATTTAGTTGAACATTATGCAGGAGGTACACCATTATTTGTTACAAATTTTCCGAAATCTCTTAAATCATTTTATATGAAAGTTGATGAAGGTGGTAATACAATGCAAGCGGTAGATTTATTAGTACCGGGAATTGGGGAATTGGTCGGAGGTTCGATGAGGGAGGAGAGATTAGATGTATTATTAGAAGTAATGAAAGAAAAGGGAGTACCTGAGGAAGGTTTGGAGTGGTATATTGATTTGAGACGTTTTGGTTCGGTTCCTCATGGTGGATATGGTATTGGTTTTGAAAGAATGGTACTATTAGTGACAGGAATGGCAAATATTAGAGATGTAATTTCGTACCCAAGATATCCTCATCATTGTATTTGTTAGTTTTATAATAAGTGGTTCAGGCGGAAATGCTTTCCCACCAAGACACCTCCTTCTTGGAACTCAACCGATGAGCTTGGCACGATGGAGTTGGCAACAGCTTTGTCATGTCCTGGTAGAACATCTCGGTGTGCTCAGGGCAGTCAAATGCATCCTTCAGGATTCGCCCAAACACAATTGTGTTTGGGCAAACAGGCAATGACCTCAGAAAATCAAGTACATCTAATCCCCAGCGAAAACAGCTAGTTCTTGCTTCCCAGTTGTCTACCATTTTCTTGCCGAAGTACCGACTGAATTTGTCAGTATCATTCTTCAACAATGTATATGCAATTGAGGTGTGAAGAGCATAAATGTCTTGCTTGGGGCTTGCTTTGACCGCTTTATCTCTGGTAGGCCAAAAACCTGGTGTGCCAAAGCTGCAGACAGAGTTCTTGTCGGTTTCACAGACTGAGCCGTTGTCAATGATCATGATCTCGCACGTCTCTGGATGAACTATGATGTTGTCCGTCTTGAGGTCGCGATGTACCAATCCATGGTTGTGCAAGTTGTGAACTGCAATCAGGATGTTGGAGTACATTTGCAAAATCTTAGCGAGCATCTGTTCCTGTTCTAAACCAGCAGAAAGCAACATCTCCTCCAAGAACTGGGTGAAAGTAATTGCACCAGGGATGGTAGTCAAGGCAAATGCGACGTGCTCCTTGCCCAGCTCCACGACTTCCAGTGGCAAGCTGAAGAATTTCCTTACTTCGGCGGGCAACTTTTTTAGGAACTCGTGACCCGGAACCTCAAATGCCTGTGCTTTTGCCCTGATAACCTTCAAGACGCAATGTTTGTCTTGATGGAGTGCCTTGAACACCTGGCCAAAGGTCCCTTCTCCCAGGAACTTGGCGGCAACAAGGCCATGTGTCGCCAGGAGGGCGTAATATTGGATGAGAATCCCAGTGATTGAACTCACCATGGATGACTTCCAATGTTTAAATATTTCTCAGGTCTGTTTACTATCATTTTTTTGGATAGGGCAACAAATAGTATCCACAATTTTTCGTTTGAATAGGGGTGTATCATTTATTATTACTTGATAATCTAATAAAGTGAGAATATTATCTTTTACAAACAAAGATAGAATAATTTCAGCATAATCATTTCTATAAAATGATTTCGTTATTTCTTCATTATTCGGTAAAACTTTCCAGTTCTTATTATCATCTGAAATATAAGGATTTGTACTATATTTCAGAAAAAACTTTTGAGTTATAACACTTAGCCACGATGCCGCACTTTCTATTATTTTATCACTACATTGAAAAGTAACTACGAAACTTGATAATTCACCTTCTTCCATTGATATTTTTAAACCTTTATTTTCTTGTGAAAAAGGTGTTCCACCACAATATTTTACAATATCTGCGTTATATACTATTTGTTTTGCATAGTTTTTTGGATATACCAATGCTCCATATAAACCATATTTTTTACCAATATTTTGTAATACGCTGCATACAAGTTCATCTTTATTATTAGGAAGGTTTGGTCCAAAATACACTTCCATTAAGTATTTTATACCTTTTAATGATGCAATCTTTCGGATTTTTGATAATCTTTCTGGTGTTATTCGTTTTTTCCGATATTGTTCAGTATGTCTATTTATAGTTTTAGATGTGCTTGTAAAATGCAATAAAGAAATATCATCTAAAAACTCACCAATATATGAATATAAATCGGGTACTAATTTATCCATAGATAAATTATTTAATTATATTTAAATATTTTCAATTCATTTTATAACAGGCCTCATATTGCTGGGGCAGCAACATTCCTTCCAAATGAGGGCGCCAGGTTAGAATAAACCATTTGGAACGTCTCCACTTTGTAAAGAATATCGGAGGCCGTCCGACGGGAAAACACCTCCGCAAAGATGTTCAAAAACTCTCTGGCCAGATCTTCCTGCACTTCTGGCTCCATCAACCCAGCTAGGTAGTCTAGAAAATCGTTCCATCTAGACTTCGGCTCATATTGCTCAAGGGTGTCGGTAGAATGATTATTCTCCCGGCACCAAATGAGCAACTCATCGTACTGGGCCGGAGTGCAAGCCTCCGCCCAAATTTTGAACTGGTCATTGCGGTTCTGCCCACAGAACCCCAACAACCGCATTCGCGCGGTTCCCACAAAGGAGTGGAGAACCGTCAAGAGACCAGC
>JGI10211J34971_10001990_pt1 | contig 16818 bp, 19 predicted proteins | sample Etolagsediment_FD_34971 | JGI IMG/M metagenome (IMG submission 34971) | reverse complement strand
TGCAACATTAGGAGTTACTGTACCAGTCTTTGGATTAGGCATAAGTCCTTGGGGCCCTAAAATTTTACCTAACTGACCAACTTCAGCCATCATTTCCGGTGTTGAGATAACTATATCCGCATCAATTTTTTGCTCGGATGCAACTTTAGTAGCAAGCTCTTTACCACCTACAATTTCTGCTCCAGCTGCTTCTGCTTCTGTTAAGGCTTCTCCACCTGCAAATACTGCTATTCGAACATCTTTGCCGGTTCCATTTGGCAATGAGACTGTTGTTCTTATGTTCTGTTCTGCATCTTTTGGATCTATGCCTAATGAGAAGGCAACATCTACTGACTCATCAAAATTTGCAGAAGCATTATTTTTACATAAGTTTATTGCTTCTGATTTTGACTGTTTTTCAGCTGGGATTGCTTCTTTAGCTGATTTGTACTTTTTTCCTATTTTTTTCATATTTCCTCCTTTGGTCCAAACGACTTTTAGTCTCCCAAACTAAGTTTTCTATTTTTCTACAGTTACTCCCATAGACCTTGCTGTTCCAGCAATGATTGTAATAGCTGCATCAATGTCATTAGCATTTAAGTCTTCCATTTTTGCTTCAGCAATATTTTTAAGTTGATCTCTTGTGATTGAAGCTACTTTTTCTTTATGTGGCTCTGGAGATCCAGAAGTGATGCCGATAGCTTTCTTAATTAAATAAGAGGCTGGAGCTGTCTTTGTAACAAATGTAAAAGAATTATCTTCATATATTGTAATTTCTACAGGAACAGTTTCACCTTGTCTACTAGCAGTATCATTGTTAAACGCTTGGACAAAATCCATAATGTTAACTCCATACTGACCCAAGGCAGACCCTACTGGAGGTGCTGGAGTAGCGCCACCACCTGGAATTTGAAGTTTTAATAATGCTTTAACTGGTTTAGCCATAATTTTTCCTTAATTTTTTACTATATCTGTGAAACCCAATTCAACAGGAGTTTCTCGTCCAAATATATTAACTAAAACTGTAACTTTTGATTGATCTAAATTAATTTCTTCAATTATGCCATTAAAGTCTGCAAAAGGTCCATTAGTTACTCTTACAGTTTCACCTACTTCAAAATCTGGCTTAAATTTAGGTGATTCTTTCTTAACTTCTTCAACTTCATTTGAACCTAATATTCTCTCAATTTCTCTTCTTGAAAGGGCTATTGGTCTTTTGCCAGATCCAACAAAACCAATTATTGATGGTGTATTTCTAATTTCGTACCAAGTTGTATCATCCAAGTCCATTCTTACCAAAACATATCCCGGAAAAGTTTTCTTTTCTAAATTTACTTTTTTACCATTTCTTATTTCCACAACTTCATCTGTAGGAATAACAACATCATAAACCTTGTCTTCTAAATGGAGGTTTTTTATTCTAGTTAAAATATTTGTTTTTACTTTTTTTTCATGTCCGGATTGGGCATTAAGCACAAACCATTCACCAGGCAAATCATATGGATGTGTTGGAACAAAAGTATCTTCAATTTCAACATCTTCAGTAGATTGATCTTCTTCAGTTGTAGCTATATTTTCTAACATTTATTCTCCGAAAGATAATAGATTAATCAATGTATTTTTAAAACTAAAGTCCATTCCAAAAATAAAAAAAGTAAAAAAAGCGATGGTGACTAGAGTGACAATCGTAAATGAAGATAATGTCGAATAACTTGGCCAGTTAACTCTTTTTAGCTCAGTCCTTACTTCTCCTAAATAATTTGCAATCTTCTAAATCTTGATACTTTTTCGCCTGTTTGATGTCTACCAATGTTTCTATCAGCCTTTTTTGCTAAACGCTCTTCACGTTCAGACATCCTTCTCATTTCTCTGTTCATTTCATTCATAATTACCTCAGCAGGGGCGGTGAGACTCGAACTCACAACCTACGGTTTTGGAGACCGTCGCTCTGCCAATTAGAGCTACACCCCTCAGTTACTGCTCCTTCTCTAATTTGCTAGATGAGCGCTTGCGTCCAAATACTAAAAATATAATTGATAATATTCCGAGCATTGTCAATAATATTATTTTTGTGCTCTTACTTGTAGTGGTTTTTACTTTTTTATCTAATGATGCCATTACCTTCGAAGCAAAATCAGTGGGTACTTCGACTTCTTTTTTGAATTCATTATCTAATTCCTCTTTAAAAGCTTTATATCTTTTTCCAGAAACTTGACACTTAATACATGAAGAGGCATGTGCATTGTTGTCAAAACCGAAATAATTATTGCTTAAATAAGAAGACAACATTTTATTTCTAGTTCTTTTACAAAGTATATTTGTTTTCAATTTTGAAAAAATGTCTTTCATCTCTCTACTTCCTCTAATATCTGTCTTAATTTTTGATGAGCTCTATGTAATCTTACTTTTGCAGCTGTAACACTTATTCCAAGAAACTCAGCAATTTCTTTGTGTGATCTACCTTCAATATTTTTTAACTCAACAATTATTCTCTGATCTATTGGAATCTTATCTAATGCGCTAACTAAGACAGAAGATAGGTCAGAATTAATCGCTACTAGCTCTGGATCTTTTTTTTCATCAATAACAATTGGCTCATAGGTCTCCTCAATATTAAGAGTATTATGCTTCTTTGCTTTTTTTCTAAGAGTCCATGCAGTGTTAATGGTTATTCTATAAATCCAAGTACTGAATGTAGAATCTCCACGAAATTTTTCAATTGCTTTCCATGCTCTAATAAATGACTCTTGGGCAACATCATTTGCCATTTCTCTGTTCCCAGTCAATTTGTAAGCTAATGAAAAAACTAAATCTTGATGTCTAACAACTAATTGTTCAAATGCAGATTTGTCACCTAGCTGTGATTTTTTGACTAATTCTGCGTTGGATGTGTCATCACTGTAATTTCCGATATTAGAAATATTATTCATTTTCTACTACAAGGATATATTAGAAAAATGAATAAATCTATCTTTTTTCTCGATGAAGTTTATGAGACCTACATGAAGAGCAATATTTGTTGAATTCCATACGATCTGGAACATTTGTTTTGTTCTTTGTGGTGACATAATTTTGAGCTTTGCACTCAGTGCAAACCATTGTTAAAGGTGGTCTCTTGTCAGATGCCATCTTATTATCTCCTTTTTTTTCTTTGTAGCGGCGGGCAGACTTGAACTGCCGACCTCACGATTATGAGTCGTGCGCTCTTACCAACTGAGCTACGCCGCCAAAACTATTCCAGTTTTGAGCCCTCTTCCGGGCTTGAACCGGAGGCCTCTTCCTTACCATGGAAGTGCTCTACCAACTGAGCTAAGAGGGCAATAGTGCCGAGAGTAGGATTCGAACCTACGAAGGCATAACCGGCAGATTTACAGTCTGCTCCCTTTGGCCGCTCGGGCATCTCGGCTTACTTAGTCTTTATAAATTCTAGAGTATATAAAAATATTAGTAAGTTTAATTTTCAATAGTTTATTGTTGGTATTATGAGCAAAAATATTCGTGAACAGTTATCTTTGTGGCTTGAAAATAATTTAATAAATCAAGAAACTTTTGACAATATCCTTGAATTTGAAAAGAATGATCAAAAAAATTCAACTTATAAATCTAGAATTGCAAAAACAATAACTTTAGTTGGAGGCCTATTTGTACTTTCAGGACTACTAGGAACCCTTCCATTAATTTGGGATAATCTTGCTTACTGGGCTCAGTTGTTATTTTTAGGAATTGTTACAGTATTTCTTAATTTTGCCGGATCCTATAGTGAAAAAAGCAAAGATAATAAAATCTTTATATTTAACTCAACGGAAAGAGTCTCGTCCGTACTTTATTTTGGTTCCCTGGTAAGTTTTGTTGCTTTTTTAATTTTTGCTTTTAATATCACAAATTCTCAAAATATTACTGATTTGACTGAAGAAAATTTATTTTTAGTAATCTCTCTTACTGCGATGTTTTATACAACTTTTTTATATTTCAAAACTAAATTTATATTGCAACACGGAGCTTTGTTTTTGAATACTGCTTTTGTATTTGGTTCATTAGGAAACTTGTTATTTCCAAATTTAGAAATTTGGGCTTTTGGATTATTTTTAATATCGCTTTCGATTATATGGGGTTTAGCAACAAACTCAGACATGCTTCAACCTTATTGGTTAGGTAGTTTAATTGCATCTGGAGTATTTTTAATTGGTCTAGCTATTTTTGTTGAAGACTTACTCAGAATTAGTCAAATTATAAACATAGCAATACTAGTAATAGCTTCTACTTTCATTATTTGGATAAGCATTCAAATCTCAGAACAACCTGTTTTTCTTGTTGGAAGTTTTTCTTTACTTATAAACTTGCCAAGGCTTATTTCTGCTATCCTTCCTGACAATATTTGGCCACCGTTAATTTTATTTTTAATAGGAGGGGTGCTTGTTTCGTTAGGCTTATATTTAAATTCAATTAGATCAAACTTAGGATTTAATAAAGGTGAGTAAAAAAAATACACTAATAATTTCTGTAATTATATTTGTTTTTACGATTGTTGTTGTAGGAATATTTGGAGTTGTTCCATTACCGGATTACTCAGATAGTATTAATGAAGAAATTGATGGAAAAATTTACTATCAGAGTTCATTAATAAGTTCAAATATTATTCCACCTGCACCAGATTTGCTTGATGATTGTATATTTGAGATTGAAATAAATACAAGCAACATAATAGAAAGAGAAGTTTTATGCAGTAGTGAGTTGCTAACTTATTCCACCAATTTTTACTTTCACGATACAACGTTAAATAACGAAGGGAACTTAGTAGTAAGATACTGGAATGATTCTAGTAGTAGCGAATATGCGTTAGAAGTTAACCCCAAAAATAAAGAAATCCTCAAAGAGTATGAAGTAGAGAATGTATCTATAAGAAATCAAAATCTTAACGAATATGGTGAAGTATTAATAGACTCATGGCGAAAAGTAGAGAATACAGATAGAAGTGTTACTATTTATTATCAAAAAGGTTCTAACACCGTGGAAGTTTTTAAATCTGAAGCACCCTCAAGCTACTATTTCAATAGCTTGATTTGGTCATATGACAGTGAAAAAATTCTTGCATTAGATTCAGAAAATCAATTCATAATATTTTCTAAAAATAATATATTCGAACCTATTAAGTTATCTTATTCTATAGATGAAAAAGAAAGAGAATACATAAGGCTAATCGAATGGGTTAAGCCTTAGAAATTTTTACTTGGCCTAACTCCAATTTCACTTATAACATGTGCTGCACTCTTATTGCCAATCTCAGCTGATTCTTCTGGATTTAAACCATTCTGAATACCGTATAAAAAACCTGCTGCAAAAAAATCACCAGCACCTGTTTTATCTATAACATCAGCATGAGCAGCATCTATATGAGTCTGTGATTCTTGTGTTATTACCAAAGAACCCTTAGATCCAAGTGTACATATCAAAACTTCTACATGAGGAAATTGGTTCAAAAAATATTCAATAGATTGAGATGTGTCATCAAGCATAGTCAGTGAATTAAGCTCGTCTTCATTACAAAAAACATAGTCGATGTTATTCTTTATCAATTCTTTAAAACTATCTCTATGAGCTTCAACGCAAAAAACATCTGAAAGTGTTAACGCATTTTTTCCACCAGCTTTTTTGTTTATTTCCGATGCATAGACAAATGCATCTTTACCATCAGGCTTATCCCATAAATAGCCTTCCATGTAAAGAATTTCCGCTTTTTCAATGTCATCTACTTTTATATCAGATGGGGAAAGGAACTCCCCTGCACCAAGATAAGTATTCATTGTTCTTTCTCCATCAGGAGTAATAAAAATAGCGCACAATCCTGTTTGGACCTTTTCATCTTCTGTAACCGTTAAGTCATGTAAACCTGACTTTTCTAAACTTTCTTTAAATGTTCTACCCAAATTATCGTTCGACACTCTACCTATGAATCCAGCAGTTCCACCTAATTTGCCGATCCAATAAGCTGTATTAGCAGCTGATCCTCCAGCTTCAAAAGATGGTTTATTCATTTTAGATAGTAAGTATGAAGATCTATCTTTATCAACTAAGGTCATTCTTGCTTTATTTAAATTAAGCTCATCAATAACTTCTTCGTTTATCTGTTCTAAGGCATCAACTAATGCATTACCAATACAAATTATCACTAAAGTAGTTTATATGATTTGACCTGTATTACCCAATGAATCTTTTACATTTTTTGATACTTGACTAAATTTTTTCATTCCACCACTCAAATTAAAAGCGTTTATTTCATTCTCCACTAAAAAATCAGTCACTTTGGCAGATCTACCACCTGATCTACATACAATTATGTAGTTTTTTTCTTTTTCAAACTTTTCTAGATTTGATGGAATTTCTCCCATTTTTATGTGACTTGCATTTACATGATGGCCGGCTTCCCACTCATCATCTTCTCTTACGTCAATTAGCAAATGTCCATTTTCAATAAAATCTTCTACCTTTTCTGGTTGAATTGATGGTGTATTACTAATACCGAATCCCACTTTGTCTCCTTCGTAATCTTGCAACTCGTTCACTAGTTGGTGGATGNGTNGAAAATAATTTACTAAAACTATTACCCGAAAATGCTTTTAATGGGTCTGANATAAATAATTGACTAACAGCTGGGTTAACATCCATTGGTACTTTTGCATACCTTTCAATTTTTTCAAGAGCAGATGCTAAAGCTANAGGATTGCCGGAAATTTCAGCACCAGTTTTATCAGCACCAAATTCTCTCGTTCTTGAAATTGCCATCCTAATGATAATTGAAGCTATTGGTGCNGCAATCATTGCAATAATTATCACTGCAGGATGTGTATTTCTGTTTCTGTTACCACCACCCCAAAAAACCATTCTAGACATAAAGGAAATAGCAGCAGCTAACATTGCAGCAATACTTGAAACTAGAATGTCTCTATTTTTTATATGTGATAATTCATGCGCAAGAACCCCTTCTAATTCATCCCTATTCAAAAGCTTTAAAATACCAGTTGTTACTGCAACTTTGGCATTTTTTGGATTTCTACCAGTTGCAAAAGCGTTTGGTTGATCGCTATTAATTACATATAAATCCGGCATTGGCATTTTTTCTTTTTGAATAAGGTGGGATATTATTTGGGTAACTTCTTCATATTCTCCATCTTTAATTGGTTGAGCTCTTGTTGACTTAATAGCTAAATTTCCAGAAAAAAAGTATATAAAAAAATTAAAAACAACAGCAAAAAAGAGAGCAGAGATTATATCAAAGCCTAATGCAGTTGCTGAAAATAAAACCACCAAAGTCATTAATGTAAGTAGTAATGTAGTTTTTACAAAATTCATAATTTGCTTCCAAACAATAAAAGCCGCCAAGTCCGTTTGAGTCGATTAGAGCCTTGAGACCAGACAGCTGACTATTAATTTTCAAATTTTCTATACCTTCAGATAATAAAAGCTTGTTTTGCAAATTATCAAAATACTCATCAAAACCATTATTGATTAAAAAATCTCTCTGTAATGACAAGTTAGATTTATAGCCCATAGTTTTTAGTTTTCTTATCACAGCAGAAAAATTTACATCATAAGTAATATCTACTTTTCCAGGTTCTAATATTGGATCTACAGAAAGGTGATGGTTTTTATAAGTCCTTATTAATGACCTGTACTTTCTTTTATTTCTATCCTTTTGTTCATAACCATAATCAAAAAAAAGAATATTTTTTGGACTTAATTTATTGATAATTTTTTCTAAAAATATATCAATATTTGTTTGAATTTCTACATCTATGTTTTCATCAGCCTTTATACGGTTACGTTTAATCCACTCAACAATCTTTGTTCTTGCCTCAACAAAATCATATGAAAAGATTCCATCACTAAAGCTAACTATTTTTTCCTGCCATTTTCCATCTTTATATATCGCAATTGAACAAGGGATATTGTCTAAAACTTCATTTCCAAAAACCAAATCACTATTTTTGTAAGTAAGTGCTTCAAGGTTTGAAGCATTTTGGATATTTTTTTTATTCAACTCTGTTCTAGCTGTTGAAGATTTTTCAACAGCAAATTTATTTTTAGTTTTAATTTGTTCAATAAGTGATCCCGTTCCAGAACCAAATTCAGTAATATTCAAATCTAAATTGCTTTTTTGAATCCATTTATTAATAATTTTTCCAAAATATTCAGAAACTTCTGGAGAAGTAAGAAAATCTCCACTTTTCTTTGATCTAACTTTTTCATTAGTAAAAAAACCATATTTTGAATAAAGAGCTTCCTCCATATATTCATCGAAAAATATTTTGTTGGTTTTATATTTTTTTAGAAGATAGTTATTAAATTCTTTGAATTCCAAGTTTTAATTACCAAAAAAAATCGAAGCGACTTCACCAAGGTAACTGAATATCCCAGGAAAAATACCTGCAACAAAAGTTATAAGAACTGTAAGAGCTCCTACAACTTTAAGAGGACTTTGAAATTCAAATGATTTTTCTTCTTCAGGATTTTTTAGTTCATCCATCCATATAACCTTTGAAATTCTTGCATAGTAAATAAGTGCGATAACTGCATTTATCGCACCCACTATAGCTAAGGAAATACCTATTATTTCCCCAGTACTCAAAAGACTTCTAAAGACCACGAACTTAGCAAACCAACCTCCAAGCGGAGGTATGCCTGCCAAAGAGAAAAAGAAAACAGTTGTTAGAACTCCAGCAAGAGGTGAGTGTTTCGCAATTCCTCCCCATTCATAAAAATTATCAGATTTCGTAAAGTTCGTAAAAAGATGTACTGATAAAAAGGCCCCTATATTCATAAAGGCATAAATAATTAAATAAGTGACACTTGCAAAAATACCATCCTGATAATTTCCAGTTATTCCAGATACAGCGAGTGGTGCAATAATAAATCCCGCCTGAGATATTGAAGAATATGCAAGTAGCCTAACTGGGTTTGTTTGCTGCAGTGCTACTAAATTTCCTAATGTCATTGTGGCACCTGCTACAATTGCTAAAATTACGCCCCAACTTTGCCCAGAACTTTCAAACACCTTCGTCAAAAGTACGATCAGTGCAACAAAGCCTGTAGCTTTGGAGCTAACTGATAGATAAGCCGTTATTGGCAAAGGAGCTCCTTCATAAGTGTCTGGAGCCCATGAGTGGAAAGGAACAACTGAGATTTTAAATCCAATTCCTGAAATAACTAAAATAGCACTCAATAAAAGTACTGGTGAAGAACCAAGTGAATTTGCAAGTAAATAGGCAGATATATCTGCAAAAACTAGTTGTCCAGTTAATCCGTAAATAAGTGAGAATCCATACAATATTAAAGAAGCTGATAGAACGCCTAATAAGAAAAATTTAATTGCGCCTTCGTTAGATTTTCTGTCTCCCTTTTTCCAACCAGACAATAAAAACATAGGCGTTGATGCTAACTCAATTCCAATAAATATTGTTAGTAGATCCCTAGAAGAACTTACTACTAAAGCACCAAGTAGAGAGCTGAGGAGAAGATAATAATACTCCCCTTGATAAAACTTATCACTTTCTATGAAGTTTATTGAAAGTAAAAATGTCAAATAAGTGATGAGTATAAACAGACCTTTAAGAATGATTGAAAATTTATCTACTACAAAGCTGTTGCCAAAAGTATTAATTGGATCTGAGTAAGTAGCCCACTGAATTACTAGTGGTGCTAAAGAAGCTAATGTCCCAAATAGAGCAAAAGCTGCAACATAATATTTTGATTTTCTTGGAAGAATTAAATCTAATATTAAAGTTCCAACAATAGTGAATATAACTATTAACTCAGTTGAAATTGCAAAATAGTTTATAGTAATTTTTATCCTCCAAATGCTTTAGAAAGAAGGCTAACAACAGCATCATTAGTCGCTCCAAATATTAGCTTTGGAAATACACCGATAAGAATTGTTAGAATTACCAGTGGAATCCATGCAGCTAATTCATAGCCATCTGCATCATGAAGCTCCATTTCATTCCATTCATCGGAAGGTTCACCAAGATTAACTCTTTGCAACATCCACAACAAATATCCTGCGGTTAATACAGTTCCGATAGCACCAGCGACCATTGATCCTCGAAAAACTGTAACGTTTAAACCATCAAGTGGATTAAATGCTCCAAGTAAAGCCATAAACTCCCCCCAAAATCCAGCAAGTCCTGGGAGGCCCAAAGAAGCCATTGCAGTAAACCCTAACAGTGCTCCAGTCTTTGGAAGTAGTTTCATATTTCCACCTAACCTTCCCATATCCCGAGTGTGATATGTATGAGCCATGGATCCCGATAGGAAAAATAATAAGCCCGTGATCACTCCGTGTGCAACCATACCAATAATTGCAGCATTTATACCAATTGGTGTTAATGAAGCTATACCCAACATTACAAAACCCATATGACCAACGGAAGAAAATGCTATTAATCTCTTTAGATCAGTTTGAGCTAAACATGCAAGCGAACCATATATAATCCCTATTGCAGAAAGAATTGCAATCGCAGGCGCCCAGGCTTTTGCTTGTTCCGGAAGTATTGGTATTGCGATTCTAATAAAACCATAAGATCCTAATTTCAAGAGTATTGCTGCTAACAATACTGAACCAACTGTAGGAGCTGCCGTGTGTGCATCCGGAAGCCAGGTATGCAACGGCCACATTGGTACTTTAACCGCAAAGCCAAGAAACAAAACTGCAAAAACTAGCATCGCAAATGTTCCTGTAAATGCCCCATTAGTTCCAAGCTCAATTAACTCAGGAATGCTAAAAGTTCTATTTCCTCTGTAATACAAGCCTAAAAAGCCTAGCAACATAAATGCGGAACCAAATAGAGTAAAAACAAAAAACTTAATACTTGCATATAGTCTTGTTTCAATTTGATTTTTAAATCCTGCTACAGTTCTTACAGTTTTATCTCCCCAAATTCCAATCATGAAATACATTGGAAGCAGAACTATTTCAAAAAATACGAAAAACAATATTAAATCAAGGGCAACAAATGTACCATTCATACCAGTCTCTAAAACCAGAATTAATGCAAGAAATCCTTTAGGACTTTTTGGTTCTGGTAAATGTTCAATTGAATAAATAATTGCTAAAACAGTAATAAATGTAGACAAAATTAATAAAGGAAGAGATATTCCATCAATCCCAATTTCATAATTTGCGTTTATGCTTTTTATCCATGAAATTTTATTACCTAGTTGTAATTTGTCTGCATTAGAAAAATCAAACTGAGGTAGGAGTAAAGCACTTATAATAAATGTGACTATCGATGATACTAATGCAAAGCCTTTAATTAAAAGCTCTTGGCTTTTTGGTATTGCGGTCAAAACTAATGCACTAATTAATGGCAGAAAAACTACTGCTGTCAATCCTGTACCATTTGTTAATAATTCCACTTTTCCTCCTATATAATAAATAAAATTAATAAACTAATTGTCACAACGCCACCTAAAAACAACATTAAATATTGCTGTGTCCTACCGGTCTGTAGAAGTTTAACTTTTCCTCCGAAATTATCAGTTCCTGAGGATGACATATTTAAAACTTTATCAATTCCATTTTGATCAATATTATTGTAAATTATCACACCTAGAAACGAAGCTAATTGACCAAAACCATTTACAAATCTATCTATCACATTTGTATTAAAAACATCAACTGCTTTTGCGAAATTTAACTTAATTGGATCAATGATAAATTTGAAATAAAAATCATCTAAATAGTATTTGTTTTCTAAAACAGTCCAAATTGGTTCAATCTTTATCTTGTTGTCACCTGTTTCGGCGCTGCCTTGTAGTTGATACAAATAATAGCCCAGAGCAATTCCAAGCAAGCCAGCAGCTAATCCCAACCCTAGGGCATATAAATCAAAACTTTCTGGGTGATATTCGATAATTGGTGTTTTCCGAGTAGTTACCCAATCAGTAAACCCTGTATAAACACCAGGAATATTAACCCAACCAGAGCCAGCAGCAAATACCGCTAGGATTACTAACGGTGTTGTCATCATTGTGTGAGACTCGTGTGGGTGTCCATGCCCTCTATATTCTCCAAGAAAGGTCAAAGATACTGCTCTAGTCATATAAAAGGCAGTAATGAATGCACCAAGTACAGCAATGAAGAAAAATGTTGTTTCACCTTCGTGGTTAAATGAGGCAAGAATTTCATCTTTAGAAAAGAATCCTGCAAAAGGTGGTAGTCCCGCGAGAGCAACTGTTCCAATAATGAATGTTGTGAATGTTTTTGGCATAACCTTTCTTAGACCACCCATTTCTAACATACTATTGCTATGGACTGCATGAATTACAGACCCTGCGCCGAGAAATAAAAGAGCTTTAAAGAAAGCATGTGTCCATAAATGAAATAATGCTGCTGTATAAGCTCCCGATCCAATTGCAGCCACCATATATCCAAGTTGACTAACAGTTGAATACGCAAGAACTTTCTTAAGGTCGTCTTGAACCACTGCAATAAGTCCAGCTGTAAGAAGAGTTATGACTCCAAAAAGCATTACTATATCTAATGCTTCGCTGGCAATGCCTTGGTAGAAAGGAAACATTCTAGCTAGTAAATAAACTCCAGCTGTAACCATTGTTGCCGCGTGCATCAGTGCAGATACAGGTGTTGGCCCCGCCATTGCATCTGGAAGCCATACGTGTAAAGGAAATTGAGCACTTTTACCCATTGCACCTATAAAAAGCAATACTCCAGCTATAAATGCTACATCTTTAATTGCCGGGTAGTCATGAGTAGCCTGATATAAAATCTCAGAAATTCTTAGAGTACCTGTGTTTAACGCAAGAATGATAATTCCAATCATCAATCCTACATCAGCTACCTTGTTTGTTATAAAAGCTTTCATAGCTGCCGAGGAATTATCTTTAATTTCCCAATAGTGACCTATGAGCAGATAGGAACAAACTCCGACTAATTCCCAGCCAATTAAAATTTGAATTAATGTTGGAGAAGAAACTAGTACAAGCATGCTTCCTGCAAACAAAGTTAAAGATGTAAAAAAGAAAGTATATCTTATCTCGCCTTCCATATANTTAGTAGCATAAATAAATACAAGTAGGGCAACTAAGCCAACAACAAAGTACATCATGATAGAAAGNCCGTCTACTACCCAACCAAATTCAATATCAAATTGACCAATACTTCCAACGTTAATAAAGAACTCGTTTGCAATTCCTTGTGTTATGTGTAAAAACATTAAAGCAACACTGTAAACAAAAATAATTCCGATTGTAGCAAGAGCTATTTCAGCTCCTTTCATAGGCAAGCTTTTCCCAATAAAAGTAATTATCAAAGCGGCAATAAATGGTAGAACAACAAGCACCCAAGCGAATTCAGCAAGGATACCACCATCTGTATAGACAATCTCTCCCTCAGCAAATAAATTAATTGATGTTTTTACCATTTCATTAAGTCGAATTCATTTATGTTAGCTGTCTGTCTATTTCTAAATAACATAAGTACAATTGCGAGACCTATTCCAACTTCTGCTGCAGCAATTGTAATAATAAAAATTGTAAATATTTGTCCCTGCATCATTGTGTCAGCAAGCATTGTGTCAAACATAATAAAGTTTATATTCACTGAATTTAATATAAGTTCAATAGAAAGTAATACCATAACCGCGTTTCTTCTAACCAATATTCCGTAAATACCTATGGAAAATAAAGCAGCAGCAACAACGAGTACTGGTTGTACTATCATATCTGATCCTCATCAACTAAAGCCTCATCTTTTCTTGCTAGCGTTATGCCACCTATTAACGCTGCCAGCAAGACAAAAGAAACTAGTTCAAATGGAAATACAAATCGACTTAATAAAATCTCGCCAAGAAGCTCTGTGGAAGACCCTGATGAAACAACAACCTCTCCATCAAACCCGTTGATAAGAATGTATGAGAAAAGAAAAAATATTGACCCAGAGATCAATGCACCAAGTTTTTTATTTTTGTCATTATCTAATTCTGCATTTTTTCCTAGAGGAGCACGTGTAATCATTATTCCGAATAAGAACAGTACTATAACCGCACCTATGTAGACCAAAATAAGCACTAAAGCTACAAACTCTGCTGACAACATTAGGAACAATATAGCTGTTAAAGCGAGAGTGAACACAAGTGAAATTGCTGCATGGATAACATTAGATGTTGTGACAACTCTTATTGATGTTGAAAGGAGCGCAAGAAGAATGAAATAGATTACAACTTCAAAAATTTCCATTTTTAGCTCTCTAGACCTTCAGCCTCTGGAACAGTTTTCAACCAATCATCTAAACGTTCTTTGTCATGCAACATGTCACCCATATTGAATTCAGAATATTCATATTCAGGAGACCAGAATAAAGCATCAAAAGGGCAAACTTCTACACAAATTCCACAATACATACACAGTGCATAGTCAATATCAAACCTATCTAAAACGGCTCGGCTTCTTTGTCTGCCCCCTGGTTTTGAAGGAGGTTGTAATTCTTTATGGCCTTCAATATAAATACACCAATCTGGACATTGTCGAGCACAAAGCATGCAACTAGTACAAGCTTCTTGGTCTAAGGCGATGACACCTCTTGCTCTTGGTGCAACTTTTTCTTTTTCAAACGGATAATTGACATTTGGTTTTGAATGGAAAGGAGATAGTGTTTTTAACATATTTACAATAACTATCTTGATACCAATTAAAAACCCAGGCACTTTTGGTTTAAATGTTTTCATTAGAACCCAACTTTCATAATTGCAGTTACAAGAATATTAACTAAAGATGCAGGAATAAGTATCTTCCATGCAAGATTTTGCAATTGGTCTTCTCGAAATCTTGGTTGAGACCACCTTACCGCAACCAAGATAAATCCAAGAATTGCAGTTTTTGTTAAAAGAACTATTGGTCCATAAAAGTTTACCCACTCCGTTGGAAGGAGTGGTACATGGTAACCACCAAGAAATAATGTTGAAGCAATTGCACATAGAATAAACATATTCATGTATTCAGAAATATAGAAAATGAGGAATCTAATGCCAGAATATTCTGTCATAAAGCCCATAGTTAATTCTGACTCACCTATTGGCATATCAAAAGGAACCCTCATCATTTCAGCTGTTGCTGCAACCATAAATATTAAGAATCCAACAATTTGACCCCCAACTACAAAAGGCACTCCCCATTCAATTTGTTTTTCTACTATTCCTACTAACGACATAGTTTCAGCTTGAATAACAACTCCAACAACAGCAAGTATCAATGGAAGTTCGTAAGCAATAAGCTGTCCTGCAGCTCTTAAACCTCCCATTAAAGAATATTTATTTGCAGATGACCATCCGGCAGTCAACACACCTATAGTTCCTAGCGAACTAATTGCAAGTGCAAAGAAAACACCCAATTCTAAATCTGCCACTACCAGAGTTGGGCTCATTGGAACTACTGCAAATAGTGCGACACAAGAAACCATAACATAAGCAGGGGCCCATTTAAAAACTGGCCTATCAACTTCGGTAGGGATTATGTCTTCTTTTTGAACAAATTTAAGTATTTCTGCAAGAGGAAATATAAAACCTCTCAGCCCTACATGTAATGGGCCCGGCCTACGCTGCATCCACGAGGCACCCTTTACATCCATTATTGTAAATATAACTGCTCCATTAAGTGCCACAATCGCAAGGAATCCAACTTTTATTAAAACTTCTGTCATCTATCTACATCTCCAAGAACAAAGTCTAAGCTTCCCATAATTGCAATTAAGTCTGGGAGTAAAGCTCCCTCAAGCATAATAGGTAAAATAGAAACATTACTGAAAGAAGCTGTACGAACTTTTAACCTGTATGGACCAAGACCACCATCTGAAACTATATAATATCCCATTTCTCCCTTTGGATTTTCTGCTCTAACATAGGTGCGTCCTTGTGGAACTTTTATAACTTTGGGCACCTTTGCTTGCAGTGGACCAGAAGGCATAGAATCGATTGCTTGTAAAACAATTTTTGCAGATTCAATCATTTCTTTTACTCTTACATCCCACCTGTCGTAACAATCTCCATTCTCTCCAACTGGAATATCATAATCAAATTGATCATAAGGCAAGTAATCTGTCTGCGTCCTTAAATCTGACTTAACTCCTGATGCCCTGAGTATTGGGCCAGAAACACCGTAGGCTTCTGCTGTTTCTGCAGTGAGAACACCTACATTTTTTGTTCTCTTCTTAAAAACTTCATTTCCACCAATTAAATTTTGGAATTGATCAGCTGCCTGTATAACTTTTTCCATAGCTACTTTTGTGTCTCTATAAAATCCAGCTGGTAAATCTTGAATATTTTTTTTCGAAGTGGGCCCTGCTCCAGCTGCAGGTTTTACTCCACCAATACGATTAAAATTTGGATGAAAACGTCCACCAGTTACTGACTCTATCAAGTCTAAAACTCTTTCCCTATCTTCCATAGCGTAAAAGATTGGAGTTAGCGCACCAACTTCAAGAGCATACGCACCATTAAAGACGAAGTGTGAAGATATTCTGGCCATTTCAGTAAGAATTAGTCTGATATGTTTTGCTCTTTCAGGCACCTCTATTTCCATTAATCTTTCAGCTCCAGCAATAAATGGAATCTCATTTGAAAAACCTGCAACCCAATCTATTCTGTTTACAAGAGTTGTAATCTGAGGATAGGATCTTACTTCAGCCAGTTTTTCATATCCACGGTGCATGTAGCCTAGAACAGGTTTTACATCATGCACTTTTTCACCATCTACTTTTGCTACCAATCTCAATACTCCATGAGTTGATGGATGTTGTGGTCCAATGTTAAGTGTCATATCTTCTGTTTCAATTTC
>JGI10211J34971_10001988_pt1 | contig 16828 bp, 29 predicted proteins | sample Etolagsediment_FD_34971 | JGI IMG/M metagenome (IMG submission 34971) | reverse complement strand
ATTGGTCATGGTATGTCAATCTCTGGTAGTGGTGTGAGCACTTCTGATGGCAGCAACGCAGGTGTTGTTGGCAATGCTGTTCTGATGACCAGTGATGGTTTCACTGGTGCTGCCAGTGTAGTCACAGCATCTCAAGCAACAAGTGGTGATGCTTTCACCTTTACTGCTTCTTATACACAAGGTGATACAATCCCAACCAGTGCTCCTACAGTAGGAGATGTTCCTAATTTCGGTTCCATCACTTCTTATACAGCTGGAACTGCAGGTTCTCTGGCAGGTACTGTTGATAGTTCTCATGCTACAACACTGACAGCTGGTGGAGCAGGTACAACTGCAACGGGTCAATTCGTTTCGGAAATCACTGTAATCGACTGATGACTAACCTACAAGAAGCAATCGGTCTCGGATTGGTTCTTGGTGTAATCCACGGGTTAACTGCACCTGCATGGTCAGTGCCCGTGGTCCCTAACTTCACACAGGGCTCCATGACCAGTCGTACAGAAACTACAAGTAAAGTAACAGAAACCATCAACTCGATGGACTACAACACCGGATATCAATATTCTGCTACAGGAAGTGGTATCGAAACAACCAATGGGACATTAAGTCCCACAACTGGGAATATAAATGTAACTATTAATGGAGTGACATCATCATGGACAGGAGTAACATCAACACCAAAATACAAACAGGTAACACCAGGAGCAACGTTTCAGTTTACAGAAACGTACTCGGGTCCTGGTTTAAGCAATCAAACAATCATTCAAAGAACAACAGAAATACAAAGCGTCACAGATACAACAAGTATTTTTACGCAATAATTTTAAGTGCATTATTTCCATCTTCATCATTTGCTGAAACTGTTGGTGGTGTTTCTGCTACTGCTTCTCCTGTCGCTAATAGTTCAGGCTCCGTTACAAACCAAGCTATTCAGGTCCTTCAGGGACCATACATTACTAACACCTACGGAGGTGGTATCCAATGTCAAGGTCCCACTCGAAACTTTACACCTTATGTAACAGGAACTGCATCAGCATCAAAACCATATGAACCATATTATATGGATCCTGTTTATGATATCAGTGATTTGAACGATGATGGATTAATTGATAACCCAGGAGACATTCTCTTTAAAAAGAAAACAAGAACTGGACAGAAGGATAACTATAGTCTAGGTGTCGGTTTCTCCATGACGTGGAGTACACCAACTGACAAGAAGATGCAGGATCTGTGTAAGAAAGCAGCAGAAACTCAGATCGAATTGAATGCTCAACTCACTGCTAACAAGAGATTGGATTTTGAAATTGCCAGACTCAAGAATTGTGGTGATTTGATGTTACGTGGAATCCAATTCCACCCCAAGTCTCCTTATTATAAAGTGTGTGCTGATGTCGTGGTGAACAATCCACCAGGACATAATCATCCACACGTCCATGCTATCCCTTCCGTTTCCTCTTCCGTCTCGGGAACACAGAACGTAATGCCTTCACTGCATGATTCATCTGACGCTGCTCTGCTCGGCGCTCCCATGACGACAAAATAGGAGATTTCTTTCCTCTAATTGATGCAATCTTCTTCATAACTTTCTTAACCGTTGGTTTGACTGCTTTGAGTAGTAAGTCTGCCAACGGTTTTGCTAATAGTGCTGATGTTGTAGCAACTACAGCAACACTACCCACTTGTACTACCTGACCACCACTAGGAAGTCCTGATACTATCTGTTGAGGTAGTGGGACTTTTTCTGTTATCTGGACACACTCGTTACCTTTCAATTCATAGGCAACAACCTTCTTTCTAAACCCCTCTAAGTATGTTCCAACAGGTTCTTTTGCTTGTTGTCCTGGTGTAGGACACTCTACATTAGCAGTATTAACAGGAAGTTCTGGTGCCTTTACTGTAGGAGCAGGAAGATTTTCTGGTTTGTCTGGTTCTTCTGTGTTCGTTTTTGGGATAGGTGCTGGTCTTGTAGGAATTAATCGTTCAGGTTCATATTGAATAGGATTGAAACTAGGAGTTCCAGCATCACAAAGAGTAATCGTTCCTTTCGGATCGTCCTCCAACAATGATGTATTTTTTGGATTCCTTTCCTTATTAGCTTCTACACATCCAGGAATATTAACTATAGGTACACCAATCTGTTGTGTTACAGGAGAAACAGGAGGTATTGCCTGAGGTGGTGACATCAACCAGTCACGAATCTCAGGTATATCCAATCTTCTAATTTGAATGTCACCAGTAATAATATCAGGAATTTCCATTAGTCATTAAAGAAATTAAAAATTGAAGTCCAAGCAGAATGAAAAGCAACGTAAAGAAAAAACTGATGTGATGCATCTGATGAATTTTTCTTTATTGATTTGTGATAACTAGATTTTACCATAATACTTTCATAGTTTTTACTATTTAACCGAACTCACCAAATTTTAATTTAAAATGGGATAGCAGGACCAGTTACACTGGGTGTTGAAGGAATGGCAGGACCAGTTATCGTTGGTAATTCAGATACATTAGGTAGTAATCCTTCTACAATTTTTGGAATAGTCTCTGTAACTTCTTCGATTACTTTACCTCTTGCATCTTCAATCAAGGTATCAGCATTCTTGTAAAGATAAACACCACCACCAACTACTGATAGTGATACAAGTCCTGAAAGAAGTGCGATTGCGTTAATGACTTTTTGCATTTGATTACTCCACTAAAGTACCGTGTTGTCTACGAATTTCTCTTAACTCTTCAAAGTTCTTCTGTTTTGTGCCACCATCGTATTCCCAAGCATATCCTTCAGTAATCATTTGTTCGTTGAGGGACACATCTCCGTCCCCAATGTATAACCACCCAAGAAGACGACCATACTTGCCGACGCCACCGACAAGTTCAGTACGAATAATAAGATCATCATCACCGGAGATAGCACCTTCCAATTTCTCTTTGAGCCAGTTGGTTGCGTCATATCCGAGTTCTTTTTCCTCAAGATCTCTGGTTCTCTTCTCCGGAGTATCCACTCCTGCGACTCTGACTCTTTCTTTTTTATAGAGATCGAATCCCAAATCAATCGTGACATCAATTGTGTCTCCATCAAGAACTCTGTTGATCTCGATCACTCGGAAGTTGTAACAACTCTTCCGACTCGGTGGCACCATCGCTCCCATCTTCTATCTCCATGTATGCTAGACGAAGTATATATATCACTACAAGAGAAACCATCAAAATGAGAAGTCCACATAATATATTTACAGACCAAACTATATTTGAATAATAGTCCATAGTAAGAATAACATAGTAACTCTTACTATATAAACATTCTATTGATTAGAATCAAGTATTTGTGTTGATTCCCTTACCCTTTGGTTCTACTGCAGAAATAACCTTAAGGTCTTCTTCTTTTTTCTTTTGTTGTTGATTGGCTTGACCATTTTTAGCGGGGGATAAACCAAAAGCTGCTAATGATCCAGAAAAAACTGAAGCAATAAAAGTTGGATCAAAATCTAAAATCTTTTGTCCGTTAGGCATCCTTACATAGGAAAATGTAAGTAATGATGCAGACCAAATTAAAATTGAAATTTTAACGAGATCACTTAACCATTCTCTACTTTCATCATGATCTTTTTCCTTATCTTTTTTGATCATGGTTATTGGTAGTAGGAAAAATTATTTATAAAAAAAGGGGGGTCAATTGACCCCCCTCACAAATCAGTATTTTAATTTTTAATCATTATACTAATAATAGCTAAAATAGTAATACTCGAAAATATCTGTAAAATAGTTTCGGTAGTCATCACCAAATGCCTGGAATGATTTGCCCTGTTACTGCATAGGCTCCCATTGCAGCAATAATACCAATCATTGCAGCCAAACCATTAATACGTTCTGCGTTTTCATTCATTTTCTTTTACCTCTACTGAAATATAAGTTGGAATAAGTTGTTGTACGGAATAACTCAGTAATACAAAAAATGCAATACTAGTTGCTGTAAAAAGTAATTCATTCATCAGAAACCAAATACACCAAAGAAAAATACACTACCACTTGTAACATAAGAAATTACTGCTGCTACAAATCCCAACATTGCTGTACGACCGTTCAGTTTTTCAGCACGTTCTGCATATGTTTCATAACCATATCTTTCCGCATCTGTTTTGGAAACATACATTTGTGGTTCTCGGGCAAACATATTTTGCCTTCCACCATCTTCAGTTGTTACAGTCATATTACAATTTGTTGTAAATCTTTACATATTATATAGTAAAAAAGGACCTCTGTCAAGAAGTCCTTTATAGTCATTTATACCGAATCACTTAAGAGATTCAGTAGCAGCGAGTGCTTTAAGTTTCATTTATATAATATCAGAACTTGTACTTAGTGCCGACTTCAACTTTCCAGTCACGGGTAGAATCTTCTTGGAAGATGTTCTCCCACTTACCATAAGCAGAGAATTTGTCAGTAATCTTGACTTTAGAACCAACTTCAAGAGCAGTGAAGGTTTGATTTTCACCACCATCAGGAGCAGTTACCCCAAGACCACCTTCAACATAAGGTGAGAAACGACCAGTTTTCCATTCATATCCTACACGACCCTGATGAACTGCCTTGGAGAAATCTTCATCAGTTCCTTTGAACTCATGCTTAGATTCTACATAAGGACCGGCAAGGGCAGGTGTCGCCAGTGCAGACAATGCCAGTGCGGCAAGTGCGATTGCTTTCATTTTTTTTACCTTTGTAATGTTTTTTTAGTTTGTCCGTTGAAGACCAGATTATTATAATATATTTTTCAATTCTTGTCTTTAAAATACGGTTAAGTTAATTTAAGAACAAACCTCAATATATAGAGTATTTTTACTTATTCTTAATGTTTATCGAGACAAAAAAAGGGTCCCTTGTTTAGGGACCCTAACAGGATTAGATTATTTCCAATTATCTATCAGAAATTGAACTTAACACCAGCTTTGGTGCCATAACCGTTATCACCACCATCGATACCAGTTGCGAAGGAAACTTCACCATAAACGGAAAGATTCTCAGTAGCAGCAATAGAAGCACCTGCCTTACCAGAGAAGACGGTTTCAGACTCAGCACCGTCTGGGGAGACGAGGCTAGGACCTGCTTGGACGTAGTAACCTACAGCACCTTCAGAACCTTCATAACCAACGTGGAGGTCGGTTACAGTTCCGGAGTAATCAGAACCAACGAAACCAGAATTTGCCTCTACGTTAACGTAAGGACCTGCAAAAGCAGCACCAGCGGACATAGACAGAGCAGCAGTTGCTGCGAATACAGATTTGATCATTTTAGATACCTCGTTATTTACTTGCGGAATTTCACCCGCAGATGAAAGAAGACTCGACGTGTCTTCGTTTGTTACAAGTCATGAAGTTGTCCTTCATGACCATGTATTTATACTACCAAAGAAGAGTGTTCGTGTCAACTCTTATTCGTAGATTCCGTAATTCTTCCAAGATACGGATCATAATCCATCATCTCTTGAATGGTCATTTGAGCCCCCCTCTGTTGCCAGAAATTCATTTGAGCTTCGAAGTTTGATTTATGAAATACTTCTACATGATCCTGATGAATACTAGAACCTAACTCTGTTCTATAAAGAAGAAGTGGAAGTGCATATGTATTACCTGAATTATAAATCAAATCATCAGCTACTGGTCGTGGTCTTACACCATTGTCCAATTTATATTTGTCACCTCTACAATGAAGATCAATCAATTTTTTAGCATGATGTCTAGTAATTAGATAACAGGCAGTAGAAAACTCATTGACAAATCTTTTATGTACCTTGATATGAATATCTCCTGTACAAATAATTGCAATCTGACAAACATCCCAATCATATGGAATACGAGAATAAAAATCTTTCCAGGTAAAATTCCAGAACCTTACAAGATCTAAACTACAATCATCTTCCATCATAATTGCATAAGATTCACCAGTTTCATAAAACTGTTTAATGGCATTAAGATGAGATGTAGTGCAACCGATTTCACCACCACTCATATTTTCTGGATATCTTCCTTTAAGGATATGGCTCAAATCATCGTCTCTACCATCGTAGGAGGACACTCTGGTATAGTTTTTGATCCCCCAGTAGTCAAACTGGGTTTCCATGTATTCTCGTCTCTCTGGTTGTCCATCTAGGTTCAGATAATAGATAGGACCAATTCCATCCAATTTATACAATGATTTATTTCGATCCATAGATCTTCTCCCAATCAAATCTTACAAAATTAGTTGACCAATTACCATTCTCTTTTTTACTCTCAAATAATTTATGATTATGTGAGTTGTCTCTGTTAATATTAGCTTCACCTTCTGGAACATAATCTAAGTATAGTTCATTACATGTGTAAACATGAAGTTTTCCAATTGACCTGTGCCAAAAACTTGGATCAGTCCATCCATAATGACCGACTAAATCCTCTTCACATCCACCTACATTCCAATAATCATCTACACGAAGAAGACAAACTGCTGGATGAGGTTGCCCATTCTTTGGATGATTGGGATATCCAGGAACTCTCCTATTAAATTTAAAACACTCTCCTTTTCTACTTGTTGACAACTTTAACATATTAGTTGCCAATTCTTCAGATACAAATGTATCCATATCAAGAATGACCATCCAGTCTGTTTTACATTCTTGAGCTGAAAGATTTCTAACACCGGCAATATTACAATATAAGTCTTCTTTGACTCTATAAATTGATAGGTCAAGATTTTCTAGATTGGTTTCTGAAAGAATTTCCAATGCAGAAGTTTCACTACAGTCATCAACTATGCAAAAAGAAAACTGGTCTCTAATTTCTTGAGACCAGGAATTCCAACTTTCAACTTGTTTTATAAGTACATCATTCTGATTATAGAATGAAAGATTAATTGTAATTTTTTTCATATCACAACTGTGTTTTAATCCATTCTATAATATCAATTTTTGGTTTCCATGTCAATTCTGATTTTGATTTACGAATATCGGCAAGTGTTTCTCTCATCTCTCCAGGTCTTCCTGAAAGATGGATCTGTTCCTCAGAGATAGCATTAGCAATCTCTTGGATACTCCAGTTCTTACCATATCCAATATTATATACTTCTCCCCAATTTTCAAGTTCTTCAAAACTAATTAGAGCATTTGCATTTACAACATCAGATACGTGAATAAAATCACGACGTTGAAGCCCATCACCAAAAATAGTAAGAGGATTACCTTCCTTACGCATCTTAAGAAACTTACTCACTGCAGGTGCATAAGTTCCAACATGACGGGCTCTTTCACCATAAACATTAGTATACCTGAAAGCAACAGTCTTCATACCATATAATCCATAATAAGATTTGACCAATTGTTCACCAGATAATTTGCCAATGGCATAGGCGTTTAGAGGATCTTCTCTCATAGTCTCAACATTAGGAATAGGATTTCTATTTCCATAACAGGCAGAGGTAGAAGAATAGATGAACTTCTCTACACCATTCGCTCGTGCAGCTTCAAGAACATTCACAGTTCCCATCACTTGAGTTTCCATTGTAGGAATAGGATTATCTACCGATGCTTGAACACTTGCTTTTGCAGCAAGGTGATATACATAATCAACACCTTTGAATTTGTCAACGATTTGATGAAAGTTCCTAATGTCTATAGGATAGTTTTCTGCATCATTGTTCCAATGATAATCATCATGGCCATCAGAACTTTCATTATCAATAACAATCACATTGTGGCCCAAACTAAGAAGTTTATCTACAAGATGTGATCCAATAAATCCAGCACCACCAGTTACAAGAGAAGTTTTCATAATTCTAAATTAAAGTAATAATTCCAAAGTGAAAGAGAATTCTGATCAATACGTTCGGGACATATCCAAGGTTTATCTGCATTGAAATGATAAATGTGACAGGTGTCAAAGTCCTTTCTCTTTTTCCACCTTCTATTATAAGTTTCTGGAAGATGAGTTATCTTTCCGTGTCTTGTGAAGTAATCATTTAGGAATGATTGATCAGACATTCTAATGTCATACTCATCACTATCTAGTGATTCGATAAGCTTATCAAATGTTTCTTCACTGGGTTTAATAACTAAGATTCCACCTTCGATACCACTGTATCCTAACATTTGTGATCCACCATGCACTGCAGATAACTCATCATACTCAAATAAATCATCGATATTTTTGAGAATCAGTGTATCTGCATCAAGATAGACAAGTTTTTCATAATCAGTTTGTTTCCAGATGTTTAACTTAGTAAACATCTTCCAAGCATTGTCTTTATATCGACTTAATACTTTACCACCGCCCTTGTAGTGAATCTTATCTACATCAAAGAACTTAATATCAAAGTCTTTTAAAAGTTCTTTTCCTTTATCAGTGACATCATCTGTCACCATAACAATAAGATCTTTTGTATTACCAGAATGTCTTAGAGATTTATAAAGTGCAACGATTCCAGGAATGTAAGAATCACTACAACTGTAAGTAATGTATGCGTTCATGACTTGTAAATAAAAACCATTCTTCTGTAGCTGACCATCCTATCATAAAGAAGTTTTTTTGGACCATCTTTGTTATATCCATAACGACTGTTCCAATCATGGATGTCCATATTTTGATGAATACTTTCAAAAAGATCTGTAATATGATGACGTTCATTAATCATGCCATCCTTGTTTAGACTTTGACCTTTTGAATTACTCATAGTCTTTGTTGTAGAATGAAAATCTCTAATGTAAGAACATCCAAGATCTTCAATCACATAAACACCACCAGATTTGAGATGGTGTTCGAACATATATCTAAAAGTACTTACCATGTGTTCGGTAAAGTGACTTCCATCATCGATGATGATATCAAATTTCGTATCACCAAATTTTTTCAAGTCATTTTCATTTCCTTGATCACCGATGACTATCTTAAATCCTTCAGATTCATAACTTTTACATGATGGATCGATGTCCATTCCATAAATCTTACCCTTTGAAAAATATTCTTTCCAAGATCGTAAACTTTTACAATCTCTTACTCCAATTTCTAAAAGATTGATTTTGTGTTCCCTTCTATATGAGAAGTTTTCATCATATGGTCCATAATACTCATGAAAGGTTGATTTATCTGTACCATACTTGTCAAAGATTTTCTTTAAATCATTCATTTTACGAAAATACCATTTGTGCGTGAGGAATTTTACCTTGATAAATTCCTTTTTCTTTTAGTTTGAAATCTAAGATTGGATTATCGAGATGAATATAAGCAAACAATCCGATGACTTCAATGTCACCCCATCGATATCTATATCCACCTGCCAAATCATTAAACTCTTGAAGATATTGTCTCCACTCCTGAGTTTCAAACATCTTTCTATTATAGATGTTACAGTTTCCACAGTTCCATCTCAGTGTATGGAACATTTCATTATCTACTTTTCCATCTAAACTTTGTCGAAGTTGTTCATTTTTAACATCGACATTGTATTTGTTGACATAATATTTAATCCAGTCAAATAGGTTGGATCTTGTGTCAAGATGATTGGGATGGAAGTGATTCCAGGTTAGACCTGTACCAAAATAACAATCATTCTTATCTAACTCATCAAAGAAGTTAAAAGGTATTTCTTCCTTAAACCAAGAGTCATCATCAATTCTGTGAAGATAGTCAAATTCATCCAACTCTTTGTAATTCATGAAGTTATTCCAGAAGTAATTGGCATGAAGATAACCAACTCTCTGTCTACTAAATGATCTTGCATAGTTATTTGGATAGTTCCAGAACAAATCCTTGTCTTCAAGGTGTTCAGGAATCTTCCCTTCTATACTATGGAACCGATACTCCGTATCAGGATTAATTTCCCTTATAGTGTTTCGGTATTGTTCATCATCATATCTATCACCATGATAGAAGATAAGAATTGGGTAATTATATCTTGAGTTATAATTTTTATCAAGAGATTCAAGACATTCTTTCAGTAAGTTTTTACGAGCAGAAATTAAAAATATACATCCCCTTTTCATTTTAGATACCCTTCAATAATTTCTTTGATTTCTTTTGATCTTACATTCCAGGTCTGTTTTTCTTTGAAATATTCATAAGCTCGATTGATGATCTTGATTCTCTCATCTTCATTGTCGAGGTAGTATTGTGCCTTCTCATAAAATTCATCTACAGTAGAGAACATGACACAGTTTACTTCATCAATGATTATATCACCATAGATTTTTTCATTCATTCTATTGCAGATCACAAGACTTCTATTACCAGCAAAGATCTCAAAAAATCTTGTACCAACAAGATCAGCAGGTCCAGTAGTTACAAGACATAGTTTTGAGTTGGAAAGGTGACGAGCATACTCATCATCAGTAAACATAGTGCCAACATAATTGTTTTTATGTGACCTTGCATTGATAAAGTTTCCAAGTTCACCATTGAGTCTATCCAATTCAGATAAAACTCTTTCTCTAAGATTCTCTGACTGTTCAGGTCTAGTTACACCGGAAAAGAATAGATCATGTTTGTAATCTCCACCATAGTCTCTGAACTGTTTTTCATTAGCAGACCACATAATTCTATGAAATGGAATAGAAGTCTGAGACATGAATTTATCAACATCATGATGGACACTCAAAGTAGCAGTTGCTCTCATCTCTTTAATCCAATCAAGTTTATTCTTCAATCCTGTATATTCTTTATTGAGAATTGGAAATAACTTAATATCACTATCTCTGATAAGAGTTTGTGGTTTACCTTCCCCACAATCAGTATGTCCAAATCCAAGAAACACGGCATCATATCCATCAAACTCACTAGTCTTTCTTGGAATAAAGTTTTTGAATTCAATATCAAACTCACTTTTCAGTGCATGAAAGATTTCACTATAGTAAGAACAATATCCACCTCTTAATGGTTTATTGGGATGTTCACAAAATAATACCTTCATCGTTTTTTCCAGGTCAAGTTGACTTTATTGTCAAGGTTTCCCTTATTTCTAAAGAATGTAAGACCATAACCATAGGGAAGAGTACACATCTCAATATCCTTATCTTTAGCAAATTCTTCTACTGCTTTAGACATACCTTCTCCAAGAGAATGATGTCTTGTATCGTGAGTGATGAGAATTCCATCATGTTTCAGATAAGGATAGATGTTATTCAAGTCAACTAAAACTTCTTCTCCAATATGAGAACCGTCATGAAGAATTAAATCATACTGTTCAAACTCAATATCATCAAAGATCTCCGTACTGTTTCCATGATAAAAGTTCCATCGATTACTGGATTTTGTATACTCAGTCACATTTGGATTGTCACTATAATTAGTGATATCACAACTTGTCAATACACCACCAGTCTCTTCTAATGCATGGAGAATTACATGAGTCGAAAATCCTGATCCAAATTCAAAGACTTGTTTAGACTCCAAACCTCTCACACATGAATACAGAAATCCATAGTGAAGAGACATTCCTGTGTCACCTCTTTCTGCTTTTGCTGCAATCTGTTCTAAAATGTTCATGTTGTACGACTATGATTTGAATAAACGATTTGAGGCATAATATCATTACCTCTGATTGTGTTTGCTCTTCCTGGAAGAATTGATGGTTTAATTCCAAGTTGATGGCAAACAAAAGGAAAACTAATTTGATCTCTAGAGGAGAACATACATATCTGTTCCCACCACATCCATCCCATTCTCTGGGTCAATGGAGTGTTTCTCTGTATTCTAACTGGTAATTCATATAAACCATTCTTTCTCGGGTACTTCATATCCTGATAGAATGAAAGCTGATCTTCTACCAAGTTTTGATGATCGAAATTGATTCTTATGACTTCTTTCCCTTCATCATATACACAGTTCTGACTGGGGTGTTTGAATACTGCAACATCAGTTTCTTTCAAATATTTATTCACCACTTCATAGGGATCAGTTTCTAATCGGTGAGTAGAATCTACCCAGAAGAAATAATCATACTCGGGGAGGAATGCAAAAGGAAGAATTTTATAAACCTTAGCGTTCCTACGATTTTTATATCTTAGATCACTTGAAAATGGAATTACAGAATGTACATTCCACCCATTTGGTTTACTTGTATCATCCACAAATGCATGATAGTCAACTCCCTCAAAAGAAAATGGGGTGATTAATTCATTAGATCCAATAGAAGATGTTACTACAGCGATTCTCATAATTTATATTTTTTTATACAATATTCAGTTTCTCTAGAAACATATTCTTCTCTACGTTTATTAACTTGAGAAGAAATCTGATGATCTCCAACTCTATTCGATATCAATATATCATTTAAAAAGATTGGTTGACCATAATTATCATTCATTCCATAATAAAATTCACAGTCCATAAAGTAGACAAGAGTTTCATCAAATCTATTCTCAACTTCTTTTCTGAAAGATAGAACAGATGGAGAGCTGATCGTATTTACACCCTCAAGTAACTTATTGTTCCAAGTAGGGTACATTTCCCAGTAAAAAGAATGGCCATCATCTTGAGTATGGTTACATCCATTCACCAACCACATTTTATCACTATTTTCAAATTCATTATGAATCTTTTCTAGTGACTCATCATCATAGAAAAAATCATCTTGGAACATTACTTTAATAATATCACCAGAACACATCTCTATTGATTTATTTGTATTAGATGGTCCATTTCCTCTGTTCTCTTCGTTTCTCGAATAGACAATATCAAATTTATTCTCAAATTCTTTGATCTTATTGAGAACTTCATTATCTTTACTGTGATCAGAGATACAAACTTCAAAATCTTTGAATGTCTGTATTTCAATAGTTCTCAAAAGATCATCAAGAAATTCAGAACCTTTTCCATAAGATTCCCATGTTGGAATTGCAATAGAAATTTTCATATAACTTCCCACTCATCGGGATATAAATCTTTAGTATTCAGGTGTGAATTGTTAGGACCAAACCATTTAGATGGTGCAATCACTTTACCTTTATTTGCCAACCAAGCACCCCACCAAGAAAAAGTAGAATTTGCAATAATAAAATCATTACATTGAGACATCAAATATAGATCATGATAAGAACTATTTCCAGTAGAAACAATAAACCTATCATCAAATAATGGTTCTTCCATAGCCCATCGAGGATCATCTGTAAACACTATGACTTGTCGATTCGAATCAAACTTACTTAAAGCCTCTTTATAATAGTCGATTGAAAGATTGTGATGATTACCAGAGTTCTTTAAAAAATCTCCTCTTCGAACATGTAAGGCGATAGGATTATCATAATGAGAATCTATAATATCCAAACACTCTACAACAATATCATCCTTAAATGTAAAATCTTTTCTAATTTCATCCTTAATATATTTGAAATATTTCTCCGATTGAAAAAATCCAACCAGATTATAGTCAAATCTTTTATCAAAACTAAAAAATTTACGGTTTACTTCAAATCCCTCCTCACGAAGTTCCTCTCCATTTATAAAACCTTCATTAAGAAGTTCGATTTTAAAACAATTAAACAACTCAATATGAAGTTTATTTCCTAAAACATCAACTAAAACTTCATCATGATTAGGAATCGAAGTTCGATTTTAAAACAATTAAACAACTCAATGTGAAGTTTATTTCCTAAAACATCAACCAAAACTTCATCATGATTAGGAATCATAAAAGGAACTCCATGATATGATGCAATACCTTTTGTAGAAGCATATTGGAACATCTGGTTTCCCAGTTGTCCCAATTTTCCTAAGTAATTAAATCCTATAGTCATAGTTTCATTTTAATTCTTAACTGTTCATTAATCCATTCATAAGTTTTAGCAATTCCTTCTTCAAGTGTCATCTCATAATCCCAGTTAAGTTTCTCACGAATTAAGTCATTATTGGAATTACGTCCACGAACACCAAGAGGTGCATCAAGTCTATGCCTTCTCTGAATTATTTTACCAGAAACCTTAGAGATAACACGAACTAATTCATTAATAGATACCATTTCCTCAGAACCAATATTCACAGGTCCCATGAAGTCGGAATCCATCAATCTTCTAGTAGCTTCAATACATTCGTCAATATAAAGGAACGATCTAGTCTGTTCACCATCTCCCCAAACCTCAATTGCACCACCAACATCAGGAACAGAAGCTATCTTTCTGCAAATTGCTGCAGGTGCTTTCTCTCTTCCCCCTTCCCAAGTTCCCTCAGGCCCAAAAATGTTGTGATACCTAGCAATACGAACAGGGATACCATGATTGCGATTGTATGCAAGATAGAGTCTCTCACTGAAGAGTTTTTCCCATCCATATTCAGAATCTGGATTTGCAGGGTATGCTGATCCTTCACGACAGTCTGGATTATCAGGATCGAGTTGATTATGTTCTGGATACATACACGCAGAACCAGAATAGAAGATCTTAGTTCTATTCACTCCATATCTATCATTAAAAATACGTTGTTGTTCAAGAACATTGAGGTTGATAGAAACAGAGTTGTGCATAATATCTGCATCATTTTCACCAGTGAATACAAATCCAGCACCACCCATATCAGCAGCAAACTGATAAATTTCATTAAATGGTTGAATATAAAGATAAGGAACTGAATTATAGAAATTTCCTCTTTCACCTTTATATTCAAGACAACGAGACACGAAATCTACGTCACGTAGATCACCCTGAATGAATTCGTTTGCTTCAGTTTCAGAAAACTCAGGACGCTTAAGATCAACACCCCTCACCCAATATCCTTCAGATCGAAGTCTCTTCACCATGTGACTTCCAATAAAACCACCAGCACCAAGTACAAGTGCTGTCTTTTTATAATCAGACATTAAATTTTAAATCTCACACAATATGTATTATACAAAAAAAGAGGGGTTATGACAACCCCTCTTCATAAACTTAGGTTTTTTCATGCACGCCACTTACTCTTTGACCAGAAGTAAGAAACTGAGCGGGAGTGTTATCTCCATCCGCACCACTTGTTTTATTGAAACAAGAAACTATTAATAGGGTCATAATGACTCCACCAGGATTTTTAAAGTCTCTCCATGACTTCGGGATTGAAGGGGATCCTTCACCGACCAGGGCAGGTTTTAAATCTTTCCGAGATTCAAAGAAGACCTTTTGAAAGTTTTCCAATATTTAGGGAAGGGGTTTTCTTAAGAGCTTTAATCAAAACATCAAACTTTTTTTCTAATTCAGAAGTATCTGAAGTTGAAGATTCTGATTTTTGATTTGAAAGTTCTTCAAGTTTTGACTCAATAACTTTCAGTTTTGAAAGTTCTTCAAGTTTTGCCTCAATAACTTTCAGTCTCTGTTCTACTTCTTGATCATACTGAGACATATATGCCCCACTTTCAGAAGTTGTAGAAGATTTTCTTCTTGTTGTTGCCATGAAAATTTCCAATTCTAGATTTATTTAGAAACTTTATCCCTGATATAACATGGGATACGATCTGGATCAAGCCATTTCGTATATTCAAAGTCTTCCATAGCAGTCAGAAGTTGCATCTGATTGTCAAGAAGGTACATGTCAGAGTAACGATTAGTATATTCATTTGCTTTTTGAATACGATAATCTGGGTTTCCATTCTCTAGAACACCACTCTCAACATAACGATAAGGAAATCTTTCAAGAAGAACTTTCATGTTCAAGCAACCTCAAACGATTTCAGATCTTCAGCAAGACAGTCAAGAAGAATGTCATAATCATCAAGAGGATCACCAGAAAAAGCTACTCCACCATTTTCGTAAAACCTACGAACTTTTTTGTAAAGTTTCGGATTCTTTACATCAAGAAAGAAGTCTCCGTCAACTGCGGAACGAAGGGTAGAAATGTCTTTTTTGAATTTAGAAGTGATAGTCATTGTCTTGAATGTTGACCTTAGTATTATAAGGGTTTGACAGGGGTTCTGTCAATAGAGGATGCGAGGATCGAACTCGCCTTAGGCAAATTATGAGTTTGCTGCATTCACCAGATTGCTAATCCTCCAAAGTGGGACTACCGGGAATTGAACCCGGTTCACACTCTTATAAGGAATGGGCATTAACCAATATGCGATAGTCCCTTGAATACACTACTGAGCGTCGTTATTTAACTCAGTGTGTATTCGAACCAGTTCATCATCTGCAGGTATCATAACTGCTTTATTTCCATCTTTGTTTTCAATTCCTATATGTTCTCCATTTTCAACTCTTTCGATCAATGTTTCCCAGTTTTCTTCCCAATATTCCACCGAGTAAAAATCCATAGTTAGAGTATGTATAAGAGAATACTATATCAAATTTTCAAGTGTGTCAACCCCTTTCAACCATTAATTTCCTTGAAATCTTTTTCAAAAATTGCCAGACCAGAGTCTGTCAACACATGATTATACATCTTATCAAAGACTGCTGGAGGAAGTGTTACAACATTAGCACCATACAACAGACAACGGGAAACATGGTGGACATCACGAAGAGATGCTGCAAGAACTTTAGTCTCAACACCATGAGTACAGTATAAACCAGAGATAGCACGTACCAGTTCGACTCCACTAAAACTATTATCGTTCATACGACCCACAAATGGGGAGATGTATGTGGCACCTGCCTTAGCGGCCATCACTGCCTGAGCAGCAGAGAAACAGAGGGTGACATTAGTCTTGATACCACCCAAAGCAAGATCACGACAAGCAATTAAACCTTCCTTAGTGAGAGGCAGTTTAATAGTAATAGAAGGATCAATATTAAGGAACTGATTTGCATTTTCGAGCATCACATCATAAGTCTCACCATCGACTTCAGCAGAGATACTTTCAAAAGCAAAATCATTCGCTAGTGTCTTGATAAAATCAAGATAATTCACACAGA